>ERZ1370068.8745-contig-7576_pt1 | contig 64254 bp, 72 predicted proteins | sample MGYA00561227_ERZ1370068 | MGnify/ENA primary metagenome ERZ1370068 (study PRJEB38410, sample SAMEA6850437) | metagenome | study: Metagenomic assessment of the ecological functions of the soil: analysis of the soil microbiota associated with the... | reverse complement strand
ATGTACTTCGTTCAGTTACGTATTGCTCCCGGACATCAGCGCGTTGTCGCACATCACGCTGATCGTCCGCGGCAGGCCGCGCGAGTACTCGTGAATCAGCGTCACCGCCTGCCGCGTGAAGATGTTCGCGGGATCGCCGCCCGCCGTCCGGATGCGCGACGCGATGTAGGCCGCCGTGTCCGCCAGATCGAGCGGCTTGAGCTCGCAGCGCAGCGCGATGCGCTGCTTCAACTGCCGCAGCCCAGGCTCGTTCAACCGCGCCGCGAGCTCCGGCTGGCCGGCGAGCACCACCGGCAGCAGCTTGCCGTCGGCGTCTCCATGTTGGCGAGCAGACGGATCTCTTCGAGGATCTCGGTCGGGCAGCGCCTGCGCTTCGTCGACCACCAGCGCCGTGATCTCGCCGCGAGCCTGGCGGCCGCGGATCACCGATTCCAGGCCGCCGAGCAGGCGTCGCCTTCGACTTCTCCGCGCTCCGCGCCGAGCTCGAATCGCGACGCCAGCGTCTCGAGGAACTCGGCGCGCGTCAGCGTCGGGTTGTCGATGAAGACGCACGTGACGTGGCGGCACAGGTCCGAGGCGAGCGCGGCGCGCAGCAGCGTCGACTTTCCAGTGCCCGCCTCGCCAATCAGCACCGTGATCGGCTTCGCCGACGACAGCCCGTACTCGAGATTGCAGAGCGCCTCGCGGTGCTGCGCCGTGAAGAACAGGAATCTCGGGTTCGACGGTCAGCTCGAACGGGGCTTCGCGAAAACCGTAAAATCGCTCGTCATCGGAGTTCTCGCGTTACGGGACCAGGACGAGCGTCTTGACGTACCGCACCGGCGACGCCGTCCTTCGTCGCCGGCCGGTAGCTTCCAGCGGCGGGCGCTTCGGACGATGAGGACGTCGAAGCTCGAATTCGAGCGACTGACGGATCGTCGCGTCCACGACGCGGCCGGTCTCGTCGATGACGATGTCGACGACGCCGCTGGTCTTCGCACGCCTTGGTGATCGCCTGCAGCTCGGCGCTCATCGCCGGCATGCGCTGGTCGATCGACCACTGGAGGGCGACACGCCCTCGTCGTCGACCGAGTAGACATGCGCGCGCGCTCGCCGGCCGCGGGCGACGCGGCTGCGCGGCGCCGGCTGACGCGGGCGCGAGCCGCGCCGGCTGGCGACTGGTCGCGCCGACGGCGCCGCGGCGGCGCGCGACGGCGACGGGCGCGGCGGCCGGCCGGCAGCGCGGCTGGCCGTTGATCGGCCGACGGATCGGATCAGCTGCAGGAACCCGTCGACCAGGACGCTCAAGTCGGCGAGCCCGTCGTCCTTGACGCCGAGTTCTTCCGCTTCCGCGATCATCAGCCGCGCTTCGGTCAGCTGCGGCTCGGCGCCGCGTGAAGCTCTTCTGATCGAGCGCGCGATCTCGCGCGTCCGGAACCGTTCGCGGATGAGCGACGGCAGCAGCCGCTTGCGCACGTCGGCGAACATCGGTTCGAGGCGCGGCGACGCGTCGGCCGCAGTCCAGCCGCGCCAGCGGTTCCTTCGCGGATCATCGACTCCGCGATCGATTCGGCTTCCCGCGTGCGGCCCAGCGCATACAGGCAGAAGCGCGCGATACTCGTCGACCTGCCGGGCGACGTCGGGTGCGCCGAGCCGCCGTCCAGTGCGGCTCAGCGTGGACAGCGCGTCTTCGTACGCCGCCGACGCGTACAGGTCCTTGGCGGCGCTCGAGCGGATCCTGGGCGCGCGAGCCCGGCTGCCGGCGGCCACCAGCACGATTCCGACGATGACGAGCGTGCCGCTTTCATGACGGTGTCCTTGACTGGAAAGTCTCACTTGGTGAGGTCCGCGGCGATCCGGTTCGGCCCTTCGCGGTCACCATCGACGGTCTGTTTCCGCTCGCCGAACTGCGGATGCCGGAACACCATCTCGTGCGGTCCGACGGTGACGAGCAGGTTCGCGATCGGCGTCTGGCCGGCGCTGTCGCCGTCCAGCACGATCTCGGCCCAGGGCCGCGCGTTGACGCTGACCGACACCTTCGGCGGCTCGACGCGAACGGCGATCGTCTTCCCCGCCGTCACCTCGATCTTGCGCGACTCCTCGAAGCCGAGGCTGCGGTTCGATGAGCGTGATGTCGTGGCGGCCGGCCGCCAGCATGATGCGATTGGTGCCGCTCGTGCCGATGCACGTCGTCGTGCTCCGACGATCTCGACGTCGAACGGCGCGGAGATCGACGAGCCACCCGCCGACCGGGCCCTGAGGCCTTCGGCAGCGAGAACATGACCGACGCGGTGCTGCCGGCGGTCGACCGTCACCGATCCGCTCGACCGAGCCGGCGTCGCTGGTCACGGTGACCTTGTGATCCTCCGGCCGTCAGGTCGGCAACGGTGATCGGCGAGATGCCGCGCGGCTTCCCGTCGACGGCGACGCGGGCGCCGGGCGGATCGGTCACCACCGACAGCCGGCCGACGACGGCGGCCGGCTCGGCGGCCTTCATCTCGAAGTACTGCGTGATGTCAGCGCCGGCGGCGATCGTCAGCGGCACGACGCGCTCGTCGCTGCCGCTCCGGATGGTCACGGTGTGCGCGCCGGGCGCCAGCGCCAGCTTCAACGGCGTCGCGCCGCGGCGCTCTCCATCGATGACCACGTCCAACCCGGCGGGCCGGGTGTCGATCGTCAGGCTGCCCTCGCGCGGCGCGCTCGCCAGTGAACTGTGCGATCGGCAAGCGCTGCATCGCCAGCGACGCCCACCGCGACGAGGCCGACGACGGCGGCGGCGATGAGCAGCGGGCCGACGTAGGAGCGCGGGTTCGAGAGGCCGCGACGCGGCGCCGGCTTCTTCCCGGCATCAGGCGCGTGCAGCCGCCGCGCTCAGCGACGTCCGTGACCGGTTCGGTCCGCCCGCCGGTTTCCGAGGAACGCCAGCAACGGATTGGCGTCGGACTCCGGCTTCTTCGGTCCGGCGGGTCTTCGAGGCGAACATTCGGGCAAAGCCGGGCACCCAGCCGCGTTTGGCCTGGGCGGCGGCTACGGGAGCGTCAGGAGCGGCTGCTGGCGATTCACGTCGTGCGCGAACAGATGCAGTGCATGGTCTGAGGCCTCATACGACGTCCAACTCAATCGTGAGATGAGGACCCGAGCTACCAATGTCGTGCCACGCCAAAGGCTTCAGAAGTCCCGATATTTGTCCTTCGGCGGTCGATCCGGGATCGACTTTGAGACTTTTAGTCGCGCCCCGAGGAGACTTTCTTCTGCCGCCGCGAAACCGCCGGCGGCAGCCTCGTTCGATCCGCCCTTGCTGAATCCCCAGTATCTGGCGCCCGACGCAACGGCGTGTATCGTTTGGGTGGTCCGCCTGTGGCCTCGTCCGCGGCGCCGTCTTCTCACCTCGCTGCTCTTCGTCGCTGCGGCAGCGTCCGGCGGCGCTTCGCACAGTCGCCGCTCCCCAACCAAGCCGGACTCGCTGAAGTTCGCGGCGATGGGCGACAACGGCACCGGCGATCGCGCCGCAGCATCGAGATCGCGGCAGCAGATGGCGAAGACCCACGCGGCGTTCCCGTTCGACCTCGTCATCATGCTCGGCGACAACATGTACGGCGGCCAGAGCCCGGCGGATTTCGTCAAGAAGTTCGAGCAGCCGTACGCGCCGCTGCTCGACGGCGGGCGTGAAGTTCCAGGCCTCGATCGGCAACCACGACCGGCCCGATCAGCGTGTCCTACAAGCCTGTACAACATGAACGGCCAGCGCTACTACACTACTGCGACGAAGAACGTCCGGTTCTTCGCGCTCGACAGCAACGCTGATCGATCAGAAGCAGCTCGACATGGCTCGGAAGCGCGCTGAAGAGACGCGCAGCGAAGACTGGAAGATCTGCTACTTCCACCACCCGCTGTATTCGAACGCGGCGCCGGCACGGCTCGTCGGTCGACCTGCGCGTGCTGCTCGAGCCGCTCTTCGTCAGCTACGGCGTCAACGTCGTCTTCTCGGGCCACGATCACGTCTACGAGCGGCTCAAGCCGCAGAAGGGCATCTACTACTTCGTGTCGGGCGCGGCGGGCGAGCTGCGGAGAGGCGACCTGGCGACGGTCGGAGCAGACCGCGGCGGCGCTTCGACCAGGATCAGAGCTTCATGGTCGTCGAGATCTCCGGCGCGGAGATGTTCTTCCAGGCGATCTCGCGCACCGGCCAGATCGTCGACTCCGGCGCGATCCAGCGCAGGCGCAGGCCGCGGACGGCGCCGGCGCGCGGGCCGGAGCGCAGTGGCGGGCGCGTGGTCGCGTAGACGGAGCCGAGGTGCCTATGACAGACGACTCCAGCAGGACGCCGCCGCGGACGAGATAGCGAGGCCTGGCGCCGAAGTCGGCGAGCAGTCCGAGGGAAGAGCGGCGTGCGGCACCGATCCGCCGCTTGCGATCGTCGGTGCCGCGGCTCTCGCGGTTCGCCGTCGAGCACCTCCTGCTGCTGCCGCTCGGGGCGGCAATCGCGCTGATCTGGGTCAATACCGCGCCGGAAAGCTACTACCGCATCACCTACGCCATCGCGTTCGCGCGTGAACGACATCGCGATGGTGTTCTTCTTCGGCGCTGATGATGAAGGAGGTGGTCGAAGCCACGGCCCCGGCGCGGCGTGCTGCATCCGTGGCGGCGCGCGCTGGTGCCGGCTCATCGCCGCGATCGGCGCCACCGCTGATTCCGCGCGCTGCTGCTACGTCCGCGTCGTCGACTGCGCTCGACGAGCCGGCGCTCACGGTCGGCTGGCCGGTGGCGTTCGCGACCGACATCGCGGTCTGCCTATTTCTTCGCGCAGGATCATCTTCCGGGCTGCACGCGGCGATTCCGTTCCTGCTGCTGATGGCGATCGCGTCCGACGCGCTGGGGTTCCTGGCGATTGTCCTGTTCCATCCGACCGAGGACGTGCACCTGGCCGGCGACGTCCATCTCGTCGGCGGCGCCCTGCTGATGGCGGGGGCGCTGGCCGTGGCGGTCGCGCTGCGAAGGCGCGGGTGCGCAGCTTCTGGCCCTGTACATGCTCGTCGCGGGCAGCCTCTCGTGGTACGCGCTCTTCTGGGGCGGCTTCCATCCGCGCGCTGGCGCTCGCATGCCGATCATGGCGTTTCTGCCGCACGCGGCGCGCGATCCCGGGTTCTTCGTCGACGCCGACCCCGACGCCCGCGGACGCCCTGAGCCAGTTCGAGCTGGTGTGGAATATCCGGCGCAGGTGGCGCTGTTCTTCTTCGGCCTCGTGAATGCCGGCGTGCCGCTCCGTGCGCTCGAGACAGGGCACCGGGTCTGCCGATCGCGGTCATCGTCGGCAAGCCGATCGGCGTGCTGCTGGCGGCGGGCGTCGCAGTCGCCGTCGGCCTGCACCTGCCGCAACGCGTGGGCTGGCGGGAGCTCACCGTCGTCGGCTTCATCGCCGCCATCGGCTTCAGCATCGGCCTGTTCTTCACCGCCGCCGCTGCTCGCCCAGGCCAACTGCGGTCGGAAACCGGCATGGGCGTGCTCTTGACGCTGCTCGCCGCGCCGCTGGCGTTTCTCGCGGCCCAGCTGCTCCGCGTCGGCCGCTTCGGACGCTGAGACGGGCCTATCGTTTGACGCCCGCGTACTGAGCATCTGCGTCGTCAGATCCAGCGGATACGACACCGTGACGTCGGTGATCTTCCCGTCGCGATCGGTGACGGCGGTCAGCTTCGGCATCACGAACCCGGTGTAGGACGGCAGGTTCAGCCGATCGACGCGCGTGACGATCTCGTCGCGCAGCTTCGGGATCGAAGTGGATGCCGTGGGTCTCGAACAGCGTCTTCGCGGCGGCGTAGTCGCCTTCGGACTTGATCCGCTGCACTTCGGCGAGCAGCTTGCCGACGCCGTCGCGGAACGCCTTGGGATCGACCATCACGAGATAGCGTCTTGCCGTCGCGCGTGCCGCTGCTCGATCGCCTTGGTGTTGGCCATCAGCCACCGGATGATCATCTGGCGGTTGCGCATGTGGTCTTCTTCGATCTGCGTGCCCTCGCGAACGCGCCGCAGCTGCACCAGCGCATTGCGCGTGTAGGCCTCGTATCCGGCGCGGACGATCGCGTCCTGATCGGCGGCCGGGATGATGCCGAGCTCGACGAGCTTGGGATCGGCGATGAAGTAGAGGCCGACCAGATCGGCGCGCGCCTTCCTCGAGCGCCGAGAAATGCTCCTTGAGCGCTGCCTGCGGCGTGCCCTTGAGCCCGTCCGGCACTGCCGGCCCGGAGGCGTGGCCGATCACCTCGTGCATGTCGGTCGTCAGCTCACCGCCGAACGTCGGCGAACTTCGCGGCGCGCTCGGCCTCCTCCGGCGTCCACGCGAACTCGCTGCGCATCGACTCGGGCGTCGAGCTTGTTCGTACGCCTCGTTCACGTTCGACGAGCGACACCGACTTGCTGCCGTGCTGCTCGCGGATCGACTGATCGTTCGGCAGGTTGATGCCGATCGGCGTCACCGGCCCGGAGTCGCCGGTCTCGATCACGACGTCGATCGCGTTGGCGACGATGCCCTTGACGCTGGGCTTGCGGTACTTCGGATCCCACGGCATGTGGTCCTCGAACCACTGCGCGTTGCCGGCGAGCTTCTTGATGCGCGCCGGTCTTCTCCTGGTTCACGTAGAAGACGAGCGCCTCCCAGGCGCCCTTGATGCCGCGCGGATCGAGGTAGACCTCGATGAAGCCGTTGATGGTGTCGACCGGCGACGCCTTGTCCTGCACCCACGCGATGTCGTAGCTTCGCCCGGTCGGCGATCGTCGCCGGTCGCGGTAGCACTGGATGAGCGCGCGCAGCGCGCGCGCCGTCGGCTCGCTGGCGAACGGAATCGCCGCCTCGAGGTGCTGCGACGATCGTCGCGATCTGCTGGCGCCGTAGCGGCCGCCGATCTTGTAGACCTCCTCGACGAGGCGTGCCGTTCGTCTTCGACGAGGCGCGAGTTGAGGCCGTGCTTCTCGGTGAAGCCTTTGAGGTCGCGCCATGCGTGACGCCGCCGGCGTAGAGGTTGTTGGCGCTCGCCGGCGAGGATGTCGCTTGCCCGGGCCGGCGTCTTGTTGGTGACGATCGGATCGACCGTTCGGATCGAAGAACATCGGCCGCAGGCGCGTCAGCATGCGCGTCGAGCGATTCGCCCGGCTGCGGCGGCGAACGTGGCGCCGTGCTGCGCCGCGGCCTGTCGCGGCGGCGGCGAACGCCTGCGGCGTGCACTTCAGCACGAACTTGCGCGCGGTCAGGTTGTTGTAGGGCCCGCTGTTGATCCAGAACAGCTTCGTGTAGCGCTGGATCTCCGCGAGCGTCGCGGCATCGACGCCGTGCGGGTGCGTGACGATCTGCTCGAGCACGCCGCGCATCTCGAGCGCGCTGGCGTGCTTCCGGTCGTAGAAGATGTCGCGGCCGGCGATGGCCGCCTGGTAGAGATGCCAGATGAGCGTCTTCTCCTTGAGCGGCAGCGACGAAAAGCCCGATCCACGCATACAGCTGCACCACCGCCGCATCGTCGATCCCGCTCGAGGAGGTGACTTGCGATCCCGACCGCGCGAGGGCCGTGGCGGACGCCGGGGCGCCCGGTGCGCCAGGCGCCCGGCTCTCTCTGCCCCGCCGCCGGCGGCTCTGCGCGAGCAAGAGGCGAAGCAGGCTGGCGGCGCAGGCAACGGCGGCAACTCGAGGGAATTCTCGTCGGGCAAAGTTATCTCATATAACCGACACCACGTGCTGGCGGGAAGAAATCTGGGCCGACTGCTGTTAGATATACCGTGCCCACGTCGGCTTTTCAAGGAGGCCCCGCCATGCCGGCTCCACGTCAGACCCGCGTGCTGCTCGCCTTCTTCGTCGTCCTCACGTCTCGGGCTCGCGTCGGCCTCGGCGCAGACGCCTCGGCCGATGGGCATCGTCGATCAGCTGAACGTGCCCAGGCTCGGCGACCTGCAGCTGTCGCCCGACGGCCGCGAGCGTCGCTCTATACGCTGGGCGAGGCGGACTGGAAGAGCGGCCGCCGCGTCTCGCACATCTGGCGCGTCAAGGTGGACGGCGGACCGCCGATCCAGCTGACGAGCGGGGCCGAGGCGAGAACGCGCCGCGCTGGTCGCCGGACCGGAAGACGATCGCGTTCACGCGCGAAGCGCGCCGGCGACGACGCGGCGCAGATTTATCTGCTGCCGGTCGACGGCGGCGAAGCGCGCGCGGTCTGACGACGCACGACAGCGCGGTGTCGGACCCGTCGTGGTCGCCCGACGGCACCGCGATCTACTTCAAGGCGCCGGAAGCGAAGACCGCCGACGAAAAGGCGCGCGAGAAGGACAAGGACGACGTCTACGCCTACGACGAGGACTACAAGCAGACGCACCTCTGGACCGTCAACGTCGCGGCCAGGCGCGAGACGCGGGTGACCACCGGCGACTATTCCGTCACGTGCTACGATCTGTCGGCCGATGGCCGCAAGATCGCGCTGCACCGCGCGCCGACGCCGCTGCTCGGATCGTCGGCTGACGGCGAGGTGTGGGTGATCAACGCCGACGGCAGCGGCGCCGTGCAGGTGACGAAGAACGCCGTCCCCGAGGACGAGGCGCGCGCTGTCGCCGGACGGCGCGCAGCTGCTGTTCCTCTCGGGGTCGAACGCGCGCTTCGAGAGCTACTACAACGGCCGGTTGTTCGTCGCGCCGCGGCCGGCGGCGCGGCGCGGATCGTCGTCGGCGACAACGAACCGTACGACGTCGACCGCGCCGCCTGGTCGAAGGACGGCAAGTCGATTTATTTCGTCGCGAATCTCGGCGTCCACGCGGAGCTGTTCGTCAGTGCCGGCCGGCGGCGGCAAGCCGCGGCAGCTGACCGACGGCAGCAGCACGCCATCGGGTCGTGGTCGACCAACGGCGACCGCTGGGCGTTCTCGATCAGCGATGCCGACCAACGCCGGCGACGTGTGGGTGCTCGACGCGCGGCGCCGCCGCGCCGACGCGCGTCGACGCACGTCTTCGACTACCTGGCGCGCGACTTCAAGCTGGGGCGCCAGGAAGCGATCCAGTGGAAGGGCGCCGACGGCACGATGGTCGAAGGGCTGCTGACGTACCCGGTGGACTACGTCGGCCGGACGGCGAGTATCCGATGGCGGTGATCACGCACGGCGGGCCGCAGGCGCTCCGACAAGTACAGCCTCGGTCGCGACCTCCGACGAGCTGCAGGTGCTGGCCGGCAAGGGCTACGCGGTGCTGCAGCCGAACTATCGCGGCAGCACCGGCTACGGCGACGCGTTCCTCCGCGACATGATCGGCCACTATTTCCAGAACGCGCACCTCGACGTGATGACCGGCGTCGACGAAGTGATCCGCCGCGGCATCGCCGATCCCGACAAGCTCGTGAAGATGGGATGGAGCGGCGGCGGCCACATGACGAACAAGATCATCACGTTCACCGACCGCTTCAAGGCGGCGCGCGTCCGGCGCCGGCGCGGCGAACTGGATCTCGATGTACGCGCAGAGCGACATCCGCTTCATTCGCGGACGCCGTGGTTCGGCGGCACGCCGTGGCAGAAGAACGCGCCGATCGACGTCTACTGGAACAACTCGCCGCTGAAGGACGTCGCGAACGTCAAGACGCCGACGATCTTCTTCGTCGGCGAGCAGGACCCGCGCGTGCCGATGCCGCAGTCGATCGAGATGCACCGGGCGCTCAAGTCGAACGGCGTCCCGACCGCACCTCTACGTCGCGCCGCGCGAGCCGCACGGGTGGGCGGAGCTGCGCCACCAGTTGTTCAAGATGAACACCGAGATCGCGTGGTTCGAGAAGTACGCCACCGGCCGCGCCTATGCGCCGGAGAAAGTCCCCGAAGACAAGAAGGAGATGAGGAGCACGAGCGAGCAACAATAATTTCCTTATTTTTCTACGACGACGAAATCGATCGACAAGAGTGACTTTAGAGTCTGCCGAGAGACTCTCTTGCCTGGATCGCTTCGAAAAACATGACGGGTCCCTTATATTTCCTCCCGGGTTGACGACCCTATAGGGTCAGGCCAACACGGCCGGCGGCGAATGACGCCGGCCGACAATTTCAGTGGGAGGGGCAATGACCCGGTTAGGTAAATGGGCGACCGTCGTGGCGGGCGCGTTCGTGATGTCGAGCATCGCCGTCACGGCGCAGGAGCAGGCTGGTGCTGGCTGCACGGACGCAGATGCGATCGTTCAATCATCCGGACGATCCGCCCGAGCCCGCACCCGTCGACCCGCCTGCCCCGCCGGCCAACGAAGCCCCGCACCGCCTGCGGCCGAGCCCCCTGCACCGCTGCGCCGAGCCCCGCACCGCCCGCGGCCGAGCCTCCGGCACCGCCAGAGGCCGATCCCCGACGCCGCCGGCAGCGAGATACCCGCGCCGACAGATCCTGAGCCGGCCGAGGCGCCGGCCGAAGAGAGCCCGCGCTGCCGCCGGTGGCGAAGTTCGTGGAGATCAACGACGCGGTGCCGGGGAGGTTCTTCAATGCGGGCACCACCGCGCCGCACGCGCGACGACCCCAACCGCCTGGTCATCGCCTTTCACTCCGGCATCGACTGGACGACGTGGAAGGCGACCGACTTCAGGGGCCTCCACCGAGGCGTTCAGTTACGCCGCGGCGATGGACACGATCAGCTTCACGGTCGAGGCCCCAAAGGGCTTCTACATCTCCCGGATCACCTACACCCAGGGAGGACAGAGGCTCGGCGATCAGGACCGGCAAGTCCGCCGGCTCCGCGCAGTGGGTCGTGGGCTCGTTCGCGGCGCCTCTCGGCGTGTTCGGCGCGACGCCGACGCTGAAGGGCGAGGCCGGATCTGACCGGGCTCGCCATGACGTCGGTCCCCGTCTCGATCACGAACGGGCTGTTCGCGTTCGCCACGCCGGCTGCCGGCGCCGCGACCGTCGAAGTCAACAGCGCCGAGGTGCAGGTGTATCTCGAGCCGATCTCGAGTCCGTAACGAACGCAGAGACCGCTGAGATCGTGAGCCAGAATCCTGGCGATTTTCGCGCCTCAAGCCGTGCCCTGCGTCAACAGGATTCTTCACGCCACGTCCCGGCGTGACCACGCGGCAGCTGATGGCGCTGAACGCGGTGCGCAGGGCGTCGAGCGTCTCGTCGCCTTCGTAGGTGCCGACGACGGCGCCGCCCGAGCCGGCGAAGTTGGCGCTCGCGCCGCACGCGCGTCGCGGCGTCGACCATCTGCACCTGCCAGGCCGGCAGGTTGAAGATGGCTGCGGCGGACCTCGAAGTTCTCGTCGATGAGGGCCGCCAGCCGCCGCGGCGTCGGCCGACGAGCGCCTCTCGCGCCGACGCCGCCAGCGTCGCCGACGCGCCGCATGCCGGCGACGACCGGTCTCGTCGCCGCGCAGGTAACGCTCGCGCACGTCGTTGTGGAAGACCTCGGTCGGCTCGCTGAAGCCCTGGTGATGGGCCAGATAGAGCGGCGGGAGCAGCGCCGGATCGAGCGGTTCGTAGCGGTAGCACGGCAGCCCGTGGACGATCCGCTCGTGCGCGCCGCCGAAGTCCATGTAGACCAGCCCCTCATAGGTCTGGGCGACGCGATCCTGCAGGCCGGCCGCGACGCGAGCTCCGTCGCGCTCGACCGAGAGGACCAGCGACGGCTGCACCGTCGAGCGGGATCTCGACGGCGTAGAACTCCATCAGGCAGCGCAGCGTGGCCGGTGATGATCGCGCTCGAGCCGGCGAGGCCGACCTGGCGCGGGATCGTCGTGTGATAGCGGATCGAGAAATTCCGCTCGTGCAGCGCCGCGCCGGCGGCCGCGGCAGTAGTCGACGAACCGCTTGACCGTCGCCTTGATCAGCCGGATGCCGCCGTAGTACCCGTGCAGCGCGACGTCGCGCGCCAGGTCGTGCACGCTGCGGAAGCGCGCCCGATCGTCCTCGGTCAGCGAGGATATCGACCGTGTCCCACTCGTAGAGCACGACCTCCGCCCGGAAGTTGCGCACGATGAGCGAGACGGTCTGCCGCCGATACCCGTCGGAGGGTTGCCGACCAGCGCCGCGCGCGCGTAGGCGCGCCTGCGGATGATGATCATCGCGGCGCGCCGACCAGGCGCTCGACGAACGCCCGCAGCGACGGGCCCGTAGGCCGGATCGGCGAGCGCGAACTCGACGAACGCGCGGAAATAGGCGTCGAAGTTCCCGATGTCGAACCGCCGCTCCTCGGGGCCGAGCGCCATGCCGTAGACCCGCCCGCCGTCGCGCATCAGGCGCCGGATCGCATCGGTCAGCTGGATCTCTCCGCCGACGCCGGGCGCGGTGCGCGCCAGCGCCTCGAAGATCGCCGGCGACAGCACGTAGCGCGCGGCGATCGCCAGCGTGCTCGGCGCGCTCGGCGGCGCTCGGCTTCTCGACCACATCGTCGAGCTCGAACAGCCCGCCCGCGACCTCGCGCCGGACCTTGACGATGCCGTAGTGGCGCACCTGATCGCGCGGCACGTCCTCGAGCGCGATCACGGCGGCGGCGCCGTGCGCCTCGAACGCCTCGCGTCATCCGCCGCACGATGTCGCTCTGCCGCATCGAGGCCGATGATCGAATCGCCGAGCGCGACGACGAACGGGTCGTGGCCGACAAACGCACGGGCCGAGAGGACGGCGTGGCCGAGGCCGAGCGCCTGGCGCTGGCGGGTGTAGAAGTAGTGCACCGTCGGCGCGCTCGAACTCGAGCGCGGCGAGCAGTTCCTCCTTGCCCTTCTCGCGCAGCATCTGCACCAGCTCTTCGTTGATGTCGAAATGGTTCTCGATCGAGGTCTTCCCGGGACCGGTGACAAACAGGATCCGCCGCAGCCCGGCGGCGGTCAGCTCTTCGCAGACGTACTGCACCACCGGCTTGCGGCCGACCGGCAGCATCTCCTTCGGCTGCGACTTGGTCGCGGGCAGCAGCCGCGTGCCCGAGTCCCGCAACCGGCACGACGGCGATGTCAACGCTCATCGAGCCACGTCACTTCCCGTCTCGAATCACACCACGAAAAGCACGAAAACACGAAACGTGGTTCTTGGCTGCGTCACACGTATACCTAGACCGGGGACGCGAGAGCGGAACGTATACAATTCCGTCGTGCCGCGACTTGCGACCGCGCTGTGTGCCGTGCTGACGATCCTGCCCGGCGCGACGCCGGCGATCGCCCAACCGCTCTACCAACACCTGCGCCTCATCGCGCCGGCGGCGCCCGGCGGCGGATGGGACCAGACCGCCCGCGTGATGCAGCAGGCGCTCCAGAGCGCCGGGGTCGTGCACACCTCTTCCGGTCGAGAACATTCCGGGCGCGGCGGGGACGATCGGCCTCGCGCGCTTCGTCACGGCCGAGCGCGGCGCACGGCGACGTGACGATGGTCTCGGGCCTCATCATGCTCGGCGCCATCGTCACGCATCGATCGCCGCTGACGCTGCACGACGTCACGCCGATCGCGCGCCTGCATCGGCGAGTACGAGGTCATCGTCGTCCCGACGACGTCGCCGTTCCGGACGCTCGCACGACCTGGTGCGCGCGTTCAAGGCGCAGCCCGAGTCGATCTCGTGGGGCGGCGGGTCGGCCGGCGGCACCGATCAGATCCTGGCCGGGCTGGTCGCGGATGCGGTCGGCGTGACGCCGAAGCGCGTCAACTACATCGCCTTCTCCGGCGGCGGCGAATCGATGTCCGCGATCCTCGGCGGACAGGTGTCGGTCGGGGTCAACGGCCTGGCGGAGTTCGCGCCGCAGCATCGCGGCGGGCACCGTGCGCGTGCTCGGCATCTCGAGCGCCGAGCGCCTGCCCGACCTGGACGCGCCGACGCTGCGCGAGCAGGGCGTGGACGTCGAGTTCGAGAACTGGCGATCGCTGGTCGCGCCGCCCGGCGTCACGCAGCGCGACCGGCGCCGTCTCGAAGCGGCGGTCGCCGCGATGGTGCAGTCGCCGGTGTGGCGTGACGCGCTCGTGCGCTACCGCTGGAGCGATCGCTACCTGGCCGGCGAGGCGTTCGCCCGGTTCACCGACAGCGAGGAAGCGCGCGTCCGCGACATCCTGCGGAAGCTTGGCACCGGCGGCGCCACGACCGCGACGCTGTCGCTCCGCCGGGCCGTATCCGATGCTCGTGCTGGCCGGCCTGGCGCTCACGGCGCTGGCCGCCGCGCCGCAGCGGCGTTTCGCGCGCACGCGCCGGCGGCCGACTCGGTCCGCGCCGGCTGGAAGGCCGATCGCGCTCATCGCCGCGGGCGTCGTGCATCGACGTCGTGCTCGCTCGAGCGCGCCGGGTTCGTGATCGCGTCGGCGGCGCTGTTCTGGCTGACGGCGCGGGCCTTCGACCCCGAGCATCCGGCGCGCGACGCCGCGTTCGCGCTCGGCGTCTCGATCGGCGCCTACCTGCTGTTCGCCCGGGCGCTGCAGCTCACGCTCCCGCGGGCGTGCTCGCGGGCTGGATCTAGCGGCGTGCTGCGACGACGTCGAACGCAACGCGCGCAAAGGTCGTAAGCCACTCGTGACAGGTGCTCGCGCGTCATGATGGCGACGCTGCATGCGCTCGGGCAGGGGTTCGCCGAGCGCGCTGACCCTGCCGCACCTCGGCCTGGGCGTTCGCCGGCACGACGCTCGGCACCGCCGTCGGCGTGCTGCCGGGCATCGGCCCGGCGATGACCGTCGCGGTGCTCCTGCCGATCACGTTCAGCCTCGATCCGACGAGCGCGTTCATCATGTTCGGCGGCATCTACTACGGCGCGATGTACGGCGGCTCGACGACGAGCATCCTGCTCAACACGCCCGGCGAGACGGCGTCGATCGTCACGGCGATCGACGGACTACATGATGGCGCGGCAGGGGCGCGGCGCCGCGGCGCTGACGACCGCGGCGATCGGATCGTTCGTGGCCGGCACGCTCGCCACGCATCGCGCTGACCTTCTTCGCGCCGGCGCTCGCCACCGTCGCGCTGCGCTTCGGGCCCGCCGAGTACTTCGCGCTCGACGATGCTGGCGTTCACCGACGGTCGCGGCGCTGCTCGGCAGCGTCGGTCGTCGCGCGGGCTGCTTCAGCCTGTTCCTCGGCCTGGCGCTCGGGCTGATCGGCATCGACCAGCTCACCGGCGACGCGCGGTTTTCCTTCGGCATCCCGCAGCTGCTCGACGGCATCGACGTCGTCGATCCTCGTCATCGGCCTCTTCGCCGTCGGCGAGACGCTGTTCCAGGCGTGGCGGCACGGCCGCGACGAGGCCGACGTCGTCACGCTGCACGACTTCACCGGCATGAGCCGCGACGACTGGCGGCGGTCGTGGAAGCCGTGGCTGCGCGGCACGGCGATCGGGTTTCCGCTCGGCGTGCTGCCGTGCGGCGGATCGGTGATTCCGACGTTCGTGTCGTACCTGGTCGAGAAGCGGCTGAGCGACCACCCGGAGGAGTTCGGGCAACGGCGCGATCGAAGGCGTCGCCGGGCCCGAGGCCGCCAACAACGCCGCCGCGGCCGGCGTGCTCGTGCCGCTGCTGACGCTCGGCCTGCCTTCGTCGGCGACGGCGGCGGTGATGCTCGACGGCGTTTCAGCAATACGGGCTGCAGCCGGGGCCGCTGCTGTTCTCGTCGCGGCCGGATCTGGTGTGGACGCTGATCGCGAGCCTCTACATCGGCAACGTGATGCTGCTCGTGCTCAACCTGCCGCTGGCCGGCGTCTGGGCGCGGGTCATGCTGGTGCCGCGGCCGCTGCTGTTCGGCGGCATCCTGGTGCTCGCGTCGCTCGGCGCCTACAGCCTGAACCGCTCGATGCTCGACCTCGTGCTGCTCTACGTCGTCGGCGCGGTCGGCTGCGCGATGCGCATCTACGACGTGCCGCTCGTCCCGGCGGTGCTCGGCCTGATCCTCGGGCCGCTGTCGGAGCAGCAGTTCCGCCGCGCGCTGGCGATCAGCGGAGGCGACCTCCGGTGTTCGTGACGCGGCCGATCTGCGCCGACGCTGCTGGTCCTGGCGACGCGCCGTCCTCGCCGGCCCGTACGTGCTGCGCCGCTGTCGTACCGTCGGCGGCGGCCGCGACCTGATGATCAGGCCGATCTACGACGTCGCCGTCGCTCGGCGGCGGCAACGCCGGCGCTGTGCGCCGCGCTCACGGCGCGCGAAGCGCGGCGCCAGCGTGATCGTCGTGGAGTCGCGCGCCGCGCGAACTCCGCGGCGGCAACAGCCGCCACACGCGCAACCTCCGCTGCGCGCACGCCGCGCCCACCGGCGTGCTGACCGACGCGTATCCCGACGGACGAGTTCCTGTCGGATCTGCTGCGCGTCACCGGCGAGCGAGACCAACGAGGCGCTGGCGCGGCTGGTCGTCAGCCAGATCGGCGGATGCCCCGCCTGGATGGCGCGCCACGGCGCCCGGTTCCAGTCGTCGCTGCGCGGCACGCTGCACCTCGGCCGCACCAACGCGTTCTTCCTCGGCGGCGGCAAGGCGCTGATGAACAGCTACTACGCGCCGCGGCCGCGCGCTGGGCATCGACGTGCGTCTACGACGCCGAGGTCGTCGGGCCTCGACCTGCGCGGACGGCCGTTTCGCGGCCGCGACGGTGCCGCGGCGACGGCGCGCGCGACGCGTGCGCGCACGCGCCGTGGTGCTGGCCGCCGGCGGCTTCGAGTCGAACCTCGAGTGGCTGCGCGAGGCCTGGGGCGACGCGGCGCGACAACTTCATCATCCGCGGCACGCCGTACAACACGGGCACGCGTGCTGAGGCTGATGCTCGACGCCGGCGCGCAGCCGGTCGGCGATGCGCGCGCAGTGCCACGCCGTCGCGATCGACGCCCGCGCGCCGAAGTTCGACGGCGGCATCGTCACGCGGCTCGACTGCGTGTCGCTCGGCATCGTCGTCAACAACGCGCGGCGAGCGCTTCTACGACGAGGGCGAGGACTTCTGGCCGAAGCGCTACGCGATCTGGGGCGGCCTCGTCGCGCAGCAGCCGGATCAGATCGCCTACTCGATCGTCGACGCCGAAGGCGATCGGCCAGTTCATGCCGTCGGTGTTTCCGCCGATGGCGGCGCCGTCCATCCGCGAGCTCGCGCGCGCTGCTCGAGTCTGCCGCCGGACGCGCTCGAGCGCGACCGTCGCCGCGTTCAACGCCGCGGTGCGGCCGGGCACGTTCGACCACGCGGTGCTCGACGACTGCCGCACCGAAGGGCTCGATCGCCCGAGAAGACGCACTGGGCGCAGCGCGCTCGACACGCCGCCGTTCTGGGGCTATCCGCTGCGCCCGGGCATCACGTTCACGCTATCTCGGGCTGAAGGTCGACGAGCGCGCGCGCGTGCTGATGGCGAACGGCGAGCCGCGCCGACGAACATCTATCGCCGCCGGCGAGATCATGGCCGGCAACATCCTGCGGCAAGGGCTACATCGCCGGCGTCGGCATGACGATCGGCACGGTGTTCGGCCGCATCGCCGGCAGAGAGGCCGGCATGCCGCGACGATGCCGCCACAGCTGAGCCTCGATCGCGCGAGGGCCAGCACGTGATGACGGTCTGCAACGCCTGCCGCTACTGCGAGCAGTACTGCCCGGTGTTCCCGGCGATGGAGAAGCGCCTCGACGTTCGCCGAGGCCGACCTCGCACTACCTCGCCAACCTCTGCCACAACTGCGGCGAGTGCCTCTACGCGTGCCAGTACGCGCCGCCGCACGAGTTCGGCATCAACGTGCCGCAGACGCTGGCGGAGATCCGCCTGCGATCGTACGAGCAGCATTGCTTGGCCCGCGAGCCTTCGGCGCGGCGTTCAACAGCGGGCGGCACGACGGACCGCGCTCGCGCTCGCCGCAGTGCTGACGCTGCTGATCTTCGCCGCGGCCTGGACGACTGAACGGCGACGCCTTCCGCCAGTCGCATCCAGCGGCGCGACTTCTACGCGGTCGTCCCGCACGCGGTCATGGTCGCGCTGTTCGGATCGGTCAGGCTGTTCGTGCTGACGGCGCTCGGCGCCGGCGCGGTCGGTTCTGGCGCGACGTCCATCGTGGTCCGGCGGCCGGCCTGACCGCCGCGACGCTCGGACAGGCGCTGCGCGAGGCGCCTCGACCCTGCGTCACCTGCACACGACCGGCGTCGACTGCACGTCGGCCGAGAGGCGCGCGACGCCGTGGCGGCGCTGGTGGCATCACTGCACGTCATGGCTTCCTGCTGTCGTTCGCGTCGACGACCGTCGCCGCCATCTACCACATCGTCTTCGGCTGGCACGCGCCATGCGCGTCACCGAGCCGTTCCCGGTGGTGCTCGGCACGCTCGGCGGCGCGGGGCTGCTGGTCGGAGCCGGCCGGCCTCTTCGTCCTGAAGCGCCGGCGCGATCCGGCGCTCGGCGATCCCGGCGCAGGCAGGGGCTCGACGAATCGTTCATCGTCGCTGCTGTTCGCTCACCAGCCTCACCGGGCTTGTGCTGCTGCGTGCTGCGCGATCGCGCGGCGATGGCGCCGCTGCTCGTCGTCCACCTCGGCGTCGTGCTCGGCGCTGTTCCTGTCGCTGCCGTACGGAAAGTTCGTGCACGGTTTCTACCGCACCGCGGCGCTCGTCAGATGCGCGGTCGAGACGGCCGCGCGTCCCGATGCAAGATCCGCCTCGGATACCAGGTGACATGACGGCGTTCGTGCCCGGCTTCGAGAACGACCTGCTTCATCAGCTACGCCCATGAGGACGACGCGGCGCTGGGTGCACGCGTTCGCGGACGAGCTGTCGCGACGAGGTGTCGCGCCGCCTGGGGCTCAGCGATCTCCATCTGGCACGACACCGGCCGCCTGCGCGCAGGTGAGAACTGGCAAGACGCGATTCACGACAGGGCATCAAGCTACGGCCGCCGCGTTCGTCGCCATCGTCTCGCCCGCGCTATCAGAACTCGCAGTGGTGCGCGCGCGAGCGCACACCTGTTCGCGATCCGTCGGGTCCAACGCCGATCAAGTCGACAGGAGCGGCCGCGTCTTCAAGGCGGTGAAGACGCCGTGGCCCGACAACAGCCACCGGCTTGTTTTCTGCGAGCCATCCAGGACGTCGATTTCTTCAGGGATGACGACGGCGGGCCGGCGGGAGTTCTCGGCCGGGACTCGCGGGAATTCAAGCGCGCCATGCGCAAGCTGGCCGATGGCGTCGAACCTGGTGCTGCGCAAGATGCGCCGCGGCAATCAGCGCGTCCACGTCGCCTGGCCGGTCGAAGAATGCCTGACGGCCTGGGAGCAGTTGAGCGCCGAGCTCCGCACGCAAGGGATTCGACGTCCAGCCGACCGGACCGCAGCGACGCGTCATTCGGCGACAAGCTGCTGAAGCCTCGAGACATGGACCGCGCCGTCCTGTCGATCCATCATGCTCGGTTCGCGGCGTACGACCCGTTCTCCGAGCGCGTGGCGCTGCTCGCCGCCGATCTCGATCGGTCAGCATGATGTTCTGGATCGCGCAGCAGGCGCGGACACCGCCCGACGAGCGCCAGCGTCACGCTCGTCGACGCCATCCGGCGCGGCGTCAGGCCCGGCGACGCCAGAACCGCGTGTGGCCGCGCGGCTGGTCGCTGACTGTCGGACGCCGGCGTCCGAAAGCTCATCGACGCGGTCATCACCAAGCTGCCGTCCTCAGGCCGTCGCCGCGAAGCCGGCGCCGGCCACGGCCGCCTCGACGACGACGCCGACCGATCTACATCGTCCACGATGCCACGACGGCGGAGGACGCCAAAGTGGCGACGCAGCAGGTGAAGAAGTTGATCGGCACGCGAAGAGAGATGGAAGATCTTCGTCTCGCGCGCCTGATCTGCCCAGTCCGACCGAGCTGAAGCTGCTGCCACGAGAATCTCTTGCGATCGTGCGACGGCGTCGCTGCTCTATCGGAATGCGCGCGCCGGAGGGCTGGGTGGAAACCAGCTGGCGCCGGAGATGCATCCTCGCGGAGCGGCCGGTTCGAACGGCAGCCGATCAAGTCGCGCGCGTTCCTGCTGCCGCCGGAACCGCCTCGACGCGGGAGGTCGGTCCTGACGTGCGAGATCATCTCCTACACCTCGTCGTTCCCAGGTTTCCGATCTCGAACCGTTCCTCGATCTCGCTGCGCCACTGGAATGAGACATTCGCGATGAGTGGTCTTCTCTGACGGTGTCTCGGCCGGCGCGCCCGTTCCCGGGTCTCCGATCGTTCGAGGCCGAGGAATCGCTGCTCTTCTTCGGCCGTGAGGCGCACACCGACCGAACTGCTCCGAACGGCTCGGCGACAACCGCTTCGTGGCGGTCACGGGGACGTCCGGTTCGGGAAAGTCGTCGCTGGTCCGCGCCGGCCTCCGCCCGGCGCTCGATCGCGGATACCTCATCGACGCCACCTCCGCTGGCGCTTCGCGACGATGCGGCGGCACCGCGCCGATCCGACGCGCCTCGCCGCGGCGCTGAAGGAGAGCTCGCCCTCGAGTCGCTCGACGAGATCAGGCGGCCGCTGCGCGCTGACCAGCGCCGGCCTGTCACCCAGTGGTCTCGAAGGCGGGGCTCGCCCCGCGGCGAAAGCCTCCTGGTCATCGTCGACCAGTTCGAGGAGCTGTTCCGCTTCGACGTCACGCGCGACGAAGAGGCACGCACGCCGCGTTGTTCGTCAGCCAGATCCTGGCGACCACCCAGCGGCGCGACGTGCCGATCTGCGTCGTCCTCACCAGATGCGGTCAGGAGGTTTCTCGGCCGCTGCTCGAGTTCACCGGGCTGGTCGAGGCGTTGAACCTCAGTCAGTACTGGTGCCGCGAGCTCACCAGGGACCAGCGTCAGGAGGCGGTCGAGCGGCCGCTGCGGCTGTTCGGCATCACCGCCGCGCGCCTGCCCTGGTGCAACGGGTGCTCAACGACGCCGGCGACGATCCGGACCAGCTGCCGGTGCTGCAGCATGTCGCTGGTGCGATCGTTCCGGGAATGGGAACGGGCCGGCGCCGCCGGATGCTCCGAGCTTCGACACTACGGAGGCGGTCAGGCGGCATCGAACGCGCGCTGGATCGCCACGGCGACGGAGATCCTCGCCGGGATGACGGAGGAGCAGCGGGCGACCTCGAGGAGCTCTTTCAGGCCTGACGGTCGGCCAGGGCGGCGTGGCGCTGCGCCGCCCGCGAAGGATGCGGCAGCTCACGCGACGTCGCCGGGCCGCCACCCCCGAGGCACGGCAGCGGATCGACGCGATCGTGCGCGACGTTCGCGCACCGCGCGCACGCAATTCGTTCCTGATGCTGTCGGCCGTCGCGCTAGCCGCCGAGACGGTCGCGGACATCACCCACGAGAGCCTGATTGCACAGTGGAAGCGGCTCGAGACGTGGCTCCGCGCCGAATCGCGCAGCGCCAGGTGGTACGCGGACCTGGCTCGCGACGTCGCGCGCTACCGGACGGAGGCAGGGAATCAGCGTGTGGCAGGATCGAGCTGGCCGGCGTCCTGCGGCGCCGCGAGCGACGACGGGTGGGCGAGGCGTGGTCGAACCGGTATCGCCGTGAGGGCGATCCGCCGTTCCCGGAGTCAGTCCTTCCTCGACGAGAGCACGCGTCAACAGGCGAGCGGCGCGCGCGAAGCCCAGGAGCTGCGCGATCAGGGCGCTGCGCCCGGCGCCGGTCGCTTGCCGTCCGCGCCGTCCTGATCGTGGCCGCGGTGGCGGTCTCGCTGCTGGCGTATCGGCTGGTGCAGGTGGCGAGACGCGAGGCCGCGACTCGCCAGGCTTCGACCAGCTCGCGCAACAACGCCAGAGCGACCAGGCCGCGGCGGCGGCGCTTCGGGCGCAGCTGGACGAGGGCGTTGAAGCGGAGCGTCGCCGCCAACGCCGAACCCGGTCGTCAGCCGGAAGACAGGCTGCGGAGCGCGGCCGAAGTCGAGCGGCTGCGGCAGGGCTCGAGCAGGTGCAGGCGCGATCGAGAGGCCTCCGAGGACGCGCTGTCGAAACTGCGCAGAGGATCAGGAGCTGGCCTCTGCGGATCGAGGGGACTCCTCAAACGGATCGAGACGCTGCGGCAAGAGCTGTCGCAGAGCAACGTCGAGCGCGGGAATCGCTCCGCAAGCGCCTCGAAACGCAGCCGAAATCGCCGGCCGGGCCGAGTGCCGGAGGCGCAGGCGCTGCAGAAATCGCTGGACGACGAGCGCGCGCGCTCGGCGACGGCAGCCCGCGCGGATCAAGGCGCTCGAGGCCGAGAACGCGGAGCTGCGGAAGCGGCCCGCGACCGGAACGCCGCCGCCGGCAATCGGGGGCGACTACAAGGACGCCTTCCGCAAGGCGTGCGCGCCTTCGACCTGAAGGACTGGAAGGGCTCGGCGAGTTACATGCGCGACGCGATCAGGTTCCAGGAAAGCGTCAAGGCCCCGGACAAGGATGTCTCCATCTACGGCGAGCGCAGGGAAAACTATGCGCCGCCAGTCCCTATCTCGGCGCCGCGTTGTTCGAGATGAAGGAGGAGTGCCCGCGCCGTGCTTCCGGCGCTCAAGGAGGCCGAAGCCGAGAACCCGCCGAACGCGGTCAAGTCGAAGCTGCAGACGGCGCGAGGGCAATGCGCCGCGCGAAGTGACCCGTCACGCTGCAATCGCGTCCACGATTTTTGCCACAGAGTCACAGAGGCACAGAGATCAGGCGCAAGCTGCAGACACCAACGTCGCACGCCGCCGCGAATGCGGCAGCACCCGCACGTGAAGAACGACGGGAACTACAAGCGGCTGCGTATGTACCGCGCGCATTTCCGTCGTTCATCCCTGAGCGCGGAGTCGGCCGGCGTTGCCGGCCGACGTGCGGCGTGCAGCTCGGCGCGTCTCTGTGGCTCTGGTGGCTCTATGGTGAGTCTTCTTCCTGCGATCTTCGTGACCTTCGTACGGTTGTCGCGGCTGCGTGCGGCGTTCTAGAAACGCACGATCGCCGACGTCGAGACCATCGTCGACCGCGCCGAGTGATCGGCCCGACGCTCACCACAACGCTGCCCAGCGTCACGTTCGCGCCGAACGTGTAGTGCCACAAGATCGCGTCCTGAGGAGAGGCTCGATCGCCACGCGCTCGTCCAGCAGATCGTTGGCCGGCCGTCGGCGTATAGTGCACCGAGTGGTCGGGATCGAACCACGCGCCGGCGCGAAGCGCGGGACGGGTGCGGATCGGCAGCAGGTGCTGCGCGCCGACGTGCACCTCATTGGCGTCGTCGATGGTGAAACGGTTAGCGCGGTCGCGGGTCTCGCCCTGATCGACCAGGACCTCGACGTAGTCCGACCGCAGTTGCGAATGGAAGACGCGTTTGTATTCGGTCGTGATCGAAACGCGTCCTTCAGCCGCGTCGACAGGCCGACCGCCAGAACGTCTGGCACATTGAAATCGGCAGTCGTGCGCTGCTGCGTCCCGGCCAGCCCTCCGGAAAAGGATGAAAACTCGAAGCTCGAGACCCGTCGATAGGACGCACCGATCTTCGTCCTCGTTGAGACCGGAATCAGGAGCCCGATCACGCCGCCGATCGACGACGCATCACCGGTGCTGGCTGAAATGAAACACGCTCTTGCCCGGAACCGGCGCGCCATAGACGCCGCGCAGATCCATCGTGCAGGTGCCCGATCGAACTCGAAGCCGAGCACAAAGCGATTCACGGAAAGACCGGCGCCGAGCCAGACTTTCCGCCACGCCTGCGCCACCGAGACGCCGTAGCTGACGACGCTCAAGCTGCGCTCGCCGGTAAAGGCGGGTGTCGCGCGTGTCGAAGCCGCGCGACTGAAACACGCCGCGCGACGGTGAACTCCTGGTTGACGCGGATCGGCTCGTGACGATACGCGGCGATCCGGAATCCCTTCCATGGGTAGACCAGTGAAGCGAAGGTCAGGCGCGTTCCGGCATCGCGCGGATATTGGCGAACTCTGGTCCCGACACCGTGTCCTGGCCGATGCCGGTCGTCTGGCCCGAGAGGCGGCCGCCAACGAGGAACGGCTGGTCGAGGCGACGGTATCGAACCTCGGCAGAGATCTCCGGCTTTGATGGTTCCAGCAGGCCCGCCGGGTTCACCCACGCGGCCGTCGCGTCGTCGGCCAGGCCAACAAAGGCGCTGCCCAGCGCGAGGCTGCGCGCGCCCGGGCTGAGGAAGTCGGGTGGATCGGCACCTGCAATGACGACTGCCCGGCGACAGGCTGGCCAGAGAACGCAGCGGCCGCAGCAACCAGCGCACAGAGCGATCGAATCACGCGGCGCCTCGCTGGCCCGACCGGCGTTCGCGGCGGCTTTGCGCGCCGCCGGCTTCTACACTCCGCAGGAGCCCTTCGTTCTGGCAATCTGCTGGTCTGCGACAACCGTCGCCGTCTCGTGTGCCGTTGGTAATCGTCAGAGTGATCCTGATCGAAAACGTCACGACGCCGGTTGAAAAGCCGCAGCCCAGCTCCGGGTGCGCCGTCGGCCCGGCCTGGGTGGCGCGGGTACCGTTCGGCACTTCGAAGACCCATGCGTATGTCGGAGTGCTGCTGAACCCTGAAGAGGGCCGACGAAGGTGCACGTCACCGGGCCGCTCGCGGCGGCCTCACACGTCCCCCGTCACCGCAATTGCACCGGTTGGCCCGACCGTGGACGTCGTCGACGTCGAGGCGACGGTGGTGGTGGAGGTAGTGGTCGAGGTTGGCGGAACCGTGGTCGTCGTTGACGACGGGCCATTGCCGCCGCCGCAGGCCGCCGCGGCTGGCGAGGATCGCGGCGACGCGCGATTACATGAGGTGACTTCATCACCACTCTCCGTTCGAACTGAACAATTTCAGTCAGCCAGTCTAACAAACAATCAAGGGCGCACGGCATTTCCAGTGAAGCTCAACTGAAGATCTTCACGCTGCGATGCGTACGGCGCGCGGCTTGCTGCGATTTCCTGGCAAGTGAAAGTTCGCATCAGGAAGACACCACGAGAAGACGAGCTCGACGGCGTACGCCTTGACGCGTTGCGGCCGGGAATGGTGAAGGAAGTATCGGCGAGCGTCAGGTTCTGGCTCATCGCCGAACGCTATGCGCGGTGCCGAGATGCGGCGCCACCGAAGAGGATGACGTTCTCGACCGTCAGCAATCCGCGCGACGTCGTCAGCGATTTTCCTCGCCGGCGCTCGACCGATCGCGACCGTCGAGAGCAATCCTCTCCCGGTACTCCTCGACAGTATCGATATCGGTGAAGGCGCCTTCGTCGGCGATCTCCACGTCGCCGGCGGCGGAGGCGTGCGCGCGGACGATCGGCTTAGCGCCGAGGCCGGGATCGCCAGCGCCGCAGCTCGTCGAAAAGCGACCGATCGATGAGCAGCGGATGGCCGTGACGAATGCCCGAGGTCGGCCTCACGATCGGCGCATGCGTTCTGCCGATACCGATCGATCACGCGCGCGGACCGTGGCGGACGAGACCAGCGGGACATCCACGAGCGTCACCAGCGCGGCGGTCACGCCCGGCCGGTCGACGAAGCTGAGGCCCGGCAAGCGAGCGACGATAGTTGGCCCGCGGTCGTAGTCGGGGTTGCGCGACAAAGCGCGCGTTCAATCCGCTTTCGGCAAAGCTGTTCACGATCGTCTCCGCGTCGTGACCGACGACGACCACCACATCGTCCACCTCCGCGGCGAGGAAGGTGCGGACGATGCGCGACAGGAAGGTGTCGTCGGTCGTCGAGCGGAAGAGTCGCCTTCGCGCGTCCCATCCGCGACGACCGGCCGGCAGCGAGCACGATGGCGGGAATCACAGGCGCAATGTTATAGAATCGCCGAGCATGGCCGACGCTCGATCTCCACATCCGCTGTCATGCGCTGCGGCACCAAATGGAAATGCGCGATCCCGGACCGGGAATGCCGTGGACGCCTGATCAGTTCTGGGTCTGCAACGCATGCGGCCGTCACTTCTGGACGACGTATCCACCGCCGAGTCGCCAGAAGCCGAAGCCGGCGACCGAGACCGGTCTCGTAATTCAAGTCTAAGCGACCATGCTGCCTGAAGATCGGACGACGACCTCGATGACGACGACAGACGACGACGACCTCGATGAGGACGGCGACGACGACGACGAACGAGGACGAGGACGACGACGAGGACGAGGAAGAAGAGGAAACCTGGCAGGTGTACGGATCGCTGCGTCCCGCTACAGCCGTGGCATCTGCTTGACTTCCGCTGTTGAACTGCCTAGACTGGCCGCGATTTTCCAGCTCAGCTAAAGCTGGAAGCGACTCGACCGGCCTCGCGTCCCGACGGTCTTGACCTCTTCGCAGGCGCCCGTAACCGGCTGAGTTCCCTGGGGATATTCCTGGGGGTTCGGAACGGGAGGGCTTCGGGGTTATGCCAACCGGGACAATCGCACGGCTCCTGATCGACAAGGGATTCGGGTTCATCCGCGACGAAGGCGGGATCGAGCACTTCTTCCACCGCAGCTCGGTGCGCGGCGCGGTGTTCGAGCTGCTGCGCGAAGGTCAGCGGGTCGAGTTCACGCCGGAGGATTCCCAGAAGGGACCACGCGCCGGCGACGTGCGGCTGATCGAAGGCTGAGTTCCTCATTCGGATTGCGGATTGAGGATGGCGGCGCAGTCCGCCTGCACCCGCAATCTATCCGCAATCCGCTCTCCTCCACTACAATCAAGCCGACGGAAGTGAACGGGGCCCGGTGGCCCTCCCGGTCTTCAAAATCGGTCGCTCCCGCTCACGCGGGGAGGCTGGGTTCGACTCCCAGGCGCTTCCGCCAAACTTGCTCGCGATTGAATCGAAATCTGAGATCCGCACTCGAACATTAATCCGCGACTCCGCACTCCGAAATCCGCAATGCACGCGCAAGACCTCCGCCAGTGTCGCCGAGGTCCTTCATCACACGACGTCTGCTCCCGCCGCGCGGAGTTCTTCGACCGTGTGACTGCCCGTCGCGACCGCGATCGATCGCGCACCGACCACGGCGGCGCACGCCGACGTCGAGCGGCGTGTCGCCGATGACGACCGCATCCGCGGCTGCAAACGCGGCCCGCCGCACGCCGCCACGCGCGCGAGCGCTTTCGGCACCAGGCCGTTGCGGTTCGGCGCGTCGTCGCCGAACGCGCCGCACGGAAAGTAGCGCCACAGATCGAAGTATTCGAGCTTGATGCGCGCGCCCGCCTCGTAGTTGCCGGTCAAGCAGCGCCAGCTGCAGACGTCGTCGCGGCTGGCGAGCGACGTCGAGGAGCTCGCGCACGCCGGGCATCACGCCCTTTGCGCGCGCCCGGCTTCTCGAGCTCGACGAGGAGGTGCCGGATGTAGGCGTCGCGGAAGCGAGCGAGGTCCGGGGCGTCGCGAGGAATGCCGTGCGCGGCCGCGCGTCGGCGAGAATCCACGCGTCGGTGCGGCCCGCCATCGGCATGCCGCTGGAAGGCATCGCGAACCGAGAAGATCTCTTCGAACGCCAGCGACATCGCACGCGCCTCCGGCCCCGCCGGTGAGCACAAGCGTGCCGTCGATGTCGAACAGGATGAGCGTGCGTGGCGCCCCGATCAGCCTTCGCTGCGGACGTTGCCGGCGCGCGGGCCCTTTGGCGGATGGCTCTTCGTCGAATGCGACGCGCTGTCCTTCATTCAGCTGGTCGAAGCTTCCCTGCACCGAGCTGCGGTGGAAGAACCACTCCTGGCCGCCGTCGTCGCGAATGAAACCGAACCCTCTGTCACGAACGAGTCGCTTGATCGTGCCACTCGACATCCGAGTCTCCTTGGGCACGCCCGCGTGCCCAGAGCTCGAATATCAAGTTTCGTTCCAATTAGGATTCGCCGGGAAACGGTTGGGCTGCCCAACGAGCAAACAAGCTCATCCAGTTGCTAGGGCTGGATCACGACGCGCCAGCACTAGCAACCAGGGCTATCCGAGGCTCTTATTTGACCGTAACCGTAATCACCTGGCAGGCGCCGGGCAGCGTGTCGTGGAGATCGTCGCCGAGCTGAAGCGCCAGCTTGTGCTTGCCCGGGGTCAGCTGGCTGTCGAACTACGTCTTTGCCGTCACCGAAATGCACCCAGGACGGCGTGCCCTTGACGATGGTCTTGCCGGCCGGCAGGCAGGCCTGATCGATGCCGACGTGATAGTGCGCCTTGCCGGGACGGACCTGCGCCGTCGTGAGCTCGCCCGGCGGCACCGGCGAAATCTCGATCCCTTCGGACCCGAACTTCATGTGCACCGGGCTGGTGACCGTCGCGCCGTTCTTCGGCTCGACGAAGAACACGCGAGGCTTCGCCGTCGCCTTCATGGCCGGCTTCGACTCCTGCGCGGTCGCCGCGAACACCGAACCCGGCCACCAGCACGAGGACCGGCAGCGCGAGCTGCGTTCCGATTTTCATAAGCGATCTCCTTTGCGGTCACATTCTAGCCGAGACGGCGTCAAAACCACCGGCGCCGCGTTCCTTCAACCGGCCGGTCGCCGGCTCGAGCGTCAGCACCCGCGTCGGCCACGGCCCGGGCAAACGCCTCGTCCGCGGAGGCGGCGACAATCGCCGCGCCGCGCCCGCCGGCCACCGACCTGATGTCGGCGGCGAGCAGCGCGACCGCGTCGCGCGCGACGGACGGCGCTGATGTGCTCGAGCAGGAGGACGGCCGGATCGAGCGCGATCGCGCCGACCCAGGCGGACGCGGACCCGCCCCGCGGCATCGAGCCGGCTGACCGGCGCGTCCCACGTCGTCTCCGGCAGGCCGACTTCGCGCGCCAGCGCCACGGCGCGCGCGCGCACCTCGTCGGCGGCGGCTCGATCGTCGAGCGTGAACGGCATCGCCAGATTCTGGACGACGGTGAGCTCGTCGAGCAGCACGGCGCGCTCGCTGACGATGCCGAAGCGATCGACGGTCGCGAGCCAGTCGGCGCTGTCGCTCGATCGCGGCCGTCGGGCGGCCGAGGACGGCGACCTCGCCGGCGTCGGGCAGCGTCGCGCCGGTCGCGAGGTTGACGAACACTTCGGCGGACGGCTGATCGAAGCCCGAGGATCGCGACGTGCTCGCCCGCGGCGACGACGCAGCTCGGCGATCCGCAGCGGGCGCAGGCCGCCGATAGTCCTTGGAGATGCCGGCGAGCTCGAGCACCGGCGGCGTCACGACGTCGAGGCGTCGATTGACCTCGTCGACGATCGCGGCTCGACGTCGAGCAGGGCGGCGATCTCGATCTTGACGGCGGCGAGATTGCAGGCGATCGCGCCGTAGGCGATCATCGCGTGGACGATCGGCGGCAGGACGCCGGTGTCGACGCTCGCGCCCATGATCGCCGCCACCATCGTCACCGCCATGGCGAGGGTGCCGATCGAGAACACCGGCTTGCGCGCCGCGGCGATGCGGCGGTAGTAGTCGCCGGTGACGCTGTGCTCGGCCATCGCGTCCTTGACGGCCTTTCCCTTGCCGATGAGATAGAACATCATCATCGAGTGCGCGAGCAGCGTCACCATCGTCGAGAAGATGCCGTACGAGATGTGGCGTGAGATGTCGGTGCCCTGCAGACCGAAGCACGGCGGTCGTCACGAGACCGGCGAGACCGATGAAGACGGCGGTGAGGAGTGCTGGAGCCACGAGGCAGTGACCCGGATTATGTCACCTTCGCCGTTCATCGGTCGAATGGATCGCGCGGCTCGCCGGGAACGCGCGCGCGCGACGGCGCGCGCTCGACGTGGCGATGGGGCGCGGGCGCCATGCGCTGCCGCTCGCGCGCGCGGGGTTCCTGACGCTTCGGCGTCGACGTCGATCTCGACGCGCGTGCGCGACGGCGATGACGACGGCCGCCGCCGGCGGCGCTGGCGATCCACGGCTGGTGCGCCGACCTCACGCAGCATCCGCTGCCGCCGGCGCGGTTCGACCTCGTGATCGTCGCCCGCTACCTGCAGCGCGATCTGTTTCCGGCGCTGCGCGCCGCGTGCGCGCCCGGCGGCGTCGTGCTCTACGAAACGTTCACGACTGCGCAGCGGGCGCTCGGCATCCGGTCCGAAATCGCCCGATCACCTGCTCGAGCCCGGAGAGCTGCGCCGGCACTTCGACGGATTCGAGGAGTTGTTCTACGAGGAGTGTCGGCACCCCTGAGGCGGTCGCGCGGATCGCGGCGAGAAGGCCCTGAGCCGCGGCAACCCTCGACGATATCTCTATGTTCGCGGGCGAACTCTGTAACGCCCTGCAATCCGCGTACCTAGCGCCGTTGGCTCTCAACCGGATCTCGGTGAGTGCGTCGCCGCTCTGATGCTTCTGCGCCGGCAGGATGTCCGAGCATCGCGATCATGAACACGCCGAAACATCCGGATGATCGCGACTGCGGGCGACCGCCGGCATCACGCTGGACCATCTGCCTCGCGACCGGATCCCTGGGGCGCCTCCGACGCTTCGCGAAGGGGGCGCTACGTGTGGCAAGCCGGACGACGTGGCCGATTGCATCTACTTCCTCCGGAAAGGCCGGGTGATGCTCGATGACGGCCATGCCTCAGGAACGGCCGGTTGCGCTTCACACGATCGAGCCGGACCACCCTTTCGGCGAGCTGTCCCTGTGCAGCCTGCGAACAGAAACGCGGGGAACGACGGCGCACGCGCTGGTCGAGCAGCGAAGCGTTCGAAATCAAACTGAACAAGTTCCTGTCCTACCTGCACCAGAACCAGGCGGCGCGCGACGCCTTCATGTTCACGTTGTGCACGCGGCTGAAAGACGCCTCCCATCGAATCGAGGTGATGGCGCATCGCGGCGCCGAGAGCAGCGGCTCGGCAGCCTGCCTGCTCCGTCTCGCGACGTCGCGCGACCGCCAGGGCCGCGTCGGCCGCAGGGACGCGGTCACCGTGTCGATCAGTCACAACGAGCTGGCCCAGCTCGGCGGCATGAGCCGTCCGCATGTCACGGTCACCATGGGCGGGCTGCGGTCGTCGCGGGCTGGTCGATACGGGACGTGAAGGTGTGGTCCGTGTCGACGTGGCGTCGCTCACCGATTACCTCGGTCGCGCCGCTCGGCCGGACGGGCGCAAACGCTTGTCAGCGAGCGGAGTCCAGCCCTCGAATCGTCCTCCACGGAAGCGCCCGTACCAGCGCCTGACCGCTCGCGGTTGAGCTGGCCCGTGCCTGGTCGACAATGCCCCGGATGTTCGCCGGCGAACTTGTAATGGCTCCATCTACCGAGTACGCTAGTGGGTCCTGTTGACCTCACCATACCAGACGCAGCGGGCGTCGTAACGCTGTGTTCGCGCGGTTTGATGCCTGAGCATCGCGACTATGGACACGCCAAAGTTTCCGCATCATCGCGACTGCGAGGCGTTGACCGGCATCACCCTGGACCATCTGCCGCGCGACGGGTCGCTGGGACGCGTCCGGCGTTTCGCGAAGGGCGCGTTCCTGTGGCAACCGGACGGCGCTGGCCGATCGCATCTATTTCCTTCGAAAAGGGCGGGTCGTGGTCTCGACCGCCAAGCCACACGAACGGCCGGTGGCCCTGCGCACGATCGAGCCGAACCAGCCGCTTCGGCGAGCTGTGCCTGTGCAGCGTTCGAACAGGTCTTCGAGGCACCACGGCCTGTGCTGTGGTCGCGAGTGAAGCGTTCGAAATCAAGCTGAGCCCAGTTCCTGGGCTACCTCAAACAGAATCGTCCCGTCATCGAAGCGATGATGTTCACCTTGTGCCTGCGGCTGACCGACGCCGAGCATCGCATCGAGGTGATGGCGCATCGCGGCGCGGAGCAGCGGCTCGGCCGCCTGCTGCTTCGTCTTGCCGCATCTCCCGGACGCAAGGGCAGCCTCGGCGTCAGGGACACGGTCGCGGTGTCGGTGAGTCACAACGAGCTGGCCCAGCTCGCCGGCATGAGCCGCCCGCACGTCACGGTCACCATGGGGCGGCTCCGTGACCGCCGGCTCGTGCTGTATGAGCGTGAAGGCCTGGTGCGCATCAACGTGACGTCGCTCACCGAGTATCTCGGTCGCATAGTTCGCGGCGAACGGGCGTGAGCGCCCCTGGACACGCGGCGCGTGCGGCAGCTCGCACTGAAAGTGCTGGCGCAGCGCGCGGGGCCGGCAGCGGGCGCGGAGGCGCTCGCGGCTGCGGCACGCCGCGCCTACGATGACCTCGCTCGGGTCGTCGGCCCCGCTGATCGGCCAGGCTCGGCGTCGATGCGCTGACCGGTCGCGCGTTGCATCTTGCGCAACGGGAATACCCGTGGCTGGTGCACGCGCGAGACGCGCAGCAATCTGAAGAGCCATTTGCTCAGGTCGATTTTCCGTCTGGAGCGACAGGATCCTGCCGTCGCCACTGGAAGCCGCCGGAGCGTTGTTCGCCACATTCACGGGGTTGCTCGTCACCTTCATCGGCGAGCCCTTGACCGCGCGTCTGTTGCGAAAGGCGTGGCCCGACGCCTTTTCCGAGGCGAGACACAGAGGAGACATGGGCATGACGGACCGGGTGGCGATTCGCCGACTTCCCACGGGCGTTCCGGGACTCGACCAGATCCTGGGCGGGGGCCTGCCGGAGTTCTCCTTCAATCTCATTGCCGGCGCTCCAGGCGCGGGAAAACGACGCTCGCGCAGCAGATCATGTTCGCCCTCTCCGGTCCCGATCGTCCCGCGCTGTACTTCACCGTCGTCGGCGAACCGCCGCTCAAGATGCTGCGCTATCAGCAGCAGTTCACGTTCTTCGATATGGCCCGCGTGAACGAGTCGATCCGCTACGTCAATCTGAGCCAGGACGTCGTCAACGGCACGTTGGAGAAGCTCCTGGGACGCATCGTTCAGGAAGTCGAAGCGACGAGCCCCGGCGTGGTGATTGTCGATTCCTTTCGAACGGTGGCCCAGGCGGCCGAGCGGGCACAGAACGGCGACCTCGAGTTGCAGCACTTCGTGCAGCAGCTGGCCGTCCGGCTCACGAGCTGGGAAGCGACGACGTTTCTCGTCGGCGAGTATCAACCCTCGGAGGGCGAACAGAATCCGGTCTTCACCGTCGCGGACGGCCTGCTGTGGCTCGATCAGAACCTCGATCGGAATTCGATGGTTCGCAAGATGCAGGTCATGAAGATGCGCGGACAGGCGCCCATTCCCGGGCTGCACACCTTCCGCATCACGGACGACGGCATTCAGGTGTTCCCCGGGTCATCGTCGGGCCGGAAGGAGACGTCGCGACCGGTCGTGACCGTCGCGAAGGCCGAACCGCGACCCCAGGAACGGCTCTCGATCGGCGTCAAGGGATTGGACGACATGCTCGGCGGCGGCATCCCGGCCGGCTACTCGGTGCTGCTGGCCGGGCCATCGGGCTCCGGCAAGAGCGTGCTGGCCACGCGAGTTCATCCTCGAGGGCGCGCGGCATGATGAACCCGGCATCATCGCGGTGTTCGAGAAGCGCCCCATCGAGTACTCGCAGGACGGTCCAAGTGGACAGCGGTTCGATCGACTCGTCCGCGAGGGCAAAGTGGGCGTCATCCACACGCGCCCGCTGGATCTCTCGATCGACGAAATGCTCAATGAAATTGTCGAAGCCATTCACCGTCTCAAAGCGCGCCGGCTGGTGATCGATTCGCTCTCCGGGTTCGAGCTGGCGCTGGCGCCGACGTTTCGCGAGGACTTTCGAGAGTCGCTCTATCGCATGGTGGCCGTGCTCACCGGGATGGGCATCACCATGATGATGACGGCGGAGCTGGAGGACAGCTACACGGATCTGCGCTTCAGCCCGCACGGCACGGCATTTCTGACCGACGCGATCATCATGCAGCGGTACATCGAGTTGAAGGGCGCAACTGCAGCGCGTCATGGCCGTGGTGAAAGTGCGTGGCAGCGCGCACAGCAAGGATCTGCGGGCGTTCGAGATCACCGAGCAGGGCATCGTCATGGGCGAGACGCTCGGCTGTTACGAGGGCTTGCTGACGGGCAGCCCGACGCTGATCGCCGAGCGCGCCGTCGCCGACTGACGGCATGCGGCGGCGTCCGCGGCGCAAGAACATGACCGAAGAACACCGACCGGCGAACCGGCCCTCGCGCGTCGATGCGAGCGAGGAGGCCGCCGCGCTGCGCGAGGAGATCGCCACGCTCCGCGAAGAAGCGGTTCGCGCTCGCGACGAAGCGGCGCGGGCGCGGGCGGAGTTGGAACAACTGATGGCCCAGCTGCGCGAAGCCAACGAGCACCTGGTCGTCGGTCTCGATCCGTGCACAGACGCTGACCGAGGACGCCGAGCAGGCCAACCGTCTTGAAGGATGAATTTCTCGCGACGGTCTCTCACGAGCTGCGGACGCCCCTGAATGCGGTGCTCGGGTGGTCACGCATGCTGGGGTCGAAGCAGTTGGCGCCCGAACGCGCGACCACACGCGATCGCGACGATCGAGCGCAACGCGGTCGCGCTCTGGCCCACATGATCGATGATCTGTTGGATCTGTCGAGGATCGTGGCGGGAACCTTTCGCCTGGCGCTCGCAGCCCGTCGATCTCGTCGCGCGTGGCGCAGGCGGCGCTCGATGCCGTCCGGCCGTTGGCGGCGGCCGGGAACGTGGAACTCGGGTTCTCCCCGGCCTCGCCGCCCTCGAACCAATCAGCGGGGACGCCGGCCGCCTGCAGCAGGTGCTGTGGAATCTGCTCGTGAATGCGATCAAGTTCACTCCCGCGGGCGGTCGTGTCGATGTCTTCATCGAGTCCTCGAACGACCACATCGAAGTCAGGGTCGTCGATTCAGGCCAAGGCATCTCTTCGGACCTTCTGCCGCATGTCTTCGAGCGCCTCCGCCAGGCCGCCGGCGCGACGATGGAACGTCACAGTCGGGACTCGGTCTCGGGCTGGCCATCGTTCGGCAACTCGTCGAGCTGCACGGCGGGAGCGTCCGCGCGGCCAGCGAGGGCGAGGGGCGACGGCGCCACGTTCACGGTCTGTCTGCCGATCACCACCGGCGAGAGTCAGCCAGGCCGAGTGGTCGCGCCCGAAGAGCGACGGACGACGGCGGCGACCACCTCGCCGGCGCCGCGCTTACCGCGGCTCGACGGACTGCGCATCCTGATCGTCGACGATAACGCCGACGGGCGGACGTTGACTGTCGCTGGTGCTGAGCCAGGCGGGCGCGAGCGTGCAGGCGGCGGCGTCGGTGCGGGAAGCGCTGCAGCTGCTCGAAGTGGAGCGGCCCGACCTGCTGGTGACCGATATCGGCCTGCCGGAGGAGGACGGGTTCGCGCTGATCCGGCTGATTCGGCAGTCCGAGGCCGAACACGGAGGGTTCCTTCCGGCGATCGCGCTGACGGGCTACGCGCGGGCCGAAGATCGAGTGGGAATCCTGGCGGCGGGGTTCCAGGCGCACGTGCCCAAGCCGGTGGAACCCGTGGAGCTCGCCGCGGCGATCGCCAAGATCACCGGTCGGCTGTGAAATTCTGTTAATTGTGCCTCGTGCCCTACGTACGCCGGTACCTGCCCGCAGGCGCTCGAATTCATCGGGCGGCAGCGACGTCATCCCGGGGCGCGCGGCGCCGTGCGAGTCGTCGGCGTGATAGTCGGAGCCACCGGAGACGGCCAGCGTCAGCCGCCTGGCCATCGCGAGATAGCGCGCGGTGTCTTCCGGGCCGTGATCGGTGTGGTAGGCCTCGAGCGCATCGAGGCCCGCGTCAGCCAGCGGCGGAATCCAGTCGTCGCGCCTGAGCAGGCCGGGATGCGCAATCGATGCGATCCCGCCGGCGGCGTGGATCTGCCCGACGACCGCCTCGGGCGCGGCCCCTTCCCGCGGCACGAACCCGGGCCGTCCGCGCGACAGCCACGCCGAGAACGCCACGTCCGTCGACGTGACGTAGCCTGCCGCGACCATCGCGCGCGCCACCCAGGGGCGCCCGACCGAACGGCTCGGATCGTCGAGGGCCGGCTGCAGCAGCGCGTCGGCGTCCAGGGTGATCCCGTGGCCGGCGAGCTTCGCGATGATGCGGCGGATCCGATCGACGCGTTGCTGCCGCTGATTGGAGAGGAACGCGCGCAAGCGACGCGGACCGGGGATCCACGAAGTAGCCGAGGACGTGGACGTCGGTCTCGTCGCCGACGGCGGTGATCTCGATGCCGGCGACGAACTCGATGCCGGCGCCGGCGCACGAGGCGGCGACCGCCTCGCAGGCCGCGACCGTGTCGTGATCGGTGACGCTCAGCACCGTGACGCCGGCCGCCGCGGCGCGCGCGACGAGCTCGTCCGGCGTGCAGCGGCCGTCGGACGCCGTGGTGTGGGTGTGAAGATCGATCACGGACGGCGCGGGCTGCGGCGCGCGACCTGGCACGGGCGGGTCGGACGGCGCGGCCGGCGCGCGGGTGCGGGCCTGGCGGGCCAGGAGCGCCCGGTATTCGCCGATCAGCAGATCGAGATGGGCGCGCTCCTCGTCGGCGAACTCCAGGAAGATCTGCTTGCCCTCGGAATCTTCGAACCGCTCGCCGTAGCGCTTGAAGAACTTGTGCGATCCGCGCTCGCACTTGATGCCGATGAGCAGCGCCTGCTGGTCGTTCACGCCCTCGCGCAGCTGCTTGGCGCCCTCGGCGAAGAGGCCGCTCGCGGCGCCCTTGAAGAACAGGAACGTCGGCCGCGACTCGAGCTCCGGATCGCCGGCGAGGAGCTCGGCATACCGTTTCTCGAGCGTGCCGAGGTGCTCGCGCTTCTTCCGCGGCGAGCTTCTGGAACACCGTCCGCCCGCGCGGCGTCCTTGGTCAGGCTCGCGGCGCGGGTGTAGAAGTCCAGGCCGCTGCGCTCGGTCGCAATCGCCATCCGCAGCGCATCGCGCGCGAAGACCAGCTCGGTCGTGGCGCCGTCGATGGTCGGCGTCACGGCGCCGGTCCGGCACTGCTCGCAGGTGCCGTAGATCTGGACGACCGACTGCGTCGCCGCGAAATTGCGCAGCTGGGCGATCTCCTCCATCAGCGACTCGACGTCGGAGCTGAGAAACTCCGACGAGCGAATGGCAGGTGGTGCAGATCAGGTGAAAATGACGCGGGTGGCGGTACGAGGGCTCGAAGCGCGAGCGGCCTTCGCCGAAATCGACCTTCCGGGCGATGCCGGCGTCGACCATCCACTGCAGCGTGCGGTAGACGGTGGCGCGGCCGATCCCGGCGGCCTCGCGCGCGCACCAGGTCGAACAGATCGTCGGCGCTGACGTGCCCCTCCTGGCGGAGAAACACCTGGACGATCTGGTCGCGCTTGGTCGAGCGCTTGCCGCCGGCGGGGTGCAGGCTCGTGAGGTCTGGGAGGTCGCGCGGTCATTTGACGATTGGTGCGTTGGTGAGCTGGCGAAGTTGGTAATGTCACCAGCTCACCAACTCACCCAGATTGCCGATGTTAGTCGACCGAGAAGGATGATCCGCAGCCGCAGGTCGAGGTCGCCTGGGGGTTCTTGATCGTGAACCCGCCGCCGGTGATGGTGTCGACGAAGTCGACTTCGGCGCCGGTCAGGTAGCGGATGCTGATCGGGTCGACGAACAGCTTGACGCCGTGCGACTCGAACACCTGGTCGCCCGCGCCCTGGCCGTTCTCTTCGATCATCAGGCCGTATTGGAAGCCCGAGCAGCCGCCGCCCTGCACGAAGACGCGGAGGCCGCTGTTGGCCTTGTTTTCTTCGGCCAGCAGCTCGTTGATCTTGGATGCCGCCGTTTCGGACACGTTAATCATGAAGACATTATAGCAAGAACCGCGTTGGTATACTGCCGCAGCCTCGTCCATGGCCTACGTCCCGATTCCGCCCTTTTCCCGCGAAACGCTCATGAATTCGGCTGAGGATCGGTGGCGCGCCATCGCCGCGGCCCGTCCCGACCTGGCGCCGGCGCTGGCGCTCCAGCGGAGGCTGCTCACGCTCGTCGCCGGACCTCGGGGCGACGCTCGACCACGGCCGCCTGCCGAGGCTGTCCCTGCCGCCGAAGTATCTCGCCGCGAAGCTCGCCCGGGGCGTGCCCGGCCTGGCCGGCGAGCCGATCCCCTGCCCGTGCCCGTGCTGGTGCCGACGCTCGTCGCCCTGTGCGACGCGCTGGCCGACAGGGGCGCCGGCGACGCCGCGACCCACATTCGCGAGGCCATCGAAAGCGGCAACATGGAGCCGGGCTCGCTGCTGGCCGCATCGCTGACGCGCAACCAGGCGGCGCTCCGGACCGGCGCGCAGCACCGCGGCCTCTCGCCGGATCTGGTCTGGCTCGTCGCGGAGCTCGCGGTCAGCCCGTTCGTGCACGCCCTGCAGCGGCTGCTGTTCGGCAAGTGCCGGCGACGGGCGCCGCTGCGAGCGGCGCTCGACGGCTGGAGCCACGGCTATTGTCCGGCGTGCGGATCCTGGCCCGCCGTGGCCGAAGTGGCCGGCGGGCATCGCACGCTGCGCTGCTCGTTCTGCGCGAGCGCGTGGGAGCCCGCCGGCTACGCGTGCATCTACTGCCAGGAGAGCGGCGAAAGTTCGTCACCGCCGCGCCCGACGAAGCGCGCAAGGACCGCCGCCTCGAAGTCTGCTCGACCTGCCGCGGCTACCTGAAGACCCTGGACGTCCCGGAGCTGTCGCCGTTTCCGCTGCTGTCGATCTCGGACATCGAGACGACCGATCTGCGATGTCGCGGCGATGGAGCACGGCTGCGCCGGCCGCAGCTGAAGGACTTCACGACACGACGTTAAACGCAGAAACCGCAGAAACCGCAGAGCAAGCATTCTCTGCGTGTTCTGCGTGTTCTGCGCTGTATGCCGTCAGACGCCTATCGCTTCGAGATGCGCGCCCGATTCGCTGCTCGATGTCCTTGTGCAGGCTGTTGCCGTGCGCGTCCATCGTGACGATCGCCGGGAAGTCCTCGACGGTCGAGATGCCACATCGCTTCGGGCGTGCCGAACTCCAGCAGCGACACGCCGTCGACCCGCTTGATCGAGCGCGCGTAGAACTGCGCCGCGCCGCCGATCGCGTTCAGGTAGACGGCGCCGTGCTCCTTCAGCGCCGCGAGCGTCTTCGCGCCCATGCCGCCCTTGCCGATCACCGCGCGCACGCCGTAGCGCTTGATGATCTCGCCCTGATACGGCTCCTCGCGGATGCTCGTCGTCGGGCCGGCGGCGGTGACGCGCCAGCCGCTCGGCGCCTCCTTCACGACCACCGGACCGCAGTGGTACAGCACCGAGCCGCGCAGATCCACCGGCGGCTCGTGCTTCATCAGGTGCGAATGGACCGCGTCGCGCCCGGTGAACATCGGGCCCGAGATCATGCACGACGTCGCCGACCTTCAGCGCGCGGACGTCTGCTTCGGTGAGCGGCGCGCTGCAGCGCGATCTTCGCGGCCGGTGCGCGTGAAGCCCGCCTGATCGAGCATCGGGAATGATCGGGTGCGACGGATCGCGATACAGCCAGCGCGTCGATCGCGCCGGTCGGCGCGTTCGAGCTCGACGCCGAGACGGCGGAACGCCCAGCAGTCGTAGGCGACCGACACGAAGAAGCTCGCCGGCAGGCGGTTGAGCGCGCCGATCTTGCAGCCGATCAGCGTGACCTTGCCGCCGAATCCCATCGTGCCGATCTCGAGATCGTTCACCGTCGCCATGACCGCCGGCTTCGATCTCCGGCCAGCCGCGGATCGGGATTGATGTCGTCGAGCGTGCGGAACAGCTGCTCCTTGGCGTGCGGGTAGCCGGAGGTGCGATCGCCGCCGACGCAGACGCCGACCGCGCCCGGCGCGCAGCCCTTGCCCTGCGCGTTCCAGACGGCGTGGAGGATGCACTTGCGGACGCCGTCGAGCGTGCGATCGGCGCGGCCGAGGTGCGGCAGCTCGACCGGCAGCGCGTACTGCGCGTTGGTGTTCTCGCAGCCGCCGCCCTTCAGGATCAGCTTGATCTCGATCGTCGTCGCGCTCCCACTGATCGAAGTGGATGATCGGCGTGCCGGGCCCGAGGTTGTCGCCGGAGTTCTCGCCGGTGATCGAGTCGACCGAGTTCGGCCGCAGCTTGCCGCGCCGCGTCGCCTCGGCGACCGCCTCGCGAATCTGCTGGCGCATCCAGATCTGATTCGCGCCGACCGGCGTCTTCACCTCGAAGGTCGGCATGCCGGTGTCCTGGCAGATCGCGCCCTCGCCGTCGGCGGCGAGGTCGATGTTCTGCGCGATGATCGTCAGCGCCTGCGCCGACGCGCGTCGCCGCCGGCTCCGCGACGCGCGCCATCTTCATGGCCGCGCGCACGTCGGGCGGCAGATCGGTCGAGGTCCGGACGATGAGTTGGAGGACGCTGTCGAAGAATGACGGCAGCATACGGGCAGTATAATCAGCAAGTCGATCGAGAGCTGAAGCTGAGCTCGTCAGCTATCGACTTCAGACTCGACTGAGCTCATGGCTTTCCGCACCGAACGCGATCCGCTCGGCGAGCTCGAGGTTCCCGCCGACGCCTACTACGGCGTCCAGACCGCGCGCGCCGTCGAGAACTTTCCGATCAGCGGCCTGCGCGCGCCCGCCGATCTCGTCGACCGCCACCATCCTGGTCAAGAAGGCGGCCGCCGAAGCGAACGCCGACGCTCGGCCGGCTCGACGCCGACGATCGCCGGCGCCATCGCGCCGCCGCCGACGAGATCCTCGACCGGCACGCTCCGCGACCAGTTCGTCGTCGACGTCTATCAGGCCGGCGCCGGCACGTCGCACAACATGAACGCCAACGAGGTGCTCGCCAATCGCGCCGGCGAGATCCTCGGCGAGCCGCGCGGGACCTACGCGCGCGTGCACCCGAACGATCACGTCAACATGGGCCAGTCGACCAACGACGTGTTCCCGACGGCGACGCGCCTGGCGCTGCTGCTCGGCGCCGCGCCGCTCGTCGGCGCCGCCGCATGCGCTCGCCGACAGCCTGCGCGCAAAAGCCGGCGGAGTTCGCCGACGTGCTGAAGACCGGCCGCACGCATCTGCAGGACGCGGTGCCGATCACGCTCGGGCAGGAGTTCAGCGGCTACGCCGGCGTGCGTCCGCCGCGGCGCCGAGGACGTCGCGCGCGGCGTCGGCGCAGCTCGCAGGAGCTGAACATCGGCGCGACGGCGGTCGGCACCGGCCTGAACGCCGGCGAGGACTACCGCCGGCTCGTGGTCGCGCAACCTCGCGCGCTACACCAACCTGCCGCTGCAGCCGGCGGCGAATCTGTTCCGCGTCACGCAGAGCATGGGCGACGTCCTGGCCTACTCGAGCGCGATGCGCCGGCTCGCGGTGGAAGTCGGCAAGGTCGCGAGCGACCTGCCGTCTGCTCAGCATGGGCCCGCGCGCCGGGTTGTCGGAGATCGCGCTGCCGGCGGTGCAGCCCGGGTCGTCGATCATGCCCGGCAAGGTCAACCCGTCGGTGCCGGAGATGGTCAATCAGGTCTGCTTCCAGGTGATGGGCTGCGACACTGACGGTCGCGATGGCGTGCGAGGCCGGACAGCTCGAGCTGAACGTGATGATGCCGGTCATCGCCTGGAACGCGCTGCACGCGTCGACGATCCTGCGCGAAGCGATGAAGGTGCTCCGGCTGCGCTGCGTCGACGGGATCGCGGCCGACGAGCCGAGCGCGCGCGAACTGCTCGATCGCAGCACGGCGACGCGCGACGGCGCTCAGCCCGCACATCGGCTACGCGGCGACCGCCGAGATCGCGAAGGAATCGGTGAAGACCGGACGGTCGATCCGCGAGCTGCGTCCTCGAGCGCGGGCTCGTCGACGCGACGAAGCTCGACGAGATCCTCTCGGTGGACGTCGATGACGCGCGGAGGAATCGTCGGCGACGAGAAGAGGGCGGGTAGGACAGGTGGGTCAGGATGGGGCAGGTGGGTCGGGTGGGGCAGGTGGGGCAGGTGGGGACGACACTCGCCGCGCTGCTCGTCTGCCTCTTTGTCTCGTGTCTCTCCGCCCTACCCGCGCCTCTACCTGCCCCACCTGCCCCTACCTGCCCAACCTGCCCCGCCTGTGCGCGCCCCGCAGGCGAAGCCGAAGGGCGCCTCTTCGCCCCGCAGGATCTCGGGCTGCTCGAAGCGCCGGATCGCGATCAGTGGCAGAAGCCGGATCAGGTCATGGACGCGCTCGGCGATCGCCGAAGGGTCGATCGTGGCGGAGCTCGGCGCCGCCGGCGGATGGTTCACGCTGCGCGTCGCGCGGCGCGTCGGGCCCAACGGGCTCGTCTACGCCGAGGACATTCAGCCGCCGATGCTCGAGGCGATCAGCCGCCGCATGCAGAGCGAGAACCTGACGAACGTCACGCCGGTCCTCGGCACGCAGACCGATCCGCGGCTGCCGCCGGGCCTCGATGCCGCGCTGATCTCCGACGCGTATCACGAGATGGACGAGCCGGGAGATCCGATGGTGATCGTCAGGCTGCTGCGCAACATCGCGCGGTCGCTGAAGCCGCAGGGGCGGCTCGGCATCGTCGACTGGACGCCGGGCGCCGGCGGGCCGGGCCGCGCGCGGACCAGCGGGTCGATCCCGCCGACGTGATCAAGGACGCCGAGGCCGCGGGGCTCCAGCTGATCTCGCGCGAGGAGTTTCCGCCGTTCGTCTACCTGCTCGTCTTCGGGCGCGCCGCTACCGCGCGGCCGTTCCCGTGATCTTCCAGAGGCCGGGCATCACGGCGGCCGCCACGAGCAGCTTCAACAGATCGGGGACGATGAACGGGAGGAAGCCGGCGGCGAGCGCGCCGCGGAAGCACCGAGGCGCCGGCCGGGACGCGATCGTCAGCCACAGCAGGCCGCCGGCGAAGACGACCGCGAGGCCCGACAGCATGGCGAGGACCGCGGTCGGATAACGGCGATCGAACCCACGCTCGGCGAGGAAGCCGGCGACGAACGCGGCGAACGGGATAGCTCATCAGGTAACCGCCGGTCGGGCCGAGCAGCCGCGCCGCCCCCTGCGGCAGCGCCGGCGGACGCCGCGAACACGCGGCAGGCCGGCGATGCCGAGCGCAAGATAGAGCACCTGGCTCGCCATGCCGAGCCGCAGGCCGAGCGCCGCGGCGCCGACGCAGCACCACCATCGGCTGAAACGTCAGCGGCACCGGGGTGAACGGCAGCGGCACGCTGATCTGGGCCGCGACGGCGGTCAGGATGGTCACGAAGAGGACTGCGCCGATCTGTTCGGCGACCCGGAAACGCGCGCGTCCGCGCCCGGCCGTCATCGTCTCGAGCAAGGTGGACTGCATGACCGGCGGATCTTAGCGTATGCGTATAGCGCTGACAATTGCGGGCAGCGACCCGAGCGGCGGCGCCGGCATCCAGGCCGACCTGAAGACGTTCGCCGCGTTCGGCGTCTACGGCGCCAGCGCGATCACCGCCGTGACCGTGCAGAGCACGCAGAGGCGTCGAGGCCGTCGCCGGCGCTGCCGGCCGACCTCGTCACGGCGCAGATCGAAGCGATCGCCGGCGACCTGACGCATCGACGCCACGAAGATCGGCATGCTCGCGAACGCCGCGATCGTCGAGGCGGTGGCCGCCGCGATCGAGGAGCTGGAGCTCCCGCTGGTCGTCGCTCGATCCGGTGCTGGTCTCGACCAGCGGCGAGCGGCTCCTCGATGCCGACGGCGTCCAGGCCATGCGCGTCGAGCTGCTGCCGCTCGCGCGCGTCATCACGCCGAACCTCCCGGAAGCCGAAGCGCTCAGCGGCCTGCGCATCCGCTCCGCGGACGATGCGCGCGGGCTGCGGCGCGGCGGATTCACGAGATGGGCGCCGCCGCCGTCATCATCACCGGCGGGCATGGACGCAGACGGAGCCGAGACGTCGATCGACCTCGCTGTTCGACGACGGCGAGTTCTCACGAATGCCGGGCGCCGCGCATCGACGCGCCGGCACGCACGGCACCGGCTGCACCTACGCCTCGGCGATCGCCGCCGGGCTGGCGCTGGGCCGCTCGCTTCGCGACGCCGCCGCGCGCGCGCCCAGCTCTACGTCGCGCGGCGCCATCGCCGCACGCCCCGGGATTGGCCACGGCCGCGGTCCGCTCAACCACTTTCTGGCAATTCGAGTCAGAGTCTGAAGTCTGAAGTCTGAAACGCCTCAAGTCCCTCAGATCCGGCTCGTGCACTTCGGACTTCAGACTTCAGACTTCAAACTTCCGAGTCTCGTATACTGAAAAGGTGACCCGCTTCTGGCCATCGGCGGCGAACCGCTCGCGCTGGCGCGAATCGCCGCGGCGCTCGGCGACGGCGCGCGGGGCGGACGGCGCGGTCGTGACGTTTCTCGGCCTGGTGCGCAACCAGAACCTCGGGCGGAGCGTCCGATATCTCGAGTGCGAGGCCTACGAGCCGCTGGCGCTGAAGGCGTTCGAGCGGATCGCCCGGCGAGATCGGCGAGCGCTGGCCGAGCGCGCGGCTGGCGCTGCACCACCGGGTCGGCAGGCTCGAGGTCGGCGAGGCGAGCGTCGCGATCGCGACGCGCTCGCCGCACCGCGGCGACGCCTACGCCGCGTGCCGCTACGCGATCGAGCGCGTCAAGCAGATCGCGCCGATCTGGAAGCGCGAGTTCTTCGACGGCGGCGACGTCTGGATCGAGGGCGCGACCGCCGACCCCGACGACCAGCAGGCGCGCGCGCGACGCCGAGCGCATCGCGTGCGCGTGACCGTGCGGCTGTTCGCGCGGCTGCGCGACATCGCGGGGCGTCGGAGCTGGCGCGCGAGCTGGCCCCGGGCGCGACCATCGGCGACGTCTGGCGGCAGCTCGCGCGGCGAGTTTCCGGAGCTCGCCGCGCTACGAGCGCTCGATCTCGTCGGCGGTGAACGCCGACTACGCGCGGATGGATCAGGTGGTCGGCGACGGCGACGAGGTGGCGTTTCTGCCGCCGGTCTCTGGGGGATGAGACGATCACGCAGAGCCGCAGAACGCGCAGAACGACGTTCTCTGCGACGATCTCAGCGGTCTCTGCGTTCAACGTAGTGTACGTTATGTTCGATAAGCTCGCGTCGGAAGAACAGCGCTACGAAGAGCTGATGCGCCTGCTCGGCACGAGCGAGGTGCAGGGCGAGTCCGCCGAATACCGGAAGCACGCGAAGGCGCTGGCCGAGCTCGAGCCGCTCGTCGAGCGCTTCCGCGAGTACAAGGCGGTCGCTGCACGACATCGCGCAGACCGAGGAGCTCGCCGGCGCCGGCGACGCCGACATGCGCGAGCTCGCGCAGCGAGGAGCTCAAGTCGCTCGTCGCGCGGCGCGACGCGCTCCTCGCCGAGCTGAAGATCCTGCTCATCCCGAAGGATCCCGAACGACGAGAAGAACGTCATGCTCGAGATCCGCGCCGGCACCGGCGGCGACGAAGCGGCGCTGTTCGCCGCGCGAGCTCTTCCGCATGTGCACGCAGTACGCCGAGCGCCAGGGCTGGCGCATCGAGGTGATGTCGAGCAGCGACACCGGCGTCGGCGGCCTGAAGGAAGTCATCGCGATGATCGAAGGCCGCGGCGCCTACAGCAAGCTGAAATACGAGAGCGGCGTGCACCGCGTGCAGCGCGTGCCGGCGACCGAAGCGAGCGGCCGCATCCACACCTCGACGGCGACCGTCGCCGTGCTGCCCGGAGGCCGAGGAGGTCGACGTCCAGATCAACGACAAGGACCTGCGCATCGACACCTTCTGCTCGAGCGGCCCGGGCGGCCAGAGCGTCAACACCACCTACTCCGCCGTCCGCATCACCCACCTCCCGACCGGCGTCGTCGTCTCGCAGCAGGACGAGAAGTCGCAGATCAAGAACCGCGCGAAGGCGATGAAGGTGCTGCGCGCGCGCCTCTACGAGATGGAGCTGCGCAAGCAGCAGGACGCCATCGCCAAGGATCGCCGCAGCCAGGTCGGCACCGGCGAGCGCTCCGAGAAGATCCGCACCTACAACTTCCGCGAGAACCGCATCACCGATCACCGCGTGCAATTTCACGACGCACCGGCTCGTCGAGGTGCTCAACGGCGATCTCGCCGAGCTGCTCGACAACGTGATCACGCACTACCAGTCTGAAAAGCTCAAGGACGCGACGGCGGTCTCGTGAGCATCCACGTGCAGGTCGGCGGCCGCGCGGCAGCGGCTGCGCGACGCCGGCATTCCCGGCACCGAATCGGATCTCGACGCGCGGCTGCTCGCGCAGCACGTGCTCGGCTGGACGACCGAGCGCTTCCTGACCGACGCGCACGCGCCGGAGCCGGAAGGGTTCTCGCCGCAGTACGAGGCGCTCGTCGCCCGCCGCGTCACCCGCGAGCCGCTCGCCTACATCGTCGGCGTGCGCGAGTTCTGGGGCTCGAGCTCGAAGTCACCCCGCACGTGCTCATCCCGCGCCCGGCGACCGAGCTGATCGTCGAAGCGATGCTGGAGCTGTTTCGCGATCGGGCGGCGCCGCTGGCGGTGGCCGACATCTGCACCGGCTGCGGCTGCGTCGCGGTGGCGATCGCGCACGAGCGGCCCGGCGGCGACCGTCAGTCGCCACCGACATCTCGCGCGAGGCGCTCGACGTGGCGCGGCGGAACGCCATCCGCCACGGCGTCGGCGATCGCGTCGACGTTCCGCCACGGCGATCTGCTGGACGGGATCGATCGGCGGCTCGACGCGATCGTCGCCAACCCGCCCTACGTCGTCGATCGCGCGCGCGCCGGCGCTGCAGCCCGAGGTCCGCGACTCACGAGCCGGCGTCGCGCTGTTTGGCGGGACCGAAGGCCTCGACCTGGTCACGCGCCTCGTCGCGGAAGCGCCGAGCCGACTGCGCCCGGGCGGCTATCTCGTCTTCGAGTTCGGTCTCGGCCAGGACGTGGAGGTCGAGGAACTGCTCGAGCAGCGCGCCGGAGCTGACGCTCGTCGGCGTGCGGCGCGATCTCCAGGGCATCGCCCGCACCGCGGCGGCATCGCTAAGCGGCGCGATCGACCTCGGAAGTTCGAGTACGGAATCTGAAGACTTCCCGGCTGTTACATTCGAATTCGTCACTTGCTAGAATCGCCCATGCCAGACTGCCTGTTCTGCAAGATCATCAACCGCGAGATTCCGGCGTCGATCGTCTACGAGGACGATCGCGTGCTCGCCTTCAACGACATCAACCCGCAGGGGCCGACGCACGTGCTCGTCGTGCCGAAGCGCCACATCGCGACGCTCAACGACCTGACGCCGGGCGACGATCCAGATCGTCGGCGAAGTGGTGCGGCGCGCGGCGGCGATCGCAGCGGAGCGCGGGCATCGCGGCCGGCGGCTTCCGGACCGTCTTCAACACCAACCGCGACGCCGGCCAGACGGTCTTCCACATCCACCTGCACCTCATCGGCGGCCGCAGCCTCGCCTGGCCGCCAGGCTAAGAAGCTTCAAGAATTCCGCCTGCCCTGCGGCTAACCCGGCCCGATCCCGCGCCGTCCAACAGGCGATGTCTGTCAGATCTGCTGTGGCGCGATCTGTCCGCTTCGCGTTGCGTAACGCGTTGCGCCGGCCGGCGTTCACGCTGCTCGTCGTGCTGACGCTGGCGCTCGGCATCGGCGTCAACAGCGCCGTGTTCGCGCTCGCTCGACGCGCGTCCTGCTCCGACCGCTGCCGTATCGCGACCCATCGCGGCTCGTGTTCGTCTGGCAGACGCTGCCCGACGCACAACGTCTTCGAGCTCGAGCCGACGCCGTTCGACTACGAGGCCTGGCACGGCGTGCGTGGCTTCTCGCAGCTCGGCCTCGTCGACACCGGACGCGTTCACGCTGACCGGCGACGACAACGCCGGAACGCGTCCGCGGCTCGCGCGTGACGGCCTCGCTGATGCCGCTGCTCGGGATCGCGCCGCAGAATCGGCCGCGCCTTCACGCCGGACGGAAGATCCGGACGGCACGCGCGCCGGTCGTCGATCCTCAGCGACGGCCTGTGGCGGCGCCGCTTCGGCGCGGCGATCCCGTCGATGCTCGGCCGCAACGATTCAGGTCAACAGCGAGCCGCGCACCGTCGTCGGCGTGATGCCGCGCGGCGCGTCGCTGCCCGGGCCGCTCGGCGGAGACGACGACGCTGTGGCTGCCGGCGCGAATGACGGCGGCCGAGCGCGACCAACGCGGTCAGCCACAACTACACGATCCTCGCCAGGCTCGCCGGCGGCGTCGACGCTCGCGCAGGCGTCCGCGGAGCTCGAGGCGTTCGCCGCCGCGCATGACGCGAGCGCACCTCGACACCGCACCGCGGCTCGGCGCCCGTCTGTGCCCGATCGCCGAGCAGACGGTCCGTCACCATCCGGCCGACGCTGCTCGTGATCGCCGGCGGCGTGGCGCTGCTGCTCCTGGTCGCCTGCGCGCAACGCGTCGACGCTGCTGCATCGCGCGCGCGTCGAGCCGGCGGCACGAGCTGGCCGTGCGGACCGCGCTCGGCGCGACCGCGGTCGCGGCTGTTGTCGCTGGCGATCGCGGAATGCCTCGTGCTCGCGCTGCCTCGGCGGCCTCGCGGGCTCGTGCTCGGCAGCTGGGCGCTTCGCGCGCTGCTGCCGCTGTTTGCCGGCACCGCTGCCGCAGACCGTCAGCGTCGACATGGACGCGCGGGTCGCGCGCTGTTCACGGCCGCGATCGCCGCGATCGCTCGGCCTCGCTCTTCGGCGCCGTCGTCGCGGCGCACCGTCCGGGCGACGGGCTCAGCGAATCGCTGAAAACCTCGGGCCGGACGATCGACGGCGCGCCGGGCGACGCGCGCGCACGCACGCTCGTCGTCGCGCAGGTGGCGCTGGCGGTCGTGCTGCTCTCCGCCGGCCGGGCTGATGCTCAACAGCGTGATGAAGCTCTCGCGGGTCGGCACCGGCTTCGCCGCCGATCACCTGCTGACCACTCGCATCGCGCTCACGCGGATCGAACTACGCGCCGCCCGAGGCCGCGCGTCGCATTCGCCTCCGGAGCTGCTGGCGCGTGCGCTCGGCGACCCGGCGTGCGCGATGCGCGCCCTGACCTCGACGCTGCCCTTCGGCGGCACCCGCGGCGCCAACGGGATCGACATCGAGGGGCGCCCGCAGCAGGCCGGCGAACTCCGGATCGTGGACCAGCGCCACGTGTCGCCGGGCTACTTTCAGACGATGCGCATCCCGCTGCTGCGCGGGCGCACGTTCAACGACTCGGACGACAGCCGTGGCGGAGCGCGGTCGTCGTGATCAACCGCGCGATGGCCGAGCCGCTACTGGCCGAACGAGGATCCGATCGATCGCCGCGTGCGCTCGACCGCCGGCTCGACGCCGGACGCCTGGATTCCGCATCGTCGGCGTCGCCGAGGACGTGCGGCATCGTCGCTGAGCCGCGACGCCGGTGCCCGAGATGTACCTCGCCCTATCGCGCAGACGGCGGTGCCGACCTTCACGCTGTCGTGCGATCAGACGCGGCGACGCCGGCGGCGATGCGCGCCAGTCGGCGCGCGCGGCGTGCAGGCGATCGATCCGAACCTGCCGGTCTACGACGTGCGCACGATGGAAGACCGCATCGCCGCGTCGTTCGCGCAGACCCGCGGCACGATGCTGCTGCTCCTCGTCACGGCGTCGCTCGCCGCGGCGCTCGCCGGCGTCGCCATCTACGGCTCGATCTGGTACTCGGTCAGCCAGCGGCTGCCCGAAATCGGCATCGGCGCCTGGCGCTGGGCGCGACGCCGCGCGTCGGTCTTCGCCGACGTGCTCCGCGGCGCGGTCTGGCTGACCGGCATCGGCGCGGCTGATTGGGCATCGCGCGGCACTCGATCGCCGCAGGCCGCGCTCATCGCCGGCCTGCTCTTCGACACGCCGCGCCACCGATCCGGCGACGCACGCGGCCGTGGTGTCCGCCGGTGCTCGGCCTCGCTGGCAGGCGCGGTCAGTGCCGGCGCGCCGGGCGATGACTGTCGACCCGATGACGGCGCTTCGCGCCGATGAACCGGACACGACGGTAAACGCAGAAGCCGCGGAACTCGCTGGAAGGTTTGTTCTGGCGATCTCTGTTTCTGATTTCTGCGTTGATCATCGTCGCGTTTCAGTTGCGCGTGAGTAGGTAAGCGCCCTTGCGAGCCGGCACGATCGAGGATGAAATCGACGGCGCGGTAGCCGCGGTCGAAAGTAGGTCGTGAAGATCGCGCGCGTGCAGATCCGCCAGGCCAGCGCCAGCTCGAGGCGCGCGACAGCATGTCGGTGAAGCCCATCGGAATCTCGACGAGGAGGCGGCGCGCGTCGAGCGAGAGGTCGACGTCGACCGACTCCAGCCATTCGCCGGCCGGCGCGGTCCGGTTGACGTGCGCCGCGTCGGCCAGACCGCTCGCCCGCAGCGCGATCGGGCCGGCGGCGCCAGGCGGCGCTCGACGTGCGGCGTGCGGATCCACCACTCGGCGACGAAGCGGTCGGTCGGGTTGCCCTGGTGCAGCGGGCTCGACGAGGTTCCGTAGATGTTCTCCGCGTACTCCTCGGCGACGACGCCGAGCTTGGCGAAGTTGAGGTGCGCGTTCATCGCCTGCAGCGGGTCGTAGGTCCACTCGATCAGGTCGAGGCCCATCGCCAGCGTGCGATCGCGCTGCAGCAGCTTCAAGGTCTGCCCCAGGCCGGCGCTGCGGTGCTCGGCGACCACGCCCGCCATGTGCGACCACTGCGTGGCCTTGCCGTCCTTGATGCCGGGCAGCGAATAGACGAACCCGATCATCCGGTCGCCGTCGAACGCGCCGATGAGGATGCCGCCGCGGTGCACCGAGACCGCCAGAATCGGCACCGGGCACGACCTCGTCGTAGCCGGGACCCCAGATCTGGCGCTCGAGCTCGACGACCTGCGGCGAATTCCTCGAGGGTGGTCAGATCGCGGTAGGTGAATTCGCGCATCGGGTAATCGTGGGTAATCTGGTAATCGGGTAATTGATTGAGAGATTGTCGACGCGCGCCATCGCCCAATCGATTACCAGATTACCCGATTACCCAATTACCCGATCAGAGCGCTGGAAGCTCGTGGAGCGATCGAATGACCGGCACGCCGAGCTCATCGGCCCGCGCGTCGGGCGTGCCGCCGCGGTGCAGCAGGACGCCGCGCATGCCGGCGCCGGATCGCGCCCTCGACGTCGTGGCGCAGGCTGTCGCCGACCATCACGGCGTCCGGCGCCGCGACGTCGACGAGCTGCAGGCGCCGCGTTGAAGATGCTCGGGTGCGGCTTCATGAAGCCGTGTTCCGACGAGGAGACCGTCGCGCTGATCAGCCCTGCAGCTCGAAGTGCGACTGAAACGACGCCAGGCAGCGGTGCGAGTTCGAGATCAACCCGATGCGCAGCCCGGCGGCCGACAGCGCGCGCAGGACCTCGGGCACGTCGTCGTAGAGCTCGAAGTGCTGGCACGCCGCCCACTCCGCGTAGACCTCGCGCGCGCACGCGTCGAGGCTCGGGCCCGCGCCGCCCATCCCTTCGATGATGCGCCGCGTGTACTGCACGAAGATCTCGGCGTCGTACAGCGCATCGTCCGGGCCATCGAGCAGCGGCGCCGCGCCGGCCACCGCAGCCGCGAATTTCGACGACCTCCACCTCCATCCCGTGGCGCGCGCAGAAGGCGCGATAGCCCTCGCCGCGAAAGGTGGGGCCGGGAAGATCAGCGTGAAGTCGACGTCGAAGAAGACGGCTTTCGTGGGACAAGAGAATAGGGTCATTGTGCAATGCCGGCCGCGGAAAAGCGACGTCTGCCGAATCCAGGCGTATTGATTTCGGGCGTGTTCGACATCGCGCGCTGGTCATTCGCACGGGTCGCCTTTGTCTCGGCGCTCTGGGTCGTGGTGAATGTCGGGCTGATCGCCGCCGCCGATCTATCTGGTTCCGGTGGCCGAGGCGCGAGGGACCGGGAGCGCGCGGCATCGGAGCGGTCACGGTCGGTCGTCCGGCCTGATCCTCCCAGTGCCTCTACCTCTTCGGCCCACCGATCCTGCTGGCGGCGACCTGGTTCGTCCCGTGCGTCGACGTTAATCGTGCCGAAATCTCGGCCACAGAGCCGGGTCACGGAGGTTCAGCGCGCACGCTGTGGATGCAACTCGGCGCGAGTGGCCGGCGTCGCGCGGCAGCGCGCGCCGAGCGTCTGGGACGCAAGTGTAGGATTGTGCGCGCTTACGTTCTACGGTCGTTCTTCCGGCAGTCGAGGCCGAGATCCGGCAGCCGCGCGATCGCGGCTCCGCTGTCCGGTGCCGTCGATGCCGTATTCCGACAGATTCGTACCGATCAGACGCCGCCGGCAATGCGTCGCAGATCGCGAGCATCCGCTGAAGCGGCGCTCAGCCGATCGTCAGGTTCGCGGCGGTGTGCCTTCCTCGTACGGCCCGGCGATGACGAGCGTCGCGCGATCGGGGTCGAGCAGGCGGCGCGCGGCCGCGTTGGCATCGTCCAGGGTGACGGCGCCGAGCAGGTCCGGCAGCCGCACGTCGTAGTCCAGGCCGAGGCCGAAGAACTCCTCGATCTGCAGGAAGTTCGCGATCGCGGCGTTGGTTTCGAGCGCGCGCGGAATCGAGCCGACCAGATACCGCCGCGACTCGTCGAGCTCCTGCCGGGTCAGGCCCTCGCTGCACCAGCCGGGCGACTTCCGCGTCGATCGACGCGACGGCGCGATCCACGTTCGCCGGGCTCACGCCGGCGCGGACCACCAGCGGCCCTGCGGCGAGGTTCGCGTCGAGCGAGCTCGACACGTAATACGCCATGCCCTGCCGCTCGCGGATGCTGTCGCCCAGCCGGCCGCCGATCGCGTACTGCCCGAACGGCGTTGTTCATCAGCCAGGCAGGCGTAGTAGTCCGGATCGCGGCGCGTCGATGGCGGTGAAGCCGTAGGCGATGTCGGCCTGCGCCTTGTTCATCATCGGGATGACGAGCGCGCTGGCGCGACGCCGCCGGCGATCACCGGCGGCAGACCGATCGGCGGCGGCGCCGGCTTCCGCCAGGCGCCGAACACCCGCGTCGCGACGCTCGCTGCGATCCGCCCGGGTCGACGTCGCCGACGATGACCGCGGTCAGCTCGCTCGGCGCGAAACGCTCGGCGTGCAGGCGCAGCAGGCTGATCGCGGGTCAGCGCCTCGACGACCTCGATCGATCCCTTCGTGCGCCGCCCGTACGGATGCCCGTCCGGGTAGAGCAGCGCCATCAGCGTCTCCGACGCGCGCACGGCCGGATTGTCATCGTCCTGCCGGATCGACGTGATCACCTCGCCCTTGCGCGTCGCGATCTCGCTCGTCCGGCAGCGACGGCGACGTGAGGATGTCGCCGAGCAGCGCCAGCGACCGGCTCGAAGTCGTCGGCGAGGCAGGTGCAGACCATCGAGAGCAGGTGCCGGGTGACGCCGATCGACAGCGTGATGCCGCGGCTGTCGAGCGCCTTCGGCGATCTCGGCGGCCGAACGCGTCGCCGGTGCCGCGATCGATGACGCGCGACAGCAGCCACGTCGTCCCCGGGAAGCCGGCTCGGATCGGCGAGCCGAGCCGGCGCGCACCGCCAGGTTGATGGTGACCGCCGGCGTCATGCGGGTCGTCTTGGTGAGCAGGACCGGCGCCGTTGTCGAGGACGTCGCGCGCGGGCTCAAGGCCGACCGCAGTCGGCAGCCGAAGTCTGAAGCGTGTCGACGACGTGCGGCCATCGGCTCCAGGCGCTCGAACGCTGCAGCGTTCGAGCTTCGTACTTCACGCTGCCGACCGGGAGCGGTGCGAACCAGCCGACGGTCCGGTTGGCGGCCGGAAGGACCGCGCGCGCCGCCGCCGGCACATCTTCGAGGGTGACCGCCGCGATGCGCGCGGGCGCCGCCGTGAAGACGTCGAAGGTGGCGATGGTCTCGAAATAGCCGATCTGATGGGCGATGTTGGTCACGCTGTCGCTGTCGAAGACGAGGCGCGCGCGCAGCTGCGCCTTCGCCTTGACCAGCTCGGCGTCGGTGATGCCCTCGCTGCCGCACGCGATCCAGTTCCTCGAGCAGCGCCGACTCGACCGAGGCCAGCGGCGCGCCCTCGTTCGCGGTCACCGACACGGTATAGAGGAACGGCCGCTCGGTCGGCATCAGCGCGCCGAGACAGCTCGACGCCAGCCCGCGTTCGACGCAGCGCGCGGTAGAGGCGCGCGCTGCGCTGCGGCGGCGGCACGCGGAAGCTGGACCAGAGGTTCAGCCCTTTCGCGCCGGTCAGCACGGCATCGAGGATCAGGAGCGGGAAAAAGTGCGGATCGGTCGCCGACGGCGCGTGGTAGCCGACCTTCAGTACGCCGTCGTGCCGCTCCCGCGCGATCGTCAGGCGCCGCTCGCCGGTCTGCTCCGGTTCGACGGTGCGCAGCCGCTGACGGCTCGGCCGGCCCGGCGTGATCGCCGCCGAAGTAGTGCTCGACGCGGCGCAGCGCCTCGGTCGTGTCGACGTCGCCGACGATCACCAGCGTCGCGTTGTTCGGCACGTAGTAGCGGCGGTAGTAGCCGAACAAATCGTCGCGGGTCATCGTCTCCAGATCCGGGCAGCCAGCCGATCGTCGGGTGCCGATAGGGATGCGCCTTGAACGCCGTGGCGGTCAGCTCCTGATCGAGCAGCTGGTCGGATCGTTCTCGCCGCCCTGCAGCTCCGAGATGATGACGGTGCGCTCCGACTCGCAGTCGTCGGGGTGATAGAGGCAGCTCGCCATCCGCTCGGACTCGATGAACAGCATGCGGTCGAGCGCGTCGCGCGTCGCCGTCTCGAGATACGTCGTCTGGTCGATCCAGGTGTAGCCGTTCCAGCTGCCGCCGAACTGCTCGATGATGCCCTTCACCTGGTCGCGCGGGATGTTGGCGGTGCCCTTGAAGTTCATGTGCTCGCACCAGTGGGACACGCCGGTCAGCCCGGGACGTTCGTCCTTGGACCCGACCTTGTACCAGCACCAGACCGACGCCAGCGGCGCGGTGTGCTCTTCCTGGATGAGCACCTTCAAGCCGTTGTCGAGCGTCAGAGCACGCAGCGCGCGCCCGGCCGAGCTCCGCGGGGTAGCCATCAAACCATTATAAAATAACTGGGATACCCATGCCTGAGTGGAAAGACACCGTCAATCTGCCGCGCACCGACTTCCCGATGAAGGCGAACCTGCCGACCAGCGAGCCCGAGACGCTCGCCCGGTGGGCCGCGATGGACCTTTACGGGAAGATCCGCGCGCGCCGGCAGGGCGCGCCGAAGTTCGTGCTGCACGACGGCCCGCCGTACGCCAACGGCAACATCCACATGGGCACGGCGCTCAACAAGATTCTCAAGGAACTGGTCGTCAAATCGCGGTCGATGGCCGGTTTCGACGCGCCGTACGTGGTCGGCTACGACTGCCACGGCCTGCCGATCGAGCTGCAGGTCGATCGCGAGCTCGGCGCGAAGAAGCGCGAGATGTCGGTCGCCGACTTCTGCCGCGCGTGCCGCGTCGTACGCCGAGCGCTTCGTCGGCACGATGACCGAGCAGTTCCAGCGCCTCGGCATCCTCGGCACCTGGGACGACCCGTACCTGACGATGAACTTCAAGTACCAGGCGGCGATCGCGCGGGCGTTCGGCCGGTTCGTCGAGCAGGAGCTGGTCTACAAGGGCAAGAAGCCGGTGCACTGGTGCATCCACTGCCGCACCGCGCTGGCCGAGGCGGAGGTCGAGTACGAGCGATCACACCTCGCCGTCGATCTACGTCGAGTTCCCGCTCGCGCCCGAGAGCGCGGCGGAGCTCGCCGACGCGCGTGCCCGGCGCTGGCGGGACGCGACGTCTCGGTGCTGATCTGGACGACGACGCCGTGGACGATCCCGTCGAACCTGGCGATCGCGTTTCACCCGGAGTTCGACTACGCGGCCTACGACGTGGACGGCCGCGCCGTCATCGTCGCCGAGGCGCTCGCGCCGAAGGTCGCGGCCGCCGGTCGGCAAGCCGTTCGGCGCAGCCGCTCGCGCGGATGAAGGGCGCCGAGCTCGAGCAGATCCGCTTCCAGCACCCGCTCTACGCGCGCGACCTCGCTCGGCGTGCTCGGCGACTACGTGACGCTCGAGGCGGGCACCGGCGCCGTCCACACCGCGCCGGGGCACGGCGCCGACGACTTCAACACCGGCATGAAGTACGGCCTCGAGATCTACGCGCCGATCGGGCCCGGCGGGCCACTTCCTCGACACCGTGGAGCTGTTCGGCGGCCAGCGCGTGTTCGACGCCAACCCGAACGTGGAGGAGGCGCTGAAGGAGCGCGGCGCGGCTGCTGGCACCGCGAGGCGTTCTCGCACCAGTATCCGCACTGCTGGCGCTGCCACAACCCGGTGATCTTCCTCGCGACGTCGCAGTGGTTCATCAGCCTGGACGGCGAGCCGGGGATCGGCGGCGACGCCGGAGCCGGGCAAGACGCACGCTGCGCGAGGCGGCGCATCGACGCCATCGACCACCAGGTGAAGTGGATCCCGTCGTGGGGCCACGACCGCATGTACAACATGGTCGCCAACCGCCCGGACTGGTGCATCTCGCGCCAGCGCGTGTGGGGCGTGCCGATCCCCGCGGTCGACTGCACGAAGTGCGGCGAGGCGATCGTCACGACGGCGCTCGTCGAGCAAGGCGGCGGCGGTCTTCGAGACCATACGGCGCCGACGCCTGGTACGAGCGGCCGACCGAGGAGTTCGTCCCCGACGGGCTGACGTGCCCGACGTGCGGCGGCACCGCGTTCGAGCGCGAGATGAACATCCTCGACGTCTGGTTCGACTCGGGATCGAGCCACGAGGCGGTGCTGCTCGGTCCGGCCGGAGCTGACCGTGGCCGGCCGACATCTATCTCGAAGGCAGCGACCAGCATCGCGGCTGGTTCCAGAGCTCGCTGCTGGTCGGCCTCGGCACGCGCGGCCGCCCGCCGTTCCGCGAAGTGCTCACCAACGGCTTCGTCGTCGACCGAAGACGGCAAGAAGATGTCGAAGTCGCTCGGCAACTCGCTCGAGCCGCAGGACATCATCAAGGAGAGCGGCGCCGACATCCTGCGGTTGTGGGTCGCGATGAGCGACTACACGCAGGACATCCGCGCTCAGCAAGGAGATCCTCGCGCGGGTCGTCGAGGCCTACCGCAAGATCCGCAACACGCTGCGGTATCTGCTCGGCAACCTCTACGACTTCGATCCGGCGACCGACCAGGTGCCGCGCGCGAAGCTGGAAGAGGTCGATCGCTACATCCTCGCGCAGGTATGCGGACGCGGCGCGCGCGCATCCTGCGCGCCTACGAGGACTACGACTACGGCACGATCTCCCAGGCGCTGAACCAGTTCACGACGGTCGACCTCGAGCGCCTTCTACGACGACGTCTCGAAGGATCGCCTCTACACGTTCGCGGCGCGATCGCACGAGCGGCGCTCGGCGCAGACCGCGCTGTATCTGATGGCGGACGGGCTGACGCGCCTGCATGGCGCCGATCCTGTCGTTCACCGCGGACGAGCTGTGGCGCTTCCTGCCCGGAGCGCGCGAGGAGTCGGTGCACATCGCGGTGTTTCCGCCGCCGCCGATCTCGAGGCGCTCGCCGATCCCGGCGCTGGTCGAGCGCTGGAATCAGTCTGATCGCAGCTTCGCGAGCAGGTGCTCGCCGAGATCGAGCCGCTGCGCAAGAACAAGCAGATCGGCAGCTCGCTGCAGGCGAAGGTCGTCATCTCCGGCGACGCCGGCCGAGCTCGCGCTGCTTCGAGCCGTATGCGCCCGACAGCTGCCGATGCTGTTCATCGTCTCCGAGGTGGAGCTGCGGCCGGCGCCGCCGGACGTCGAGGCGCACGCGCGAGGCGCAGGCCGCGCGTCACGATCGAGCGCGCCGACGGGCGTGAAGTGCGAGCGCTGCTGGCGGTATCGTGCCGGCGGTCTCGACCGAGCCGGCGTGGGCCGGGCTGTGCGACCGATGCCAGGACGCGCTGGCCGAGACCGTCCATGGATAACGCGCTCGACGAGCAGGTCGATCGCCCGCCGAGAGCGGCGCCGCGGCGCACGCCGCCGCGCGCCTGCTCGAGGTCTGGCTGCCGATGGTCATCGTCGCGCGTCGATCAGGCGACCAAGGCGATGGTCAGGGCGTCGCTGCCGCTGCACGACAGCGTGACGGTCATCCCCGGCTTCATGGACTTCACGCACGTGCTGAACAGCGGCGCCGCGTTCGGCATCCTCAACGGCGCCGATTTTCCGTTCAAGACGGTGGTCATCGCGGTCATCGCCACGGCGGCGCTGATCGGCGTCGGGATGTACGCGGCGAGCCTCGTCGCACCATCAGCTGATCGCGCGGATCGGGCTGCGCGCTGATCATCGGCGGCGCGGCCGGCAACCTGATCGACCGCGTGCTCGTCCGGCTCGGTCGTCGATTTCGTCGACGTCTACTGGCGCACGCATCATTTCTGGGCGTTCAACGTCGCCGACTCGGCCATCTCGGTCGGCGTCGCGATCATGATTCTCGATATGCTCGGCGTCGAGGCAGCGCATGTATCCAAGACTGTTTGAGCGACGTATCAGACTCTTCGAGCTCGGCCGGTCACCGTCTACACCTACGGCGTGCTGCTGGCGGCCGCGTACCTGCTCGGCCTGAAGCTCGCGATGGTGCGGGCCAAGGCGCGCGGCCTCGACGCCAACCGCGTCCTCGACCTCGGCATCTACATCATCATCAGCGCGCTCATCGGCGCGAAGCTGCTGCTGCTGATCACCGACTTCCGAGACGTTCACGGACAACCCGCGCGAGCTGCTGACGCTCGCGCGCTCCGGCGGCGTGTTCTACGGCGGGCTGATCCTCGCGGTCGTCGTCGCGCTCGTGCTACATCCGGCAGCGTCGGGCTGCCGCTGTGGACGACGTGCCGACGTGTTCGCGCCGGGCATCGCGCTCGGCCACGTCGTCGGCCGCTTCGGCTGCCTGTTCGCCGGCTGCTGCTACGGCAAGCCGACGACGCTGCCGTGGGGCATCACGTTCCACCGACCCGTTCGCCGCCGCCAACGTCGGCACGCCGCTCGGCGTGCCGCTGCATCCGACGCAGCTCTACGAAGCCGGCGCCGAGCTGCTGATCCTCGGTCGTGCTGCTCGTCGACCGAGCGCAAGGGCCGGCCGTTCGCCGGGCCGGACGTTCTGGCTCTACATGCTGCTCTACGCCATCTCGCGCTTCATCATCGAGTTCTACCGCGGCGACGAGCGCGGCACGGTCGGCATGTTCTCGACGTCGCAGTTCATCTCGATCGTGCTCGCGCCGCTGGCGATCGCCATGCTGGTCTATCTGTCGCGCGCGAAGACGCCGGAGCCGAAGCGCGCGAAGAAGCGGCCTGAACATGGCCGGCGTCTGAGCGACCCGAGCGATCGCCAGATGCCCATGACCATGCTCACCGTTCCGGATCGACAGCGACGGCGCTCCGGCCTCGATCGGTTCCTCGCCTCGATGCTGCCCGAGCTGTCGCGGTCGCAGATTCAGCGGCTGATCAAGGACGGCCACGTCCTGGTCGCCGGGCGCGCGGCCAAAGTCGAACCAGGCGGTGAAGACCGGACAGGAGATCAGCCATCGAGGTGCCCGAGCCGGTCGAGCGCGGCGCCGCAGCCCGAAGCGCTGCCGCTGCCGATCCTCTACCAGGACCACGATCTGATCGTCGTCGACAAGCCGGCGGGCATGGTCGTGCATCCGGCGGCCGGGCCACGCGAGCGGCACGCTGGTCAACGCGCTGCTCCATCACGTGCGACGATCTCAGCGGCATCGGCGGCGAGAAGCGGCCCGGCATCGTGCACCGGCTGGACCGCGGCACGTCGGGCCTGATGGTCGTCGCCAAGCACGACGCGGCGCACGAGGAGCTGCGCGCGGCAGTTCGCCGAGCGCGAGGTCGAGAAGGAATACATCGCGCTCGTCTGGGGCGAGGTGATGGCCGGCCGCCGCATCGACGCGCCGATCGGCCGCGATCCGTCGAACCGCAAGAAGATGTCGGTCGGCGCGTCGGCGCGCAGTGCGCGCGCAGCCGCGAGGCGGTCACACGCATCGTCGCGCGCGGAGCACTTCGGCCGCATGCTGACGCTGGCGCAGGTGGCGATCCACACCGGCCGCACCCATCAGATTCGCGTCCACCTGAGCGCGATTGGCCATCCCATCGTCGGGGACGCGCTAGCGGCGGCGTGCACCGGCAGCGTGCCGGGCGACATCCGGCGCGGTCGCGCACCTGGATCGCCCCTTTCTCCACGCGCGGCGCGCCTCCGCGTTTGCGCACCCCGAAGGTGGCAGCGCGGATGGAGTTCCGCGAGGCGCGATGCCGGCGCGGATCTCCAGAAGGTGCCTCGACGACCTGCGCGAGAGCTTCAACCCGGTCATGCACGAACCATGAGACACCATCTACACAGGTCGCGTGTTGCTCTGTCGAAATCGACGACGACGGTTTCCCAACGGCACGCGAGCACGACGTCGCGATCGTCCGGCATGCGCCGTCGGTCGTGATCGATCCCGATCGATGGCGACGGCCGCGTCATCATCGTCAGGCAGTATCGGGCGCCGCTCGGATCGGGAAATCTGGGAGTTTCCGGCGGGCCGGCTGGATGAGGGCGAAGATCGGCGGAAGACGGCGGCGCGGCGGGAGTGCGAAGGAGAGATCGGGGTCGTTCCCCACCGGGTTGGAACGGCTTGGCGGCCTCTACCGCGGCGCCCGGTTTCTGCGACGAGGGGAGCTGATCTTCTTCCGCGTGCTGCGGATCTCCGCGCGCCGCCGCCCGATTCGCCTAACAAGCCGGATGAGGACGAAGACATCACGACGCGGACGGTGCCGGTGCGCCGAGGTGCGCTGCGCATGCTGGCGCGCGGCGAGATCGTGGATCTGAAGACGGCGTACGCGCTGACCCTGATTTAGAGCCGATGTCTGAATTTGCCGTTCAATCGCTGCTGAACACGCCGACCGTCGCGATCCACGACGTGTGCTGCCAGGGCAGCTGCCGGCACCAGAGTGCGGAAGAATGCACGGCCGACCACGCAAGTGGTGTTTTCCGTATCGCGGCGTCTACGTGCGGCATCTCGGGCAGGACCAGGCCGTTGCCGAGGCGAACCAGGTGCTCTTTTTCAACGCCGCCGAAGGCTACCAGGTCAGCCATCCCGTGCCGGGCGGCGATGCCAGCCTGACGCTGGTGATCGGCGAAGCCGCAGCTGCGTGAGGCTGGCACCGCGCTGCTCTTGCTGCGGGACGGCGCGGGCTGCTGGCATTTCGACGGCAGCGCCTGCGCATCGATGCGCGGGCGCAGGTGCTCGTGGCCGTCTGCTGCAGGCACAGTTTGCTGCGAGAGCATCGCGCGAACCGCTGGAGGCAGAGGGCTGGCGCTGACGCTGATGCAGCGATGCGTCTGGGGCCGCGCACCACCCACGCCGCAGGGCGCCAGCGCCGGACGGCAGCGCCTGGTGGATCGGGTCAAGCTCGTGCTGGCGAGCGATCTGCGCGCGGCGTTGGACGCTGGCCGAGATCGCCGCCGAGGTGCGCGGCTCCCCCGTGTATCCTCACGCAGGTCTTCCAACAGGTGGAAGGCCTGCCGTTGCTATCGCTATCAGCTGCGGCTACGGCTCGCGCGGGCGCTGGACCTCCTCGCGCAGTATGACGACCTGACCGCGCTCAGCCTGGACCTCGGGTTCTCCAGCCATAGTCGCTTCAGCGCCGTTCCGCCAGATGTACGGTCGCTCGCCCTCGGAATTGCCGGGCAATCGGCGCTGCGCCGCTAAGCCTGCTCGCGCTAAGTCGCTAAAGATCTGATAGCGACCCTCTGTTCGCGCATGGCCTACTGGTCGGCGTGGAGTAACACGCTCGAGCGAAGCTCTCGGTGACATCGAGTAGACCGTCGCCGTCGTTTGAGTGCCCCGTACCGGACGCTTTGTCGGTTGCGGGTGCACGGACGGGTGGACGCCGATCCTCTCCGGACGCGATCCCCGCCAGGCTGAACGCTCTCGGAGACGCGTATCCCGGACTGGACTGCGGCCTGCGTGCGTCGATGACGCCAGCATCGCTGGATCGTGCACTCTGCCGGCGCAGCATCGGTCATCAATTGCGCCGGCCCGTTTGCCGGAACATCCGCACGCCCGAAGCCGCAGTTGCGCGCCAGGATTCCCTACCTGGACGTCGCCGCTGAGATCGGAAGCCAACGCGGACACCTTCGAGCAATACCGCCGGTCGAGCGCGCGAGGCGGGCATCGTGATTGTGCCCGCGATGGCTTTCTACGGCGGCCTGGGCGATCTGCTCGCGACTGCGGCCATGGGAGATTGGAAGGCCGCAGACGAAAATCTGCATCGCATATGCGCTCAGCAGCTGGAAGCCGACTCTCGGGACGAGGGCCACGACCGAAGTGTCGAGGCAGCGGAGGGCGGCCGGCGTATCGTCTTCTCGAACTCATCCTGGAATTGCGCATCGGACGAGGCGCCGATCTTGATTGGACTTTCCCGGCCCCGATCGGAACACCAAGCAGTCGTCGGAGAATTCACCATGGCGGATAGCGTGACGATTCCGCGTCACACTCGAAACGCCGGCGATCCGCACCTACACTGACGCTCGCGCCGCTCATGGACCTGGACGATCCAGACCTGTCGCCGCCGCCGGCGACCGACGCGAGCGGCCAGCTCCGCCCAAACGTTCCTCGTCGAAGTGGTCGCGCGCTCTGGACACGCGGAACGTCGTGCGGTTGCGCGAGGGCGAGAACATCTACGCGGTCACCGCGCCCCTCGTCGTCGGAGGCGACTCAACGTAGTCGTCACCAGGCACGCCGGGAGCGGCAGGTGCCTTCGCCGCCGGCGACATCTTCGACGCGCAAGATTTTCTGATGTCGCTGTGTCCAGCGCATCTCTCGGTTGAGATTCACCGATAGCCGGTCTTCATGGAGGTCGGGTCATGGTTGAAAACACGTGTGCGGCGTGCGACTGCAAGCTCGATGCGAGCGCCATCAAAGTGCACGATCGGCGGCAAGACCGCTGAGGTGTGCTGCGACGACTGCGCGCACCGGTTGAAGGAAGCCAATTCCTCGTCGAGGAAGTCCTGATCCATGGTCGGCCATCACACCATCGCCGACCCGGCACTGCGTGGAGACCGCGCCGGGCCGTATCAGCTACACGGAGCAAGGCACCGGACCGGTCGCGTTGTGTCGTGCACGGCGTGCTGTTGAATGGGCACCGTGGCGTCATCAACTGGCGAGTTGAAACCATAATCCGCGCTCGGATCGCCGTAGACCGCTGGCGCATGGCGACACCGACATCGCGCCGGATCGTGGACGTATCCGTCACTGCCAATGCGAAGATGCTCGAGGAATTTCTCGATGCCTTGAAGATCGACCAGGTGGATCCCCGTGGGCAACGACAAGGCGCATGTGGATCGCCCAGATTTTCGCCGCTTGCATTCGAGCGTGTGCGCAAATTCACGCTCACCGACTGCGACACGCACGACAACTGCCGCCTGAGGCCTTCAAGCCGTTCCTGACGATGGCAATGGCGGCGCTTGCGTGGAACGCTCGACGCCATGCTGTCGGACAAGCGTCTATCGATCACCGCAGGCCCTGGGACCTGCGACGAGCACCCGGAACGCGGAAATGACGACAGCATCGACACTCATTCGCGTCCGCTGGTCCGGACCGAGAAAGGCACGCGCGATCTGCAGCGCTTCCTCGCCGCGTTCGACAACCGCACACGCTCGCCATCGAAGGACGTCTGAAGGCGCTGAACGTGCCGACGCTGATCGTCTGGGAACGGACGACGTGTATTTCGACGTGAAATGGTCACGTTACCGCCGACACGATCCCGGCACTCGGCGTCATGCGTCGAATTCGCGGGCGCCAGAATCTTCCTGAAGAGCGATGGCGGACTTCAACAAGGAACTACGCACACACTGGCTGGCGGCCGCATAGAGGCATGGCGGGAACAGCATGGTCGAACAGGCGCGCAAGGCCGAGCAGTTCCGGGCGTTAGCATATCCGGGACAGCCGCTCGTCCTCTTCAACATCTGGGATGCAGTGGCGCCAGGGCGTCGCGCGAGCGGTGTCAAAGCCGTCGCGACGGGCGGTTGGTCGGTCGCCAACGCACACGGCTTCGCTGATGGCGAGCGGATGCCGCGTGTCTTGGCGATCGACAATCTGGGACGGATCGTCGCCGCCACAGACCTGCCGGTGACGATCGATCTGGAAAGCGGCTACGGAGACACGTCGAAAGAAGTCGGCGAGGCCATCGGCCTCGCGATCGGCGCGAGGGCCGTGGGGTGCAACCATGGAGGACAGCTTTCCGGCAGAATGGAACGCCCGCGAGGCCCGTCGAACAAGGTGATCGCATCCGACACGCTCGCCGGACGGCCGACGCAGCCGGTATCCGCTTCTTCATCAACGCGCGGACAGACGTCTTTTTCCAACGACCGCCCGAACAGCATGACGAGGCGATGGTCGTCGAGGCGATCACGCGCGAGCTATCGCGCCTATGCGGGAGACGGTGCGGTGACGTCGTTCGCGCCAGGTCTGGCGGATATCGCGCTGATCGCGCGCCCGCTGAAGCGTCGCCAATCTGCTCAACATCGCGTCGGTGACGCCACTCCCCGCTGCGCGCCCTCGCACAGCATGGCGTCGCAAGAGTGAGCCGCGGCCCGCGCCCGCATTCTCACTGGCGAGCGAAGGCCCTGGAAGGCTTTGCGCGCGCGGCGAGATCGTGGACCTGAAGACGGCCTAAGCAATGCGTAACTGA
>ERZ1370068.7795-contig-6690_pt1 | contig 64280 bp, 69 predicted proteins | sample MGYA00561227_ERZ1370068 | MGnify/ENA primary metagenome ERZ1370068 (study PRJEB38410, sample SAMEA6850437) | metagenome | study: Metagenomic assessment of the ecological functions of the soil: analysis of the soil microbiota associated with the... | reverse complement strand
GGCAGGAGTGCCGTAGATCTCCTCCGGGTCGTAGCGCGGCGGCTCGGGCTCGCGCAGCTCCGAGCGCGGCGCGCGTGCGCCGTGCCGAGGTGCGCGACGATCGTCGCGCGCGATCTCGAGCGCGTGCGCGTCGTCGTCGGCGAGATGGTCGGCGCACGCCCGAGATGCGCGTGTGCACGTCGCCGCCGCCCAGCTCCTCGGCGGTCACCTCCTCGCCGGTCGCCGGCCTTCACCAGCGGCGGGCCGCCGAGGAAGATCGTGCCCTGGTTCTTGACGATCACCGCCTCGTCGCTCATCGCCGGCACGTAGCGCCCCGCCCGCGGTGCACGAGCCCATCACCACCGCGACCTGCGGGATGCCGAGCGCCGACATGCGCGCCTGGTTGTAGAAGATGCGCCCGAAGTGGTCGCGGTCGGGGAACACCTCGGCCTGAGCGGCAGGAACGCGCCGCCCGAGTCCACCAGGTAGACGCACGGCAGCCGGTTCTCGAGCGCGATCTCCTGCGCGCGCACGTGCTTCTTGACCGTGATCGGGTAGTACGTGCCGCCCTTCACCGTGGCGTCGTTGGCCACCACCATGACCGGACGGCCGCGCACCGAGCCGATCACCGGTGATGCAGCCCGGCGCGCGGCGCCTCGCCTTCGTACAGCCCGTGGGCGGCCAGCGGCGAGAGCCTCGAGGAACGCGGTGCCGGGATCGAGCAGCATCTCGACGCGCTCGCGCACGAACAGCTTGCCGCGCGCCTTGTGACGGGTGACCTGCGCCTTGCCGCCCCCTGCTTGACCGCCTCCAGGTGCTCGCTTGCAGCGATGCCGCCAGCGCGCAGTGGTGCGCGGCGTTGGCTCTTGAACTCATCGCTGGTGCGTATCGAGGTGGGACTCGAGCAGCTCCATGCCGGCCCTCGGTGGCGGGATCACGCGGCCGGGCGCCAGGGACCGGGGGTGCCTGGGATGCCGGGCGCGTGCGGGCGGGAAGGTATGGCAGAGGCGGGGCGCCGCTGCCTATCGCGCCGGAACGACCGCGGCGGCGCGGTGCGCGGCACCCGCCGAACGTGCCCCCTATGGGACCGGGCGTTACGAGGTCGCCGAGCGCAGGCGGATGCTCGCCGTTCACGGTGTGTGCAACTGTGAGCTCCGGCGCCGCCCTTGCCGATCGTGCCGCGGATCGTGCGCTGGCTGAGACTTGCCGTGCACGGTGACCGGGAAGTCGCTGTCGAGATCGTCGCCGTTCACGGTCGGGCGCGAGACATTCGGCGCCGCTCGACTCCGGCATGGTCGGAGCGTGATCCCGCCGTTCACGGTCTCGAACTCCGAGCTCATCGCTCCGGCCGGTATCCCATCTCGGCGTCGATCGAGCCGTTCACCGTGGTCGCCCGGGCGGTGCCGCTGGTCGAGCCTGACCGGGCCGTTTACCGTGTAGGCCTCGGCACTGGCCTTGAGCCCCGAAGCGCGGACGTCGCCGTTCACGGTGCGTCCGACGAAGCCGCACGCCGGCCGGCACCTGCACGCGGAACTCGACGTCGACGTCGTTGTTCCTGCGTGTTCATGTGCCCGCCGCGCCCGGCTGGCACTCGTTGGCGCGCTCGCCCTTACGGCGTGGGTACACCGCGCAGATTGTGCACCCCGCCGTCGTGCTCGATCACCTCGATCGAAACCGACGCCGGGTCACTCTTGCGGGCGTTCTTCCCGGCCGACACCTTGACCTCGGTTCCGGTCGTGGGCTCGACCTCGATGCCGCCGTTGATTCCCTTGATCTCGATCGCCTTGCCGGCCAGCGACCTGGCCGCCCGCTCGAAGTCGTCGCCCAACGACTTTGCGCTCTTGTTGGCGGCGTCCGCCGCCCGGGGCCATGATGCCGAGTGGCGCCAGCGCCACCGCAGCGTGAGCATCATCCCAGCGTGCGCCGGAAGGCGGTCCGGCTCCGGTGTGCGCTCCTGATCGCGATCATGGCTCGACTCCCCTTCGCCGGAGTTCTTCCCCTTGGTCTTGGTGGTTTCCTTGGTCTTGGTCGACTCCTTGGCTTCTTTCCTTGGTCTTGAGGTCGTACTTCGAAGTCTACGCCGCTCTTGCCGTCGGGTTGCGGGGGCGCGCCGCGCAGATGGATGCCGCCCTGGAACGATTCCAAGCTCGAGCCGGGCATTTCCTCGCCGAGGGTGAAGCTGAACCGTTTGCCCCGACTCTCGGTGAGCGGGATCGGAAAGTCGGGTTGAAGTCGCCGCTGAAGGTCGCGACCGACACGGTCACGCTGGCACGCTCGGAAATACCGACCGAGACCTCGCCGTTGTGGGAGCTGAACCGGTACGGGCCCCGTCTCTTGAGCGCCCCGTCGTAGGTCCGACCGTCGCCGTTCACGGTGCTGCCTCGACGTCGTCAGGAGTCGATCGACCTGGAGGACGATCTCGCCGTTGACACTGCTCGCCACCACCGGCCCGGACAGGCGCTCGATCTGCACCGCCCCGTTCACCGAGCTGCACTCGATCCCGCCCGCTCGCGTCCGTCAGATGCACCTCGCCGTCCACCGAGCTGGCCTGGATGATCTTGGAGCCGCCGGTCACCGTGACCTCACCCTGCACGGTCTCGATCGAGATCTCGCCGCCGGAATCGTCCACCGAGATCTCGGTGTTGACCCGGAAAGCGAGAGCGCCATCGTTTTGGGCACGGTGAGCTGAAAGTCCACGTTGCTCGGCAGGCCGCGATAGTGCACCGCCTGGATCGCGAGCAGCGCTCGAGGTTGAGCCCCTGGTGCGGATGCGCGACCGGCGAGCCGCCCGAGATCTCGATCTCCACACGCGAGCTGTGGGTGGCCACCACCCGCACCGCGTTCTTGGACCAGGTGTGGACCGAGATCGAGCCGGCGAACTGGTTCAGCTCGAGCCGCGTTCCCGGCGTGACCGCGAAGGTCGTGTCCGTTTCCGTAGTACTCGTCGTGAGCACGGCGGCGGTAAGCGCCGCCAGCAGGCCGATCATCACAACCCTCCCCTCCCTCATCCCTGCGCCGAGGCGAGCATGGTCGCTGAGCGCAGCAGTTCGACCTTCTTCTTCATGGTCGCGGCCGGATGCGACCGCAGCCGGGTGTTGCCGGGATCGGCGGCCACCGCCCGCTGCGCATCGACGATCGCGATTGTCGATGATCTGGAGGTTGTGCCGGACCACCGCCAGCGTGCGCGGATCGAGCTTGCCCTTGCCCTCGGACAGCGCCTGCTCGAGCTCGCGCAACCGCCGCGTCATAACGCGGGTTGTTGAGTCGACCGAGGCGGTCGAGGCGGTGATTCCACCGGACCGCGGGGGCGTTCCCCGCCCGCCACCGGTCCGCCGTTGCTCCCAGGCAGCGCGCCGCCGCGCAACATCATCCACATCACCCCCGCCGAGAGCACCACCAGCACCGCGGCGGCCGCCAGCGAGCTGCGGGAGCCCGAGCTCGAAGCGCCGGCCCCACCAGCTCGGCCCGGCGACGACCGTCCCCTGCTGCTTCGCGCGCGGCATTGCGCGGCGTGAGCTGGGCCTCGATCACCGGCCACAGGTCGGTGGCAGGCGGCGCGTCGACCAGCGTCCGGGCGCGCGCCATCACCTCGCGCAGTTCGGCCAGCGCCACCGTACACGCCGCGCACGCAGCCACGTGGGCCTCGAGCCGCTGGCGCTCCCGGCGTTCTTCAGCTCGCCGTCGAGATAGGCGGAGAGCCGGTCGCTCCACATCTCGTGTCCGCCTGCGTGCCCCGGGTGGCAGGGTGTCCATGATCGGGATCCTCTAACGCGCCAGGTGGCCGCGCAGCAGCATGCGCGCGCGGTGAAGCTGGGCCTTGAAGTGCCTGATGTTGATGCTCAGCAACTTCGGGCGATCTCCTTCGTGCTTGAAGCCTTCGACGTCGTGCAGGACGAAGATCTGCCGTGCCCCGCCTGGCAGCTTGCCGATCGCGGCGTCGAAGTCCATGCGGTGCTCGGTGGCGGCCGGACGCGCGGGCAGGGTCTCGATGACGTCCTCGCCGCTCCTGCCGGCGCTAGCGTTCCACCTTGAGCGTGCGCGTCGCCCGAGGATCACGTTGACCGCCACCCGATGCAGCCAGGTGCCGAACTTCGATTCGCCCCGGAAGGTCGAGAGCTTCTGCCACGCCCTTACGAACGCCATCTGGGTCAGCTCCCGGCCTCGTCGTCGCCGGCCATCCGCCGCGCCAGGCTGTGAATACGTGCCACATGGGTCCGGTAGAGCCGCTCGAACGCACGCGCGTCACCGGCGGCCGCGAGCACGCGCGTCGACCGCGTCCGAACCCGCCGGAACCGTGTTTGGGTCAACGCTCAGCATCGCCTTTCCGTACCGTCCCCTGACGGTCAACCTGTTCCGATAGACCGACCCCTCCCAAAGGGTTGGGAGCGATCGGAGTTCGGACCGCGCCCCGGTCCTCGGTTCCTGAGAAGGGGTGAGCGGCCGACTGGGTCCCGGGGGCCGGAGGTTGGGCGGCTCGAAGCGGGCCCCGTCCATGGCGGGGATAGGTGGCGTGGCCGGGGGCCGGGGCGGTGGGCCTGCCGAGTTCGGCGGCGGGCCGGGCCCGGGGCAGGGCCGGCTAGCTGGCGGCGCGGCCTGGGAGCCTGCCGGGAGCTCGCCCGGCAGCTCACCCGAAAGCCCGCCGAAGCGGCGTTCGCGGCCGCGGAAGGTCGCGCACCGCGGCCGTCGAGATCGGCGGCGCCGAAGTCCGGCCACATGCGTGTCGGTGAACACCAGCTCGGCGTAGCGCGCTCTCCCAGAGCAGGAAGTCGCTCAGCCGCTGCTCGCCCCCGGAGCGGATCAGCAGGTCCACCGGCGGCACCGGCGCGGCGCCACCCTCGGCTCGGCCAGCAGACGCTCGAACGCCGGCGATGGTCAGCGTTCCCGCCGCGGCACCGCTGCGGGCGGCGCGCAGGATGACGTCCCGCGCCGAGTAGTCGAGCGCAAGCCGCAGGTGCAGTGTCGCGCCCGGCCGCGGTGGCGACTTCGGTCGCGAGCGATCGCGGCCGCGAGCGGCGCGGGCAGACGATCGCGCCGCCCGATCACGCTCAGCCGCACGCCGCGCGTCACGCACTGCGCGGTCTGCGAGCACAGGTACTGGCGCAGCAGGCTCATGCAGCTCGCGCACCTCGCCGGCCGGCCGGCGTCCAGTTGGCGGCCGAGAACGCGTAGAGCGTCAGCACCGAGACGCCGAGCGCCGGCGCGGCCTCGACGACGCGGCGCACCACCTCGACCCCGGCGCGATGGCCCGGCGCTGCGCGGCAGGCCGCGCTCGATCGCCCAGCGCCCGTTGCCATCCATGATGATCGCGACGTGCAGATCGGGGTGCAGGAACTGGAAGAGTGCTTGGCATGGCAAAGTCATATCTCCAAAGAAAAAGAACCGCGGGTCAGCGCTCGCGCGTGGCGCGGATCAGCGCCTCCATGTGGTCCAGGTAGCGCTCGAGCGCCTTGCGGCCGGCCGGCGTGAGCCGGTACTCGGACTGCGGGCATCCGCCCGGCGAACGACTTGGTGCAGACGATGTACTGCGCCTCTTCGAGGCGTGCGCGCGTGCACGCTCAGGTTGCCGTCGCGTGGTCTTGAGCAGCGCCTTGAGCTCGTTGAACGTGAGCGACTCGTTCACCGCCAGGGCGCTGGCGATGCCGAGGCGCACGCGCTCGTGGATCAGGCGATCGAGCGACCGGGCGTGCGCCAGCACCGGATAGCTGACGCGCAGCTCGCGCTCGCGCCGCGCGGCGCGCGGCCCGTCGCGGCTCCGTCCGACCGCGGCTGCGTCGCTTCTAGCCACCGTGGCGCCTCGCGATCAGGGTGCCGAACACGATGTGGAGGCCGCCGAACCCGGCCGCCAGATAGCGCGTTGCCCCACGCCGGCCGGGCTGAACAGCGCCGCCGCGCCGAGCAGCATGAACGCGATCCCCATGGTGGGCACGATGCGCACCGAGAACGCGCCGCCGGTGGCGATCCCGGCGCCGTAGAGCAGCAGCCAGATCGCGGCCAGCCTGCCCGTCTCCGGTCCGTCCATGAGCGCGCACGGTCAGCAGGGCTCCCACCGCCATCGGGACGGCGAACGAGAGGACGAACATGCGCCCCGGGCCCGTTCATGCAGCGGGACCAGCGCGGTGCGGGCCTTGCGTTGCGACGTCCACAGGCTCACCGCCGAGCGCGATGAGCGCCTCGGCCAGCCAGGTGCCGAGCCAGGCCTCGCCCGGTGGCTGGAGCGTCGCCACCAGGGCGGCGAGCAGCGCGGTGACGCCGGAGGCCACCAGCCCCCAGCCGGAGATGGCGGTGAACGCACCCGCCCGCTCCATCGTGCTGGCGGATGTAGCGCAGGTCGTCGATCGCCTGCCCGTGCAGCGGCAGAATGTCGGGACGGCGCTGGGGAGCACCGGAAGGCGGCGTCATACGAGAATCAAACGATACCGGGGAGCCTTCGTCAAGTACTTTTGCGGCAAGAGTGGACTGCTCGTGCACTCCTCGGTCGCGCCCGGGCTGGGCTCCGCGGTCTCGCCGGAGGAGCCCGTCCCCTCTCCCTTTCCAACCCTTCCCTGCCCCCGCCCATCTCAGGAACGCTGGGTCGCTAACCCGCCTGCAATGACCGTAGACCGATTCCGTCGGCGCGGTCCGCTCTGACCGAGGTGCCCTCGAGGTTCCCCGATGGTTCCTGACGACAAGCCTGTCATCCACTCGCCCGATCCCGCCGCGGCCGTACGCGTTCGCCCGGCATCCTGTCGCTCGCCTTCGCCCTCACTGCCACCGCCACTGCGTCTTCGGCCGGCCGATCGCCACCCGGTCTCGCGGCGCCTCGGTTGCCGTCTACGACCTGGTCGGCACGGATCGACGCCGAAGCCGGCACCGGCAGCCGAACGTCGTCGTGGAGGTGACCCTCGGCGGCGCCGGACGCCGCGAAGCTGCGCGTCGAGCAGGGCGAGGTCGGCGAGCTGGCAGACGTTGCGGGTGGTGTTCCCCGGCAACCGCGTGACCTATCCGCGGCGACGAGTTCTGGGGCACGCGACATCCACGGGTCGGTGACGATGGCCGCTTCAGCGACGGCTCGCTGGTCGGGCGACGAAGGGGGCCGGCACAAGGTCGATGATCTCGGGCGCGTGAGCGGCGGCGCTCGAGGCCCACGCCGACCTGCGCGTGCAGGTGCCGAAGGGCAAGACGCTGGCGCTCTTCCTCGGCGTCGGATCGCTCTCGATCACCAACGTGGACGGCGAATCTCAAGGTCGACGTCGCGAGCGCGGACGCGACCGTGCGCGGCACGCGCGGTCGCTCGACGATCGACCCGGCTCGGGCACGGTCCGCGTGCAGCGACGCCGGCGGAGCGGTCACGTCTCGACACCGGTTCGGGCTCCACCACCGTGCGCGGGCATTCGCGGCGAGCGGTTCAGCCTGGACACCGGCTCCGGCGGCACCTCACGGTGATCGACGCCGCCGTCGACGTCCTGAGTGCTGACACCGGCTCGGGCTCGGTGGAGATCCAGGACCTCAGCGGCCAGGAGATCGCGCTCGACAGCGGCAGCGGCTCGGTGCGGATGAGCCTGCTCCGCGAGCTCGCTGCGCTCGATCGACGATCGACTGCGGGATCGGGCGGCGTCACGCTCTCGGTGCCCGAGAACCTCGATGCCTCGTTCGAGTGCGAGGCCGGAAGCGGCGGCATCGACATCCTGGTGCCGCACGAGCTGACCGAGCGCTCAGGCGATCACGTGAGCGGCCGGTTCGGGAGCGGCAGGGGCACATCCATCATCGAGTCCGGCTCGGGCGGGGTCACAATCGTCCGCGAAGCCCCGGCGCCGCGCGAAGAAGGGCTCGACCGGCAAGTCATGACGACGTTAAGCGGTGCTTAACAGGCGTGCTCAACCGGCCAATGGCACGGCCAAACGGGGGTTAGAGCTCGTATCGCGGTGGACCCTGGAGGGTCGAAGTGGTCTGACTCGCCTAGCGCGTGACAGTTTCCGGCCGGACGACGTATTACTCTTGGTGTCTGGGCCGGGCGTGCGACGATGGGCGGTCGAGGGCGTGCAACCTTTCGCGCCCTGAGCCTGTCTCATGGATTGCAGACCGGGCGGAAGGCAGCATTCTCACGGAGCCGTCTCATGTCCAGCTCGTACCCTTCACGATCCTCTCGCCGCATCGCGATCCTCGCCGGGACTCCCACTGTTCGTGCTCGCGATGAGCGCGCGGTGCGCCCGATGCCCGCGCTGCCGAGCGCGCCGCGCTCTCCCGCACCATCACACTCCACGCGCGACATCGGTCGCCCGGCTTCGACCGGCCTCGAGCCGTGCCAGAGCGGATGCACGGGCACGACGTCCGCGCCGTCCACGGCCGGCACGCCGACCAGCGCGCCGAGCGGTGACGGCCTCGACCACCAGCGCCGCACCGCCCTCGGCGCAGCGCGCTGCAGGTGAATCACGCGCGGCAAGGCGCTCAGCAGAGCGTGACAGCCGCCAACGCTGGTTCCGGCGCTCGCGATGGGCGCGTGGTGCCGCCCGCGCCGCTCGAGGAGCCGCGTCGCGGCGGTGTCGGCACGCTGATCGGCATCACGTTCGCCTGAGTCCAGGCGCCGCCGGCCTGCGCGTCGTCAGTTGAGCCGGAAGCGGAACGGGATCGCCGGTCCAGCACACCACCGGGTTGCCGTTGGCGTACCCGGGCGTGAACACCCACCGGCGCGCCGCGGCGAGTGCCGCCTCGTTCAGCATCGGCACCTGCTGCTTCTCGTCCAGCTCGGCGCGCATCACGCGGCCGTCCTTGCCCACCATCACGTAGACGCCGACCGATTCCTTCGACTCCGGCGCCGCTGCGGAAGCTCCGGGTAGTCGGGCTTCACCTGCCGGATTGGCCGGGGAAGCTCTTCGACGTACACCCCACCGTTCTGCCCGGCGGGATTTCGGGGGGCGTATCCGTGGTGGCGATCGAACCCGGCGGCACGGTGCCGATCGGGGTCGTCGATGAGGGGACTCGTTGGCGTTCTCCGATCCCTCGAGCACCGCCAGCTCGTCACGCACCGGTGTGACCGCCGCGTGCTCGCTCGTCCGGGATCGGGAACGGATCGGCTGAAGCGCGGGCCGGCGCCGCCTCGTGCCGCTCGATCTCGACCCATTCGTGCGGGAAGACGATCGTGCTCTGCATTGTCGCGCTCCGGCGCGGAGGGAATCATGGCCGCGATCCCGGTCATCAGCGCGTAGAGCGCGACCGCCATGGCGGAGGCGAGTGCCAGCGCGTCGGCTCAGGTGCCGGCGGCGGGACTCGATCAGGTCGGGCGCCCCGTAGGGCATGAACTGGTACAGCGAAACCGCGCTTCTCATCGGCGATCTCCTTCACGGGAGCCGCCCGATCGTCGAGTGGTGAGAATCATCCTCCCCAGCCCCGGGCCAAGTCCACTCCGAACCGAAATACGCCCCGGCCCGGGCGGTATTCCACAGGGCCGGGGCGTAGGCCGGGGCGCCGGCCAGACGCGGCGGGCCGGGCGACTCCCTGACCGCCGCGCCAGCGCTCAGCTCTGCGCGTCCTGGCGAGGGACGCCTTGAGCGTCAGCGCCTTCATCTTGGTCTCGCAGTAGCGGCTGTCCACGGTGAGAGCCCAGTTGCCCTCGGTGGGAAGCGTGAGTGAAGCCACGTAACGGCCGTCGCTCTGACCTCCTTCGCCATCGAGCTTCACGCACCCGGTCGCCGCACACCGCTTTGACCGTGGGCTCGAGCAGAGCGCCGCATCCCCGGATAGTCGGAGCGGACGGCGAACACCACATCGAACGTGTGGCCCGCGACCACTTCCTTCGAGGCGGTCACGATGGTGACGGTCGCCGAGCCGCCCGCCTGCGGCGATCGTGGCACCGAGGCTCGTGAGTAACGAGCGCGGCGAGTGCGATGTGCGTGCGCTCATGGTTTGCCTCCTCTCGTGCCCGCCACGGAGTCTTCGCTCCATTACGGGCGCCTGACTTCGCTTCACCCGCCTCGGGCTCCGCTGTCAGCCGTCGCGGGTGTCGTGAGAGAGACGCGAGGTCTGGCGGGAAGTGTTAACCGGGAAGGCGCGACCTCAGCTCGGGCCGGTCGAGGGCCCACCCGGGCCGGCCAGGTGCGCTGCCAGAGCCGCCACCACTTCATCTCGCCGAAGCCCAGCTCGTCCCACCAGCGGTCCGAGCATCGCGTGGTCGCCGGCGAGCACGCCCTCGCGCGTGACGCCCGCGGGCGGCGGCACCAGCGCCGCGAGCCGCGCGTAGACCGCCTCGCGCTCGGCGCCCGGAGGCGCGCGAGCAGGTGCCAGAGCGTGAGCGCATCCTCGCGGCGCGCCTCGCTCAATACCGCCTGCGAGCCGGCGGCGTGCGCGCCGGATCGTCGGCCGCCACGTCGAGCAGCGCCAGCGCGTTCTTGAACGCGCTCGAGGCGTCGGTGAAGTACGGCGTGCCGGGCCGCTCGCCGGGACGCGTGACGCAGCGCGCGCCGGCGGGGATGAACGACTCGCGCCCGCCGATCTCGAAGCTCACCCATCCCGCCAGCACGGTCACCAGTGCCGCCCCGGTCGGATCCACTTCGAGCGTGTAGCGCGCAGCCCAGATCCACCGCCTTGGCGGACGGGCGTCTCGACCACGAACTGGCGCGGCGGCGCGGTGATGATCGCGGTCACGGTGCCGAGTGCGAGCTGCGAGGCGCTGCTGGTCGTTCCCCGACTCGAGCAGCCGCAGCCGCGAGCCGGGCTCGACCAGCAGCTCGCCGATCCCGCGCGCTTCGGGCCCCACCGTGACGCGCGCGCGCGACGAAGCGTCGGTCTCGAGCCAGTCGCCGACCGCGAGGCGCCCCGAGTGCCGCGATCCGCCGCTCGCCCACGCGCGGCATCGCCCTCGAGGCGCACCACCGCCCAGCCGTTCGTGGGCCGCGGCCACAGCGCGAGCGCCACACCGCCCGCCACCACCAGCACCGCCGCCGCCACGAGAAGGAACCGCATTGGGAACCGCTCGGGCTTCGCCCCTGCGAACCGCGCGGGCGCGGTGCTTCGCCCTCCTCCGGCATTGCCGAGCGGCGCGTCGCGGTGGCCGAGCGGGGACAGCGAGCGCTCCAGCTTCTGCACCTCGGGATCGGGTTCGCCCGACTTGTCCCACAGATAGTCGTCAGACATGTTCGCCCCCGACTCCCAGCTTCTCCTTGAGGAGCTTCATCCCGCGGTGCAGGTTGACACGCACCGAGCCCTCGGTCATCCCGGTGCGCGCGGCGATCTCGGGCCCGGTCATGCCCTCGACCAGCGCAGCACCAGCGTCTCGCGATAGGCCTCGGGCAGCTTGCGCAGCATCGTCGAGCACCGCCAGCGCCTCCTGCTCCTCGTCGTTCACGGCGCCGGCGAGATCGTCCCGCAGCTCCACGGTCTCGCGGCTGCGCCGGTGGTAGTCGGTGGCGCGGTTCCGGGCGATGATCGCGAGCCAGCCGCCGAAGCGCGCCGGATCGCGCAGGGAATCCAGCCGCCGGAGCGCCATGCAGGAACACGTCCTGCACCAGGTCCTCGACCTGCCCGCGCGGAACGCGCGCCAGCAGCACGCCGTGCACCATCCGGCCGTAACGCTCGTAGAGCACGCCGAACGCCCCGCGATCGCCGCCCCGGGCCGCGAGCACCACCGCCACCTCGTCCTCCGCGTCGCCCATCGGACCCACGCGCGGCGCCTCCATGTTCCCTCGTTCCGCCGGGCCGCATGGCCGGCACCCCTCCCGCGAGTCCTGCGCTCCCGTCCGCACCCTAGGCAAGACGCGCCACCCCCCGCCACTGTTAACATGCCGCAAGGACCCGTATCGTTCGCATCCCGCCCGACGCCCGGGGCGATACTCGGCGGACAGGGGAAGCACATGGCACTGGAACGCGACTACGTGCTGGGCACGCACGACGAGGAGATCGCGCGGCTGGCGGCTCCAGCACCGGGTGTGGCGGCCGCGGGCACTGGATGCCTGGCGGCGCGCCGGGATCACCGTGGGCGACACGGTCCTGGACGTCGGCTCGGGCCCCGGGCACGCGGCACTCGACCTGGCGGAGATCGTCGGCCCCTCGGGGCGCGTGCTGGCGATCGACCGCTCGCGGCGGTTTCTCGACTGGCTCGAGGCGGCGCGCGCCGCGCGCGGCCTCGCGCACCTCACCACGCACGAGGTCGATCTCGACGAGGAGCGCCTGCCCCAGGTGTCGTGCCGACGCCGCCTGGTCGCGCTGGGTGTTCGCGTTCGTGCAGCGTCCGCGCGACCTGCTCGCCCGGGTGGCGGCGGCACTCGAGCCCGGCGGCGTGCTGGTCATGCACGAGTACATCGACTACGCCGCCTGGCGCATGAGCCCGCGGAGCCCCGAGTTCGAGGCGTTCGTCTCGGCGGTGATCGCGAGCTGGCGCGCCTCGGGCGGCGAGCCCGACATCGGGCTCGACCTGCCGCGCTGGCTCGAGGAGCTGGGGTTCGACCTCCGGAGCCTTACCACGCACATCGACATGATCTCGCCGTCCAACTTCGCGTGGCAGTGGCCGCGCGCCTTCATCGACGTTGGCGTGCGCCGCGCTGGTCGACCTCGGCAGCCTGAGCGAAGAGCAGGCCCAGGCCGTGGTCCGCGTGGTCGCGGCCGGCGAAACCACCCCGGGCACGCGCATGGTGACACCGGCGGTGCTCGAGATCATCGCGGTGAAGGGGGCCGCGCGCGACCGGTAGCCCGCGTCCGCGCCCGCATGAGACACCGGTGATGGATCCCAGGCGGGCGGCGATCCTCACGTCACTTGCGGCACTGGCCGCGTGTACCGCCGTGGCCGCCACCAGCCTCCGCTCCCGCCCGCGCCGCAGACTTTATTCGCTGCTCGGCGACACGCTCTACACGCCCCCGCTCCCCGACAGCACCCGGGCGCGATACCAGAGGCTGCTGGAGGAAGCGCAGCGCAACTTCGATCACGATCCGAACGAGATCAACAACATCCTGTGGCTTGGGCGGCGCACCGCCTACCTCGGCCGCTTCCGCGATGCGATTGCCATCTACACCGCGGGCATCAAAACCCATCCGGGCGAGGTGCGGCTCTTCCGCCATCGCGGGCACCGCTACATCACGCTGCGCTTCTTCGAGCTGGCGGTGGGCGATCTCGAGTACGCCCTGCGACTGGAGAAGAAGCGCACCGACTCGGTGGAGCCCGACGGCCTCCCCAACGCGCGCAACATCCCCACCACCACGCTCAAGTTCAACCTCTGGTACCACCTCGGCCTCGCCTACTACCTCGAAGGCGAGATGGACGACGCGCGGCGCGCCCTGGCGCCAGTGCCTCAAGGTGTCGACCAACCCCGACATGCTATGCGCGACCTCGCACTGGCTCTACATGACGCTGCGCCGCACCGGGCGCACGCGGGAGGCGAAGGACCTGCTCAAGCCGATCCGCGGCGATCTCGACGTGATCGAGAACCGGAGCTACCTGAGGCTGCTGCTGTTCTACAAGGGCGCCCTGCCGATGGATTCCCTTCTGGTCGCGGCTGCCGGCGATACCTCCGCGATCGCCGACGCCGCCACCGGCTACGGAATCGGGAACTGGCAGCTCTACAACGGGCACGCCGCCGCGGCCGAATCGATCTTCCGGCGCGTGATCGCCGATCCCCAGTGGCCGGCGTTCGGGCACATCGCCGCCGAAGCGGAGCTCAAGCGGATGCGCGCGGCGACACCCTGACCGCCCGCGCCGTCAGCCGAAGGCCAGGAACACATACGGATGGGCGGCGAGCAGGAGGAGATAGGCCCACGCCCACTGCTCGTCCCGCGCGAACACCGGCGCCACAATGATGTAGACGATCGGCGCCAGCGCGGTGAGCAGGAACCGGCCTTCGGACTCGCCCCACGAGAAGCTCAGCGCGATGTGACTCGCGAACGCCATCACCAGCACGGCGAACGCGACGGAGAGCGGAGCTCCCAGGGGCCGCCGGCGGCGGAGGAACCACGCCAGCGCCACGACATGGCAGGCGGCGAGCACCAACTCGAGCCCGCGCAGCCCGCGCACCGTCCACTGGCTCGCCACGTGCTGCATGGGGAACCAGAACGAGCGCAACGTCCCGAGGGCGGCGTGCGCCTGCGCGTTGAGGCTCCAGCGCCCGGGCTCGTGCGGGCCGAAGCCGACATCGAGCGCCAGCACCGAGCCGTAGAGGCTCAGGTTCCGCGCGTACCAGGGGCCGGCGATCAGCAACGACACGCCGAGCGCGATCAGGCCGCCCACGAGCGCCCGGCGCGGCGACGCCCGCCGCGCGTCGAGCAGGTAGACCAGGAATGCGACCGGATAGAACACGGCGAGCGCGCTCTTGGTGAGCATGCCGAGGCCGAGCAGCATGCCGAGCCGCACGTCGGCGGGTCCGGACGTCTCGCCGGCCGCGCGCATCACCAGCTCGCGGGTGAGGAGCAACGCGAACAGCCAGCACAGGCCATCGTTCGAGGCGATCGACGTGAAATAGACGTGCACCGGCAGGAGCGCCGCAAACGCGACGCCGATCCGCCTCGCCGGATCGCCCAGCCCCAAGCGCGGGAGGATGTTCCAGAGCACGAGCAGCGACAGCAGCCCGGCGACGAACGACACTGCCGCGGCAGACCAGGAGCCGGCCCGCTCGCCCGCGACCCCCACCATCGGCGCGCACACCAGGTAGTAGAGCGGCGGCTGGTAGTACTCGAAGTCCGCGCGCGCGAATGCGCCCGGCTCGGCGGCGTGGTGGCTCTGCACCGGGAAGGCGCGATGATCGGCGAGGTAGCGCGCGTAGGCGAAGTGCGCCGGCTCGTCGTTGAGCCCTTCGAGACGGTGGGCGACGCGTCTGGCCGAAGGGCAGCGGCAAGCACGAACGCCACACGCAGCACGGAGCGCCACACCGAGTGCGGCGGCGAACACGATCGAAGCGGCCCGGGGCGTCATGCCCGGCGACTCTACGCCAATTGGGTGCCGGGCCCTGAAGCCGCTCTCCGCGACCGGCCGATAACTCCTTTGCCCCGAATCCCCGGGTCCACGTTCCAACGGAGGGCGACCCTGCAGCTCCACGCCATTCGCATTCGCGCCGCACTCCTGATCGCCGGCGCGCTCACGGCGGTCATGTTCTTCGCCCTCGGCGGCCACCTCGGCCCCCAGCCGGTGGTCCAGATCGAGTTCGGGGCGTACCCGGAAGTGTTCCAGGGGATGACGGTCGAAATCGACGGCAAGCCGACCGGCACGCCTCAAGCCGTTGGGCGCCGCCCACCGCACCGCGTTCACCGTCACGCCCGGGCCTCACACGATCCGGGTGATCCACCCGCTCTACGTCAGCATCGAGCGCAGGGTGGACGTGCGCGCCAACGGCGGCCCGGTGGTGCTGACCCTCGATCTTCAGGCGGCGGTCAATGACCGCGGCCACTCGCAGACCGCGATCGCGTTCGTGAACTAGCGGGCGGCGAGCCTCGCCGCGCGTCCCCAACGGTCCCCGCGGACCCCACTGGACGGGCGAGCCTGCAATGGGTTACTGCCGCCCGGCTCGCGAGCCTGGCCGGCGGGCGAATCGCGCACGGCCGGCATGGCGTCGCGGGCGGAGCGACGGGGAACCCCATGAGTCGCGATCTGATCGTCGGGCGTCGCGGGGATTCGATTCTCGGCCAGGGTGCTGGACCGCACGTTCAAGATCCGTGCATCCCTCGGCACCATGCGCGGATCGAGACCCGGAAGATCACCTGGATCCATCTCAGCGGACTCGCCGGATCTCGCACAGGACGAGATCTGGCTCGAGAACCGGCGCGACCATCTCTCGGGCGCGGTCGAGGTCAAGACGGTTCAGTTCCGTACTGACGGCGGCGAGCGGCTCGACGTGCCGCGCGCCGCAATCCACTCGATCCTGATCGGGGCCGGATTCAGCATGCGCGGCCCGCGCCTCGCCATAGCGTGCCGGTCCGCAGAGGAGCACCTCGGTGAAAACCCTCGTCTTCGCCGGCGCGCTGATCCTCATCAGCGTGGGTGTTGTGGGACACGTTCGAGACCGTGCTCCTCACCCGCCGCGTGCCGGCATCGCCTGCGCATCTCGCGCATCCTTGCGATATCGTTGTGGCGCGCGTGGCGGGCGATCGCGTGCGGGATCAGGAATCGCGCGCCGGCGCGAGACCTTCCTCAGCTTCTACGCCCTGCTTACCATCATGCCTCATGTACACGGCGTGGGCGGCCGGGCTGATGTTCGCCTTCGGCCTGCTCCACTGGTCGACCGGATCACACCTCGCGGGCGTAATCGGCACCGCAGGTGGAGTCGGGCGCGGTCGGCTTCGGCTCCGACCTCTACATGAGCGGCACCACGTTCTTCACGCTCGGGCCTCGGCGACCTGCACCCGGTGAGCAACGGGGCGCGCGTCATCACCGTGCTCGAAGCGGGCACCGGCTTCGGCTACCTCGCGCCCTGATCATCGCCTACGTGCCGGTGCTCTATCAGGCGTTCGCGCCGTCGCGAGGCGCGCACCACCATGCTCGACCAGTGGGCGGGCTCGCCGCCGACGGCGGCGGTGATGCTGCAGCGCGCCGGCCGAGGCGCCGTGACGGCCAACGCCTTCGCCCTCGCTGCTGCACGACTGGGAGGTGGCCTCGGCCGAGATTCTCGGAAAGCCACCTCTCACCTACCCGATCCTGTGCTTCTTCCGCTCGCAGCACGACAACCAGTCGTGGCTCGCGGCCATGGTGGCGATGCTCGACGCCTGCGCGCTCACGATCGTCGGGGTGGAAGGCATCGACCCGTTCCAGGCGCGGCTCACGTTCGCGATCGCGCGCCACGCGCTCGTGGACCTGAGCCAGTCGTTCCATCTCGCGCCCGAGCCCGCCGAGCGCCTGCGCATGAACGCCACCCAGCTGGGAGAGCTGCGCGCCTGGCTGGCGAACGCCGGCGTGCGGCTCACGCAGGAGCGGAGGCGGATCGCAGACTCCAGGACCTGCGCGATCTCTACCTGCCGCACGCGCACCAGCTCTCGAGCGTGCTGCTGATGCCGCTCCCGCCGCAGCTCCCGCCGCCCAAGGCCCGCTACAACTGGAAGACCACACAGTGGGGCACGGTGGGAGACGACGGGCACTAGGGGCGATTCAGCGATTGCCGATAACCGGCGCATGAGGCGATCGCTGGCGATCCTGGTGCTGCTGATGTGTCCGCCGGCGCGAGCGCGAGCCGACGAGCCGGTGTTCGTGGACTCGCTGGTTCCGCAGAGGATTCCGGTGACCTCGTTCCGGCATATGGGCCGGCAGGGGTTCAACGCCGAGCGCAGCGACTCCCTCACCGGCCTGGCGCTCCGGATCGTGGAGGGCTGGACGCGCTGGAAGGCGCCTGCCGCACGCACCTCTACTCGAAGGAGTCGGAGCCCGGCAGCCCTGGCTCATGTGGCGTTCGTTCCGCCGGGTCCAGGCGGGCAACACGCCGTGGTACGTGGGCGGCCTCTCGTGCATGCGGACCTCCTGTGCCGCTACTCGCTCACGGAAGACGAGAGCCCGGTCGAGCTGGTGCTGCACGACCGCGTCGCCTTGGTCGGCATCGGACCTGAGCGCACGTGCGTCTACCTGCTTCCCGCCGGAGCCTGCACGATCCACGACGAGGGGCACTGCGGCCAGTCGACTCGGTCGGCGCCATTCAGGGCGGGGACCATGTGCTGGTCCAGATCCGACGCGCCGTGAACTCTGAGCACCCGTGCTATGACGGTGGCGATCGTGAATGGTCCGACGAGCACTACTTTGTCGTCTTGCGCGGCGACGAGCCTCCTCCAGTGCTTCCGAATGATCCTGGGCCACGGGTACTACAGCCACGATGACGTCGACGGGGACGCGGAGACCTATCGCACCGTCGCCCTCGCGGTGACGGCGAACTCGATCCCGCATGAGCTACCAGGACGTCGAGACTCAGCACTCGCTCGACGAGAACCCGGCCAAGGACCGCACGCGCGTCACCCGGCGCGGCGTCGTCGAGCTCGCCTGGGACGCGCGCGGACCGGGCGATTCCGGCGCAAGCGCTAGCCCGTCACTCCTCGATCCGGATCGCCAGCTCCTTCAGCTGATGCGGCTCGACGTCGGAGGGTGAGCCGTCCATCAGGCTCGCGGCGCTGGCGCTCTTCGGGAACGCGATCACGTCGCGCAGGCTGTCGCGGTGGCCCATCAGCATCACGATGCGGTCGAAGCCGAGGCCGATCCCGCCGTGGGGCGGCGAGGGCGAACTGGTAGGCCTCGAGCAGGAAGCCGAACTTCTGGTACGCCTCCTCGCGCGAGAGCCCGATCGCCTTCATCACCCGCTCCTGGATGTCGGTGCGGTGGATGCGGATCGAGCCCGAGCCCAGCTCGGTGCCGTTCAGCACCAGGTCGTAGAGCTGGGCGTGCACCTTGCCGGGGTCACTCTCGATGCAGATCGCAGGTGCTCGGCGTTGGGCATGGTGAACATGTGGTGGCGCGGCGACCAGCTCTTGGCATTCGGCGTCCCACTCGAACAGCGGGAACTCGCGCACCCACAGGAACCGCCACTCGTTCTCCTTGGCCCTGACCAGCGGCGCCCCGAGCTAGGCTGCGCAGCACGCCGCAGCGCCTTGAGCGTCTGCTCCCAGGGACCGGAGGTGAACACCACCGCGTCGCCCTTCTTCGCCTTCACCGCGTTGCAGGAACTCGTCCAGCAGCTCGCCGGGGAAGATCACCTGCTGCTTCTCGCGGTCGGCGTCCTGCACCTTGAAGAAGGTGAGGCCGCCGCCGCCCGCCTCCTTCACCACGTCCTCGTACTTGCGGAGCTGGGTGCCCGAGATCTCGGCGCCGCCCGGCAGCGCTCATCGCCGCACCCACGCCGCCTTCGGCATCTGGGCGCCGCCGCGCCACCACGCGGCGCGGCGAGCGGGCGCAGATCGCGGTGACGTCCGCTGAACTCGAGGCCGAAGCGGACGTCGGGCTTGTCGGTGCCGAAGCGCATCATCGACTCGCGGAAGGTGAGGCGCGGGAACGGCCGCTGGAGCTCGACGCCGAGACAGTCGCGCCACAGCGCCACCATCAGCCCTTCGACCGCGGCGAACACCTCCTCCTCGGTCACGAACGACAGCTCGAGGTCGATCTGGGTGTGCTCGGGCTGGCGGTCGGCGCGCAGGTCCTCGTCGCGCAGGCAGCGCGCGAACTGGAAGTAGCGGTCGCAGCCCGCGATCATCAGCGTCTGCTTGTAGAGCTGCGGCGACTGGGGCAGCGCGTAGAACTTCCGGGATGGACGCGGCTCGGCACGACGTAGTCGCGCGCGCCCTTCGGGCGTCGGCTTGACCAGCACCGGCGTCTCGATCTCGAGGAAGCTCTCGGACGAGATATGCCGCGCGCCGCCATGGGCCGCGCGGTGGCGGAGCGCGAGCATCGCGGCCAGCTCGGGCCGCCGCAGGTCGAGGTAGCGGTAGCGCAGCCTCAAGTCCTCGTTGGCGAGGTGCAGCTCCTCGTTGACCTGGAACGGCAGCGGAGCCGCGGCGGCGAGCACGCCGGATCTCCTGCGCCTCGATCTCGACCTCGCCGGTCGGCAGCGTCGGCGTTCAGCGATTCGCCCGGCCGCAGCGCGACGGCGCCGCGCGCCGCGATCACCCACTCGTTGCCCGACCTGGCCCGCGCGCTGCATGACCTCGGCGCCGCAGATCTCGGGGCGGAACACCACCTGGTGTGATGCCGTAGCGGTCGCGCAGGTCCACGAACAGCACGCCGCCGTGGTCGCGCACGCGGTGCACCCAGCCCATGAGCGTCGCCCTGCCGCCGGCGTCGCCGCGCTCAGCTGGCCGCAGGTGTGGCGTGCGGCGCCAGTCGCCGAGCCCTTCGAGCTCGACGCCTGCGGAGGCGATGGGCCCGGTGCGCGCCGGTCTCGGTCATGCGTTCTCCCGTTCCGTTGGTCTCGCCGAGCAGGATGCGGTCGAGGCGCTTCGACGATGCCGTCGAGCGGCACCGTCTGCTGCGCCCCGGTGCGCAGCTCCTTGAGCACCACCTCGCCCGCGCTGCCACTCCTCGTCGCCGAGCAGCATCACCGCGCGCGCCCCGCCCTTGTCGGCGGCCTTCATCTGCGCGTTGAGCCCGCGTCCTTCCAGATCGTAGTCCACCGTGTACACCTGGCGCAGCGCCCGCGCCAGCATCAGGCGTCACCAGCCGCGTGCCCTCCATGCGCCACGATGTAGATCCCGACCGGCGAGGGCGTGGGTGCGTAGCCCTTCTCCTCGACCATCATCAGCACGCGATCCAGCCCGATCGAGAACCCCACGCCCGGCGTCGGCGGCCCGCCCAGCGCCTCGATCAGCCCGTCGTAGCGTCCGCCGCCGCCCAATGCGCTCTGGGCGCCCAGCGAGCGGTCGTGCACCTCGAAGGCGGTGCGCGTGTAGTAGTCGAGCCCGCGCACCAGCCCGTGATCGATCTCGTGCGCGATCCCGAGCGCGGTGAGCCCGGCGCGCACGGCGGCGAAGTGCTCGCGGCTCTCGTCGTCCAGCACGTCCATGAGATGGGGCAGCGGGCCCAGGCCGCCCTCGCCGCCGAGCAGCTTCTGCTCGTCCGGGTCCTTGGTGTCGAGCACCCGGAGCGGATTGACCTCGAGCCGCGCGCGCGAATCGGCGGAGAGCTTGTCCTGCGCCGGCGCCAGCCACGCGCGCAGCGCTTCCGCGTATCGCTCGCGCACCGCCGGGCGTGCCGAGGCTGTTGATCGCCACCGTCAGGTCCTTGAATCCCCACGCGTCGAACAGGTCCACGAACAGCGCGATGATCTCGACGTCGGCGCCCGGCGCGCCCGAGCCGATGATCTCCGCGCCCACCTGCCAGAACTGGCGGAAGCGCCCCTTCTGCGGGCGTCCGTAGCGGAACATCGGCCCCAGGTACCAGAGGCGGTGGATGCGACCCTGCTGCGCCATCCCGTGCTGGAGGTAGGCGCGGCACACGCTGGCCGTCCCCTCGGGACGCAGCGCCAGCTGGCGCTCGCCCAGGTCGGTGAAGCGGTACATCTCCTTCTGCACCACGTCGCTCCCCTCGCCCGAGGTGCGCGCGAACAGCTCGTACTCCTCGAAGATCGGGGTGCGGATCTCGCGGTAGCCGTAGTGCTCGAGCACGTCGCGCGCGCGCGCTTCCGCCCACTGCCAGCGCTCGATCTCTCCCGGCAGGAGGTCGCGGGTGCCGCGCGGTGCCTGGTGCTTGAGCGACATGGGCGGCCCGGTCGGTCGCGGTGGAAGAGCAGGAACACGAACTGGGCGAGCAGGATCCCGGTCGAGTCCGCCAGCAGGTCGTTCACGCTCGAGGTGCGCCCCGGCACGAACTTCTGGATGAACTCGTCCGCGCTCCCGACGGCCACACCCATCCCCCACGCCACAAGGGCGATCTTGACCGGGTCGAAGCCGCCGAAGGTGGCCTTGAGCGCACGCGCGAGCAGGAACCCGAGCGTGCCGTACTCGATCGTGTGCACAGCCTTGTCGGCGTTGAAGATGACCATCGGGACCTGGAGATCCTTCTGCATCCCCAAGACCTGGATGATGGCGAGGTAGGCGACCACCGGCAGCCAGTAGCGGCCGACCAGCACGTCCGGGGGCAGTCTCAAGCTGCGCTCGGCCACGTCGGAGGCTCCCTTGAGAGGTCGGTTTCCGGGCGGAAAATGGTGCGCAGGATATCACAGGGGTGGCTCAGTGCCGCCCGGAAGCTATGGGGAGTGCCCGGGCCCGAAACCTACTGCCCTCAATCGGTTCGACGATTTATCAGGCGCCGTTGCAGCAATACCTTGCGTAGCAAGGTATATGTGTATCACCATGGTTGACATGTCGCCGAAAGCCCAGCCGGTCGGACCCCAGGACGACGTCCGCAGCATTGCGCGCGAGCTGAGGCGAGGCTCGCTCGAACTGGTGGTCCTGCACCTGCTGACGTCGGGCGAGGCGTACGGGTACGAGATCGCGACCAAGCTGCGCGAGCGGACCGAGGGGCGCCCTGGAGGTCACCGATGGGACGCCTGTACCCGGTGCTCTATCGCCTGGAGCGGGCGGGCTTCGTCACGGTGCGATGGGAGACCCCGCAGCGTGGTGTGCCGCGCAAGTACTACCGGCTGACGGAGCCCGGCCACACCGAGCTGAAGCGCATGACGCGCGAATGGACCGTGTTCGCCGAGGCGATGGCCCGCCTGATTCGGCAACGTGCGGAGGAACGATGAAACCGGAAGAGATCTACATCCAGCAGGTGCTCGCGAAGCTGCCCCTGGCCCTCTCCAGACCCAGATCGCGATGGAGCTCCGAAGCCACATCGCCGACCACCTCGAGCGAGGCCATTCCGTCGCAGAGGCGATCCGGCAGCTCGGCGATCCCGCCGCACTCGCCGAGTCCTACCTCGCCGCGGTGCCGCTGGTTTGCAGCCCCCATGGCCGCCGGATCGCGGCCAAGCTCGTCGACGTCGCGATCCTTGTCGCGATCCTCGGCGGTGGTCGCGGTTCCGGTCCTGATCGCGATCCTGGGACCCGGCTCCGGGGCCCCGACCGCGCACAGAGGTGGGATTGGCGCCTGGTGGAGTATCTCTCGCGCGGTGGGCCGTCCCACGATGTGTGGCCGGTGTTCACTGCGGCCTATGTGCTGCTCGCCTCCCTGTCCTACCTCGTCTTCCTCATGATCGCCGAGGCCCGGACCGGTCAGACGATCGGCAAGCGCATGCTCGGCCTTCGGGTCGTCCACGGAGACCGGCACACGGATCAGCCTCGGCCAGGCGTTCCTGCGCCAGCTCCCGGTGTTCCTCCAGATCCTCATGATCGACGCGCTGTTCGCGCTCTTCACCGACAAGCGCCAGCGCGCCTTCGAGCTGCTCTCGAGGACCCGGGTCGTGGTCGCGCACGAGCCGCCGGCCCGCGAGCCACGTGCCGGCCGACAGTCCGCTGCCGGTCGCGCTCTAGGCGCGGGGCTCGCGCCGCATCAACCGGTGACCAGCAGGCGCACCAGGCGCACGATGTGGAACAGGTTCAGGAGCGCCGCCACGATCCCGGCGGCGATCAGCAGCACCCGGCGCCCGCCCGGCTCAGGATGGCGAGCAGGCGCCGAGAGGGCGATGACTGTTCCCAGGAAGATGCCCGCCGCACCGCCCACCGTGGCCGCCAATCCCAGCAGCATCATGAACGGCCACATCAGGATCCAGATGAAGTTCTCGCTCGACACGTGCGAGAGCCGTTGAATCAGCGCCACCGCGCAGGCCATCCGAAGGCGGCGACGGCGCAGGCCAGCAGCAGCCCCACCGGGGCGATCGCCGCCTGGTGGCGTCTGTACCACGCCCAGGCCATGCGGCCGAGCACGATCAGCAGGCTCGCGACGCCGACCAGGACCAGCAAATTCTTGAAGTGCGCGGGGCATCGGCTAGGCCCACCGGTGCGGACGATCCCTCGTCCGCTCGAATCCAGCTCCTCGCACAGCGCGAGCCAGGGCTCCCGGGAACGCCCCGCCAGCGCAGGCCTTCGAGCGACTCCGCGAGCGGCACGTCCCGTCTCAGGGTCGCGAGCTGACGGAAGAGCAGCGCGTCCGGCATGCGATCGCGCAGGGTCGCGGCCAGGCGTTCGGCGCCGCGCGGCTTCACCTCCCAGCGGGCGGGATCGGCCGGGATCGATTCCAGGTGCTGCCAGCGCGGCGAGCACGGTGGCCGCGGACTTCTCGCCCCATCCCGGCAGGCCCGGGTGAGCCGTCGGCGCTGTCGCCCACCAGCGCGAGCCGGTCGGGATCGAGGCCGGCGGGACGCCGTACTTCGCCGCGCACGCCCTCTTCGTCGTAGGTGATTGCGCGGCGCCGGTCGCGCTGCACCACGCGTAGCTCCGATCACGCACTGCGCCAGATCCTTGTCGGGCGTGCAGATCACCACCTGCTCCACCTCGGGCGCGAAGCGCCGCCGCGCCGGCGGCGAGCGCGTCGTCGGCTTCGAACTCGCACCATCGGCCAGACCACGACCCCCGATCGCCTCCAGCGCCCGCTCGGCGAGCGGGAACTGCGCGAGCAAATCTTCCGGCACGCCTTCCTCGGTCTTGTAGTCGGGCCACATGCGGTTGCGGAGCTCTGGATCTCGTGGTCGGTGGCCGCCGCGAGGTGAGTGACGTCGTGCTCGCGCAGCACGCCAGCGTGGTGCCGAGCCAGGCCACCCAGCGCCGACCTCGCGCCCGTCGGGGGCTCGAGACGGCTCGACGCGTAGTAGGCACGGAACAGCTCGTAGGTCGCATCGAGCAGGTGGAGCTTCATCGCGGGGCGAATCCTCACCGCCATTGCGCCTTGACGGTCCTCGGTGACCCCGTAGATTAGCCCGGCTCTTCGGCGGCCCGCACCCCTGCGTGCCCCGGTGTGCGCCGCTAGCTCAATTGGCAGAGCAACTGACTCTTAATCAGTAGGTTCTTGGTTCGATTCCAAGGCGGCGCACCAACTTACCTCGCGGGACTGGCGTCGCCCAGCGCCTGCGCGCGACAATCACGCAGAGGCGGAGGGACGACCTCCTCGATCTCCTTGCCGCGCGCGTTCGCGAAGCCGATCTCCTCGCCGATGACCTCGAAGCCGCACTTCGCGAGGACGCGGAGCGAACCGACGTTGTCCTTCGCGGCGCGCGCGCGGAGACGGGCGCTCCGTGTCGAGCGCGAGGAACGCGCGGAGCGCCTCCGTCGCGAGGCCGCGGCCCCAGAGACTGGCGGGCGATCCGTAGGTGATCTCGCGGTCTCCGCCCATGGGGAAGCTCGCGTATGTGCCCGGCGACCTGGCCCTCGAAGACGATCGTCCGGTTCTTGTTCTCCGGGTTGGCGCAGGACCTTCTTCCAGTGAGCGTCGAACGCCGCGCGGTCGTCCGGGTCCTTGTGGGTGAACGCGGCCATGTGGTTGTAGGTGAGGTCGCGCTGCGGGTCGAAGAAGATCGGCAGGTCCGCGTCCGTCACGTCGCGCAGGGTGATGGCCATGCGCAGATCGCCTGGACGACGAACAGGACCGGGCCTGCTCCGTGGGGGTTCGATTCCTTCGCGGCGCACCAGCTTGGGCTGGGGGCTCTGGCCCGGGTAGTCCGAGGGTCCGGGGCACATCGAGGCGGCGCGACCAGCGTCGCACCCGCCGGGTGCTCGTCAATGCCGAGTCAGCTGACGCGTCGCGGATCTCGGCAGCCGCGGCTTCCGCTGATGATTCGGCGACCGGAGCGCGATGACGCTGCCGGCGCGCCACCCGCAGCACGCCCTCGCGGTCCTCGATCCACTGCACCTGAGCTGGGTACGCACCGAACCCCGGTGCGGCTGGCGCTGACCAGCCTACCTCCGCGGCAGGACCTTTGCCGAGAATTCTCCCCGCCGGCTCACTACGCAGCGCGGGACATAAAGGCCGCCCCGGCAATCCCGACAGCCGGAGACTCCACACGCGTACCAGCCACGTCTCTGGATGATCGCTCAAGATCACCCGGACACCGGCGACCACGTCGAGCGAGTCGACGTCACGCGCGCTTCGGCATGGCCGAAGAGCGATCTGCATCATACGGCCCGGGCTTTCAGTTGGGCCGAGATTCCCGGGCTGGAAGCCCAAACGGCTCAGCAGGCGGGAGGCACGTCGGTGGTCGCGTCAAACGAATGCGCCAATGCTGCTGCGCGGATACGCGATGTGGTGAACTGCACGCCCGTGGACGTCAGGCGCTCACCGTCGGGGCGTAGACGGATGAGGCCCCCGCCGGCGTTCGGGTTCAAGCCATCGCAGCGCCCAGTCGCGGCATCGGCCTGCGATGCGGTTGCGCCTGCCCGCGCCGATGATGGTGCTTTCCCCTCCCGCGTAGACCGTCGGGCCGTTCACCGCCAGGCGTGGACGGCCAAACGCCGCCACGCTGGGGTTCGGTTCCAAGGCCGTGACCCAACCCGCGCCGGTAGCATCATCAGGCGCCACGCGATCTGCCCACAGCCGCACACCCGCCAGATGCTGTTGATCACGCCCGCATGCCACCATCAGGCCGCTGACCGCCAGGGCTTCGACGCGAAGTCGCTGGCGCGTTCGGGTTCCAGGCCGTGGCCCGCGCCAGCCGCGGCATCGAGCGCTGCGATGTGGTTGCGAGATTGCCGGCAGTACTGGTCGAAGTCACCGCACCGTCGATGACCGCTCACCGCCAGGGCTGTGGACGTGGAAGTTACTCGGCGTTCGGGTTCCAGGCCGTGCGACTGCGCACCGCTCGCGGCATCGAGTCGCCGCGATGACGTTGCGCGCCTGCCCGCCGATGCTGGGTGAAGCCCCGCCCGCGCAGACCGTCGAGCCGCTCACCGCCAGGGCGGCTAGCCGGTAGCTGGCGCCGCGTTCGTCCCAGGCGGTGGCCGCCCCGGTCGTGGCATCGAGGCGGCGCTGCGAGTTCGGTCGCGGTCCTGCCCGCCGATGTTGCGGAAGATCCCGCCCGCGTAGACTGTCGAGCCGCTCACCGCCAGGGCAGTGGGCCGCGGAGCTGGCATTCGGTTCCAGGTCGCCGCGCCCGGTCGTAGCATCGAGCGCGGCGATGTTGTTGCGCGCCTGCCGCCGAGGATGCGGGAAGCTCCCGCCCGCGTAGATCATCGGGCCGCTCACCGCCAGGGCATGGTGACGGCATTGCTGGCATTGGGGTTCCAGGCGGTGGCCGCGCGCCGGATGCCGCATCGAGTGCGGCGACGAAAGTTGCGTGCCTGCCCGCCGATGCGGTGGTGAACTCCCCGCCCGCGTAGACGATCGAGCCGCTCACCGCCAGGGCGGTGAACACGTGTTGTCGGCGTTCGGGTTCCAGAGCCGTCGCCGCGCCGGTCGCAGCATCGAGCGCAGCGATGCCGCTGCGCACCTGCCCGCCGATGTTGGTCGAAGCATCCGCCCGCGTAGACCGTCGAGCCGCTCACCGCCAGAGCGAACACGCCTGGGAAACCAAAGCTCCTGAGGGCGTTCGCGTTCCAGGCGGTGGCCGCGCCGGTTGCAGCATCGAGCGCCGGCGATGGCGCTGCGCGCCTGCCCGCCGATGCTCCGTGAACCCCCGCCGGCGTAAGACCGTCGAAGCCGCTCACCGCCAGGGCGAAGACGGGGCTGTTGGCGGTCGGGTTCCAGGCCGTGGCCGCCCGCGCCGGGTGTGCGGCATCGAGCGCCGCGATGCGGCTGCGTGGCTGCCCGCCGATCGTGGTGAAGTCGCCGCCTGCGTAGACGGTCGAGCCGTCCACCGCCAGAGAGTAGACGTAGCCGCCGCTGGCGTTCGCGTCCCAGGCGGTGGCCGCGCCGGTTGTGGCATCGAGCGCCGCGACGGATGGGCGATGGCCGGCCCACCGATGGGGGTGAAGGATCCCCCGGCGTAGACCGTCGAGCCGCTCACCGCCAAGGCGTTGACGCCGCCGTCGGCGTTCCGGTCCCAGGCCGAGACCGACAGGTCCGCCGCGATGCGCGACATTGACCGCGGCACGCCCCCACGGAGGTGAAACGCCCGCCTACATACCAGCCCCCCGTCTCCATCGGGCGTCACCACGAACACATCGCCAGCGACCTTCGAAACGTGGACAGCAAGCCGCCGGTCCCCGCCTGGATCGGAACCCCACTCCCGGTGGCGGGGCCGACACGAGTGGAAGCCGCCGCCGATGTAGATCGTGCCTCCGTTGCGGACGGCAGGCTACGGTGCCGTTCGTCACCCACAGGTTCGGGTCAGCGGTCTGTGCGGGCGCCGCAACGTGCGATCCCGCCAAACATGCGGTGACTCCAACACGACAGACGAGGGGCCTGGATAGCCGGCGCCGCAGCGCCCAGCCGGAGGAGTGGCACGGAAAGAGAGCGCGAGAGGCCGGCATGGCAACCCTCTGCGAAAAGACGTCACTCGCGGGGAGCGGCCGACACCGAGAATCCTACGCCCACCTCGAGCCCCGTTCCACCGCAACGTTCGCTTGGCCCACCCAACCTGGTCCTGGGCGCCGGTCCTCGGGCAGCCACAGCGTGGTCGAGCCAGCTCCACAGGCTCGCGTGGCCGGCGCAGCGTCGTCGGCCGCGACCACGGCGCTGGTCGAGCGGACTGGCGCGGTAACTTCCAGCGCATGCTCAGCGCACCAGTGTATACATCGGCAGCTCGCGCTCGCGCGCCGGTCATCGTCGTGCTGGGGCGACTGTCGAGCCTCGACCGCGACCGCGCGCGTCTATCCGGTCACGCTCATCGTGATCGCGGCGTGTCTTACGTCCTGTTCGCGACCATGGGCGGAGCGCAGGCACTGCCGAGTGAGTTGATCGCGGCGACGGTCTTCGTCGATCGTCGCGGATCGTCGGGTTCCGCACCAGCCTCGGTGGGTCGCGGCCGGGATCGCCGGTCACGGGGTGTTCGACTGGGTGGTGCACCTCAGCCAGATCGCGAACCCGGGCATGCCGGTGTTCTGGCCGGCGTTCTGCGGGTCGATTACGACGTCGCGCTCGGGGCGCTCATCGCCGATCCTGCTGCTCCGCCGCGACATCCCCGCGCGCGCGCCACCGGCGCGCCGGGGTAAGTCGGCGTGACACTGATTCCCGGCCCTTCTTCGGTTCGATCACGGAGCCGCCTCCCCTCCGCGCCAACCAGCTGCGTTAGCCGATGAACGGGTCGAGCAATCCAGTCGAGGCCACATGCGCGCAATCCATGCGGACCAGATGCTACCGGTACGCCTCACGAGCCAACACCAGGTCAGGCCGAAGACCACGAGATAATCGCCCGAATTCCAGCGGGTATTGGGCATGCGCATGGCTCCGAACGCGACGCTCGACAGAATCGCCGCCGGCCAGAAGCCGAACACCGCAGTCAACGTGGCCAAGAGAAATCGCCGGCGACGAACTCCTCCATAGAAGTTCGAGAAGAGATTGGCCGTAGCAACCCATGGATTGGACTGGACTGCATGGACTGCTACCTGGCCACGGGCCGGCGGAAGATCCTGAACGCCGCGACGGCGCTGACGATTCCACTCATCAGGCCCCAGATCACGACTGATCTGGAATAGGTCGCAAACGGAATCGGCTCCAGCCACTTGAATTGGATCAGCGCAGAGCCAGAGGACGAGGCACGTCAGAGCGCTCAGGGTGGTGTAAAGAAAAGACGTGCGGAATGAGAATCCAACGCCCTCGCCGTAGGGTTCCCGAACGCCTTGAGGACTGCGTGGCGGACCTCCACGTCGGCCAGAATCCGGACAGCGCATATGCTCCCGCCGAGTCATCATCAGGATTGCAAATCCTTCTTCGATCATGTCGTGAGCTCCCGTGCGGGAGTGAGAAACCCTCCAGTCCCGAGTTGGCGGTCCACGCAGTTGCCTATCGGTCCTCAGAATGCTTGCGCGACAGTCGTGCAGGCGGCGGTCATTGTCTCTTAATCAGTAGGTTCTGGGTCTCGATTCCAGGCGGCGCACCAACTTCCCCTTGGCCCACCCCATCTCGTCCTGGGTGCCAGGTCCTCAGGGCAACCACAGCGTGTCGAGCCAACTCCACAGGCTCGTGTGGCCGGCGCGGCGCATCATGATCGCGACGTGGCTGAAGCGGTTGAGCACGGCCCAGCAGCGCAGCGTGACGAGAGAGCTCGGGCGTCGCCCGACACCGCGGGCCCAAAAGCGAGCGCACGCGCTGCGAACGTCGATCGCCCCTGCGTCACGAAGCAGGAGGTCGCCGCCAGCTCGTAGGTCCAGGGGGCCCACGAAGGCATCCGCGAAGCCTCGATGAATCCGGCGAGCTGGCCGTCGTGCACGAGGATGTTGTCCGCCGTCAGGTCGGCGTGCAGTAGGACGCTCTCGGCCGGCAGCAGCGGCGGCAGCGCCCCAGACGATTTGGGTGCCCTGAACCTGGCGCGAGCCCGCCTGGCGGCAGCCCGTGGCACGCCGCGATCGCCTCCATCGCGGGCGCTGCGCCTCGACGTCGCGGCGGAACGGGCGGTAAGCGTCGAGCGGAAGCGTCGAAGGCAGCATCGAGCAAGGCTACCGGTCGGCGCCGCCTGCGGCAGAAAGCCGGACCTCATCGAGCGGCGGACGGCGCCGATGTGGACCCGGGAGCTTCGACCGCTCGCGCCCGGGGTTACCGCGCGAGCATCACCGTGCGCATATCGGTGCCGTCCCTCGGACGCGAGGCGCGCAGAAGTAGACGCCCGCGCCGGCCGCGCGACCTGCCGCCCGTCCCGGCCGTCCCAGTCGCATTGTACTCGCCGGCCGGCTGGGTCGCGTCGTCCCGCCAGCGTGCGAACCACTCGACCCTGCAGGTCGAAGATGCGCAGTGTGACAGCGGCCGCGCGCGGGTAACGCATAGTGGAGCACGGTGCTCGCCATGAACGGATTGGGTGCGGGCGGCGCGAGCGCGAGCGCCGTCGGGTGCGACGCCGTGCTCGGGGCATCGGTGGTCGCGGCCGGCGTGAGGCGATACGTTCCGAAGCCCGCCCATCCGTACGATTGGTCGCCGGCGATCACGATGTAGGTGCCTGAGTCCCGGCGCGGTAGCGGGGACCGTGACGAATGATGCGTTGGATCCGTACGCGACGAGCACTCCCTTGGGGCTGTAGAGCCGAAGATACGGCGAGAGCGAGCTTCCTGGGACGATCTCCTCCATGGTCACGATCAGGTGGTCACCGGCGTTTTCGCGGTCAGGGTCCAGGGGGTCGAGATCCCCGACCTCGAGCGTCCCGGCGCTGAGTCCCGGCACCAGCGGACCGCCCTCGTCACCCGGTGAGGTGGTGACCGGCGAGGGGGTCTTCACCATCGTCAGACGGTAGTCTCCGGAGGTGCCGGTGTTGGCCGTCGCCCAGTCGCTCGCGATCACGAGATATCGGCCCGACAGGGGCGCGCGAATACTGACCTCGCCGGCAACCGTCCGTGCGTCGTGGGCGAGATCGTTCCCCCGCGGGGCCGTAGATCCACACCATCCGGGACAAGCGTACTCTCGGCTTCGGCCCTGCCGATGCGCACGATGATCGCGTCGTCGCTTCGTCGCGTCCACCGTCCACGCGTCGAGGCCGCCGATGTCGATCCTCCCCGAATACTTGGCGCCGTTCGCGAGCGGGCCGCCTTTCGGCGCGGTGGTGACCGGCGAGCCGGTCTTCGCCATCGTCACGCGATAGTTTCCCGAACCGTTGAGTACCTGCGTCGCGTCGCCCGCGATCACGACGTATTGGCCCGAGTCGGGCGCCTGGATCGCGACTTCGTTGACGGAATAGACAGATGAGTGGGCGAGCTCGACCCCCTGGGGCTAAAGATCCGCAGCCCCGGCGCCAGCGAGCTTCCGCGACCACCTCGCCGCTGCGCACGATGATCTCTTCGCCCTTAGCTGCGTCCACCGTCCACGCGTCGAGATCGCCGTACTCGAGGGTCCCCAAGTACGTGGCGCCGTTCACGAGCGGACCGCCTTCGTCGCCCGGCGAGGTGGTGACCGGCGAGCCGGTCTTCACCATCGTCAGATCGTAGCCTCCCGAGCCGCCAATGTTGACCGTTAACCAGTCGCTCGCGAGCACGAGATATGGGCCCGACGCTGAGCGCGTGAATGGTGACCTCGCCGGCAGACCCTCCAGTCCCTGGTGAGCCGTGAGCGAGCTCGTTCCCCCGCGGGGCTGAAGATCCGCACCTCCGGGACCAGCGTGCTCCCGGTGTCGAACCCCCTTGCCCATGCGGACGACGATTGCGTCGCCGGCCGTCGCGTCCACCGTCCACGCGTCGAGATCACCGATTTCGATTGTCCCCGTGTACTTGGCGCCGTTCGTGAGCGGACCGCCCTCGACCGGTGAGCCAGTCTTCACCATCGTGATCTGGTACCCGCCCGACCCGGAGTAGCGATCGCCTACCACGACCGTGTAGGTCCTCGATGACGGCGCGGTCTTCACGACCTCGGCCTCGGATTGGGCATCCAGCTGGTCACGAGCTGGACTCATGTCGGGGCCGTAGAGCGTTACGTTGGGTGTGAGCGGAGAGCCGGCGACGGCCTCGCCAACGCGCACGACGATCGCGGCCCCGGAATCGGCGCTGAAGGTCCAGGTATCCATGTCGCCCACAGGCGAAATGAGGCCCGTGCCGCGGGCGCCGTTGACGAGCGTTCCCTGCGCGCGGGCGGGGGACCACGACGCGGCGAGTCCGAGCAATGCCGCGAGGGCGATGGCAATCGAGGTTCCGAACGTCTTCATGCTTCCCTCCAGGTGTGCCCCCCGTCGGATCCGGACGGACCGGCCGCGGCGTAACCTCTGTAGCTTGCGTGGCGGCAGCGCGTTCGGCGAGGCCCGGTGGGCAAGAAGGCCGTCTACCCCTCATTGCGCGAAATCGTCCACAAAGCCGTCATGACTGTCTCACGAATCTCGAGTTCGCGGTGACCGGGCCCAGGGCGCCGCCGGAGGCCCGATGCGCATACAAACCGCCAGCGCCCGGTCGACCTCGACCGGGCGCTGGTTTCGCGGATTGCGGCCCGCGAGTGAGATGAAGATCAGGGCTGCGACCGGAGCGTGGCCCTGCGCATCGTCTCGGCTGTGGCGATCGCTTCGCGGCGCAGGCTGGCCGGATCGGGCGCGGGGCCCGCCGTGGCCTGGATGCCGAGGTCGAACGTGCCGCCAACGATGTGCATGCTGGCGCTCGTGCCGAGACGTGCCGCGAGGCGCCCACCGAAGGTTCCCTGGATGCGGCTGGGGCTGCTGCTCGTGATCACGATCGCGCCGGAGTCTCCCGGCGCGCCGCCCCAGGTGCGCGCCCGCGAGGCGTCGGCGTAATTGAGGGTGCTCGCACCCGACTCGATCGAGTAGGTGCCGGGCGCGGTGGCACCGGTGACCGCGAAGCCCAGTGCCCCGGCCAGGTTGCTCGCGCCGCAGCTGACGAGGAGTCGCCCACGCCCAAGCGCAAGGTCATGATCCCGGCGGCGTTCCACGCCGACCCGTCCACCGTGGCGGAGAGCCGGCTGCCGGCATTGTCGGGGAGCGGGCCGGCGGTGTTCGAGACGATCGGGAAGTCGAAGCTCCCGTTCGTGATCGTGAGTCGGCCGTGCGCGTCACCGTTCAGCGAGTCGAGCGCGCACGCGAACGTCCCGGCGATGCGCGTGGGGTGAGTGTCGTGATCGTGACCGAGCCGGCCGCGCCCGAGGGCGGCGTCCACCACGCGCCCGTCGCGTCCCCGAAGGTGAACCCGCCGCCGAAGTTGGTGAAGCTGACACCCAGGTCGTACGTGCCCGGGCCGCCGATGTTGTAGAGCTCGAGCCCGGTGTACGTGAGCGCGGTACCAACACGCCGGGAGGCGATCAGGATGTAGAGGCCGGGCGTGCCGACGGTCACCCAACGCCCGCCGCCAGCGGGTCCGCGCCTCCACGGCTGGCCGTCGACCGTCATGGACAGGGGACTCGGGCCCGAGGTGCCGCCGCCGGGAGGGGAGGCGCCATGCCGCCTGGACCGCTGCTGGCCTTGCTGCCGCAGCCGGCGGCGAGCAACGCCACGATCGTAGCGCCGAGCAGCGCCTCGGCGAACATCGAGAACCGGAATCGGGTATTCATGCTTCCCTCCTTGCCGTGATAGCGTTGTGGGTCTCGAGCATCCGGGCGCCGCCCTATTCGAGCGGCGCCCCAGGTTCCCCGGAACCTGTGCTCATCCCGCTATGCGCAGCCGCAGTCCGGAAACCGTCATCGGGCGGGCCGGCGGCGGCCGCGGGGCCGCAATCCGGGGCCGCGGCACGGAAACCCCGGAGGCGTCATGCCGGACCGAGGGCCTGGACGAGACTCTTCAGCCAGGCCTACGAAGAGCTTCGTCGGCTCGCGTTCGCGGTGCGGCGCGGGGACGGCAGCGCCACACTGAACCCCACGGCGCTTGTGCACGAGGCCTGGCTGCGCCTGGCGCGCTCCGCGACGATCCCGGCCACGTCCGAGCTGCACTTCAAGCGCATCGCCGCGCGCGCCATGCGCCGCGTCCTGATCGAAGCCGCCCGCGCGCGCAAGGCGGCCAAGCGCGGCGGCGGCGAGGCTCTGGTCACGTTCGACGAGAGCCTGGGCCCGGCGCCCGCGGCGAGCGACGACCTCATCGCGCTCGACGCCGCGCTCGACCGGCTCGAGCGGCTCAATCCGCGGCAGGCGGCGATGGTCGAGAGCCGTTTCTTCGGCGGGTTTGACATGCGCGAGACCGCGGCGCTGCTTGAAGTCTCCGAGGCCACGGTCGAGCGCGACTGGCGTGCCGCCAAGGCATGGCTCGCGCTCGAGTTGCGGGGAAGCTGAGCCCATGGCCGGACGCGCAGGACGGCGACCCGGCCCGGCACGCGCGCATCGAGCAGCTCTTCCACGCGGCCACGGAGCTGCCGCCCGATACGCGCACCGAGTGGCTTCAGGCCCAGTGCGGCGGCGACGAGGCCCTGCGCTCGCGCGTGGAGGCCATGCTCGCCGCCGACGCTGAGGGCACCAGCTCCTCGATCGCGGCCTCGCGCTCGCGGCCGGTCAGGTGATGACGGAGGCCGAAACGGCGCTTCCGCCGCACGCGTTCGGGCCGTACCGCGTAACGGGCATGCTGGGCGAGGGCGGCATGGGCGTCGTCTACCGCGCGTTCCGCGACGACCTGAAGAGCGAGGCCGCGGTCAAAATCCTGCGCGACCCTTCGCTCTCGCCCGCGCGGCGCGAACGTTTCGCGTTCGAGCAGCGCGCGCTCGCGCAGCTCAACCACCCGGCGATCGCGCGCCTGTACGACGCGGGCGCCCTGCCCGACGGCACGCCCTGGTTCGCGATGGAGCTGGTCCAGGGTGAGTCGATCACGAGTTTCGCCCGGTCGCGCTCACTTTCGATCGAGGCGCGCGTGCGGCTCTTCCGCGAGGCCTGCGAGGCGGTGCAGCACGCGCACGAGCACGCCATCCTGCACCGGGACCTCAAGCCCTCGAACATCTTCGTCCGTCCGGACGGGCGGGTGAAGCTGCTCGACTTCGGGATCGCCAAGCCGTTCGAGTCGCTGCAGGACCCGGCCGGCTTGACGCGCACGGGGCTTCGCCTGATGACGCCCGCGTACGCGGCGCCCGAGCAGATGCGCGGCGAGGCGCTGGGCATCCGCACGGACGTCTACTCGCTCGGCGTCGTGCTCTACGAGCTGCTCGCCCGCCGGCTGCCGTTCGACCTCGAGGGCCGCACTCCGTCCGACGCGGCGACCGTGCTCATGACGCAGGCGCCGAAGAAGCCCTCGGCATTCGTGGTGGGCGAGGAGCGCACGCACACGACGCGCGGCCCCGGCCGCTCCGCGTGGAGCGACCTCGACGTCCTCGTGCTCACCGCCATGCACAGCGATCCGGCCCCGGCGTTACGCCACCGTGGACGCGCTCGCGCGCGACCTCGATCGCTACCTGGAGGGCCGACCGCTCGAGGCGCGGGGGACTCGGTTCGCTACCGGACCGGCAAGTTCGTGCGTCGGCACGCGCCCGCCGTCACGGCCGCGGCGCTCGCGTTCGTCGCGATCGTCTCGCTGGTGGGCTTCTATACGTTGCGACTGCGGGCCGCGCGCAACGCGGCCCTGGCCCAGGCGGCGCGGACGCAGCGCATCCAGTTTTCATGAACGGGCTGTTCACCGGGCGGCGACGAGGAGGCGGGCCCTTCCGACACGCTGCACGTCGTGACGCTGCTCGAGCGGGGCGCCGAGCGGGCGAACACGCTCTCGTCCGAGCCCGCGGTGTGCAGGCCGAGACTCGAACGCACTCTCGGCGGGATCTTCCTGAGCATGGGCCGCATGTCGCAGGCGGACTCGTTGCTCACGCACGCGCTCGCGCACACGCTGGACGTGCGCCCGCCCGACGACGTCGACGTGGCGCACAGCCTCATCCAGCTCGCGTTTCTGCGCGCGCAGCAGGAGCGCTTTGACGAGCGCCGAGCGCCTGGCCCGCCAGGCACTGGAGCGGGTGAGGCGGCCGGGCCCGCGCACGCAGGCCGCGGTCGCCGAGGCCACCGCGGCGCTCGGCCGCGTCCTGGTCGCCCGCGGGCGGAACGACGACGCAGTCTCCGTGCTGGTCGAGGCCGTGCGCCTGTACTCGCGCGCCGGGGAGGTGACGGCCGAGCGAGCGCAGGCGCTCACCGACCTGGGCAATGCACACTTCTACCTGGGCCACTACCCGCAGGCCGACTCCATCTTCAAGCTCGTGATCGGGATCAGCCGCCAGCTCTACGGCCCGCGGCACCTGTACGTGGCGGACGACCTCATCAACCTGGGCGCCGTCCAGTTCGCCGTCGGCCATTATCCGGAGGCTGAGGCGCGACTACCGCGAGGCGCTCGACATCACGCGCGGCTGGTACGGGCCGGAGCATCCGCAAGACGGCCTCGGCGATGACGGTCTATGCGCGGGCTGCTGCAGGAGTGATCCGCACGGAGGAGCGCCATGACACGGCCGATTCGCTGCTGCGGCAGGCGCTCGCGGTGCGAGCACGCGTTCGGCCCCGGAGAGCCACTGAGGTGGCCAGCACGCTCAACGAGGTAGGGCAACCTCGCGCTCGACCGCCTGCGCGTACGACGAGCGGCGACCGCGTTCCGCCGCACGGTAGATCTACGCGGCCGCGTACGGTGACCACCACAGCACCGTCGCGATCGCGTTCGGGAATCTGGGCAGCCGTCTACATGAGTACCGGGGACAACGTCCGCGCGGAGGGCTACTTCCACCAGGCGCTGGCGGCCTACGAGGGCGCGGAGCCCGCGACCAGCATCAACGTGGGCATCGCGCGCATCAAGCTGGGCCGCGTGCTCATGCGCCAGAAGCGCTACGCCGAGTGCCGAGCGGCAGACGCGGATGGCTGCACGACAACCTCGTCTCGCAGGCCGACTCGGAGATCAGCGTTTCAAGGCCGCGCGCGGCGACCTGTCGCCGACTACGAGGCGCTCGGGCGCACGGCCGGGCGGCGCGCTTCGCGCCGGCTCGCGGACAGCGGCATCGCGCTGAACGCGACGCCGACAGTCGAACGCGAGCATGTTGCCCACGAGCAGGCCACCGTTCGAGCCGCCGATGCAGCCACGTGGGGTGGACGATGAAGGTCCTTCCGGCTGCTCATGCCTTTGCATCGCGGCCGCCGGCGGTGCGCACCACGCCGGCCGTGGCGAGGCGCGTCGCGGCATCGAGGCAGGGTACCGCCGCAACCGCGAGGCGTTCCTGGCGAAGGACATCCCGGCGATCATGGCACCGCACCGACGATTTTACGCCGTCACTCCCGACGGCAGCGCTCGGAACGCGCCGAGATGGAGACGTACCGTGGGCTTGCTCAACGGACGAGCGATGGGATCGATATCCACACTCGACATCGACAGCCTGACGGTGTAGCCGGGCGGGAGGCCGACGCGATCACGCGCCAGCACCTGGTGCGCATGGCGCTCTGGCCGGACGGCCGGGCTCACCACGTCGAAACCTGGGTGACCCAGCGCGAGCGTTGGCGGCTGACACCCGAGGGATGGAAGTTGGCGAAGGTGGACTCGCTCCGCGATCAGAAGAACTGGTCGATGGCAAGCCGGACTAACGCGGCGCACCAACCGGGCCGACGCGCTATTGATGTGCCCTGAGTCCGCGGTCGGCCGCGAACTGATCAACGAGCGGCTGGCTCTCCGGAGGCGACGAGGAACTGACCTTCCGCCGTCACGTTCGGGCCCGGTGCCTCCATGGCATCCATGGCGTAGTCCTGCACCTGTGAGAGCACGAGCGCAGCCTCTTCTTTCGTGCATTGGTACCGGTGGAGAATGAACCCGAGGTAGGCAGCATCCCAATCGGTTTGCCGGGGGTACAGACCGGGACTCTGGCCCGGAGTTGCCTCCGGCACGGCCTGAATCTCAACGCGGGCCAGCGGATCTCTCCGAGCGGCCGGCTAACTGGCGAAGGCACTCGCGGTGCCATGGCTTCATGAGCAGGTAGAGACGGCGTCGTTCTGCACCTTCTTCATCGCACAGCTCGCATCGTAGCCCGGCAGGCTGAGCAAGCGGATCTCGTTCGGCCATCTTCAGCGAACTTCTCGAAACATGCACGGTGCCAGCGCCCGAGCCAGGAGCGATCAGGGACCCGCTGCCGATGCTGCGTCTCCGCCTCGGCGATCGCACTCTGCGGACATCTGTGCATCGCGGCCCTCTCGCTTGAACGGCCCACCCCAAGGACGGCACACCAACTTCCAGCGGCACCCGGGATGCTAGTCCCGCTCCTCGTCCCGCATTCTAGGCTGGACCCGTCTCCGTCGGAGTCCCCGGTTGTTCTGAAGTTCCTGAGCTGCGCTCACCTGCCTCCGGCCGTCTGGCTCCTGGTCAGGTGTCACGATCGTGGGTTCCATTCCACGATCGCACATCGATCACCGCCACCATAGGTCGTCCTTTGCCTCCCTCGGTGCGGGTCGAACCCCCAGGTCGTGCGACCGATGATGCCGCAGGCGTCTCACTGCGACCGCCGCCGGAGCCAGACGCTCGGTCAGAAGGTCGTCCATGAGCTTGAGTGCCCGGTCGAGGAGACGTCCCAGTGGGCCCCGATCCCCACAGTCCTCTACACGCCCATGCGCACGTGCATGGGGCCGAGCTGAGACGGCAGATCCGTCGCCGGGCGTGGCCAGCCCAGCAGGTGCGGTCGCCGGGCCGTGGGGGACCCGGGGAACCTCACCCACGGGCAGTGATCGCAGATCGAGGCTGCCGGGCGCCTCGCCCCCGGTTCCGCAGGCATGATCGCTCCCATTCGGGCCGCCGGGCGAAGTTCTCCTTCGCCACGCGGGTCGAGAACCCATCCGATCTTCCCGTGACCTCCCGCCTCAGATCCTCTCCAAGACTGAGGTCCAGCCACTCGGAACGCCATCCCCTCTGATCGTAACAGGTGGAGCTGCGCCGCGCTCGACGGGACCGGGCCCGCCAGATCTAGTCGTGGACGATCCATCCTTCTATATACAGGGGCGATGGCGTGCAGAGTTCGGCAGGAACGCTCGAGCCGATGGCTTCTGTGCAGGGGCGTAAAAGCGGATCATCCAGACGAGGGGGTCCCGCGATGCGGGCAGCGACCGATGCAGTCGTCATGCACCGAGATCCTGGCGGCACACTCGGCGAGTTCGAGGCGTCGTCGCGAGTGCCGCCGGGCGCTTCCTGATCCCCTCCGCTAAGCCGTCGCCCGCTTTGGCCAACCGCCGCCGAGACAGGCGCGTGAGCCCAGCGCGCGCGTCGGCCACCCCACGCGATCGGCAGTCCGGACGCACATCATGGTGGATGCCGAGCTGCGGCCAGCCCATCGATCCGGGCCAGCGCGGCGACGTGCCGAGGTACAGGCTGGCGCACCCAGGACAGCACCGGAAGCGTGCCATAGTTCATCGCCGCGAACACGACCACACCGTACGAGGGGGCCCACGACCAGGAGCGGCGCCGGACGCAGAAAGAGCCACCCGGCGGCTGAGGGCGTAGAAGACCAGCGTCGCCGTCAGGGCGACGGTGAAGTGCATGGCCAGGCCCATCGCTGCCATGCCCGCGCCGGCGTCGAGCGCGGCCCGTCCCCAGAGTGCGGAGGCGACGCCGCTTCAGCACCATCGCCGGTGTACGACCGGCCCGAACCCAGGCCTGGATGCACGCCGCGCGATATTGACGTGGACACCACACAGCACCCAGCCCGTGAGGATTGCCTGCGGGTGGCGACCTGCGGTCGGATACCACTTCGCGTCCTTCCATGCCTCGTTCTCCCGGGGTATGCCGATCAGCGACCAGGCCACTTCGGCTGTCGACGGCTTCGCGGGCAACAGGTGTAGGGTCTCCAGCGCCTGCGCGGCACGTCAACCGAAGTGAAGGTGGAAATCGAATGGCCGATCTGCCCAAGGCGGCGCAAGGCACCTTCGACGAACTGCTCGCGGGTGTCGAGCCCGCCCTCGCCCGCATCGCGCGGCGCTTGCGGCCATAATCCGGGACGTCGACGCGAGCACGGTTGAGACCGTGCGGCTCGGCGACAATGCCGCCACCTATGGCGTCGGGCCCAGGAAGATGACCGACGGCTACGCCTACATCATGCCCATGCGCGGCTACGTCAATCTCGGTTTCATCATAAGGCGGCGGTGCTGGCGAATCCCCAAACGGCTGCTCGAAGGCACCGGCAAGGGCTGCGTCACGCAAAGACTCCGCGCTCTGGCCGAGGCCGACCGCCCCCGTTCGGGCGCTGGTGGCAGCGGCACTCGCCCGGCGACGCCACTCACCACCCCAACTCTCGAGTTGCACGCCGAGTGCGAACCCCGCTGAGCACCGCCGTAGTTGATCGGGGCGACCTGTCCCACGAATCCCGTTCGACCAGCGCGCCCGCAGTGAGATAGGCGCGGATCGAGGGCCGCACGAGGGCCGCGGCGCTCAGGGTGATCTGCGGCGCAAGCGTCGCCGACGAGCGCGTGCCTTCGAGCGCCCCGGGCTGTGAGGTGTGGTCGAGACCCATCTCGAGCTGCCGCCGGACGTGGCGGTCGAAATGCCATGCGGGGCGCAGGCCGAGCGAGCACCAGCGCAGACGGTTCGCCTGGGCCGCGCCGTTGTCGATCTCCCGATAGAGACGCCGCCGACGAGCAGCGAAATGGGGCCGATCGCGTCGAGCACGAGGTCACCAACTACCCGGACCTGCACCGCCGGGCGGGGATCCGCAATCTCGGCCGGGGTGAACGTGCGTCCGGGGGACGCGTGATCACGGCGCGGAAATCGCTCGCCACTCGGTCCCATACTGGAGATCAGCCGATTACGCCCTTTCCGAGCGCCCGCTCGTGAAACAGGCGCCGCCGCCCAACCGACATTGTTGCGCAGCGCGGAGTTGTCGGATCCGAACCTGGATGGAATCTCCGCCGAAGTGGGCGAGGTCGAGCGCGACCGCCAGCCGGCCGCCAGCCGCGATATCCGTACAGGCGCAAGTCGAACGTGCTCTTGTTGAACTGGAATCGATTCGTCTGCTGTGCCGCGCCGTTCGAAGCCAGCTCGTCGGTGGAGCCGCCCAGCCAGGCGAGAGGCAACCCGGGCGCCGCCCCATCGCAGGTCGACGCCGCCGCGAAGCCGCTCATGTCGCGGTAGTAGAAGTCCGACATGTAGAGATCGTGGCGATCGTAGAAGCGCGAACCGGCCCAGAATGACGCATCCGGCTGCGAAGCGATTACGCCGCGGCCCAGCGCCCGAGGCCTCACGAAGCGAGAGCGTGGTGGCGAAGAGGTTCGAGCGCGAGGTCGGCGTGACATACGAGATGGTGATCCGCGTGTCGAAGAACGAGAGATCCTCGGGTGCTGCAATGCCGTGAGGCAAATCCAGTTTCAACGTAGGCCTCGGTCTCGTTGCCGAGATCGATACTTCGCCTCCGCATTCGGCGCAAAGAATGCTTCCTGGGGTGTCCTCGCCACTCACGCCAAAGCCGGAGCGAAGGTAGCCGTGGAAGCGGAAGCCTTCCGGGCGCGCTCGAGCTGACCGTGGATTCGGCCCCGGGCTCGTCAGCCGTGCCCGCTGGGAGGCGTCGTCCGCAAGCGCGAGGCCTAGCGCGGACACGCGACGAGCGCGGGGAGGAGTGCGGGCGCAAGCGTGCCAAAGCGTGCGCGAAAGCAGGCATGTGGGGAGGAGTAAGGACATTCATCCGTCTGGAGCCGAATCTACCCTCGGGGCCGGCGTTCCGCTCCAGATCAGAAATCCCTTGAGCTTCGAGCGCAATGGCGACTCCTCCGCCATGCTAGTCGGCCGACGGCAGCAACGGCGAGGTGGCCCCTGGCGGGGTGCGGTCTGCGCTAGCTGGCGCCCCTGGCACCGGCAAGGGGAAGCACCTGCCGCTCCGCGCCTTCCCGCCCTGATACGACCTGGGCAGTGCTGAGCGAGCCGCCAGCGAACGCGGCGCCAGAACCGCGCGATCGTGGTCGGAGACGAAACGCCCGCTCTGGTGCCCCGCAGTTCGCCCCTGGTCGGCGGCTGCGCTGGGCGTGTGTCGACGCGTATCCGAATCGAGGAGGTTGCAAGATGAGGCAACGAAGATCGCGAAGACCGACTCACCGCACGACGCCAGCACGCGACTTCCTCCCGCATCCTGCTGGAGGGATACGGTCCGGGAGCCTGGCCGGTGCGGATCTCAGGGCCGCGCTGGCGGACGCGTCAGGGCGAGAGCTGGCGTTCTGGCGGCCTCAGCCTGAGCGCCACAACATCGCCGAGATCGCATTGCACCACGCCTTCTTCTCGCACACCGTCCGAGCCCGGCTCCTCGGCATGACGCCCGGAGCGGTTCCTGTTGGATGGGGAGGACTGGTTCCTGGCAGACGGCCCAGCCACCATGACCCGGGATCAAATTCTCGCTGTTCGTTGGAGACCGAGCAGGAGCGGCTTGCCGGCGCCGGTCTGAGATCTGCGGCAGGTCGGAAAGCGTCACCGCTGTCCGAAGACGAACAGGTGGACGTCGGCTGGGCATCACCTGCCACGCCGTCTACCACGCGGGGCAGATCCAGCTGATCAAGCGCCTGCGGGAAGGCGCGGCGTCATGAGTACCGGCGGCGGAACCGCCGCCGGGCTCATGCCGATCCGCGACGGAAGGCGTGGCTTGAAGTTCGAAACGTCGGCGTAGCCACTGTCGAGGGCAACGATCGATGTACGGGCTGGCATCCTCAACCGAGCTGTGTTGCAGCGTGGCGCAGGCGGTTGCGGGTCAGGTATTGATGCGGGGTCGTGCCGGTGACGCGGTGGAACGTGCGCAGGAAATGGTACGGACTCGTGGCCGGCTTCCCGCGCGAGTCGCTTGTGCAAGTCAGGGACTCGTCCCCGGGACCGCGCTCGATCAGACGTACGACGCGGCGTGACTGCGCGCCCAACTGCCTGCGAGGATCGCGCCGCGGCGGTCATGGTGGAGGTTGGCGAGTCTCCAGCGACCTCGCGACTGCCTCCAGTGCGAGTTCCGTCCACGCCGCGTCGGTACCGGCCAGAAGCCCGGCAGAGGTGGCGCGCGCGACCAGCGGCGTCGAGGGTCGACATCGAGGCAGGTGAGGAACCCGGAACGTCTGTCGCGCGGGCCGCCGTCGGACACCTGACGCGATGTCCTCGACGAAGTGGCGTTGAGTAGCTGAAGGAAATGCAACAGATCGCCTCGCGCCGTGATCGTGGCCAGGCACACCGAACGGCTCATCGGAGTTTATAGCCGAGCAGCAATCACGACCCGGCGTCATCATCGCTTGTCCGACTGGCGAGCGGGCATTGAAAGGTACCGCCAGAGACCAACGCGACCAGGCGACGGTGAACGACTCTCCCTCGTAGTGCGCGATCCCCGGTGACCCGCGGTGCACACGATAGCCGCCAGATCTCGACCATCCGCCGCCGGCGGCCGCCAGCGGTCAGTGTAAGGAGGCGAGCCGGGCCCTCCTTCCACCGCCCGCTCCGACAGCGCGCCCGCCAACCACGTGTGCGGGACAAGAAGACCCGGCCACTACGCGCCCCCTCACTCCTCGCGGCGTTCTCAGGCGGGCAGCCAAAGCATCGGGAAGTTGCCGCGTCACGGAGCGGGATCAGGGATCCAGCTCGACGCCCAGACGATGCTCGGCAGCGTTTGCGTCGAGGCGGGTGGCGGTCCCGGCAGAGGACCTCGCAGAGCTGCGAACCCCGGCTACTCGAACCGGAACACCTCCGTGCTGGGTCCGGTCGCCGGCGCGGGCTGGAACAGGAAGGCTCCGTCGGCCCCCGGTGTCATCGCGAAGACGAGATGAACTGCGCCGGGCCTTCCCGGCCAACGAGAACTCGAGACGTCGCGCAACGGAGCGCCGTCCCGGGCGGCGGTCAGCCACGCCGTGAAGGGGGTAGTAGCCGCCGGCAGATCGGGCCGGTCGGATTCCCTTGCTGCACGCGCCGATCAGAAGAGCGGCGCAGGCCACCAGGATGGGTACTCCGCATGCCGAAGGAAGCCGCAGGCCGGCCCCTGATGCCTTTCGGCAAGAGTCGCGGACGGATCCGGCTCCACCAGCGCCTGGAACCGCGGTTCCTGGCGCAGCGGGTCGAAGGCTCGGTTGCATATGAGAAAGGGCATGTCGCCATTGCGCTCGCGGTACGCCTGCTCGGGCAATCGAGTGCCGCAGCGATCGATCGCCGATCTGGGTGAGAGGAACGCCAGCTGAACGAAGTCCGGCTTCTCCACCTTCGCCTTGGACAGGGCAAAGTCCAGCGATGACTGCCAGTAGCCAGCCGGGCCCCAGGCCTCGCCTACGCCGTGCCGCATCTCTCGCGGCTCGCGCGCTTGCCCCTTCCTGCTCGGGAAGGGTGTTGATCGAGCAGGTCGAGCGCCGCTTCGTGAGTTTCCCGTCTGCTCGTAGATCCGGAGCGCCCCGCCGCACCCAGTACCGCTTCGCGCCGGGATCCACTTCAGCGTTGCGGCTTGGCCTGGCGCCAGCGCCTCGTCGTAGCGGCGGCCAGGAACAGGGTCCCGGATGCGTTCCAGTTGATGATGAGCCGAGAAGGGATCCAGCTCGATCGCACTGGCGATCCTGCTCGATCGCCTCGTCGAAGCGGCCCGACGGCCCGCCAACACCGACCGAGTAGACGAGGTGGGCCGTCGAGTAGCTCGGGATTCAGCTCGATCGCGCGCTGAGATGACGCTCCGCCTCCGATCGCAGTTCCAGTCGCCGAAGAACAGCGCCGGCGGCCATCGAGGTGTGGGCCTCGGCCGAGTTCTCGTCGGCCGCGAGCGCCCGGCTGCGCGTACTCCTTGACCTTCGCCATGCCCTCCTGCGGCGGGACGCTGCCCGATGACCTGCACCAGGACGACGTAGGCGTCGGCCAGCCCGCTGCTGTAGCGCGCGATCGCCGGGATCGAGCGCGAGCGCCTGCTCGAAGTACTCGATCCCCTTGCGCATGCCTCTCATCGGTCAGCTTGTTCCATTCGAAGCGCCCTTGAGATAGAGCTCGTAGGCCTCGGGATTGATCGGCCTGCTGGCTCGCGAGCCGCGCGCTCGCGCTGCGGGGAGACCTGCAGCTGGATCTCCTGCGCGATGTCCCGGGCGACCTCGCTCTGGAGCGTGAGGACGTCGCGGAAGTCCCGCTCGAAGCTCTGCGCCCACAGGTGCCGGTCGCTCGACGCTTCGATGAGCTGCGCGGTGATGCGCACGCGGTCGCCGGCGCGCTGCACCGAGCCCTCGACGATCGCGTCCACACCCAGCGATCGTCGCGATCTCGCGCAGAGTCTCCTTCGAGTTCTTGAATCGCATGATGGAGGTGCGCGAGATCACCTTGAGCGACGGGATCGAGCGCGAGATCGGTGATCAGCTCCTCGGTCATGCCGTCGGCGAAGTACTCCTGCGCGGGATCGCCGGAGAGGTTCGCGAGCGGCAGGACCGCCAGCGAGCCGAATCGCGTGCGTGCGCGCCGCCCGCGAACGGGTTCCGGAGCGGTGCCGGTGCCGAACGCGACGGCGCCGACCAGCACGGCGGCGGCGAGCACCGCGCGACCGCGATCCATGCCGCCCGCGGGACGCGCCGGCGCCCGGTCGCGCGAGGCTGCTGCCGATCAGCGCCTCGATCGCGGCGCGGACCTCGTTCCCGTGGCGGTAGCGCTGGCTCGGATCCTTGGCCAGGCACCGGCCGATCACCGCCTGGATCCCGATCGGCACCCGCGCCGCTCAGCGGGCGTGGCGCGCCGTTCAGGATCGCATCCGACAGCTCGCCGAGCGAGCCGCCGCCGAACGGGAGCTTCCCCGAGGCCATCTCGTAGAGCACGACCCCGAGCGCCCAGACGTCGCTGCGCGCGTCGGCCGGCTGCGCCGCGCAGCACCTCGGGCGGGAGATAGGTCGGCGTGCCCATCACGCATCCCGGTCGCCGTGAGGTTCAGGTCCGGCGTCGCCTCGGCCGTCCCGCATCTCCGGGAGCCGCTTCGCGAGTCCGAAGTCGAGCACCTTCACCCGCCCGTCGGGCGCGATCATGATGTTCGCGCTCTTGAGATCGCGGTGGATCACTCCGCGCTCGTGCGCGTAGGCGAGCGCGTCGGCGATCTGAACGCCGTGCCGGAGCAGCGGTCTCGGGCGGCATGTCCGCCGGCCGGGATCAAGCTCGCGAGGGTCCGGCCCTCGACCAGCTCCATCGCGATGAAGAGGTGCTCGCGATCCTCGCCGACCTCGTAGACGTGGGCGATGTGCGGATGGTTGAGCGAGGACGCCATGCGCGCCTCGCGCACGAGCCGCGCCCGGGCGGTCGACGTCGTCCACGCTCTCGGCGAGCAGCACCTTGAGCGCGACGTCGCGGTCCAGGCGTTCGTCCCTGGCGCGATACACCGTCGCCCATGCCGCCCGCTGCCCGAGGAGGCTCGAGGATGCGGTAGTGGGAGATCACGCCGCCGATCGGCGAGGTCCAGTGGCGGGATCCATGGCGGTCAGAGTCGCGGGTATCAGGACGCGGCGTCTAGCCGCCCGCCGGGGCGCGATGCCGCGCCGTGCGCGCCGGCGCAGGGAACCTCCGGGTCCACCTCGACCGAGCGGTGGGGCGCAGGAGATCGTTCAGCACCTGCTCGCGCGATCGCGAGGGCGGCCGCGGCGCGGCGGCGCGAGCGCCGTTCCGGCCTCCAGATAGGGGCCACAGCCGCTCGCGCAGGTCGGGCGGCAGCATGTCCCGAGGTACTCGAGGGCCGGTGCCGCGCAGCTTCTGCATCGCCTGCGTGCAGTCCGCGAAACGCGATCTGGAGCAGCTCGCGCTCGCAGCACCAGCGAGAGCAGCGGTGAAGCGCGTGCTCGAGGCTGCGGCCAGCCCGGTCGCGCAGGAACTCGTCCACGAAGCAGTCCTCGTCCGCTTCGCGAGCCGGTCGAGCAGCCGCTGGGAGTCCAGACTGTCGGCCCAGCGTGGCCTCGCGCCGCACCGCATCGCAGGATGGATCCGGTCCACCCGCGAGACCGGGTGCCTGGGCGAGCAGGCGCGCGAGCGCCCGTGCCGCGCCGATAGCGCACGCCTCGAAGCGACCGTCCGCGAGCCCGCGGGGTCAGTGCCTCGACGGCGCGCGCGTCGGGCCGGCGGCGAGCACGGCCGGGATCCGGCGTCGCACCGCGATCTCCACGCGGGATCGAGCAGCGCGTCCGTCAGCTGGCCCAAGTGCGCGGGGCCACGGATCGGAATACCTCGGCTGACTCCGGGCGACATCGTCCCGCCCCAGCAGCCGGATCGCGTCGGGACACGAGCGCGGCATCGAGCGGCGTCCGGAAAGCAGCGCGGCCCGAACCCCGGGGATCCTCAGGAGCGACCGCGCGAACTCGAGCAGCCGGGCCAGGAGCCCACGCGCCGGGCATCAGAGCAGCCGCAGCACCGCCCCGTACGGCCGATGCGCTAGCGCGGTGCCACGCACCCGAGTCGGCGCGAACCGGACGGCGGCCCAGGATCGCGGACCCGGCGCCTACAACCGTGCGCAGGAGCATCGTGCGCGTGGTCGGTCTCCGATCTCGATCCCGTCGAGATCCAGCGCCCTACGCGCAGGCCCGGCCTCGAGCGACGAGACGTAGCCGCGCTGGAGCTGCGCGACCAGCCACAACGTGAGCCGCCGCGATCAGCGCGGAGAGTCCAAGAAGCGTCGGGTTGGATGTGAACAGTGCGGCAACGAGGCACGAACGCTGTGATCCCGGCGCCGACGATGTCGCCGCAGTCCGGTCGCAGCCGATGTCCACGAGCGTCTTGGTGGCGCGCTTCTCGGCCAGGACCGGGGTGTAGAGCAGCTCGTAGCCCGCCCGGAACAACGACCCGCGCAGGGTCCTCGAGACCGCGGGCCAGAGCGACGCTCCATGGCCCCGGGATGAGCGCCGCCGTTACGCTGGCCACGGCCACGGCGGCGGGAAGCGTTCCGATCGTGGGCGCAGAGCCAGCCCGCTCGAGGCCGGCCGGGACAACAGCGCCTGGATGGCGAACGTCAGGATCGCAACCGAGGTATAGAACGCCGAGAACACCCGCATGAGCCCTTGGGCTTGATGCACGGCGCCGAAAGTCTGGGCCTGTGAACACGTAATCGAGCAGGGTGTTGCTGACCGAGCACCCGAGCACGAGCAGGGCGAGGTTGCGCAGATAGGGCGTGACGAGGAGCCGCCGTCCGACCTCGCGCGCCGGGAGCCGGCCCCGCCGGCGGGCGCTCTGCCGCGGCCGAAGGCATTCTGCGGATGCTCCATGCGCACCATGCCTGCGCCAACGCCAGGGCCGGCAGCGTCGCGCTGACTCCGTTCCAAGCAGCGAGGGCGCTCGACGAGCGGAGGCCCCGGCCAGACCGCCCAGCGTCCCGGCCGCCGCGATCCGCCCGATCGCCTGCTTCGCGGTGCGCGGATCGAAGTGCTCGGTCAGGATGGACCAGAAGCCCGAGATGAGCACCGGCGCGATCGCGGCGACGTGAAGGTACGGCGATCGCGGCCAGCCCGGCTGACGCACCGCGAGACTCGCCGATCGTGAGCAGCGCGCCGTCCATGAACGCCATCGGGATGAGGCGCGCCGGGCCGAGGGTCACCATCCCGCGCGTCGCGGCGAGGGCGACGAGCGATCGAGAGCACCGACGCCACCGCGATCTACGCTCCGGCAGCGAGCTGACGTTGTGGTTCCGAGAGGAAGAGCGTGTCCCGCGTCGCCCGCGAGGCCACCTGATAGGCCGCGATGACCGCGGAGCTGCCCATCGCGGCGGTGGTAGAGCGGGCCAGGCGCCGGCTCGTGCCATCACTCAGCCGATCGTGGTCAGCGCAGGCCCGTCGCCGGCGAGCGCGCGGTGGCAGCGCCCGATGCCGATGACGATGAACAGCCACACCAGTACGAGTGCCAGATTGACGAGGGCGAAGTCGCGCAGGTGGAATGACCACAGGGCGCCGAGGAAGACCAGGCCGGCCGAGAGCAGATCGCCGGCGCGCACGAACAGCGTATCGATCGCGGCCTTGGCCTTGTACTTCGCCTCGCGCGACGTCGGCAGGAACAGCGCCTGCCGCGCGGTGTTGTTGAGCGAGTAGTCGAGCGCAGTTCTCGCCGATCTTGGTCACCCGGATGAGCGCCAGCACCGGGGCGAACGCGAGCAGGCTGTAGCCGCCGAACGCCACCACCGGCAGCACGTAGAGCGCCGCCCGCACGCCGAACCACTTCATGATCGCGCGAGACCAGGAACAGCTGGATGAACGCGCGTGACCGACGTTCACCCAGGTGAAGTAGCCGGCGTAGAACGGCCGATGAAGCGTGCTCCGAACTCCTCGGCGGGCAGCCTGGGCCGCCCCGGCCGCCGCCAGCCGTGCCGCCTCCTGCGGACGATCAGCGTCTTGCCGATCGGATGTACTCGCCGTTGGTGTTGACGAGATTGAGCACCAGCAGCAGCAACCCGATGAGCAGCAGATACCGCTCGCGCAACACGAGCTCGAACCCGCCGCGCCGAGTCGAGCGCTGCGCCTCGGCAGCGAGCGCGCGGGCACCGCGTGCGCCGCGCGGCGCTGCGCGTGCGGCGATTCACGATGCGGGTGATGACCAGATCGACAGCGACCAGGATGCCGGCCGCCACCAGCATGAGCTGATTGACGCCCAGCGGCCCGATCAGCCGGCTTCGGCCACGACCCCGACAGGATCGCGCCGAGGCGTCTGGCCGAAGCCGACGATCGCGAACAGTCGCTTGCCCTGCTCCGGCGTGTAGACGTCGTTCGCGAACGACCAGAACTGGGCGATCGATCATCATGATTGAAGATCCCGACCCAGAGGAAGAACGCGACCCCGAGTCCCGGCACGCGCGCGGCGCGAGCAGGTAGAAGGATCACGAGGTTCGACGATGAAGAACACCGTCATCCCGGTGATGAGCCGGATGCGGTTCGACGCGGCTCGCGAACGCCGCCATAGGCGGGGACCAGGAACAACAAGCAGGATCGCCTGCCCGGCCGCGGTGTAGCTCTTCAGCTCGGCGCCGCCGCCCGGCGAGGATCGAGCGGCTCGCGCACCGCGCTTGACGATGTAGTAGCGCGGTGAGCAGCAGGAACACGCTGAGCATGAGGAGCAGGGCGTCGAGGGCTTCGCCGGCGCGCACCTCGGCGAACGGGCGGAGGAGCTGCTCGAGCGAGCCCCGCGTCCGGCCGCGGCGGGCGGCCCCACCCAGCGGGCTCCGTCATCGGGCCGCCCGGGCGTCCTCGAGAACGATCCGATCCATGAGCGTCGTGCGCCCGCCCTCGACCTCCATCACCGCCAGCGTCGCCGCCTGACCCGCAGCGCGAGGCGCAGGCAACGAGCCGGCAGTAGTGATAGGCCGTCCGCCAGCGGATGGTCGCCGGGTCGATGCTGAGCCCCGCGATGAGCGGCGTGGACGGGACCGCGTCCTGCCGCGCCTTAGCTCACGCCGTGCAGCGGCGAACCGCCGCCCCGGTCGTGATGTGCCACACGCCGCCGCCGTTCACGTCACGGAGGAAGACGCGCCTGGTAGGAGGTGCTCGTGCCCGGCGAGGATCGCGGTGACGCCGCGGTCGCGGCACAGCTGCAGCAGTCGTTCCGCGCCGCGCGGCCGAGGCCACGGAGTCCCAATCGGTCGTGTGGTGCCCGGCCGACACCAGCGGGTGATGAAGAACGATGAACCGGAATCGGAACCCGGGGCTCAACGCCTGGTCCACCCACGCGAGCTGCTCCCGGCGACAGGGCCTCGGCCACCGAATCGGGGTAGATGCCCGAGACGTTCGTGAGGAGGGTGGCGTCCACGAACACGAAACGGGCGAGGCTGTCCGGAAGATCCACCGATTGCCAGTAGCGTTCCGGGCGGGGCGGCGCCCCGACCGCCGCGTTCCAGCTGCCGCTTCCGAACTCGGTCTCGATGTGTTCGTGATTGCCCGGGGCGACGAAGTACGGCACGCGGGAGCGCAGGTCGCGGTGGCTCTCCGCGTAGTCCGCCCAATGGCGTCCACGGCGGCCGTCCTGGACCAGGTCACCGGTCGAGACCACCAGCTGCGCGGGGCCGCCCGCGCGCATCGCCTCGAGCACCTGGCGTTCGCCTCCCGCCCTCGGCCGGTGGGTGAACGAGGTAACGATGTCGCGCGGCCCGTCGAGCGTCGGCACGATGGACTCCAGCACGAGGCAGAGCGGGCGTGAGGATGCCGAGCGCGACCCGGGTCATGCACTGGTGTACCCGTGGTAGCGCATGAGCCGGTAGACCCGGGACCGGGTCTGCATGCGCAACCCGGGACGATTGTCCCCGTACACCAGCACCACGAAGCTGTCGCGGTCTGCCGCGGACGCGGGGATGCCCAGATCGTGAGGATCGGTACCGGCACCGCGCTTCAGCCACGCGTGCCCCGAGGCATCCGGCTTCGCGCTCCCGGCATCCGCGTCCGTGCCCGGAGCGGCCGGATGATAGGGCCCGACCCCGCACATCCGCAGGTCAGCGCCAGCACCATCGCGCATGCAAGTCGTCCGAGGTGGTCGCGCACGGGAGGGCCTATGGATGGTTCGCGGGGCCGTCGAGTCCGGCAGCCAGCGACGGACGATCATGTCGCGGCGCTCGATCAGCACCTGGGCGAGGTAGGCGGCGGCGCGCGGATCGCTGTAGTGGCCCCGCGCGACCGCCGCGTGGATGTGCTCGTCGGTGAAGGCGGCGACGATCCGGGCGCCCCAGCGGATGTCCCGCTCGGTGCGCTCGTCGAAGCGGGATTCGGATATTCCGGGCGCCAGTTGCCCGGATCGGACGTGTCGGAGTCGATGAATCCGATGCTCGGCAGGGCCGGATCGACCGCGCCCTCCCAGGGGAACGGGCGCAATCCGAGGGTCCCGATCTGGCGCGCGATCACGCCGTAGTCGAGGAAGTACTCGGTGCCGGCCAGGCACTCGCGCTTGACGGTCGCACCCGAACCGAGGCACGACCCGAAGTCGATGAGGTGGTGACGGACGAACGAGCGGCCGTTCTCGGTTGTCCACATGTCGAGCGAGTTCGGACCCCGCACGTCGATGTGATTGGTCCACGCGGCGATGACCCACAGTCCGCGCAGCTCGCGCCGGTGCTGGTGCGGGATGAGATCCTCGGGATCGTCGTGGCGGCGGCCCTTGGTACTCGAACGGCCCGAGCGGCCGGCCCGGCAGGAGGCGGCTCGCCAGCGCGCGATAGCGCCCGTCGGACCCCCGCGGCACCCGCTCCAGCATGTGCATCAGGTCGTCGCGGTCCATGGACCGTCGGTCGCCCTTCGCGTCCACGAGGGTGGCCTTCACCCGACAGCACGAGATCCTCGGCGGTGAACGTGTAGACGGCATTGTCCGCGCACGTTGCAGCCGGCCGCCCAGTAGAGGTTGGCCGCGACCGCGTCCGACCGGTCGCCATCTCGGCCAGCTCGGGCGGATCGAACTTGAAGCAGGAAGCCGGCGCCAGCGGGAGTCGGTCACGAAGAATCCGGGCGTGACGCCCCTGGGACTTTGCCCGCGGACGATGAGCCTGCCGGGCGCGGGATCCGGTGCCGGGCCCGGGGCCGTGCAACATCATGCTCCACCGTCACCGGCCGGAATCAGAGCCGCGGCGTCCACCACGTGCTCGGCAGCCGCACTGCCTGATCGGCCGAGTCCACGTTGGCGGCCTGGCGCGGGATTTCCGCTCAGGCGTCGCACCGCCCGCCCCAGGTCCAGCTGGCGCGCGATCGGTCGCGCGAGACGTGGTGCTTCAGAGGTCGTAGGAGTAGGAGATCTCCGTGGCCCGCGGTGCGGCCGGCTCGGCAGCCCGACCGACCGAGTGACCGTCCCGCGAGCAGCACTGGCACACCAGCGCGACCCCGGCAGGGCGCCTCCTCATTCCACGCCTCCGAGCGACATTCACGCACGCACGCACCTCGCGACCCCAGCTCAAGCCGATCTCCCCGAGCGCCCCGGAGTGGCTGCGCGGCCTCAGGATCACGCTGTACATGCGCTCGAGCCGGTCGATCCAGGTCTCGTTCCACACGTCGCCGGAGACGGCGCCGATCCTCGGTGGCGAACTGGAGTCTCCCGTATTGGACCAGCGGCAAGATGTAACCGAGGCTCCACCACCAGCAGATCGAGATCGTGGAACCGGCCCGGCTCAAACGCGCCCAGCCCGATGCCGCCACCGGCCCAGCGAGAGGTCGTTACAGCTGCGGCAAGTCGCGATGGATCGAGGGGCTGGATGTCCACCAGGCGCACGTGGAGGCGCAGGGTGCGCGGGTCGCGCATGAATCGACCGCCCCACCTGCCCTGAGAGCGTATGTAGGCGGCGGAAGCCGGGCGAGTCGCTTTCGCCCTTGAACACGAGGCCGTCCCCTCGGACATGCCGAAGGACTCCACCTGGGCTTCGAACCTCGGTCATGCAGGACCAGTGCGGGTGCCTGGCCCGGGTGTCAGAGCGCGGGCGCGCGCCGGCGATCCGGTGGATCTGCGGGACATCGAGGGTCCCACGCGGTCGGTTGCGCGGAAGGACCTCCTTCGACGCTCGGGCGATTGGACGCCCGTCCCGAACGCAGCACGCTCCGTCGCTCGCCCACCCACGCTTCGAACTCGCGCCGCCATCGGGTCCCGGTGCGCAGCGCTCAGCCGCAGCCCGGCCCGCTCGGCCTGCATCGCGAAGTCGGCGGCATCTGCTTCGGCGGCATCCGGCCCGATCCCGAAGAACGCCTCTCCGGCCGCCAGTCGTAGACGCAACTCGCGGCCAGCCAGGGTGGACCCAGCTCGACGACCCCGCGGTGATAGTGGCGGAACGTCCCGGCCAGACCGCCGCGCAGCCATCCACGCAGCTGCGGAGGGCGTATCGCACCGCGCCTCCGAGCCGCGCTGCCGTCCTCGATCCCGCCCACCGCGACGATGATCCCGGATCTCGCAGCTCCCGGTGAGCCGGTGTTGCACGCGCGGGATGAGATGATCCTCTGGACGTGCAACAGCCCGTCTTCGGTCGGCGCTCCCAGCGCCCGGATCGGCAAGGACAGCAGCGTGAGCGGGCGTTGAGCACCTGCTCCCACGACTCGTGCACCGGCACGACGCGCGCGGCGGGTTCCGGGAACGGAGGCCCGTCGGTGCGAGGTCGTTTGCAGAGTCGGTGGCCGCGGCCGGGGCCGGAACCGATGGCTCCTCGGCGTTCCCCGGACCGATTGCGAACATCACCAGGAGTGCGGCAACGGCGGCCGTGCGTGAGAACGAGCTAAGTCGATTCACGTCAGCGGACTATCGGGCCGGCTGTTGACGGTGTCAATCGATGGAGACCCCGTCCCCGCAAACTCGGCGCCCACGCGCCCACCGTATGCGCCTGTAAAGATCGGCCCGGCTCGTCCGTCTTTGGGGACGAGAAGCCCAGAGGCCCCACCAGAGGGTGTGGACACCCGGGTGCAGGACCCAAGGAGATGGCTACATGTCGAAGAAGAATGATTCCGCCGCGCGCAACTCGACCCCTGTGGTTGCGGCGCCGCAAGGAGAACCAGGGCCAGGAAGCAGCAGAGCGCAGCCCGTGACGTGCAGCTGCGGACCGCTGTGTACGTGCGGTTCCGACTGCCCCTGCGGTCGCTGAGCTCGGCGGGACCCCGGAGTCGTAGACTCGGCCCGGGGTCCCTGCCGCCGCTCGCCTCGGAGGTCGCATGGGCGAGACCGGCCCGATCGATACCAGCGCCGAGCCAGTGACCCGGCTCCGATCGCCCGGGTCGTGCGTGCTGGTCGAGAACCATCGCCGCTTCCTCGCGTTCCTCGAGCGGCGGGTGGGTTCCGCGCGAGGTCGCCGAGGACATCCCAGGATGCGTTCGTCCGCAGGGATCACCAGCTCCGCGGCACTCCGGGACGAGTTCGGTGGTGGCGTCGGTTCTACCGCTCGCTCCGGAACGCCCTCATCGACCACTGGCGGCATCGTGCTGCCGAGCAGCGGGCGATGGATCGCGCCGGTCAGATGACGGAACGACACCGTGCCCGCCGTGGACGAGGGCTGATGGACACCGTGACGCGCCTGCGCCGGGGCGCTCCTCGATGCAGCTCGGCTCCCCTGCACGCGGAGCGCCTTGCGCCGCGTGGACCTGGGCGGCGCGAGCGTGAGCGCCTACGCCGCCGAAGCCGGGATCCGCCGAGCGACTGCTTTGCCTCGGTGCGGCGGCTGTTCCCAGGGTCGCCAGGCGCTCTTGAAGCGGGTAGAACTGCAGCTGCGCGCGCCATGTGCTGATCCACGGCTGCCTGCTCGGTTGCACTTGCGGCCAGCCCCTGAGGGAGCCGGTCGGTCGATCGGCCAGTTCCAGGCTGCAAGCCCGCCGCGGCCGCCGCGGCGCGCGGCGAGGCTGCTTCAGTTCCGCCGTGGCATGACCGTCGCGCTTGCTCCAGGGCTCCGGCCCTGCCATTCCGATGCCGGCGGCACTGACAGGAACTCCTCCACTGCCCGGCCGTAGAAGTCGAGCCGATTCTCGGGCCGCGCCCAGCCGGCGTGCCCCTCGTCCGGGTACACGATGTGTACGTCTGCCTCGCGTCCGGCTATCGCGCACCGCAGCTGCCATGGCGTCCGCGTTCGCGATCGTCACGCGCGGGTCGTTCTTTCCGGCGCCGATCCAGGAGCGGCATGCGGATGTCGTCCCGCGTGTGTACGCGGGCGAGCGCTCGCGGTTGTACGCGCCGTCATGCGCCACATCGCCCGATCGGCGACGCCAGCGAGCCGGGATGCCATCCCAATATGCTCGGGCATAGGATTTGAAGAGCGTGCGCCGGTCCGTCCCGGGCCCACGCAGTCCGCCTGCAGGCGAACATCTCAGAGCTGTTGCTCCAGCGCCATCCCAGCGTGGCGTAGCCGCCCCCGACCAGCCCATCGCGGCGACGCGCAGGAGTCGGCGATGCCCTGGCTCACGGCCCACCTCACTCACGCGCGTCTGTAGAGATCCTGCTGCGTGCCACCGGCCCATCTCGCGCGTGCCCCGGAGTTCCAGGTACTTCAGCGAAGCCCCGTCAGAGCCGCGATAGTCCGCGACCTGCGGCACGGCATAGCCGCGATTCGCGAGCATCACGCACCTCAGGGATCGGGCCGCAAGCGTTTGTCCCCGCCCACGGCCACTGCCGTGGATCAGCGGCACAGAGCAGGAGCTTCTTCCGCCTGGCCGGCCGGGGGACGCGTTGAGATGGCTCCCACGAGCTTGGACATCGCCGTCGCGTGCCGGGATCCAGAGCCACGCGCTTCTCTTTGGCCGCCAGCGTCACGCCAGTCCAGCTCAGGGGCGTGCGGAATAGGCGGCGTGACCTCTGCGGCTGTATCGCGGTCGTACGTAAGGTAACGCCCGGGCGCGTCCACTCCTGGTGACTGGCCACGATCCAGCGCCCTCGGTCCGGCTGGTGTCGCGACTCTGGATTTGGACGGTTGCCCGGTACGCGACTTTTCCTGCAGATGCGTGCGAAATCGTGGCCACGGCGGAAATACCAGTGTCCGAGGAACTTCCACTCGGGGCTCCGCCGGGATCAGAAACCCCGCGGCGGTGATCTTGCGCGAGGCCGAGGTCGATCATCTCCGACAGCGCCACGTCGGAGCGCAGGTGCGGGGCTGAGCTTGCTTCCAGCTCACTTGCCGGTGACGCCATCCACGCTGCACCAACCGGCCGTGGTCGAGCCGGGGAGCCGAGAGCGGATCACGAGGTTCTTGTTGTCCGGGCCGAATCCGGCGATCGGCGAGCCACCCACCACCTGACCGATCGAAGAGCCTGCTCGAACGGTATCGTGACCAGGTCCCGCCACGGCTGATCCGCTCGCGTCGCGCACGCCGGATCGCGGTGTTACAGATGATGACGAGGTCAGGCGAACGCCGTGGCCGCGCGGATGGTGAAGTCCCAATCCGCAGGCCCGGAGTAGAGCACGTCTCACGCCCGGATTCTTCGCACTCGAGCGTGGCCCGGCGCCGGTCTCGAGATCCACCCACGTGCATGTCGAACACGCGCCGGTCGCGCAGGTTTGAGCCCCAGCCGCACTCACGCCCGGGTGGGTGGGGCTCATGCTGAGGATGTTCTGGAGGCGCGCACGCCGCGGAATAGGGTCCGGTCGCTGCCTCTACCCCGGTCTCGCGGGTCGGCCGAGAACGAGGTGTCGCGTTGTTCTTCCTCGTCGCCGTCCGCTCATCCTGCAGGTAAGAGCAGGTGGCGCGGAAATCGGCGGCCCAGCCATACCAGTAGATCGGCCGATGGAGACTCGTGCGTGACCGCTTTCGCGCCGAGTCCGCTTGCCCACACCGCCTGCTCCCACACGTTCTGGAGCGCCACTGCCCGTCCGGGCGCGAGCCACGACACGCGCTTCCCGTCCGGGGAGAACTGCGGCGAGTTCCGTGGCGAGTTGCCGAACAACCTTTACCGTTCGCGGGATCAGCGCGGGTTCGGCTGGGCGGTGCAGCCGTGGGAGCCAGGACAACTGCGAATGCCGTGGCGGCGACCGGCGTGGTCTCCGCGAGGTCATCGAGACGACGCTGGAGCAGAGCATCACGATCTCGCCGCGTTCGAGCGCCGGGCCGCGAGGAAGCCACGCCGCACCGCAGGCGGCATGGTCAGGGGATGGGAACTTCTCCCCGCGCGAAATGACTCTCGCGCCTGCTCCCTGTTCCCGTTCAGATGCCCGCTGCCTCCCCGTCAACCAACGGCAGCTTTAAACATAGGCTTGCCACTCGCGCTCCCCGCGCGCTACAGCGCAGGCGCCACGATGATCGGTAACCACGGATGACATGGCTGACCGTGACATCGCAATTGATTATATTGTTCACATCCAAGTCATAATACCCCTGGCATCATGTGTTGGTTGTCCGCCTCTGTATCACCACAAAATTACTGAAACGCTCGTGTCTGCCGTTTCTCCCCCTCGGCAGACCGTGGGGGCCGCCATGGGCCGCCAACCAGCTCTTCCGCCACTGTGCTGGCGCCTCGCGGGCGTCATCAGCGCCCTCCTCCACGCGCAGGCCGTCGTCGGTCTGGAAACGTTGGGTACATGGAAGGCGCAGGTCGGGACCAACACCGACCGCATTCCGCTTCAGCCAGCCGCACTGCGGCTCGGGCTCCTCGCCAGCCAGGACCGTACCGCTACATCAACCAGACTGGTCATCTCCCTCCGACTGGCCGCCACCTCGAACCCGGTCTCGGGAACTGCATCTCCGCCGTCACCGCCATCGGGTGACCTCGTCCGGACGACGCAGGCGCCAGTCTCTCGACCGCCGGCAACTACGGGACGTTCACCACCGACGCGACCGGGACATACGAAGGGTGGTTCATCACCGAGCCGACCGGTAATGCGCGATTCATCCCCGGCAAGTTCGTCTTCATGAGGATCGGCCTTGAACGATGGCGGCGCTCGGAACCACGGTCGCGACCCGGATCACCACCAGCGACTCGGTGCGGGTCGTCAAACTGAGCCCAGGGGCCACCGACAGCACCGGGACCGGACTGCGCGGCACGACCTTCGCCAGGGCGAAGGACTTCGTCTTCACCTACGACAACACGGCGGGTACTGGACGGCGGCGATCTCCGGTCGTTCGTCGAGAGACGGACGGACCAACAACTCCGCCTCGAACTCTCTACAGCGCCTTCTACGCCGACAACGTGGATGGCGTCCGTGGTGCGTTCGGCATGGTCGCTGCCGAACCTGCTGCCGACCGGCGTCCGCCGGGTCGAACGGCGCTCGCTGGCCAGCGGCGCGGTCGTGGCCACCGCCACCGACGCCGACGGTCTGTGGCCGAGCGGTGCCCAGACCGTGAACCCCGCCGGCGGGCCGACCGCCATCGTTCTCAACGGCGTCGGACGTCAACTATCTGACGGTCGGCCTTGGCGCTCGACCCCTCGTCGCTGTCGTTTGGCAATGTCGACCGTGTCCGCGAGCAAGACCGACAGCGTGCTCGCCAAGAACACGACCGGCGCGTCGCTGACCATCAGCAGCATCGTCTCGAGCGATACCTCGGCGTTCGCCGTCACCTCAGCCACGTCGGTGACACTGGCCGCGGGCGCCAGCACGCAGATCAAATCGCTCTTTCATCCTCGCGTCACCGGTCAACGCGCAGGGTCGGATCACGTTCACCAGCAACGGCCCCACCTCGCCCGACACGCGTCACGTCGACGGCAGCGGCGATCGCCGTCGCGACGTCGGTCGTCGTCCCCAGGTACATGGAAGGTCTCGCCGGGATCAACAGCGACCGCATTCCGTTCGCGTGCCGGCTGCGACTCTCCGAGACTCCTGGCCAGCAAGACCTATCGGTACTACAACCAGGTGGTGAACTCCTCCGATCGCAGCCACGTCCGACGGGTCGGGCAACCCCATCTTCGCCTCGCCAGTCCGGCGACTTCGTGCGGACGGTGACGGTCGCTTTCGACAGCACCGGGCAACTACGGCACGTTCACCACCGACGCGACCGGGACATACGAAGGATGGTTCATCACCGAGCCGACCGGTAGTGACGCGATTCCTCCCGGGCAAGTTCGTGTTCATGCGGATCGCCCTGAACGATGGCGGCACCGGCACCACGGTGGCGACCCGGGTCACCACCACCGACTCGGTGCGGGTCGTCAAGCTGAGCCCAGGGGCCACCGACAGCACCGGGACCGGATTGCGCGGCACGACCTTCGCCAGCGCGAGAGGACTTCGTCTTCACCTACGACAACACAGCCGGTACCGGACGACCGATCTCCGGGTCGTTCGTCGAGAGCGACGGGACCGCCAACTCGGCCGCGAACTTCTACAGCGCGTTCTACGCCAACTAGTGTGGATGGTGTCCGTGGGGCGTTCGGCATGGTCGCTGCCGAACCTGCTGCCGACCGGGGTCCGCCGGGTCGAACGGCGCTGCGCTGGCGAGCGGCGCGATCGTGGCCTCCGCCACCGACGCCGACGGCCTGTGGCCGAGCGGTGCCCAGACCGTGAACCCGAACGGCGGCGCCGACCGCGATCGTCCTCACGCGGCGCGGACGTCAACTACCTGACGGTCGGCCTGGCGCTCGACCCCTCGTCGCTGTCGTTTGGCGATGTCGCTCGTGTCCGCGAGCAAGACCGACAGCGTGCTCGCCAAGAACACGACCGGCTCGTCGCTGACCATCAGCAGCATCGCTTCGAGCGATACCTCGGCGTTCGCCGTCACCTTCCGCCACCGGATCGATGACCGTGGCCGCGGGCGCAGCACGACAAGGTCAGGATCGTCTTCCATCCCCGCGTCCCCGGCCAGCGCGAGGGTCGGCTCACGTTCACCCAGCAACGGCCCGAGCTCGCCCGACACGCTGCACGTCGAGGCAACGGCCTCGCCGATCGCGACGTCGGTCCTCGTTCCCCAGGTTCATGGAAGGGCGTCGTTCGGCATCGAACAGCAACCGCGTCCCGTTCGCGTGCCGGCTGCGGCTCACCGAACTCCTCGCCAACAGGACCTATCGGTATTTCAACCAGGTGGTGGATTCCTCCGATCCTGCACGGGCCAACGGAGCCGGCAATCCCATCTTCGCCTCGCCGTCCGGGAGCTTCGTGAGGACGGTGACGTGTCGGGTTCGATACGCACGGCGTTACTACAGCACGTTCACCACGGACGCGACCGGCGACGTACGAAGGGTGGTTCATCACCGAGCCGACCGGTAGGGCGCGATTCCTCCCCGGCAAGTTCGTGTTCATGAGGATCATGCTGAACGATGGCGGCGCCGGCATCGACGGTCTTCGACCCGGGCCACCACCACCGACTCGGTGCGGATCGTCAAGCTGAGCGCAGGGGCCACCGACAGCACCGGGACCGGATTGCGCGGCACGACCTTCGCCAGCGCGAAGGACTTCGTCTTCACCTACGACAACACGGCAGGGACCGGACGGCCGATCTCCGGACTCGTTCGTCGAGAGCGACGGGACCGCCAACTCGGCCGCTGAACTCCTACAGCGCGTTCTACGCCAACAATGTGGACGGCCTGCCCGGGGCGTACGGCATGGTGCTGCCGAATCTGCTGCCGACCGGTGTCCGCCGCGTCGAGCGGCGCTCGCTGGCCACCAGCGCCATGCGTGGCATGCGCCACCGACGCCGCGACGGCCTGTGGCCGAGCGGTGCCCAGACCGTGAACCCCGGCGGCGGGTCGACCGCGATCGTCCTCAGCGGCAGCGGACGTCGGCTATCTCGTCGATCCGGCCTCGGTGCTCACCCTCTCCTCATTGTCGTTCGGCAATGTCGCGCGTGTCCGCGAGCAAGACCGACAGCGTGCTCGCCAAGAATACGCGCCGGCCAGTCGATAACCATCAGCAGCATCGTCTCGAGCGACACGTCCGGCGTTCGCCGTCGACTCCTCCACCAGGTCCGCTGACGCGTGGCTGCCGGTGAACAGCACGCGCGTCCGCATCGTCTTCCATCCGCGAGTCCCCGGCCAGCGCGGCGGCCGCGATCAGCGCTCACCGACACCGGCCCCACCTCGCCCGACACGCTTCACGTCTTCGGGCGACCGGCGTGGTTCCAGTCATCGCGATCCCGCTCGCCCCTGTCGTTCGGCGCCGTGTCGCTCACCCGGTCGCGGATCGACACCGTCCGAGTGCGGAACCCGGGCGGCGTCACGCTGTCGATCAGCCGGCATCGCGTGCCGAGCAATGCGTCGCGAGTTCGAGGATCCTCGACGCCGGGCCCGGTGAGCGTCGCGCCGGGCGATACCGCCCGCATCCGCGTCACGTTTCACCCGACCACCTCGGACAGAAGGATGGCCGCGATCACGCTTCACCCACAACGGGTCGACCTCGCCCGATACGATCCATGTCCAGGGTGCTCGCCGTCCGGCTCACCGACCTGCCCTCGTCCACCGGTTTATCGAAGGTGCCAGCGGAACGAACACCAATCCGCAGTTCCATTCGCGTATCGTGCCACAGCTTCGAGGGCTTGCGTCGGCCAGCCATGCGTATCGCTCACATCAACCAGGTGGTCACATCCGCCGGACCCGGCCACCAGCAGCGGCGGTGGGAACTGCATCTTCACCTCGCCGACCGGCGCCGTTCGTGCGCAGCACGACGCCCGACCTGGGGACCGCGGGGAACTACGGCACTCTGACCACCGATTCTCTTGGCGTGTGCCAGGCGGTGGTTCAGTCACGGAGCCAACCAGCAGATCCCCGCTTCGCGTCCGGGCGGCCTCGTCTTCATGCGCATCTGCATCAACGACGGCGGAGCAGGCACCGACGGTTTACGGCGCGGCTCCGACGGCGACTCAGTGCGGTCGTGGAGCTAGGGTCCGGCGCCCGACGACGGCAGCAGCGCCGGGCTCACGTGGCGCCATCGGCGGTAGCTACGGCGGTTCATCTTCAGCTGTGCGACGACTCCGCGGGTGCCAGCCGACCGGTCGGCGGATCGTTTGTCGAGAACGATGGAACGACCGAACTCCCTGGAGCGGCCGCTTGCCACGTTCTGCATCGAGCAGTTGCTTCGACTGCCGTAGCCGGGGCGGTTCGGGTCGTCCGTACGCGAATATCATCTACCGCGATGGGATCCGCCAGGTCGAACTGCGCTCTGCGGGAACGGCGCCGTGATCGCTGCCGTGACGACCGTCGACGGCACGTGACCGAGGGGTGAGGCCGACTACTAGTCAATCCAGAGGCGGCACGGGCGTGGATCGATCCTCACGCTGGCGGATGTTTCTCGTGGCGGTCAGAGCGCGGTGGCCGATTCGCTTCGTGCTCTCGCAGAATGAGTCGAACCCGTTCCATCCGACGACCACCATCCGATTCTCGGTCGCCGAGGCGGGGTTGCGGCGCTCATCATCTACGACGTTCTCGGCAGCCACGTCGCGGCGGTTGCCGGTTCAATGTTGAGCCGCGACCTGGCCGAGAGTACAGGTCAGAAGGTCGACGGGAGCCGCCATTCAGCGGCGTCTGCCGGTACCGCCTGAAGCGGCAACGCGGACGGCCACGAAGAAGATGGTGCTGCTGAGATAGGCCATCGGTCAGTCTCGACGTCGCCGCGCCGACGCCCGTCGGGTGGCGCAAAGACCTTTAATCTCCGACGCCCGTCGTGGTCCATTCCGCGAAGCCAGTTTCACCGCCGCCAGATAAGCCGGGTGATTGCTCGCTCTGGTTGTCCGCACACGACCCCGACGCTCGTCGAGTCGGCGGACGGGTCTCCCTTGAGCAGGATGTGGTCGAGCGGTCCAGAACTTATCCCGTGTGAGGCAGGTGCCGCGTTGGCCAGGAGTAGCCGCGAGCGAGTGCGATCTCCGGGACCGTCTCACTGTTGAAGTCGCCTCCGATGATGACGTCGGGAAAGCGGGCAGCGTCGTCGAGACGCGGTCGCAGGCTGCTGGCGACGAGCGGTCGGGCCGATTCCCGAAGCGGGGTGGCCAGGTGCACGCTATGAGACATGAACCGCTGCGACCCGCGATCTGGACGGTGGTCGACACCGCAATGCGCCGGTTGCCGCGTATCTCTGGCCGTTGTGAGGGCAGGACCTTGGTGTCGTCTTCGAGCGGCCAGCACGACAGGATCGCGTTCCCGAAGTCGTGGTTGTGTGGGCCACGGAGGCCGGGTAATAGATCCAGTGCATTCGGAGCGAGTCGGCGATCGCCGGGTGCCTGACTCGTCCATCTCCTGGAGCAGGACGATGTCGGGGTTCGCCAGGGCATCGTCGGTCCGCAGGACGCGAATCGCGCGTTCGATATGCTCTGCAAACTTCACGTTGAACGACACGATGCGCAGCTGACCGTCGTCGCTGATGGCGGGACGGAGGCGCGGTCGCGGCGTGCCGCTGGACCGGCAGGATCCGAGTAGTTATGGGCTGCCGCACAGCCGGACACCGCAGGAGCAGGATTGCACCGCGTGAGAAACAACGCGCAAGTCGGGACGGCCTGTGGCGGAGCACGATGGATCATACCCCGGTGATCGCGTGAAGGTCCCAATCATCAGAGGCAAGACCGGCCTAGAGCGAGATCTTGGCAAACTCTGAAAGATTGCGCATGAGCCACCCTGGCGGTGGCAGCAACTTGTCGACTTCTTCCGGCGACTCGGGCCATTCACACAATCCGGACGAGCAGAACGAAGTCGATCACGCCCACCAGGCTCTCGATGCCGGAAATGGTCACCATGACCTCTCCGTTCATGGCTCATGCTGCGATAGTCCATGTTCGCGCTTCCCAGCGTCAGATAGGAGATCATCGCGCCGCGCTGCTCGCTCGGACAGGGTGGCGTAGAACGCATCGAGGAGCAGCGCCATGCGGTGCTTGAGCTCTTTGGGAAGCGGCCTGAAGCCGGGCGCGGCCTCGCGTTCCTGGAGCCATGAGAGGCCTGCTGTCCCGCAAGGTAGTCGATGTACTCCGCGAGGATGCCACCCCATTCAGGGCGCGTCATGAGCTGGTCCCATACCAGCGGGGACGCGAAGAAATTGGCCTTCAGATGCAGCTTCGGACGCTCGCGAACGTCCTTCGTCCGTGAGGTACGCAGGCGAGTAGTGAAGGCTGTCGAGGATTCGCCCCGGCGTTCCTGGCGACGGAGTCCACGCTCGCATCGAAACGGAAGACGCGACCGTGCCATGGATCGCAATGTCTCTGGCGATCTGGTTCATGCGGCCTGCGATGTCACCGACGCCCATCCGGGACGCGTAGAGCCCGACGCGGAGAATGCCCGCCTTCCCGGATCATGTAGTCGTCCATGTCGTGCCCGAAGATGACCAACCGCCTCATCAGCCCGTTCGCACGCGCCATCTGTGGAGCCCCGTTGCTGGG
>ERZ1370068.9198-contig-7993_pt1 | contig 64293 bp, 100 predicted proteins | sample MGYA00561227_ERZ1370068 | MGnify/ENA primary metagenome ERZ1370068 (study PRJEB38410, sample SAMEA6850437) | metagenome | study: Metagenomic assessment of the ecological functions of the soil: analysis of the soil microbiota associated with the... | reverse complement strand
TTGTACTTCGTTCAGTTACGTATTGCTCGAGGCCGTAGGCCTTGCGGACGATTTCGACGTCGGCCTGCGTTGCCGACGGGCCGGCGATCGAAATGGCGAGGTCGCCAGACAGCCGCGCTCAGCAGGAATGCGAGCGTCATGACGGTGAGCGCGACCAGCACCCCGATGGCAAGACGCCGGGCAATCAGACGCAACATCTACAAAACTCCAGCGCCGACCGGCGCGCAGGCGGCATTCTCGGGTCGGCGAAGCGATCACCGAGTGTCACCAAACTGTCACCCCACTGCAGGAGGACGATTGCAACGATTTGCCCGCCGCGCACCACGGCCTGTTGCGATGATTGCAATGTGTGCCAACGCAGAATGCAATCTCTCCCCCCTCCTTGATTGAGAACATGGCCATTCCCGGACCAAATTCGGCATCAGGATCCGCCGCTGCAAGACCTCGCATGCTTCAGCGCCCTCCCCGCGTGGCCTTTCCGAAGGCCACCGCTCATTTTCGAGCGATCTGCGCCAACAAGCTCCGGCCCACCGCAGCAATGCCTGTTTGCGGTGCGCAGGTCATGAAAGGTAGCGGTCCGGTGCGAACGGCGTCACATCGTAGGAAGGCGGCGCACCATCGATCATGGCGGCGATGGCGGCGCCGGTCGCAGGGCCCGTCGTGAAGCCGATGTGCTGGTTGCCGAAGGCAAGCCACGAGCCGGCATGCCGGGGCGCCACACCGATCATCGGCAGGCTGTCGGGCAGTGTCGGCCGCGAGCCCGCGCCAGAGTCTCGCCGACCGCGTCGCCGAATTCGACCACGCTCGCGCGCGAGCGGAACCACCTGATCGAGCTGGGCGAACGAGGAAGGCGCATCGCGGCCGGTCAGTTCGACGCCCGAGGTGACGCGGATGCCCTGCTCCATCGGGGTCATGATGAAGCTGCCGTCGACGTCATAGATCGGACGCCGCAACGGACGTGCCGGGTTCGGCTTGAATTCGCGATGGTAGCCACGCTCAGAAGGCGAGCGGAACGCGGTAGCCGAGCGGCCGCAAAATATCAGCGGACCATGGTCCCAGCGCGACCACGACATGGCGCGCCGAAATCTCGCCATCGGCCAGCACCACGCGCCAGCGATCGCCGTCAGGCGCGATCGCCTTGACGTCCGACTGCACTGACATCGCCGCCCGCGCCAGCGAACATCCGCGCATAGGCCTTGACCACCGCGCCGGGCGAATCGACCGAGGCGGTCTGCGTGTGCAGCAGGCCCACTTTGTAGACCGGCACGATATCAGGCTCGAGCGCGGAGATGGCCTGGCGGTCGAGCAATTCGCTGGCGATGCCGTATTCGGCCAGCAGGGCCTGCTCCTGCTTCGCCGCCGCGACCGCATCGCTCGCGCCACGCCTTCAGCCAGCCGGTCTCGCGGATGCGATGCCCGGCATCCGCTTTCACGATCCATTCCCGGTGCAGTTTTAGCCGATGCACCGATCAACCCGTGCAGCGCGGTCGCCCGCGGCCTGAGACGCGACGCCGGCCGAATCGGCCAGAAAGCGCGCGACCCATCCGCGTTTCTGAACTGCCCAGACCGGATTCCAGCGCAATGCCGGCGTGGCGGTTGGTCAGGTATTTCGGCAGCGCCTTCCACAGCGACGGATTGTTGAGCGGCGATATCGAGCCGCTGCTGATAATGCCGGCATTGCCGTAGGAGGTCTCGCTGCCCGGCTCGCGCCGGTCGACGAGAACGACCGACATCCCGCGCTCGCGCGCGGCATAGGCCGTCGATACGCCGACGATGCCCGCGCCGAGCACCACGACATCCGCTTTTCTTCCGACCATCGACTTTCCAAACGCACCGTCACGGGGACATCACATACTTTGCCTATCGATCGATGACGGTCATGTCGAACAAGCGCGGCTGACCGCACGCGAGTGTTCGCCTCAAGCCGGTCACGTCACACGCCGGCCAACGCGAAGGAGTTCGTTACACGCAGACCACGGATGAACCATTCACTGGCCGATCGTTGACACTCACAGAGCGAGTTTCTACACTGGGCGCAGATCATTGGAGATATTCGAGATGACGATCGCAACCGTCGTAGTGAGGCGCTGGCGCATGGACCGGTAACGGCACCCATGCCGGTACTCCGTGCGCCCCCGACAAGTTCGGGGGCTTTTTTGAGCAAATTTCTGTCCGGCCTGTCAGATTGAGAGAGGAAACCATGCCTGGAAAAGCCGCAGACCCGCCGGCCCTGATGACCTTGATCGTGCTGAGCGGTCTGTCGGTGGCTACTCTCAACATGTTCCTGCCCTCATTGGCAAACATCGCCCGTGAGTTTCAGGCGGACTATGCGCTCGTCAATCTGTGCATCGCCGGATATGCGGCCGTGAGCTGCGTGACTGCAGCTCGTGATGGGGCCGTTGTCGGATCGCTTGGGCAGGCGGCCTGTGATCCTTGCCGCCTTGCTGCTTTTCGCTTGTCCCGCATCGCTGGGCTGCCTGTTGGCCTCCAACGTTTGGGTGTTTCTCACCTTCCGCCTGATGCAGGCGGTTATCGCCCGCCTACGCCGTTTCTGTTGCCATTATTCGGGATATCTCACGCCGGCAGCAAAGCGGCGAGCTCCATCGGCTACGTGGCCATGACCTCGGCCATCGCTCCCATGCTGGCCCCGATGCTTGGTGGCGCGCTCGGATGATCTGTACGGATGGCGGGCCAGTTTCTGGGCTTTTCTCGTCATGGGCGGCGCGACCCTCGCGCTGTGCTGGGTCGATCTGCGGGAGACCAACAAAACGCCCGCAGCTACGTTTACGCGGCAAGTTCGATCGTACGGGACGCTCGTGGGATCAGGGCGCTTTTGGGGTTACGCGCTGTGCATGACGTTTTCAGGGGGCGTTCTTCGTCTTCATTGGTGGAGCGTCGCTTGTCGCTGTTTCCACGTTCCGGATTTCCGCCGCACAGCTTGGTTTCTATATGGGAACCATCACGGCCGGTTTTGTTCTCGGTAGTTTTCTGTGCGGCCGCTTCTCCGAACATTATGGGCTCACGACCATGATGCTGACGGGCGGATTGGTCGCATGTGCGGAGCCTGATTCTGGGAATCCTGCTTTGCCTTTATGGCGTGGTGAGTTTGCCGATCTATTTCGGCGCCTGTGGTTGCGTTGGTCTCGGCAACGGATTGGCGATCCCGAGCAGCAATGCGGGTGTCGTCTCGGTTCGGCCGGAAATGGCAGGCAGCGCGGCGGGACTGTCAGCTGCGTTGACGGTCGGCGGCGGGGCATTCCTGTCCGCGATCACGGGCATGGTTCTGACCGAAGCGAATGCCGCCCCAACCCTGTTGGCAATGATGCTCCTGTCCTCGGGAATGGGCTTGCTGGCAACGCTGTACGTCATGCGGCTCGACGCGCAAGAGAAACCGCTGGAGCGAGGGTGAGAAGTCGATGCTTGAACGAATTTTCCTGCTGGCACGAATGCAAAGTGGCACGGCCTCCTGGAATTACGGTGACAGGAATTTACGGTGACACTTAACTCGTCATCATAATATATTGAGATAGTCAGACCCGCGGTCAGCCTCGTACAGCTCGACGGTTTGCATCGGAAGAACGGCAGGTCTCGGCGTAAATATCGTACCGAAGTGGCGCGCCCGAAGAGATTCGAACTCCTGACCCCCAGATTCGTAGTCTGGTGCTCTATCCAGCTGAGCTACGGGCGCGTTTTCGCTTGTGCATTTGGGCTTAAGGGGCCCGGATGCGTCCGAATAAGGTCCGGACGGTCGCGAAGAGCGCTTTAGCTACCCGCTCCGGCCCCGCTTTGCAAGGTCCGCTTGGTGGGATTTAAGGGGCAGATCGGAGGCCGGGAATTTAACGCCATTTCCGGACACCCGTTGGCGCATGCCCGAAATTTCCGTGCAATTACAGGCAATTCCGGGCCCGCCACGTCGCGATGCCCCAACGGGGGCCCATGGACCGCCGCGGGCGCCTCACCGCCCCTGTGAACACCGGCTTGCGCTTTGCCGCGGAACGCGGCGCGGCGCTTCCTTGGTGTCCTCGGTTTCGGCCAGCGCGGCCGTCTGGCTCTGCTCGTAGCGATAGCCGTCGCGCAGCGGCCAGTTCCTCCGGTCAAGGCCGAACGAGCGCTTGGCCGCGACGACCGCGAGCGGCACCTTCTCCGCGATCGTCTTGCCGATCGCCTGCGTCGCTCGGCGACGACACGCTCGCGCGGCACGCAGACGGACGCGACGTTCATGCGGTAGAGCTCGGCGCCCGACATGCGCCTTGCCGTATAGATCATCAGGCGCGCATCCGGACGGGCTGAGCGAGCGCAAGACATGGCGGACGCCACCCGCGAGGCCGTAGTCGACCTCGGTCATCGACATGCAGACGCCTCCTCGGCGACCACGACGATGTGTCGCAGACGAGCGCGAGCACGCATCCGGCGCCGATCGGCCGCGCCGTTGACGGCGGCGATCACCGGCTTAGGGCATTCCATCACGCAATCGAACGAGGCGCGCACCAGGCGGTTGTGGCGCGAATAGCCGCCCGGCTCGCTGCAGCAGCGCGGGCCGCTCCGACAGATCCGCCCCGGCGGAAAAGATCTTGCCGTCGCCGGTCAGCACGATGGCGCGCACGCTCGATCTCGGCGCCAAGCACGTCGAAAATCCTGATGCATCTCTTCGCGGAAACGTGCGATCCTGCAGAGTTGACCGGCGGCGCCGCGATCGTCAGCGTCGCGACGTGATCGGTGACGTCGATGCGGAATGCGTTCGAGCGTCTTCGGAGACCTTTCATGGTGGCAGTCCTTTCCGAAACCGTAGAGGCGACGCGGGATTGTCGACGAGAATGCGGGCTGCGCTGCGCCGCGATCCAGGCACCCAGGAGTGCAGCAGATCGAGCATCTGACCGGCATCCGGCGCCGAGGTCCATGCGCACGCGGGGCCAGTCCGAGACCCCCACAGCAGCACGCTCCGGCGGCGGCGGCGATCAGGGCGTCGTGGAAGGCGCGCGCATCATCATGCCCGGGACGTTGCGACACACGGCAAATCGTCAGCTTAGCCCGAACGTCACTGTCGGCGAGGCGCGCACGAATGGATTTGAAGGCAGCGGCATTCGGCCCATGCAGCGGGTCAGGACGCAGCCATGTGGTCCAGCACGAGCAGGCACCTTCGACCGCAGCAAATGCGGCAGCCATTCCGCGAGATCACCCGCCCTGGCCCATAGCTGGGCGTGAAGGCCAGCAGCCCGCATGCGCGGCGCCAGCACCGCAATGGCATCGAAGCCGACGCTGCCGGGATAGCGGCTGCCATCCGGTGCGCGCGCATCTCGACGAAGCGGAGCCGGCGACGATGCCCGCGCGACGCCATCGCTCGAGCGTGCCGGTGTCGATGCCGGGATCTGCGACCGCAATGCCCGTCGGAGCGTGTCCGGGCGCGGCCGCGATGGCGCTCAACATGGCATCGGGATTGCTGCCGTAGGGCGCTGGCTGAACCAGCACGCCGCGCGTCAGGCCAAGCGTCTTGCGCAGGGTGGCCGCGACCTGCGGCGTCGCGTCGGGAAGCGCGTAAAGCGGCGTGGCCGTCGGACGAAAGCGATCGTGGGGGCCGAACACGTGCGAAATGCGCGTCGCACGCGTCGGGCGGCAGCGGTCCATGCCGGCACGCCTGCGCCCGGCGCCGGCACGAGTCGCAAAGTCGGCCTGCTGTCACGACGGACTCCCGTGGCGCCCCGGCGGCAGCGGAAGTGACCAGGATCGTCTCAGGCGCCAGACCCGTCGCGCCCTCGGGCAACGGCAATTGGTGCGCATTCAGCGTCTGCGCCACCATCGTGTAATAGCCGATCACCGCCGTCAGTTCGACCACACCGCGCGCGCCCCAGCGGCTCAGGACGGCGTCGTGGGTTGTCCGCCGACACGCAGACCCGTCTGCTGCAATGCGCGCGCGAACTCGTAGCCTCGAGCTCCGCGTCGTCGTCGAAATCCAGGGCTTTCGAGGGCCGCGATGGCATCGTGCGATCTCCTGCCGTCACGCTCGCCACTACCGCGGCGCGCGTACACCACCACTCGACCTGCGCCGTCCAGCGCCGCCCGGTCACGATGATCGCCAGAGTTCGTTGAGGCGTGGCGGCAAGCAGGTGCGGTAGCGCAGAAGCTCGCCAAGCGTCGACCATGCCGAGCGCCAGCTCCAGGCTGTGGATCGCCGCGCGCAGCGAGCCGATCATCTGCCCGCGCCGGAGGCCTGACACGACCGGAATCGTAGAGGACAGCGCTGCTCGGCGTTCATGTCTTCGACGTCGAGCAGTGGAATGCGCGGGCGCTGGTCCTCGACGCCGGTCGCGATGCGCTGCGCGAGCAGTCCAGTTCGCGCAGCACCTCCTCCGTATGTTGCGCCGAGCAGCGGCGGCGCCCGGTCAGAGCCGCAGCGGCGCGTCCAGCGAGCCTGATCGGGCTGACGACCTGGGGGACGCTGCCGGCGAGCGGATGCGGCGGAAGTGCCGCAGCATCTCGCGATGTTGCAGTTGGGGATCGGCGAGACCTGCCGGGATGGTGTTGATCGGTGCAGCCGGCACGCCGGCGGCGTCGAGCGCGGCCACGAGCGCGTCACGCTCCCACGCGGCGAAGGCCCGCCGACAGCAGCGCCGTCAGGTCGGCATTAGCAGCGCGGACGCGGGCCGCGTTGGTCGCGAAGCGTGGGGCGTGCGCGGGCTGGCGTCGCCGATCACCACCGCACAGCCTTGCGAACTGGCCGTCATTGCCGACCGCGAGCGCAAAATGGCCGTCGCGGACGCGGCAAACACGTCCTGCGGCTGGATGTTGGGATGACGGTTGCCGCCGCGCTGCGGCGCTTTGCCGGAGACGAGATGGTTCATCGCCTGGTTGGCGAGGAACGCCGCCTGACGTCGAGCATGGCAAGGTCGATGGTCTCGCCCTGCCCGGTCTCGGCGCGCCGCGCGCAGTGCGGCGGGAGATGGCGACCGTCGCGTACATGCCTGTCATGAGATCGACAACGGGAACGCCGACCTTCTGCGGACCGTCCGCCGGGCTCGCCGTCGCGCTCGCCGGTGACGCTCATCCAGGCCGCCCATGGCCTGGATGGCGAAGTCGTACGCGGCGTTCTGGCATTTCGGGCCGTCCTGGCCGAAACCGGTGACCGAGCAGTAGACGAGCGACGGCTTCAGCCCGCGCAGCGACCGCATCGAGACCGTACTTCGCCAGCGCGCCGACCTTGAAATTCTCGATCACGACATCGCATTGCTGCGCCATCGCGCGGATCAGTTGCCTGGCCCTCGACGGTCTGCGATGTCGACGGCGACAGATCGCTTGCCGCGATTGACCGAAGAAATAGCCGCTCTCTCCGGTCGGCGTTGCCGTCTCGGTCCCTCAGAAACGGCGGCCCCCAGGCGCGCGTATCGTCGCCTGCGCCCGGCCGCTCGATCACTGATGACGTCGGCGCCGAGGTCGGCGAGAATCTGCGTCGCCCAGGGCGCCGCCATGATGCGCCGAGGTCGAGCACGCGGATGTGCGTCAATGGACCGTTGCGTGGATGCGCCGCGCTCAGCCATCGACGATCTCCGTCGCCCTGGCCGACAGGGCGTGCCGCAAACGTGGCCTGCCACGCGGCCAGCCGGGGCCGACCCATCGCGCCACGCGAGATCGGCGAAGCGAAAATCCAGATGGGAGAGCGCACAGCCGACCGCGATGTGCCCGATCCCGAACGGCTCGCTTTCCAGTGCGCCCGCCTCCGCCTCAGGCGGTCGAGCGTGGCGGCGGCCTTGATGGCGAAGGCGTCGAGCCACTCGTGCGTCTGCCGGCCGGCCGGTTTGTCGCGCTCGTTGCGCCAGAGCACGAGCAGATCAAGCGGGCCGTCGGCAAGCGCCTGACGAGGTCAGCACCAGCCAGCGCAGCCGGCCCGCCGGCGCGAGCAGCCGACCGCCTCCGGCGAGGCTGTCGAGATATTCGACGATGACGGCCAGATCGAACGGCACCGTGCCGTCCCCGGGAACAGCGCCGGGATCTTGCTCAGCGGATTGTCCAGCATGATCGCGGGGTTGGGTTTTACTCATCGCCGCGATACTGCGCACGCATTCGATTTTTTCGGCGAGGCCGAGTTGTGTGCGCGGCGACCATCACCTTTGCACGAACGGCGACCGTGGAGGCCAATGCAGTTTCATGCTTCGCCCGTGGAGAATGCAGGCCGCTTCGAGGCGCCTTCCTTTCGCGGTAAGGTCATATATACGGACTTTTGTCAATTCGAACTGCCAGCCGGGAGAAAACCGTGGCGAGCCTGACCGACGCCGGAGTACCTTTGAGCCGTAGCGCCGTGGCGCGCTACATCCAGCTCGCGACGCGTGTTCCGCAGCCGCATCATGTCCGGCCAGTGGGCGGCCAGGCGGCCAGATCCCGACCATCGAACAGCTGATGGCCGAATGCGGCGTCGCGCGTGCGAGCAATCCGCCAGGCGCTCGGCCTGCTCGAAGACGAGGGCCTCGTCGCGCTATCGCGCCAAAGGCACGTTCGTCACGGACAAGGCCCGGGCGCATGTCTGGCTCGATGTGACGACCGACCTCCGGGGCATGTTGACACGCGCGACGGCGCGACGATCGAGAGTGCTCGAGGACGCGCTGGTTCCGCGCCCGAGCGCTGGCCGCACGATATCGGCACGATATCGCGGACCTGCCGGCGGCTGCGGCGCCGCCACGTCCGCGACGGGCGGGCGTTCCTTATCGCCGAGGTCTATATCGACGCAGCGCTGGCGAGCCGCCTGCCGAAGCGCGCCATCCAACGCTGACCGCGATGCGCCTCGCCGCGAGCATTCCCGGCGTGCACATCGAAAGCGCGTCAGACCATGACGATCGGCAGTTCGGATCTGGAAGTCTCGGAACTGCTCCGGATTGCCGCTGAATGCGCCGATCTGTTTCGTCGATCGTTCGGCGGTGGATCACGCGCAGGCGGCTGGTGCTGGTGTCAAAGGGCATATACCGCGGCGACGTCGTGCGCGTCGACATGGACGTCAAATGACCGGCGCAAGGCAAATAGGTCATAAGTATGAACTTTATGTTCAAGCATGTCGGCGCCGGAATCGGAGTGTCGTTGCCGTGGCCGCGATGTGGTCGGTGATGCAGCCGCATGGTCCGGCTGCCTCTGCCGAGGTGGCGCGCACCCGCGAAATCGTCCGCTATGACAACGTCGAAATCGATCTCATCGCCGAAGGACGCGGGCCGCTGATCGTCATGCTGCCATCCGCGCGGCCGCGACTCCGAGGATTTCGACGACGTCGCGTCCCGGCACACAAGCTGGCTATCGCGTGCTGCGGCCGCAGCCGCGTGGCGCCGGCGGGAGCACGGGCCCGCTCGAAGGCATCCGGATGCAGGATCTCGCGCGCGATGTCGCGCATGTCATCGCCCGCGAACGCAGGCCCGGCCGTGATCGCCGGTCGTGCCTTCGGCAACTGGGTGGCGCGCATGACGGCCGCTGACCATCCCGCGCTCGTACGCGGCGTCGTTCTGATGGCGGCGGCCGCCAAAGGGCGTACCCGGAAGAACTGCGCGCCGTCGTGCAGCAAGCCGCCGATACGGGACTGCCGGACGACCAGCGCCTCGCGGCCTTGCGCAGGGCTGTCCTTCCAGCCCAGACGCGCCACCTGTGGCTGCACGGCTGGGCGCCGGCCGCAAACAAGGCGCAGAGCGTGGCGGTATCCGCGACGAAACAGGCTGAATACTGGCAGGCCGGCACGGTTCCAATGCTCGATCTGGTTCCCGAAGGGGACCCGTTCAAGCCGAGGGAAGTGGAACGAAAGCCGCCGGGAGTTCGGCGACCGCGTGTCCGTCGTCGTGATCCCGAACGCCAGCCACGCGCTGATCCCGGAGCAGCCTGGCGCCGTCGTCGACGCTGTCGTGGCGTGGATCGCGAAGCTGTAACGCACCTATGAAAAACGAGGTGCAGCAAGCGCCTCGCACATGGGAGGAAAAGTAATGATGCGAAGTCTTGTTCGCGGGATGATCGTGGCCGCACTTCTTGTCTTGCCGCAATTGGCACAAGCGCAGTCTATCCCAACAAACCGATCAAGCTGATCGTGCCGTTTCCGGCGGGCGGTCGGCTGACACCATCGCCCGTGTGCTGACGGAGAAGATGGCGCCCCTGCTGGTGTCAGCCGATCATCCTCGAGAACCGTGGCGGCGCGGGCGGCGTGACGGGAATAGGCGCGGTCGCGAAAGCGGAGCCCGACGGCTACACCCTCGGCATTTCGAGCGCCGGTCCGCTCGCGATCACGCCAGGTGCTTTCCGAGACGATGCCGCTACGACGTGCACAAGGACTTGAAACTGCTGACGCAGGTCGTCGAGGTTCCCGAATTGCTTGTCGTCGCCGACAACGTCCCGGCCAGGACGTTCGGCGAACTCATCGCGCTCGCCATCAAACCGGACAAGCTCAATTTCGCCTCGCGACCGGCATCGGCGGCGTGCCGCACATGGCGGGGAATTGGCCAAGGTGTCGGCGGGCATCAACATCGAGCACGTGCCGTATCGCGGCGCGGCGCCCGCCGTGAACGACCTGCTCGGCGGTCACGTCAACGATGATGTTCGCCGACATTCCCGTACTGCTCGGCAACGTGACGGCGGGTAAACTCGGGCGCTCGCCATCCGGCAGCGCCAAACGTGCCCGAGCGCGCCCGACGTATGCCGACGACGGCCGGCTCGGCATGCCGCAGGTACTCGCCAACAACTGGTATGGGCTCGTGGCGCCGGGCGGCCTTCCCGCAGCCGACGTCGCCGCCAGGATCTCTTCAGCGGCTGTCGAGGCGCTGAACTCGACCGGGTCAAGGACAAGCTCGCCCTTCAGGGGCGCAACCACGGTCGGCAGCACGGGCGAACAGTTTTCGGCCCATGTGAAGGCCGAGATGGAGAAGATGGGCGCAGGTCGGCAAAGCGGGGGGCGTCAAGCTGCAGTGATTTGCATGAGGCCGGCGCGTTCGCTTCGCGATCTGGTAGGCGCTTACGCCCGCGCCCGCTCGTTGCGGACGCTCTGCAGTTCCACCGGGCGGTCCGGGATCGAGATCCGGAAGCGTGGCGCCGATGGTGCCTTCGACCAGATGGATGTCGCCGCCATGGGCGCGGACCAGTTCGGCGGCGATCGCCAGCCCAGCCCGCTGCCGCCGGGGCGGCCGGAGGTCTGGAACGCCTCGAACAGATGCTCGCGCGCCTTCGCCGGCACGCCGGGGCCGGTGTCGGAGACCTCGATGATCGCGACCGAGCCTTCGCGGCGGCCGGTGATGCGGATCTGCAAGGTCGCGGCATCGCCCTTGGCGGCTTTCCAGCGCCTGCGGCGGCATTGCGCACCAGGTTGAGCAGCACGCGAAACAGCTGGTCGGGATCGGCGTCGATCGAGAGCCAGCGCTCGATCGCGCTGATCCAGGTGATCGAGGCATCGGCGGCGAGGCCGGCGGATTCGCGCACCTCGGTCACCACGGGCTCGACCAGGATCATGCGGCGGTCGGGCTCGGCTTCCTGCGCGCGGCCATAAGAAAGGGTCGACTGGCAGAAATCGATGGCGCGCTCCAGCGAGCGCATCAGCTTCGGCGCAAAGCGCTGCACGCGCGGATCCGGCACGCTGGCGAGTTGATCCGACAGCAATTGCGAGGACGCCAGAAGATTGCGCAGATCGTGGTTGATCTTCGACACCGCAAGCCCGAGCGCGGCGAGCCGGCTCTTCTGCGAAAGCATCGAGACCGAGGTCGCGCTGCATGTCGGACAATTCGCGTTCCGCCACGCCGATCTCGTCGCCGCGCTGGCTCGGCACGATGATGCGCGCCGCGCTTTCCGGGTTTTCGTGGAAGCCGACCAGATTGGCGGTCAGCCGCCGCATCGGCCGCACGAACAGATAATGCAGCGCGAGGTAGACCAGCCCCGCGGCGAGCATCGCGATCCCCAGCGAGACCACCAGCAGATTGCGGGAAAACCGGTACATCGCCTGCCGCAACGGCTTTTCATCGACCACGACCTCGATGAATTGCGCAGCCGCCGGGCGCGGGTCCCACCACGCGGATGGTCTGGTTGCCGGTCTCCAGCATGGTCTCGAAGGACTCGACGATCGCGGACCACACCGTCAGCGTCCGCATGTCGATGTCGCGGTCGATCGCCGCCGGCAGGTCGGCGCTGGCGAGCAGCCGGCGCTGCTGCCCCATCTTGATGGCGACCGCGCGCGCACCGACGCTGGTCAGGATCTGCCGCGCCAGCGAATCCGGCACCATGCCCGAGCGGCGCGGCATCCAGCACCAGGGCGGCCGTGTTGGCCGCCGCGAGGCGGTCGTTCAGCCGGTTGGTCCAGAAATTCGCGATCGAAGGCACGTAGATCATCAGGCAGGGCGATCATCACGAGCGGGATCGTCAGCAGCAGCAGCTTGCCGGACAGGCCGAGCCGACGCGGTGCCCGAGGGCCGCGGCGCTTGAGGGGTCGGCTGGTCGTCGGTCGCTGACACGAATATCCGCCTTGATATCTCTGTGCGTGGAGCCCCGCCGGAACAGAGACCGGCGCTGGTCCTCACCCGTACACTGATTCCGAGGATGCGTTTCGGCCCCCGACCGGTCAAATTACCGATCGCTAATGTCCGGATCGGTTCCGATGGACCCGGGCACGCCGCCTTCTCGCCCCTAAAAACCCCGCGAAAACAGATATATTCGCCCCAATTGCGACGTTTCAAAGAACGGCTGCCGCGGCAACCCCGACATTGACGAAAACAGGTCGCTCCCGTATAAGCCGCGCCAACTGTCCGCGATGGCCCGGTTCTCACCGGGGGCGGCTCGTTTGGGGCCGTAAATGGCCCGTTTTCGGGCCGGCCCGCATCACCGGACTGCTCGATCTCAATTCAACAGGCAAATTGCCCGGTCAGCGGAGAACTACCCGTGAAGCGGACTTATCAACCCAGCAAACTGGTGCGCAAGCGCCGTCACGGCTTCCGCGCCCGTCTCGCCACCGACCGGCGGCCGCAAGGTTCTCGCCGCCCGCCGTGCGCGTGGCCGCAAGCGTCTGAGCGCCTGAGCCGGATCTTCCGGAGATTTCATTCATGGATCGGCTGAGGCAGCGGGCGGACTTCCTCGCCGTTGCCAATGGCACGCGGGCGAACAGCGCTGCCTTCGTGGTGCAGGGCCGCCTGCGCGACGATGATGGCCCGATCCGGATCGGTTTCACCGTTACCAAAAAGAACGGTACCGCCACCGAGCGCAATCGCATCCGGCGCCGGCTTCGCGAACTCGTGAAGCGGCTGGACGTCATATCCATGCGACCACACCATGATTATGTGCTGGTCGGCCGCCGGGCCGCGCTCACCCGCGACTTCGCAACCATGCTCGACGATCTCCGTTCGGCGCTGCATCGCCTCGACCGGCAGCCGAAACCACAGCGGCGCGACCCGCAGTCAGTTGAATGGCGAGACCCCAGAACGATGACCGACAATCGCAACACCATCCTCGCCGTCATTCTGTCCGGCCTTGTGCTGATCGCGTGGCAGTATTTCTACAACATGCCGCAGATGGAGCGGCAGCGCGCGCAAACCCAGACCCAGGCCGAGCTCAACAAGCCGTCGCCGCAGACGGCGCCCGGGATCGACCACGCCGCAGCCGGGCTCGGCGCCATCCGCCACCACGCCCGCCGGCCAGCCGGGCGCAGCGCAGCGCCCGTCGTCAGCCGCGACGCCGCGATCGCCGCCTCGCCCGCGCATCAAGATCGAGACGCCGCGGGTTTCCGGCAGCATCGCGCTGAAGGGCGCACGCATCGACGACCTGTCGCTGGAGAAATTCCGCGACACCGTCGATCCCGAAGTCGCCCGCGATCGTGCTGTTCTCGCCGTCGAACACGGCTCATCCCTATTATGCCGAGTTCGGCTGGGTCGCGGCGACGCGGCTCGACGGCGCGGCTTCCCGACCGCGATACGGTGTGGCAGCAGGAAGGCTCGGGCGCGCTGTCGCCGAGCAACCCGGTGACGCTGAAATACGACAATGGCGAAGGCCTCACCTTCCGCCGCACCATTGCGATCGACGACCGCTATCTCTTCACCATCAAGGACGACGTCACCAACGTCGGCAGTGCGCCGGTCACGCTCTATCCGTTCGCCCTCATCTCGCGCCACGGCACGCCTGAGGTCTCGGGCTACTACATCCTGCATGAAGGGCCTGATCGGCTATCTCGGCGAGAAGGGCCTGCAGGAGCACGGCTACAAATCCGTCGCCGAGGCGCCCGTGCTGGGCAATGGCGGGCGGGGCTTTGAGTTCGATGTGACGAATGGCTGGCTCGGCATCACCGACAAATATTGGGCCGCGGCGCTGTTGCCCGACACGACGGCGCGCCTCAAGGCCCGCTTCCTCGCCGAACCCCTGCCAGGAACCGGCTCAAGGTTCGTTATCAGACCGACTACCTGCAGGATCCGCAGACCATTGCGATCGGCGGCACCGGCAGCGCCAATGCGCGGCTGTTCGCGGGCGCCAAGGAAGCCGGCGTCGTCGGCATCAATTTCCCGCTGGCCGGCCACGGCGGCTACAACAAGCAGCTCGAGCTGAACCATTTCGATCTGTTGATCGACTGGGGCTGGTTCTACTTCATCACCAAGCCGATGTTCCTGGCGCTCGACTACTTCTACCACCTGGTCGGCAATTTCGGCGTCGCCATTCTGCTGGTGACCGTGCTGGTCGAAGCTGCTGTTCTTCCCGCTCGCCAACAAGTCCTACGCCTCGATGGCGAAGATGAAGTCGGTGCAGCCGCAACTGGCGGCGCTGAAGGAGCGCTATCCGGACGACCGCCAGAAGCAGCAGCAGGAGATGATGGAGATCTACACGCAAGGAGAAGATCAATCCGATCGCCGGTTGTCTTCCCGGTCGCCCTGCAGATCCCGGTGTTCTTCTCGCTCTACAAGGTGCTGTTCGTCACCATCGAAATGCGCCACGCGCCGTTCTACGGCTGGATCAAGGACCTCTCGGCGCCCGATCCGACCACGATCTGTTCAACCTGTTCGGACTGCTGCCTTTCGACCCGACGCATGTGCCGGTGTTCGGCGCTTATCTCGCGCTCGGCGTCTGGCCGATCATCATGGGCATCACGATGTGGTTCCAGATGAAGCTGAACCCGACGCCGCCGGATCCGACCCAGAAGATGATCTTCGACTGGATGCCGCTGATCTTCACCTTCATGCTGGCGGGCTTCCCGGCGGGTCTGGTGATCTACTGGGCCTGGAACAACCTGCTCTCGGTGCTGCAGCAGAGCTACATCATGCGCAAGAACGGCGTGAAGGTGGAGCTGTTCGACAACATCAAATCCACGTTTCAAAAAAAAGCCTGAAGACAGAGACTAAGAACTCGACTCCGTTTAGTCACACGTCCATCAGAACGTCATGCCCGGCTTGTCCCGGCATTCACGTCTCTAGGGCACAGAAAGACGTGGCCGGAACAAGGCCTCGGCCACGATGCAGTCGGGTTCGCGTGACCGCAGCCGGCCCCTCAGCTTCCCGCATCTGCGTCGGCGAGAAAGGCCGAACCGCCGCCGGAAACAGCGGTTGAAATAGACACTTCGTTGAAGCCGCAGGCATAGGCGATGTCGCTCACCCGCATGGCGGTGCGCGGCAGCGGCCAGCAGCCCGCCGCCTTCTGCAAGCGCAATTCCATTACCCGCGTCGGCAAAGCTGACGCCGGTCTCCTGCATCAATTCGTCGCTGGCGTGGCGCGACGACAGGCCTCATCGCACGCGCCACTTCCGCAGGCCCCGAACGACGGCCGCGTGAACCCAGTGCCGATGCGCCGCACAATCTCGAGCGCGCGCGCCGCGCAGCCCGCGCATGCGCGCGCCAGTTCGCTCGCCTCGCGGCCGGCGCCGAACGCGAGCGCGATCAGATCCGTGATGGTGGTGCCGATATGGCCAGCAGCCGCGGCGCGCCTCGTCCTGCAAATCGTCCGGCGCGAACAGCAAATCGAGATAGCGGCTGAGGAAACGTACCGGCGCGACCCCGGCGTCCAGCGGCTTGCATCAAGAGATCGTCCACATGACGACAGCGCGCCGATACGTTGGCGCGGAATGAACAGCGATGACCACGCGACTACCGCTATCGGCGTGTCGCATGCGACCGCCCATGGTGTTGGTCGCGAGCAGCACGCCGCCGGACTGCGAGGCGCGCGTCGCGGCCGGACTGCGTGAATGAGGTGACGGACCTGCCCTGGTTCAGGCACAGGATGAGATCATCGCTGCCGTCGATCGCGGCATAATGGGACGGCCGCTCAAACCGGTCGACCGTGCCCTGAACCGTAAGCGCGCTGATCTCTGAAACCGTGCCAGATCGGCGCGTATCGAAAAGCGCCGATCGGCCACCGGCGAAATCGAGCTTGCAACTATGCGCAACAAAGCAGGTCCTGCCACGCCGCCAGCCGCGCCCGGTCGTCGAGATGCGCGGGCAGATCGTCGGACGCGGCGTGAACCCCTCTGGGCGGCGTCACCGTTTCATCGTTCGTCACACTCACCGAACGGCCCTCTGTTGGCTCTGTCTCACTACGCAGGCGCATCACGGAGTCGCGCCGGCCATGCCATGGTTCAACATGAAGCGGGATACGTCCAGCCCTGTCTCTATCCTCGCGTGTGGCCGGTTCTCATGCGTTCAAGATCGGCGCCTGCGAATTCAAGCCGCGCCAGCCCGGACAGTAGCAACCCGGCAACAAGTCCAAACAAACAGGGGCGCCTGCACTACCGGTTCTGATCGCCAGGTGTCCGCCCGCCGGTCCGTGACCGGGTACGCGGACCGGTCTCCGGCATCGAAATGGCAAAAACTCTCCCGTTCCTGCCGGTATCGGCGGGCATATTCACCTTTTCGCCGTCCGCCACGCTTTGCTAAGCGTCGGCACGTGAACGCTGCACATCGATGCGAAGCTGATCGAAGAGGGCCGAAAACTCTTCGCCGGCGACTGGCAGTTCATCTGGGCTTCGCCCTCGATCGAGACGCTGCCGCCGATGGCAGGCGTGGAAGTGGCGTTCGCCGGCCGCTCCAATGTCGGCAAATCGAGCCTGATCAACGCGCTCACCGGCCGCAACGCGCTGGCGCGCACCTCGCATACGCCGGGCCGCACCCAGGAACTGATCTTCTTCGACGGCCCTGATAATGCAGGACTGCGGCTGGTCGACATGCCCGGCTATGGCTACGCCTCGGCGCCAAGACCCAGGTCGCGTCCTGGACCAAGCTGATCCATCAATTCCTGCAGGGCCGCGCCACGCTGGCGCGGGTCTATGTGCTGATCGACGCGCGCCACGGCATCAAGGATGTCGACCAGCGACGTGCTGAAGACGCTGGACAAGTCCGCCGTGAGCTACCAGGTGGTGCTGACCAAGGCGGACCAGGTGAAGAAGGCTGAGCTGGAGAAAAACATCGGCAAACCACGGCCGCGCTCGCCAAACATCCCGCCGCGTTTCCGGAAGTTCTGGTGACATCCTCGCGCTCCGGCGCCGGCATGCCCGGAATTGCGCGCCGCGATGGTGCGCCTCGTTGCACGAGCGCGCCTGATGAGCCGCACGGCTCGCATCCTGATCGTGCTGGCCGCCGTCATGGGCGCCGATGGCGTCATGCTGGCGGCGGCCTCCGCCCATGGCGCTGATGCGTCGCGGCTGGCTTCCGCGTCGTCGATGCTGCTGTTTCACGCCACGCGCGGTATTGGGTGCCGTCGCGCTGGCGGAGCGCGGGATCGTGCCATCGCGAGAATCGGCATCGCAGCCGCTTTCGGCTTCGTGATCGCGGCAAGCCTGTTCGCCGGCGACCTGACGCTGCGGCATTATGCCGGACACGGGCTGTTTCCTTTGGCCGCGCCGACCGGCGGAACGCGCTGCTGATCGCAAGCTGGCTGGCGCTGGCTGTGGCGGCGGCCTGGCCGCGGCGGGGTGACCGCTTTTCTTCCCTTTCCCCTTGTGGGGAGGGAAGAAGAGACCACGAACACAAAAATCCCCACTTTGCGCCCTGCCCGCCAATCAGATAGAACCCGGCCCGGACATCTGGAATGGCGAGACCCGCTTCATGACATCATCGCAGAATATCAGCCCGCCTCGATCAGGCCCGCATCCTGTCGGAAGCGCTGCCGCATATGCAGCAGTATGACGAGGAAACCATCGTCATCAAATATGGCGGCCATGCCATGGGCGCCGAGGAAACCGCCAAAGCCTTTGCGCCGCGACATCGTGCTGCTGGAGCAGACCGCGATCAATCCGGTGGTCGTGCATGGCGGCGGGCCGCAGATCGCGACCATGCTCAAGCGGCTCGGCATCCAGTCCGAATTCGCAGCCGGCCTGCGCATCACCGATGCCGCCACCATCGAGATCGTCGAGATGGTGCTGGCGGGCTCGGTCAACAAGCAACTGGTCGGCTACATCAACGAAGCCGGCGGCAAGGCGGTGGGCTTAAGCGGCAAGGACGGCAACATGGTGAAGGCGTCGAAGACGACGCGCACCATGGTCGATCCGGATTCCAACATCGAGAAGGCGATCGATCTCGGCTTCGTCGGCGACCCCGACAAGGTGGATCTGACGCTATTGAACCAGTTGATCGGCTACGAGCTGATCCCGGTGCTGGCGCCGCTGGCGACCTCGCATGACGGCCAGACGCTGAACGTCAACGCCGACACCTTTGCCGGTGCCGTGGCCGGCGCGCTGAAGGCCAAGCGGCTGCTGCTTTTGACCGACGTGCCCGGCGTGCTCGACAAGTCGAAGAAGCTGATCCCGGAATTATCCGTCAAGGATGCGCGAAAGCTGATCGCCGACGGCACGATTTCCGGCGGCATGATCCCGAAGGTCGAGACCTGCATCTACGCGCTGGAACAGGGCGTGCAGGGCGTCGTCATCATCGACGGCAAGACGCAGCACGCGGTCTTGCTCGAATTGTTCACCAACCAGGGCACCGGCACGCTGATTCACAAGTGACCCGCGCGATCTCCTCGACCCCTTACGCTCGCGCTCCGCGCAAGAATGCGGCGGTATGGGAGACGCACGATCCTCGCACTGCCGGCCGCGGCGATCTCGCTGTTCGTTTCCTCCTTGCCCGCGTTTGCGGACCTGAAACTCTGCAACCGCATGAGCTATGTGATCGAGGCCGCGATCGGCATCGACGACAAGTCGGCAACCGCGACGCGCGGCTGGTTCCGGATCGATCCCGCCGCCTGCCGCGTGGTGCTGCAGGGCGCGCTGACCGCCGACCGCATCCTGCTGAATGCGCGCGCGCTCGGCGTCTACGGCGCCTCGCCGATCCCGCAGAACGGCAGCGACACGCTGTGCATCGCGCCGGAAAATTTCGTCATCGCCGCGGCCCGCCAATGCCGCGGCAACCAGACGCCAGCGCCCTTCACCCAGATCACGCCGACGCGGACCGACGACGGCAACCTGGTCGCCTATCTCGCCGAGGATCCTGAATATGACGACGAGCAGGCGCGGCTCGCCGGCATCCAGCGGCTGCTCGGTCATCGCGGGCTATGACGCCGCGCCGATCGACGGCGTCGACGGGCCGAAGACGCAAGGCGCGCTTTGCGGCGTTCCTGAAGAGCCGCGGGCTCGCCGCTGACGTCGTGCAGTCGCAGAATTTCTTCACCACCATGATCGAGGCCGTGCAAAAGCCCTCCTCCAGCGGCTGACCTGGTGCAACGACACGCCGCACAAGATCATGGCCGCGGTCGCCACCGACGACGGCAAGGCGGTGACCAGCCGCGGCTGGTACCGCATCGATCCCGGCAAGTGCCTGCATCCCGACGTGACCGGCCAGCCCGAAGCAGGTCTACAGCTTTGCCGAAGCCGTCGACGGCGAAAACCGCGCCGTCAAATACCGGGACAAGCCGTTGAACTGGGGCGGGGCGAAGGAGCTCTGCACGCGCGAGAGCAAGTTCGAGATATCCGAACAGGGCGATTGCGGCACCCGCGGGCTTGCGCCGATCGGCTTTGCGCCGGTGGATATGAGCAGCGGCGGCAAGACGCTGCGATTTGCGATGCCGTGATGTTGATTCGCTCCCGACATAGACTTCTTCCGTCATCACCGCGCCTTGTGCGCAATGCGCACTGGGGCGGGTGATCCAGGTACTCCGTGACGGCTGTTGCTTATCTCGATGGCCGCGGCGTACTGGATGCCCCGCCTTCGCGGGGCATGACAGCGAGGATATGCGATGACCTTCCCCGCCCCTTCACGCATATCGACACCTGGGTGTTCGATCTCGACAACACCCTGTACCCGCACCACGTCAATCTGTGGCAGCAGGTCGACGCGCGGATCGGCGAGTTCATCAGCGCGTATTTAAAAATCTCCGCGGAAGAAGCCCGCGTGATCCAGAAGGACTATTACCGCCGCTACGGCACCAGCATGCGCGGCATGATGACCGAGCATGGCGTGCACGCCGACGATTATCTGGCCTACGTGCACAAGATCGATCACTCGCCGCTGGAGCCGAACCCGGCGATGGGGACTGCGATCGCGAAACTTCCCGGCCGCAAGCTGATCCTGACCAACGGCTCGACCGACCATGCCGGCGCGGTGCTGGCACGGCTCGGCATAACCCAGCATTTCGAGGCGGTGTTCGACATCATCGCCGCCGAACTGGAGCCGAAACCGGCGCCGCAGACCTACGACAAATTTTTGCGCGTCCACGGCGTGGATCCCCGAAATCGGCGATGTTCGAGGATCTCGCCCGCAACCTCGTGGTGCCGCACCAGCTCGGCATGACCACGGTGCTGGTCGTGCCCGACGGCGCCAAGGAAGTGGTGCGCGAGGACTGGGAGCTGGAAGGCCGGGATGCGGCTTACGTCGATCATGTGACGGATGATCTGACGGGGTTTTGGAGAAGTTGGCGAACGATTAGGCGCGCGGCCGCCACCACCTTCGGCCGTCATGCCCCGCGAAGGCGGGGCATCCAGTACGCCGCGGCCTTCGAAATGATCCTCCGACGCCGCGGTGACTGGATCACCCGCCCCAGTGCGCAATTGCGCACAAGGCGGGTGATGACGACGGAGCTGAACGACGACATCCCGCCTTGACTCTCCCCTCCCAAATCCCGAAAAGCCCGTCAAGTTCGCCCGAAATCCCTAAGGAAATCCCGATGTCCCTGTCCGCGCTCGAATCCACCGTCAACGCCGCGTTCGATGCCCGCGACGGCATTTCGACTTCGACCAAGGGCGAGGTTCGCGAGGCTGTCGATCACGCGCTCGAGCTGCTCGACAAGGGCGAGACGCGCGTCGCCGAGCGCGGGGCCGATGGCAAGTGGAAGGTCAATCAGTGGCTGAAGAAGGCGGTGCTGCTGTCGTTCCGCCTCAACGACATGAGCGCCATTCCCGGCGGCCCCGGCAAGGCCTCGTGGTGGGACAAGGTGCCGTCGAAGTTCGAGGGCTGGGGCGAGAACCGCTTTCGCGACGCCGGATTCCGCGCCGTGCCCGGCGCGATCGTGCGCCGCTCGGCCTTCATCGCGCGCAACGTCGTGCTGATGCCGTCCTTCGTCAATCTCGGCGCCTATGTCGATGAAGCGACCATGATCGACACCTGGTCGACCGTCGGCTCGCTGCGCGCAGATCGGCAAGCGCGTGCATATTTCGGGCGGCGTCGGCATCGGCGGCGTGCTGGAGCCGCTGCAGGCCGAGCCCGTGATCATCGAGGACGATTGCTTCATCGGCGCGCGCTTCGAAGTCGCCGAAGGCGTGATCGTGCGCAAGGGCGCGGTGCTGGCGATGGGCGTGTTCCTCGGCGCCTCCACCAAGATCGTCGACCGCGTAACCGGCGAGACTTTCATCGGCGAGGTGCCGGAATATTCGGTCGTGGTTCCCGGCGCGCTGCCCGGCAAGCCGCTGAAGAACGGCCAGCCCGGCCCGTCGACCGCCTGCGCCGTGATCGTCAAGCGCGTCGACGAGCGCACCCGCTCCAAGACCAGCATCAACGAGCTGCTGCGGGATTGATCGAACCGGGGACTTTCCCGCGCGACTAACGTACCGGGTGGGCGGCATTCTATGGCCGCCCGGAGCCTTTGGTATGGACTGGATCTGGTATCTCTTCCGCTTCGACGGCCGCATCAACCGCGCCTTGTTTTGGCAGGCGCTGCTGATTGTCCTGCTGTTGACCGGTCTGCTCGACTGATCGGTCAGGCGATCCACCTCCTCAACGGCCAAAGATCGTTCACCTCTTCGCTCACCTTCTCCTCCGACTTCGCTCTCGACGACCTCTTCAAGGTGGTCGATCCCCGGGCCTATCGTCTGCTGCCGTCCGCCGACCGCCCGACCCTGATTCTCAAGGCGTTCGGCACGGCGTTGTTCCTGTGGATTTACTCCGCGACTGCGATCAAGCGGCTGCATGATCGCGACAGGAGCGGCTGGTGGATCGTTCCGTTCTTCGTCGTGCCCGGCCTGTTCAGCCAGTTCTCGGACCTGCTGCCCGACTCCAACTGGGTCCTTGCGATCGTGCTGGTCATGCAAATTTCCGTGGCTGTGGGGGTTCGTCGAAATGTTCTGTCTGCACGGCAGCCTGGGCAGCAACCGGTTCGGTCCCGATCCGCTGGCTGAAGTCGAGGACAACGCCGCGTCCACGCCGCCCCCACAAAAGGCTGGGACCAGCAGAGCGAGCTCGAAATTGTCCCGCCCAGCGCCAGCCCGCCCGGCGGCATGCATGTTAAGCGGAGCACATGACTGATGCTCTCTCCATTGCCCGCGACCTCATCCGCTGCCCTCGGTAACCCCGGCCGACGCCGGTGCCCTGGGGGTGCTTGAAAGGCGCTCGCCGCAGCCGGCTTCACCTGCCACCGCGTGACCTTCTCCGAACCCGGCACCGCCGATATCGACAACCTCTACGCCCGCATCGGCGACTGAAGCGCCGCACATCACCTTTGCCGGACACACCGACGTGGTGCCGCCGGGCGATGAAACCGCATGGACGCTCGGCGCGTTCTCCGGCGAGGTCAGGGACGGTTTTCTCTATGGCCGCGGCGCCGTCGACATGAAGGGCGGCATCGCCTGCAGCGTCGCCGCGGTGCTTGCAATATCTCGCCGACACTGGCGGCGAGCCAAAAGGCTCGATCTCGTTTCTGATCACCGGCGATGAAGAAGACATTTCCGTCAACGGCACCATCAAGCTGTTGAAGTGGTGCGCCGAGCGCGGCGAGAAATTCGATCATTGCGTGCTCGGCGAGCCCTCGAATGTCGAGGTGCTCGGCGACTGCATCAAGATCGGCCGCCGCGGCTCGCAGTCCGGCACGCTTTATGTCGACGGCGTGCAGGGCCACGTCGCCTATCCGCACCGCGCCGCCAACCCGGTGCCGGATATTTCGCGGCTGATCGTGGCGCTTGCCGACGAGCCGCTCGATCACGGCAGCGCGCAGTTTCAGGCTTCCAACCTCGAATTCACCTCCGTCGACGTCGGCAACACCGCGAGCAATGTGATCCCCGGCCAGGCGCGCGCAAAATTCAACATCCGCTTCAACGACAACCACACCCAGGAAACGCTGCGCGCGCTGGTCGAGGAACGGCTGACAAAAGCCTGCGGCAACCGCATCCGCGCCCGCATCGTGTGGGAATATTCCAACTCCAACGTGTTCGTCACAAAGCCCGGCGCCTTCACCGACCTCGCCGTCAGCGCGATCGAGGAGGTGACGGGCCGCAAGCCGGAGCTCTCGACCTCCGGCGGCACCTCGGATGCGCGCTTCATTTCGAGCTATTGCCCGGTGATCGAGTTCGGCCTGGTCGGCCAGACCATGCATCAGATCGACGAACGCACGCCGGTGTCGGATCTGGAGAAGCTGACGAGGATCTATCGCGGGTGTGCTGGACCGGTATTTCGTCGCGTCATCGCCGCTTCGGTCATCCAGGCGTCAGTCGATACCCTTCGCGGGCGTATGACGGTCGAAGGCCTAATACTCCACCCGCACCAGATACAACCCGTCCGGCGGCGCGACGGGGCCGCAGGCGGCGCGGTTGCGGGCGGCGAGTGCGGCGGCGAGATCGTCGGCGCTCCAGCGGCCTTCGCCGACCCACACCAGCGAGCCCACCATCGAGCGCACCTGGCTGTGCAGGAACGAGCGCGCGGACGTCAGGATCGAAACTGCGTCGCCCTCCCTGATGACGTCGAGCTGATCGAGCGTCTTCTTCCGGCGATTTCGCCTGGCATTCGGTGTCGCGAAAGGTCGTGAAATCGTGCTTGCCGAGCAGCCGCTGCGCGGCGATGTGCATCGCGTCCGTATCGAGATGGCGCGGCACGCGCCAGCTTCGCTTGATATCGAGCGCGAGGTTGGCGCGGTGGTTGGTGATGCGATAGCGGTAATGCCGCTTCTGGCGGAGAAGCGCGCTCGAAATCATCCGGCGACGATTTCCGCCGAGAGCACGCCGATCGGATGCGGGCGCAGATGCGCGTTCAGCCCGTCGCGCAGGCGCCCCGGCGGAAACGGCTTTTCGATATCGCAATGCGCGACCTGCGCCCAGCGCATGCACGCCGGCATCGGTGCGGCCCGCGCCGTGGACGCGAACCTGCTCGCCGCAGATCGCCTTCACCGCGGCTTCCAGCGCGCCCTGCACCGTCGGTCCGTTGTCCTGGATCTGCCAGCCGGAGAACGGCGTGCCGTCATATTCGATGATGAGCTTGTAGCGGGGCATCAGCCGAGCCGCGCCGGCGGTTTGAGCGGCGTGCCGCGCAGAAAATCCGCCGATTTCATCGGCGCCTTGCCGGCGCGCTGCAGTTCAAGGATGCGGATCGCGCCGTCACCGCAGGCAATCGTCGAGGCGATCGTCGAGCACCTCGCCCGGCGCGCCGGAACCCTTCGCCGGTTCGCAGCGCGAGAATCTTGATGCGCGCCGGTTCGCCATCGCTCGCGATCTCGCACCAGGCGCCGGGAAACGGCGACAGGCCGTGAATATGCCGCAGCACCGCGCGCGCCGGGCGCTGTCCAGTCGATCCGCGCCTCGGCCTTGTCGATCTTGGCGGCGTAGGTCACGCCGTCTTCGCTTTGTTTCTGTCAGCTGCAGCCCGCCGCGCTCCAGCCCGCCCATCGCACGCACCATCAGATCGGCGCCGAGCGGCGCCAGCGCATCGTGCAGGTCGGCGGCGGTCATGGTGTCCGTGATCGCCAGCCGCTCGGCCATCGCGACGTCGCCGGTGTCGAGGCCGACATCCATCTTCATCACCATCACGCCGGTCTCGGCATCGCCGGCCATGATGGCGCGGTTGATCGGGCGGCGCCGCGCCAGCGCGGCAGCAGCGAGCCGTGCAGATTGAAGCAGCCGAGCTTTGGCGCATCCAGAATGGCCTGCGGCAGGATCATGCCGTAGGCGACGACGACGGCCGCATCGGCATTGTGCGCGCGGAATTCTCGAGCGCTTCCGGCGTCTTCAGCGTCGTTGGCGTCAGCACGGGAATGCCCAGCCGCCGCGCTTCCTGCTCGACGGGCGTCGGCTGCAGCTTCATGCCCCGCCCCGCCGGCTTCGGCGCGCGGGTGTAGACGGCCACGACCTCATGGCCATGGGCCACGAGTTCGAGCAGCGTCGGCACCGCGAAGTCGGGCGTGCCCATGAAGATCGAGGCGGAGAGGCATGAGGCGGATGGATCTCGGTGTGAGCTCGTTTATCCGTCATGGCCGGGCTTGTCCCGGCCATCTACGTCCTTATGTAGCGGCAAGAAGGACGTGGATGCCCGGACAAGCCCGGGCATGACGGTCGATAGAGTGGCGACCTACTCCGCCGCGCGCTTGGCGGCTTTGGTAAACTTCTTCAGCACGCGGTCGCGCTTCAGCTTCGACAGATAGTCCACGAACAGCACGCCGTTGAGGTGGTCGATCCTCGTGCTGGATGCAGGTGGCGAACAGGCCCGTCGGCGTCCTCCTCGTGCACCTTGCCGTCGAGATCGGTGAAGCGGATGCGCACCCGCGCCGGGCGCTCGACCTCCTCGTAATATTCGGGGATCGAGAGACAGCCCTCCTCGTAGACCGAGAATTCCTCCGACGAGGAGATGATTTCCGGATTGATGAAGACCCGCGGTCTGCGGCTTGGTCTCGCCGTTCTCGTCGTTCTTGGCGAGGTCCATGGTGATCAGCCGCAAGCGGTTGCGCGACCTGGATCGCCGCCAGCCCGATGCCGGGCGCGTCGTACATGGTCTCGAACATGTCGTCGGCGAGCTTGCGGATCTCCGTCGTCACCTTTCGACGGGTTTGGAGACCAGCCGCAACTGCTTGTCCGGCAGGATGATGATTTCTCTAAGGGCCATAGCGGGCGATTTAAGCCGCCGACTTGTCGGGGTCAATGCGTCGGGAAGCCCGTTAAGGCGGCCTTAACCATGATTTTTAACGGCGCGTTAACCACGAAAATTAACCGCGCCATTTACCATAAATGTTCCCTCTTCGTTCGCGCAAGCCAGCGAATCGGCTACAAGTCGCGCATGAACGAAATTCTTTTCATCGTCGGCGACCTGCCGATCCACGTCGGCGACGCGCTGATCAGGCTTTGGCGCGCTCGCATTGGTGCTGCTGCTGGCGATTGCCATCGTCATCGCCCGCTCCGGCCGCCGTGGCGCGGAACTGGCGATGGCACAGGCGATCCGCGCCGACGAACTGGAAGAGCGCCTGAGCGAGATGCTGCGCGCGCAGAGCGAGTCCACCGGCCGGGTCGACGCCATGGCGCAGGCGCTGGCGGGCCGCCAGTCCGAGATGACGCGCGCGGTCAATGAGCGGCTGGATCTGGTGACGCACCGCGTCGGCCAGTCGATGGAAGCGACCACGCGCCACACCATGGACAGCCTGCGCGTGCTGCATGAGCGGCTCGGCATCATCGACAACGCGCATAAGAATCTCACCGACCTGACCTCGCAGGTGACGACGCTGCGCGACGTGCTCGCCAACAAGCAGTCGCGCGGCGCGTTCGGCCAGGCGCGGATGGAAGCGATCGTGCAGGACGGCATGCCGCAGGGCTCCTACGAATTCCAGTACACGCTCTCGATCAGGCAAGCGGCCGGATTGCGTGGTGTTCCTGCCCGACCAGCGCCCGCTCGTGCATCGACGCGAAATTTCCGCTGGAAGCGATGACCGCGCTGCACGACGCGCGCAGCGACGAGGAAAGAAATTCGCCAGCGCAGCGCCTGCGCAACGACGTGATGAAGCATGTCAGCGACATCGCCGAGAAGTATCTGATCACCGGCGAGACCCAGGATACCGCGCTGATGTTCGTGCCGTCGGAATCGGTCTACGCCGAAATCCATGACGGTTTCGACGACGTGATCCAGAAGGCCTACCGCGCCCGCGTCGTGCTGGTGTCGCCGTCGCTGCTGATGCTGGCGATCCAGGTGATGCAGCAGATCCTCAAAGACGCGCGGATGCGCGACGCCGCCGACCAGATCCGCACCGAGGTGCTCAATCTCGGCGACGATCTGGGCGCGCTTGCGCGAACGCGTGCTGAAGCTGCAGAAGCATTTTGGCGACGTCAACGAGGACGTCCGGCAGATCCTGATCTCCGCCGACAAGATCGAAAAGCGCGCCGGGCGGATCGAGGAGCTCGATTTCAGCAAGACCGAGGCGCCTGCCGAAGTCCCCGCGCATCGTCTGCCAGACGCGCCGGAGCTTCCCCGTTGCCGCGCAAGCTGCAGGCGGGGGAGTGTTCTTCCTTCTCCCCTTGTGTGGAGTATGAGGCTCTACGTAACCGACTGAGAACGCACGTAAACGGAGCCGGGCGATGGGCAGGCGAAGCGGCGGGATGAATGACCATCCCTTCCTGAACCAACTCCAACTCCCAAACCGTCCTCCTCGCGAGTCGCGCCGCGTCGGCGAGCAGCGCGGCTTGCGGTAACGCCGGGCCGAGCACGGCACCGGAGCGATCAAAAATTCCACGCCGCGACTATTGCAAGAAAAAAATCCTCCGCTGACCCGGTTATCTGAGGACTGTTCGACCTGCTGCTGCCCGTGCCGGCCACATCGTCGTTGCCACCATTGCCGATCAAGGTAGCTGGTTATGAGGCCTTCAGGTCCCTGTCAGGATGGCTCAATTTTGGGATTTTAGCTTTGCCAGTTTCGAGACCGCGCGAGCGTTGATTGCCGCGTTTCGCCAGCCGGAATGACCTTACCAGCAGTACTTCGGCAACAGCGCGAAGCCGGCGACCGCGAGGTGTTGGTTCCGGAACACCACGTCACTGCCCCTGTTAACGGATCTGCCGCCGACAAGGCGTCAAACGCGGGCGGCAATCGCCGTTGTCTTGATAGTGTTAGTTGCTTTTGCGGTAGTGGCCCCGTTTTCCGGCAGGCAGGCGGCGACGCTCAATGCATTCTTTCCCTCACTCGACGCTATTGTTCTAGTCACTGACCTGATTACAGCCGTTCTATTGTATGCCCAATTTTTCGATTTCCCGTTCGCGCTCGCTCCTAGTACTGGCGAGCGGCTATTTGTTCACGGCATTGATCGTCATTCCTCATGCCCTGACGTTTTCGGGCGCTTTCTCGCCGACAGGCCTCTTCGGTGCTGGCCTGCAGACGGGATCATGGCTTTTCATCTTCTGGCACATCGGCTTCGCCGCGGCTTTGTTAGGTTACGCAATATCGAAGGACATGAAGCGCGGCAGGCTCGCCGCCGAAACAGCTGTTGTGCGTGAGATCAGCTGGAGCGTGGTTACCGTAGTTGCGTTGGTGAGCGGAATTGCTTGGCTAACTACAGGAGGCGAGGCGCTGCTACCGCCGATCATTCTTGATACATCCCGGCTGAGTCCCTTCGTGATTTATCCAATTTGGTTCACCATCCTGACTCACCGCTGCGGGACTTGTCATTTTGGTATTCCGCCGACGTTCGGTGCTCGATCTTTGGCTGATTGTGGTGGCAGCGGTGTTCATCGGGGAACTAGCCTTCAGCGGCCTGCTACCAACTGTTCGTTTTAGTGTTGGCTTTTACGCGGGACGCGTGTTCTCGCTCGTTACCTCAAGTATCGTCCTGATCGTATTGCTTGCAGAGACGACGTTACTTTACGTCCATTTAGCTCGGTCGAACGATCTGCTGCAGCGCGAGCGACACAACAAGCTCATGAGCATGGAAGCAATGGCCGCCTCTGATCTCACACGAGTTAAACCAACCGATAGGAGCAGCATCTATTGAACGGTGAGGTAGCGCTGATGTGTCTTAAGGCAACGCCGCCAGATATTGACGACCCATCTGAAGCTCTCGAGAGCATTGTCGAGAGCGCCATGCACGCCAGGGCAATACTCAACAACCTTCGCTCCTGTTTGGAAAAGCGAAGCTGACCAAGGAACGCGTCGATCTAAACGGTCTCAGTCTCGAGGTACTGAAAACACTGAGACCGATACTCACGAACCCGACTCGATATCAAAACTGAACTGGCAAGCGGATTTGCCGCCCGTTCTCGGTCACAAAGGTCAATTGCAAGAGGTTATCAGCGAATTTGATCCACAATGCGGTTGATGCAATGAATTCAGCTAGTTGGGCCTCGGGCACTGATTGACGAACGGAACGGGAAGCCAACAACAAGATCGCAATCGCTGTCGAAGACACGGGTCCAGGTGTCAGCCCGCAGGATACTGAAACCATTTTCGATGCTTTCGTTACGACGAAGCCAAATGGAATGGGGTTGGGACTCGCCATCAGCAAGATGATTGTCGAGCGTCACGAGGGTACATTGTCTGTTTCGAGCGCTATCCCGCGCGGGAGCCATCTTCCAGCGTAACATTGCCAGCGGCATAAGCCAGGAATGATCGTCGCCGCAGTCGCGGTGTCATCGTCCGGCTTGACCGGGCGACCCAGGGCGGATTCCAGAGGCGAAAGATGGGGACCCGCAGCTTACGTCTACATCCTTGCCAGCCGTATCGGCGGGGCACGCTTTACATCGGCGTAACCAATGATCTCATTCGCCGCATCGCCGAGCATCGCCTGAAATTGGCGAAAGGTTTACGAAGAAGTACGAGGTCAGCAACCTCGTCTATTTCGAACAATTCGATGATGCCGAAAACGCGATCAGGCGCGAGAAGCAATTGAAGAAGTGGAATCGAGCCTGGAAAATCCGGTTGATCGAGGAAGCTCAATCCCAGCTGGGACGATCTGTATCCGGGCATCGCCGGCGCTTGAATAGCCTCCGCCCAACCCACTTGCCGCCGTCATACTCCCGCGAAGGCGGGGCATCCAGTAGCACGAGGGAGTCAGCTGCTGAACTCGGGCTTCGCGGAATGCTGGATCGTCCGCCTTCGCGGACGATGAGCACCTACGTAGTCGTTACGCCGGGCGGTGACAGTATGCATGTGTTGCGCCATCGAATCTGCTAGCACCTGCCGCATGACCGCACCACAAGCCTGCGTCGGCCGAGCCCAGAAGATCCCAGCCAGCTCAGCAAACCGCGCCTTCCTCGCGACGGCGCTGGCGGTCTATCTGCGCCGCGCGTGCTGATCGTGCTGTTCCTCGGCTTTTCCGTCCGGGCCTGCCGCTGGCGCTGTCGGGCTCGACGCTGCTGGTGTGGATGCGCGAGGCCGGCGTCGACCTCGGCACCATCGGCCTGTTCTGCCGCTGGTCGGCACGCCCTACACGCTGAAATTCCTGTGGGCGCCGCTGGTCGACGCGCTGCGACGTGCCGGTGCTGTCACGCTGTCTCGGCCGGCGGCGCGGCTGGCTGGTGTTCTCGCAGACTGCCTGCTGATCGCCGCGATCGTGCTGCTGGCGTCTGACCGACCCGGCGCGCGTCGCCGCTGGCTCGTCGCGCTCGGCGCGCTGCTGGTCGCCACCGACGTCGGCGACGCAGGACATCGTGGTCGACGCCTTCCGCGTCGAGAGCCTGCCCGAGAGCGAGCAGGCCGCCGGCATGGCGTCCTATGTCGCGGCCTATCGCATCGGCATGCTGGTCTCGACCGCCGGCGCGCTGTTCATGGTCAGCGGCTTCGAAGGCACCGGGCTCGCCGCGCAGCGCGCGCCTGGATGCGCGGGCTATGCTCGTGATGGCGGCGCTGGTCGCTGATCGGCACCGTCACGGCGCTGGCTGCGACCGAGCCGGAGCAATCGCGCGCGCGCCGAGGCCGCCACGCGCGCGCGACAACGCGCATTCACGCGCGTGCGTCGCGGCCGCGATCGGCGCATTCTCCGAATTCCTGCGCTCGACGCGACGCCTGGGCGGCGCTCGCCTTCGTGGTGCTGTTCAAAGTTCACCGACGCGCTTGCCGGCACCATGACCGCGCCGTTCGTCATCGACCTCGGCTTTTCGCGCAACGACTATGCCGCGATCGTCAAGGGCGTCGGCCTTGCCGCCACGCTGATCGGCGGCTTTGCCGGCGGCTTCGTCGCGCCGCGCTATCCGCTCGCCGCGAGCCTGTGGATCGGCGGCGTGCTGCAGGCGGTCGCCAATCTCGCGTTCTCCTGGCTGGCGCTGGTCGGCGTCGACCAATGCGCGCTGGCCTTCGCGATCACGGCGGAGAATTTCACCAGCGCGATCGGCACCGGTGATCTTCGTCGCCTATCTGTCGGCGCTGTGCCGAAACCCGCTGCACACCGCGACCCAATAGCGCGCTGCTGACCGCGCTCGCCGCGCGTCGGGCGCACCTACCTTCCGTCAGGCGCGGGCTATGTGGCGAAGGCGACGGGATGGCCGCTGTTCTTCGTGATCTGCGTGCGTGGTCGCGGTGCCGAGCCTGATCCTGCTGGCCTGGCTGCAGCGCCGCGGGCATTTTGACGACGTTGGGGCCGGTGAGGGTTTAGCTGCGAAGTGCAGCGCAGCTCACTATCGCGGCGTGCTAGGTCGCACCGGTCAAGCCTGGGCGATGACACACAGTCCTAGTGCCGCAAAATCAGTGCTTGCGTCACCACGCTCCACTTCGTAGATCAACCGCTTGCGCTCATCTGGCCCCGCGTCCTGCGCGCAGGCGACTCGATCGACCACCGGGATTTACTGCCGATGAAACCCTTCAGCTGCGCGCTGGGCATCACGTGCTGGTGACGATGCTGAAGCGTTTCCGTGACCGGTTCTCCAGATTGCAAAGCCTGCTGCGGCAGGCGGCGCGGCTCGCTGGCGAGCTGAGACGTCGCGACGAGTCTACGCCTGTCTTGCCACCGTGAACTCTCATGGCGTTGAGTTCCCCGCGACAGCACGTCGCCGGCGTTGATCAGCTTGCCCGCCTTCGGCGGCGCAGGCTCGGCCTCGCTGCGCCCTGCGCCTGCGAAGTGCGCGCGGCAAACGCCACCGCCAGAGATGGCCGCAACCAGCCCGGGCGTTTGCCGAATCGGTGTTCCGTCATGCTCGATGAGTTCCGTGTCTGATTGGTCTAAAACAGCGTTCGCTGCCGCATGGCAGCGGATAGCGTACCTTCATCGAGATAATCAAGCTCGCCGCCGACCGGCAACGCCATGCGCCAGCCGCGTCACCTTGACATTGGCCTCCTGCAAGCAGATCGGTGATGTAATGCGCGGTGGTCTGGCCATCGACCGTGGCGTTCAGCGCCAGGATGATTTCGCTCACCCGCGCGTCGTGCGCGCGCGCCACCAGCGCGTCGATGGTGAGATCCTGCGGGCCGACGCCGTCGAGCGGCGACAGCGTGGCGCCGAGCACGTGATAGCGGCCGTTGGTCGCATTCGCCCGTTCCAGCGCCCAGAGATCGGCGACGTCGGCGACCACGACGATGATCGAGGGATCGCGCCGCGGGATCGGTGCAGACCGTGCAGGGATTTTGCGTATCGATATTGCCGCAGGTCTTGCAGACCTGGATCTTTCTCGATCGCCACCTGCAGCGCGCCGGCGAGCGGCGTCATCAGCGCCTCGCGCTTCTTGATCAGGTGCAGCGCCGCGCGCCGCGCCGAGCGCGGCTCGAGCTCCGGCAGCCGCGCCAGCAGCTGGATCAGACGTTCGATTTCGGGGCCGGCAACCGCGGCGGCCATTTCAGGTGAGAGCCCAGTCCCGGCGGCAGGCCGAGGCCGCCGGTCAGCGCCTGCATCTTCTCCTGCATCGGCGGTTCCGCCTTGCGCCGCGCGTCGTTATGCGCGGTGACCAGCAGGTCCTCGAGGATCTCGCGCTCGTCCGCCTTCATCAGCGACGGATCGATCTTGACCGCCCTTCACTTCCATCTTCGCGGTCATGCGCACCGCGACGAGGCCGCCGCCGGAAATGCCCTCGACCTCGACATTGCCGAGCTCTTCCTGCATCGCCTGCATCTTGGATTGCAGCTGGGCCGCCTGCTTCATCATGCCGAGAAAATCAGCCATCGGCTGTTGTCCTTCGAGATTCGTCTAGATCAGTCGTCGCTGTCGGAACTTCTCGGCAGGATCTTCGCCGATACATATCGGATTCCGGCGGCTCGGCGGCAAGCCTGCGCACCTCGACCACCTTGGCGCCGGAAACCGCGCCAGCACCTCCTGCACCCGCGGATCGGCTTCCGCGGCGCGCTCGCGCTGGTTCTTGCTCTGCTCGTTCTGCGAACGCAGCGTCGGCTGGCCGGCTTCGTTGGACACGATCACGGTCCAGCGCCGCCCGGTCCATTGTTCCAGCTTGCGCGAGAGATCGTTGACCAGGTCGCGCGCCGCGTTGCGCTCCAGCGCGACCTCGAGCCGTCCGTCCTCGATGCGTACCAGCCGCACGTCGGCTTCCAGCGCCGCCTTGGTCAGCAGGTCGCGCTTCTCGCCGGCGAGCGCGACCAGCTGCGGAAAGCTGTGAATGCGCAGCGCCGGCGCGGACTGCGGCTCGGCCGTAGGCGCTGACCATCTGCGTGCGGACGCGCGGCGCTCGCCCGCGGCGCGGACGGGCGCGCGGCATCGGCGCGGACGAGCGCCGCGGACATCGATGATAGCCGTCGGCGCGCGTGCGCGCGCGGCGCGGCGCCGCCTGCGAGACCACCGGCGACCGCGCCGCCATTCTGTTCGAGCATCCGGATCGCCTCGTCCGGCGTCGGCAGGTCGGCGACATAGGCGATGCGCACCAGCACCATTTCGGCGGCCGCCGCCGGCCGCGTCGCGGTCTGCACCTCGGTGATGCCCTTGAGCAGCATCTGCCACATCCGCGACAGCACCCGCATCGACAGCTTTGCGGCGAAGTCGCGCGCGCGCACGCGCTCGGTCTCGCCGAAGGCGACGTTGTCCGGCGGTCGCCGGCACGACCTTCACGCGGGTGACGAAATTGACGAATTCGGCGAGATCGACTGAGCACCACGACCGGATCGGCGCCGACGTCATACTGCTCGCGGAATTCCCTGAAGGCGCTGGCGATGTCGCCGCGCGCCAGCTGAATCGAACAGATCGATCACCCGGGTGCGGTCGGCAAGGCCCAGCATCTGCCGCACCGCGTCGGCGCGCACCGTGCCCGCCGCATGCGCGATCGCCTGGTCGAACAGCGACAGCGAATCGCGCACCGAGCCTTCCGCGGCGCGCGCGATGATGCCGAGCGCTTCCGGCTCGACCTCGACGCCTTCCTTCGCCGCGATGTTGGAGAGATGCCCCATCAGCACGTCGGCCTCGACCCGGCGCAGATCAAAACGCTGGCAGCGCGACAGCACCGTCACCGGGACTTTGCGGATCTCGGTGGTGGCGAACACGAATTTGGCGTGCTCCGGCGGCTCCTCCAGCGTCTTCAGGAAGGCGTTGAAGGCCGCGGTCGACAGCATGTGGACTTCGTCGATGATGTAGACCTTGTAGCGCGCGCTGGCCGGCGCATAGCGCACGCTGTCGTTGATCTGGCGCACGTCGTCGACGCCGGTATGGGAGGCGGCGTCCATTTCCAGCACGTCCATGTGCCGGCTTTCCATGATCGCCTGGCAATGCACGCCGAGCATCGGCATCTGGATGGTCGGCCCCTTCACCGAGCCGTCGGCCAGTTCGTAATTCAGCGCGCGGGCGAGAATCCGCGCGGTGGTGGTTTTGCCGACCCCGCGCACGCCCGGTCAGGATCCAGGCCTCGTGGAATCCGCCCGGTTTCGAACGCATTCGAAACGGTGCGGACCATGGCCTCCTGGCCGATCAGATCGTCGAAACTGGAGGGGCGGTATTTGCGCGCCAGCACGCGGTAGGGCTTTGCCGGCCTCGGGCGCGCCGCCGAGATCGAAGCCGCCCTGATCGGCGCTGTCCGGCTCAGTCGGGGGAGCGCCAGCATCGCTCATCGGTCGATCCGCAATTGATTGTCTCTCGAGGCCGGCTTGCGGAAAGGAGCGGAATCCAGCGCCAGAGGCGGCAGTCGCCGCATTCTGCGCGATCTGCTCGGAAAACAGGTAGGAGACTGACGAGCGACCCGATCCGGACCTCGTTAGGGCTGCTTCCTTCCGGACCTGACCCGGTTGGCGAGTGGCTCGTCCACCGCCAATCTCCCGGTCCCTATTTGGGGCCAAAAGGGCCGGAAAGCAAGCAGTGGCGTGCCGGAATGCAGGACTTGTGCGAAACGCAGGCAATGAGGTCGTGGCTGCCGTCATCCGGCTGTTTGCGCCGGACATGACAGGCGTGATTGTCCGCGACCGAAGCCTCGAGCAGAAGGCGCTGTACAGAGGACCCGACGCATCGACGATGGAACATGCATGCCCTCTGACGCCTCCGCCTGGTCGCTGCACTCACAGCTCAAGAAAGACACCATCGACATCGGCGACCTGCCGCTGTGCCGGGTGCTGGTCATCAAGGATGCGCATTACCCGTGGCTGTTGCTGGTGCCGCGCCGGCGAGGGCGCGGTGGAGATCATCGACCTCGACGAGGTCGACGCAGGCGCAGCTGATGACCGAGATTTCGCGCGTCGCGCGTGCGCTGAAGGAGATCACCAAATGCGACAAGCTGAATATCGCAGCGCTCGGCAATCTGGTGCCGCAACTCCATGTTCACGTCATCGCCCGCCGCACCAGCGACGCCGCCTGGCCGCGCCCGGTCTGGGGCGTGATGCCGCCGCTGGCGCATGACGCCGAGGAAGTTCAGAATTTCATCAGCGCGCTTCGCCGCAAGATCTGGCTAGGTTGAGACAGCATGTCCGCATTCGATTCGTTTCCGCTCGGGCAAGCCCGCTTTCGTCACCCATATTCTCGATCGCGCCGCGCATCTGCGCACCAATGACGAGAAACTGTTCGCGCTGGAAGAGCCACCGCGACGCCCGCGCCTATGTGGTGTATCGCGACTCGCTGGTGGTGAAGCAGGAGGCCGGCGGCCCGCGCGCGCTGCTCGCGCATCGACGAAGCGCGTGAAGCTCGGCGCCAATCCCGGCACGATCTTCTTGGGGCTTGCGCGACGGCGCGCCGGTGTTCGGCATGGGCATCGCGGCGGCGGCGGTGGAAAAACTGCTGACGCCGCGACGACGTCGCGGTGACCGAGTTGCGCGGCATGGCGATGCAGGGCGTGGTGCCGCCGGACCAGCTCTCGGCGATCGCGATGGCGAAATCGATGGTGAGCTGGCATCAGCGCCACGGCTTTTGCGCCAATTGCGGCACCCGCACCGCGATGAAGGAAGGCGGCTGGAAGCGCGAGTGCCCGAGCTGCAAGGCCGAGCATTTTCCGCGCACCGATCCGGTCGTGATCATGCTGGTGACCTCAGGCGACAAATGCCTGCTCGGCCGGCAGAAGCAGTTTCTGCCGGGCATGTGGTCGTGTCTGGCCGGCTTTGTCGAAGCCGCCGAGACCATCGAGGACGCGGTCCGGCGCGAGATTTTCGAGGAATCCGGAATCCGCTGCACCGACGTGAACTATTACATGACGCAGCCATGGCCCTATCCGTCGTCGCTGATGATCGGATGCACCGCGCGCGCCATCAACGGAGGATATCGTCGTCGATCGCACCGAACTGCGAGGACGCGCGCTGGTTCGACCGCGCCGAGGTCGACCCTGATGCACAAGCGGCAACATCCTGACGGCCTGTTTGCCGCGCATCCCTTCGCGATTGCCCACCATTTGATCGGCCGCTGGCTGCATGGCGGAACACGACGCGAGGCGCATAGCGGGGAACTGTCGCATGGACCAATCCATTAACTCCGGACCTTGGTTCGCGGCACATGGCGGAACCGGCATGACGGAATCCGCGCATGAACTTTCACGACCAAGGCGCCGAAAATCCCGCCGCGCATCCTGTGCATCGGCATGCCGGTGCGCGACCTGACCTTCCGCGTCCGCGGCGCTCCCGGCACGCGGCTCCAAGGAGAACGCCACCCATTTCGACGAAATCTGCGGCGGCAACGCGCTCAATGCGCGCGATCGGGATCGTGCGGCTCGGCGGCCGCGCCTCGGTCTGCGGACCGATGGGCGATGCCCGCGAAGCCTCCAGCCGCTACATCTTCGACAAGCTCGCGCATGAGGGCATCGAGACCAAGCACCTCGTGCGCATGCCGGGCCTGGTGACGCCGATCTCGGCCGTCATGATCGATCCCTGAGCGGCGAGCGCACCATCGTGACCTTCCGCGATCCGGAACTGTGGAAGGTGCAAGCTGCCCGACGCCGAGACGCTGCTGGACGATTGCGCCGCCATCCTGACCGAGAGCCGCTGCGCCGAGTTCTGCACCGATCTCTGCGCCGAGGCGCGCAGGCGCGGCATTCCGTCGATCGTCGATGTCGATCGCGCGATGTCGCTGCGCGAGGGGCTGCTCACCGCGTCTTCGCATCTGGTGTTCTCGAGCGAGCCGCTGCAGGAGACCGCCGGGGTAGCCGACGACGGCGAGGCGCTGAAGAAGATCGCCAAGCTGACCCCGTCGTTCCTGGCGGGAACGCGGGGCGCGCAGGGCACGATCTGGCTCGACGAGCACGGGGCCATCTGCAGGAGACGCCGGCCTTCCCGGTCCACACCGTGGACACGCTGGGCGCAGGCGACGTGTTCCACGGCGCCTTTGCGCTCGCCATCACCGAGAAGCAGGAGTCTGCGCGAGGCGCCTCCGGTTCGCCTCCGCCGCCGCAGCGCTGAAATGCACCCGCTTCGGCGGCGCTTTTGCCGCCCCGCAACGTGCTGAAGTTGATAGAGCTTTTAAGCCAGGGCCAAGGTGCGGGCGCGGCCCGGACCGGCCACTGAGCGGGCTTTGTCATTAGAAGATTTTTCTATATATGAGGGATAGAAACCCCATATATGGAACTATTCTTCTCATGACCGACCTCGCCGTTCAGCTTCATGAAGCCAACCGCCGCCTCGACGCCATCGACCGCAAGATCCTGACCGTGCTGCAGGACGATGCCTCGCTGTCGGTCGCCGAGATCGGCGACCGGGTCGGCCTGTCCTCGACGCCGTGCTGGAAGCGCATCCAGCGGCTGGAGGCCGACGGGCGTGATCCTGCGCCGGGTCGCGCTGGTCGACCAGAACAAGATCGGGCTCGGCATTTCCGTGTTCGTCTCGGTCGAGAGCGCCGATCATTCCGAGGCCTGGCTGCAAGACCTTCGCCGACGCCGTCAGCGCCATGCCGGAGGTGATGGAGTTTTACCGCATGGCCGGCGACGTCGATTACATGCTGCGCGTCGTGGTCGCCGACATGGCAGAGCTACGACGTGTTCTACAAGAAGCTGATCAGCGCCGTGCCGCTGAAGAACGTCACCTCGCGCTTTGCGATGGAGAAGATCAAGTCGGTGACGCGCTGCTGCCGGTGCCGGCGGCGTAGGTCACGATCATGCCACCAAGTGTCGCTGTCACCGTCCGCTGAAGGCGGCGATCCAGTATTCCAGAGACGCCGATAGAACCCAGCAGCCGCGGCGTACGCGATGAACCGTCGGTCGCACGGTACTGACGGCGACGACTGCACGCGCTGCGCGTTCGCGCGCGGCCGACCTCAAATCTTCTGATTATACTCGCCGACCTCGGGATGGGTGCGCAGCACCGAATCCATCGCCTCGAACATGTCGCGCATGCGCTGTCTCGCTGACCGGGCTCTCGACCACCACCACCAGTTCCGGCTTGTTGGAGGACGCCCGCACCAGGCCCCAGCTGCCGTCCTCGACGGTGACGCGCACGCCGTTGACGGTGACGAGATCGCGGATCGTTCTGGCCCGCGACCTTCTCGCCCTTTGCTCTGCAGCGCCTCGAAATGCTTCACCACGGCATCGACGACGCCGTATTTGGTCTCGTCGGCGCAATGCGGCGACATCGTCGGCGACGACCAGGTTTTCGGCAGCGCGTCCTTCAGATCCGCCATCGACTTGCCGGGCGCGCGATCGAGCATCTCGCAGATCGCGATCGCCGAGACCAGGCCGTCGTCATAGCCGCGGCCGAACGGCTTGTTGAAGAAGAAGTGGCCGGACTTCTCGAAACCCGCCAGCGCGCCGAGCTCGTTGGTGCGGCGCTTCATGTAGGAATGGCCGGTCTTCCAATAGGTGGTCTTGGCGCCCTGCTTCTGCAGCACCGGATCGGTGACGAACAGCCCGGTCGATTTCACGTCGACCACGAACTGCGCATCCTTGTGGATCGCCGACATGTCGCGCGCCAGCATCACGCCGACCTTGTCGGCGAAAATCTCCTCGCCGGTGTTGTCGACCACGCCGCAGCGGTCGCCGTCGCCGTCGAAGCCGAAGCCGACATCGGCCTTGTGCTGCGAGCACCGCGTCGCGGATCGCGTGCAGCATCTCCATGTCTTCGGGGTTCGGATTGTATTTCGGAAAGGTGTGGTCGAGCTCGGTGTCGAGCGGGACCACCTCGCAGCCGATCGCCTCCATCACCTGCGGCGCGAACGCGCCTGCCGTGCCGTTGCCGCAGGCGACCACGACCTTCAGCTTGCGCTTCAGCTTCGGGCGCTTGGTGAGATCGGCGATGTAGCGCGCCGGAAAATTCTCGTGGAACTGATAGGAGCCGCCGGCCTTGTTCCTGAATTCGGCGTTGAGCACGATCTCCTTCAGCCGCGTCATCTCGTCGGGGCCGAAGGTGAGCGGCCGATTGGCGCCCATCTTGACGCCGGTCCAGCCATTGTCGTTATGCGAGGCCGTCACCATCGCGACGCAGGGCACGTCGAGATCGAACTGCGCGAAATAGGCCATCGGCGTCACCGCCAGCCCGATGTCGTGCACCTTGCAGCCCGCCGCCATCAGGCCGGAGATCAGCGCATATTTGATCGAGGCCGAATAGCCGCGGAAATCGTGCCCGGTGACGATTTCCTGCTTGACGCCGAGTTCGGCGATCAGCGCGCCCAGCCCCATGCCCAGCGCCTGGATGCCCATCAGGTTGATTTCCTTGCCGAACAGCCAGCGCGCGTCGTATTCGCGAAAGCCGGTCGCCTTCACCATCGGCTCGGATTCATAGGCATAGGTATTCGGAACCAGCACGGATTTCGGCTTCGGGAAACATCGGAGACGGCCTCTTGGAGAAATGCGGCAAGGGCACCGCGCAGCCATAGCGAATGCGCAGGCGCAGCGGAAGGCGGGATCGGCGCTTTTGGGAGGTTAATTGCGGCGGATTTGAAGGCAGTAAGCGCTTACTGCTCCAGCACCATCTTGCCGTTGGCGTATTCGAAGCGCTTCAGCTTCGAGCAGGAACGGACAGGCCGAGCAGGTTTTCCGACAGCGCCTCGTCCGGCAGCACCATGGCGTCGACGTCACGCACGATCAGCCCGCCGAGCTCGATCATGGCAATCCGCGTGCGCGCGGCCTTGATGGTGCCGTTGGCGGTGGAGACGGTTGCGTTGTAGTCGCTGCGGCGACGGACGCAGGCCGAACCGCGCCGCGGACTTCTCGTTCAGCGCCACCACCGAGGCGCCGGTGTCGACCATGAAGTCGATGCGCTGGCCGTCGATGCGGCCGTCGGTCTGGAAATGGCCGCGGGCGTCGCGGGGAATGCTCAGGCGTGCGGCCGCGCCGCTGGGCGCGGGTCATCTCGACGGCCGCCTTGGGCGGGGCATTGGCATGCGCGGAAGCGCGCGACAACTTGTCGTCCGCCATCTGCGCCATGTAGACTGCCGAGCGGCGACCAGAACGGCGCAAAGATCATCAGGTTGCGCATGACGCACACTCATACGGTTTAGCAGATCCGCCGATATACACCACGCCGCCGGCCAAACCGCGACTAACACCACGGATCGGAGGCCGCCATTTTGGCGAAAAGGATGAGCGAAGTGTTAACGCGCCTTCTTGACCTGCCTTCAAGTGCCGCGCGCGGCTTGACCCGCCGCGTCGGCAGCGGCGCTGGCCGGGTCCTCCGGCCAGGGATGCCGGGGATAGCGGCCGCGCAGGTCGGAGCGGACGGCGGCATAGCTGCCGCGCCAGAAGCCGGGCAGGTCGCGCGTCACCTGCACCGGGCGCTGCGCCGGCGACAGCAGTTCCAGCACCAGCGGCACCGCGCGCCTTTGGCGATCGAGGGATGGGTGTTGAGCCCGAACAGTTCCTGCAGACCGCACGGCGATGGTCGGCCCCTGCTCGGCCTCGTAATCGATCGCGAGCATGGTGCCGGTCGGCGCCTCGAAATGGGTCGGCGCTTCGCGCTCCAGCCGCGCGCGCAAATCCCACGGCAGCAGCGTCATCATGCGCGTCGGAGAGATCGCCCGGCGAAAACTCCTTCAGCGAGGTCTTGTCGTAGAGCGCAGGCACCAGCCAGTCTCGCTTGCGGCGGCGAGCGCGGCGATCGGACAGATCGGGCCAGCCCTCGCCTTCCGCCTTGCGCAGGAACATGACGCGGTCGCGCCATTGCTTCGAGCGATTTCGACCACGGCAATTTGTCGAGTCCGGCGGCGATCAAGCCGGCGGCGAAGATCTTGCGCGGTCTCCGCCGAGGGCGACAGCGCCATCGGCGCTTCCGACAGCGTGATCGCATGCAGCGCTCGTCTGCGGCGCGCCCGCAAGCGCCATCGCGCCGCGATCGAACGAAATTTCGTCGCTGCTTTCGATCTGATCGGCGAAACGCTGCTTCGATTTCTTCCTGCGCGATCGGCGCCGCCAGCAGGATGCGCCCGCTGGCCGCCGGTGCCGGTCAGTTCGGCGACGGCGATATAGGGCGCGCGCGCCAGCGACGAGGTCTGTTCCACCGCGGCACCCCGGCCGTTGGCGAGCACAAAACTGCCATTGCCGCGGTTGCGCGCAACGCGATCGGGGAAGGCAAAGGCCAGCATCACGCCGGTGGATGAGATCGCCCTCGCCGGCGCGGCCTCTCGCGTCGGCGGCCACCTGCTGCGCCCAGCGTTGCGCCAGACTGCGTGCGCTGGACGGCGCGCGGCGAGCGGTCGCGGCGGAACTGGTCGAGCCGATGATCGAGATCGACGCTGTCGCCGCCGAGGCCGCGCTCGGTCAGGATGGCGGCGATGTCGGCGGCCTCGCGCCGGCGCCGAGCCGATGCGAGTCCACGATCATGCGCGCCAGCCGCGGCGGCAGCGCCAGCGCGCGCAGGCTCTTGCCCTCCGCGGTGATCCGGCCGTCGCCATCGAGCGCGCCGAGTTCGCTCGAGCAGGCTTTTGGCTTCCTTCAGCGCCGGCGCGGGCGGCGGATCGAGAAACGCCAGCGTCGGCGGGATCGCGCGACGCCCCATTGCGCGAGATCGAGCACCAGCGAGGAGAGATCGGCCGAGAGGATTTCCGGGCTGGGTGTAGGCGGCGAGCGAGGCGGTCTGCGGCTCGTCCCACAGCCGGTAGCAGACGCCGGGCTCGGTGCGGCCGGCGCGGCCGCGGCGCTGGTCGACCGCGGCGCGCGAGGCGCGCACGGTCTCCAGCCGCGTCAGGCCGATATCCGGCTCGTAGCGCGGCACCCGCGCCATGCCGGAATCGACGACAATGCGGACGCCCTCGATGGTCAGCGAGGTCTCCGGCGATCGAGGTCGCCAGCACGACCTTGCGCATGGCCCTTCGGCGCCGGCGCGATGGCGCGGTCCTGCACGGCGGCATCGAGCGCGCCGAACAGCGGCACGATCTCGATCGCTCGCATCCTGAACGCGCTCACGCGACAAAATTCTGCGTGCGGCGGATTTCGGCGGCGCCCGGCAGGAACGCCAGCACCGAGCCGGGATCGGCGCGCAGCGCGATCGCGATCGCATCCGCCATCTGCCGCTCCAGCGGCGCATCCGGCTTGCGGCCGAGATAACGCGTCTCGACCGGAAAGGCGCGGCCTTCGCTCGCAACGACCGGCGCGTCGCCAAGCAGCTTGCCGACCCGCGCGCCGTCGAGCGTCGCCGACATCACGAGGATGCGCAAGTCCTCGCGCAAGCCGGTCTGCGCGTCGCGCGCCAGCGCCAGGCCCAGATCGGCATCGAGCGAGCGTTCGTGGAACTCGTCGAACAGCACGGCGGCGACGCCGGTCAGTTCGGGATCATCGAGGATCTGGCGCGAGAAGATGCCCTCGGTGACCACCTCGATCCGCGTCGCGCGCGATATCTTTGAGCCGAAGCGGACGCGATAGCCGACGGTCTCGCCGGCGCGCTCGCCGAGCGTCCGCGCCATGCGCTCGGCGCTGGCCCGCGCCGCGATCCGCCGCGGCTCCAGCATGATGATCTTTTTGCCGTTCAGCCAGGGCGCGTCGAGCAGCGCCAGCGGCACCCGCGTGGTCTTGCCGGCGCCGGGAGGCGCCACCAGCACCGCGGCATTGTTTGCCGCGAGCGTGTCCGCGAGCTGGTCGAGCACGGCGTCGATCGGGAGCGGTGTGTCGAAGCTGCGGGGCAAGATCTTCATCCGCTCGTCATCCGCCTTGTGCGCGAATGCGCACTGGGGCGAGATCCAGTCAAGCTGCATGAACGTCACCGATCGCACAAGATCGGGAGTGACTGGATACCCCGCCTTCGCGGGTATGACCAACAAGGCTCACCCCTGCGGCTCGGCCGACCGCCCGACGCTGTCATAGGTGAAGCCGTGGGCCGCCATGTCCTCGGGTCGGTAGATGTTGCGCAGATCGACCACGACCGGCTGCGCCATCTCGCGCTTCATGCCGCTCCAGATCGAGCGCGCGGTACTGCACCCATTCGGTCACGATCACCATGGCGTCGGCGCCGCTTCACGCAGGCATAGGGGTCGTCGCAATATTCGATATCGGGCAGTTCCTTGCGCGCCTGCTCCATGCCGACCGGATCGTGCGCGCGGACTTTCGCGCCCATGTCGAGCAAGCCTGTCACCAGCGGGATCGACGGCGCCTCGCGCATGTCGTCGGTGTCGGGCTTGAAGGTGAGGCCGAGCACGGCCACCGTCTTGCCGCGCAGGCTGCCGCCGGCGGCGTTGGAGACCTTGCGCGCCATCGCGCGCTTGCGGTTGTCGTTGACGCCGAGCACCGCCTCGACGATGCGCAACTGCACGTCGTGGTCCTGCGCGATCTTGACCAGCGCGCGGGTGTCCTTCGGAAAGCACGAGCCGCCGAAGCCCGGGCCGGCATGCAGGAACTTCGAGCCGATGCGGTTGTCGAGCCCGATGCCGCGCGCGACTTCCTGCACGTCGGCGCCGACCTTTTCGGAGAGATCCGCGATCTCGTTGATGAAGGTGATCTTGGTGGCGAGGAACGCATTCGCGGCGTATTTGATCAGTTCTGCCGTGCGCCGCGCCGTGAACATCAGCGGCGCCTGGTTGAGCGACAGCGGCCGGTAGACGTCGCCGAGCACCTTGCGCGCGCGCTCGTCCGAGGTGCCGACCACGATGCGATCGGGGAATTTGAAGTCGCGGATCGCGGCGCCCTCGCGCAAGAATTCCGGATTGGAGGCGACCACGACATCGGCCGACGGATTGGCCTCGCGGATCAGCCGCTCGACCTCGTCGCCGGTGCCGACCGGCACCGTCGATTTGGTGACGACCACCGTGAAGCCTGACAGCGCAGCCGCGATCTCGCGCGGCGGCGCATAGACGTAACTCAGATCGGCATGGCCATCGCCGCGCCGCGACGGCGTGCCGACCGCGATGAACACCGCATCGGCTTCCGCGACCGGCGCGGTCAGGTCGGTGGTGAAATCCAGCCGCTTGGCCTTTGACGTTGGACGCCACCAGCGCATCGAGCCCGGGCTCGAAGATCGGGATCTCGCCGCGGCGCAGGGCTCGCGATCTTGTCGCCGTCCTTGTCCACGCAGGTGACCTGGTGGCCGAAATCCGCAAAGCAGGCGCCGGATACCAGCCCCACATAGCCCGTGCCAATCATGGCGATTCGCATGAAAACAGCCCGCTCTCTGATGGTTAACGCAATCCCGATTTGCGGGCGTCTTAGAGCATTTTTCAGCAAAGGGGAAACCGGAAAAAGCGCTCGGATAACCCGGCATGTCATTTGTATGAATAAAGGAGAAAGCAACCGATCGGGCCGAAGATGCGGCTCGCGTCGCGCCGAAACAGGGACACCGATGACTTTAAACGGCACAGCCGTCGGACCGAGCGCACCGCGTGCCACGCCGGCGCATCGACTGGGTGGACTACGCCAAGGGCATCTGCATCGTCATGGTGGTGATGATGCATTCGGTGCTGCGGCGTGGAAAAGGCGGCCGGCCACACCGGTTTCATGCATGCGCTCGTCATGTTCGCGCAGCCGTTCCGGATGCCGGATTTCTTCCTGATTTCAGGCCTTGTTCCTCGCGGTCGTGATCGACCGCGACTGGCGCACCTATCTCGACCGCAAGGTCGTGCACTTCGCCTATTTCTACGTGCTGTGGATGACGATCCAGTTCGGCTTCAAGGCGCCGTGGCTTCGCCGCCGAACAAGGCTGGCGCCATGTCGGCTATGCTGTATCTGGAATCCTTCATCGAGCCGTTCGGCACGCTGTGGTTCATTTATCTGCTGCCGATCTTCTTCGTCGTCACAAAACTGACACGCGGTATCCCCGCCGCTGGCGGTCTGGCTCGTCGCCGCGGCGCTGGAGACGGCGCATGTCGCAACCGGCTGGACCGTGATCGACGAGTTCTGCGCGCGCTTCGTCTATTTCTATTCCGGCTATCTGTTCGCTGCTTACGTGTTCGCGCTGTCGGATCGTTCACGCGGGCAAGACCGGCGCTGGCGTTGATTGGATTGGCGCTGTGGGCGCTCGATCAATGGCGGCCTCGTGATGTCGGGCTTCAGCCATTGGCCGCTGATCTCGCTGGCGCTCGGGCTTGCGGGCGCCGTGCGCCATCATCGTGATGGGCACGCTGCTGGCGCGGATGCAGTGGCTCAACTTCCTGCGCTATTGCGGCGAGCATTCCATCGTCATCTATCTCGCCTTCTTCCTGCCGATGGCGGTGACCCGGACGCTGCTGCTGAAGACCGGCCTGATCCACCGATATCGGGACGATTTCGCTGATCGTCACCGTTGCGGGCGTCGCCGGGCGCGGTTCTGATCTGGCGGCTGGCGCTGGCACTGCGCGCCGACTTCCTGTTCGAACGCCCCGACGCCTTCTGGATCGCGCCGAAAAAGGCGAGCGCCGGCGTTGCAGCCGGCGGAGTAGATCGCTGAACCATCCCGGCTGTCATCGCCGGCCTTGTGCAATTGCGCACTGGGACGACGACGCCAGGCTCCCTAGTTGAACACGACCGCTCGGCGTACGGATCACCGCTTTCGCGGGTGATGACGTGTATGCGGGCGACGACGGGTGTGCTGGGCTCAAAACCACCTCCCAAGGCTGTCAATCCGCGCAAAAATCCCTAAATTTCGGCCATGCCGAAAACAGCCCCCAAAGCCGCCGCGAAACCCGTTCCCGCCAAAACCTGCCAAGCGCCAAGCCAGCCAGGCAAGGGCGACCATGTCTTCCTGGTCGACGGTTCCGCTACATTTTCCGCGCCTATCACGCGCTGCCGCCGCTGAACCGCAAGTCCGACGGGCTGCAGGTCAATGCGGTGCTCGGCTTCTGCAACATGCTGTGGAAGCTGCTGCGCGACATGCCCGAGGATAACCGGCCGACGCATCTGGCAATCATCTTCGACAAGTCCGAGATCACGTTCCGCAACAAGCTCTATCCCGATTACAAGGCGCACCGGCCGCCGGCGCCGGACGATCTGATCCCGCAATTTGCGCTGATCCGCGAGGCGGTGCGCGCGTTCGACCTGCCCTGCCTGGAACAGGTCGGCTTCGAGGCCGACGATCTGATCGCGACCTATGCGCGGCTCGCGCGGCGAGCGCGGCGCGACCACCACCATCGTCTCCTCCGACAAGGATCTGATGCAGCTCGTGACCGACAAGGTCGTGATGTACGACACCATGAAGGACCGCCGCATCGGCATTGCCGAGGTGATCGAGAAATTCGGCGTGCCGCCGGAGAAGGTGGTCGAGGTGCAGGCGCTGGCCGGCGATCCCACCTGACAACGTGCCGGGCGTGCCCGGCATCGGCGTCAAGACCGCGGCGCAACTGATCGTCGAATATGGCGACCTCGAGCAGCTGCTGTTCCGCGCCGGCGAGATCAAGCAGCCGAAGCGGCGCGAGGCCCTGATCGAGAACGCCGAGAAGGCGCGGATTTCGCGGCAGCTGGTGCTGCTCGACGACAAGGTCGACCTCGAAGTGCCGCTCGACGACCTCGCCGTGCACGAGCCCGACGCACGCAAGCTGATCGCCTTCCTCAAGGCGATGGAATTCTCCACCCTCACCCGCCGCGTCGCCGAATATTCGCAGATCGATCCGGCCGACGTGGAGGCCGATGCCGGCAACAAGAGCGGCGCGAGCGTTTTCGCAGCGCCGCCCTCGGGCGAAAGCCGGAAGGCTATGTCCGAGGGCGCGACGCTGTTCGATGCCCCCGGCTACCTCTTCCGCGCCCTCAAGCAAGGGTGGAGCGGCGCAGAGCAAAGGCGCCGACAAGCAGGACAAGGCCGCGAGCCCCAAGGGCACGCCGGTCTCGCTCGCTGCGGCACGCGAGGAAGCCGCGCGAAAACTGCCGGTCGACCGCAGCAAGTATCAGACCATCCGCAACCTCGCCGAACTCAAGGCCTGGATCGCGCGCGCCTACGACGCCGGCCGCTTCGCGATCGACGCCATGGCGAACTCCGACGATCCGATGCAGGCCGACATCTGCGGCATTGCGCTGGCGCTGGCGCCGAACGACGCCTGCTACGTGCCGCTCGCCCACCGGCAGTCCGGCGACGGCGCGGGCCTGTTCGACGCCGGGCTCGCGCCCGACCAGATCAAGGCCGGCGACGCGCTGGCCGCGCTGAAGCCGCTGCTGGAATCATCAGGCATTCTCGAAGATCGGCTTCAACATCAAGTTCAACGCCGTGATGCTGGCGCAGCACGGCATCACCCTGCGCAATACCGACGACGCGCAGTTGATGTCGTATGCGCTCGACGCCGGGCGCAATTCGCATGCGCTGGAGTCGCTGGCCGAACGCTGGTTCGCCCACGCCGTGTGTCAACTATGGCGAACTGGTCGGCAGCGGCAAGAACAAGCTGACCTTCGATCAGGTCGCGATCGACAAGGCGACCGCCTATTCGGCCGAAAGCGCCGACGTGATCTTGAGGCTGCAGCGCGTGCTGAAGCCGCGGCTCGCCGCCGAACACATGACGACGGTCTACGAGACGCTGGAGCGGCCGCTGGTCAGCGTGCTGGCGCGGATGGAGCGGCGCGGCATCTCGATCGACCGGCAGGTGCTGTCGCGGCTGTCGGGCGATTTCGCCCAGACCGCGGCGCGCGTCGAGGCCGAGCTTGCAGGAGATCGCGGGCGAGCCGATCAATGTCGGCAGCCCCAAGCAGATCGGCGACATCATCTTCGGCAAGATGGGAATAACCGGCGGCACCAAGACCAAGACCGGCGCGTGGTCGACCTCGGCGCAGATTCTCGACGAGCTCGCCGAACAGGGCCATGAGTTCCCGAAGAAGATTTTGGAATGGCGGCAGGTGTCGAAACTGAAATCGACCTATACCGACGCGCTGCCGGAATATGTCCATCCGCAGACCCATCGCGTTCACACCACCTACGCGCTGGCCGCGACCACCACCGGGACGGCTGTCGTCGAACGAGCCGAACCTGCAGAACATCCCGGTGCGCACCGAGGACGGCCGGAAAATCCGCCGCGCCTTTATCGCGACGCCCGGCCACAAGCTGGTGTCGGCGGATTATTCGCAGATCGAACTGCGGCTGCTGGCCGAGATCGCCGACATCCCCGTGCTCAAGCAGGCGTTCCGCGACGGGCTCGACATTCACGCCATGACGGCGTCGGAAATGTTCGGCGTGCCGATCAAGGACATGCCGGGCGAGGTGCGCCGCCGCGCCAAGGCGATCAATTTCGGCATCATCTACGGCATCTCGGCGTTCGGCCTCGCCAACCAGCTCGGCATCGCCCGCGAGGAAGCCTCCGCCTACATCAAGAAATACTTTGAGCGCTTCCCGGCATCCGCGCCTATATGGACGAGACCAGGGAATCATGCCGCAGGAACGGCTATGTCGACCACGCTGTTCGGCCGCAAGATGTCACTACCCCGACATCAAGGCCTCCAACGCCTCGGTCCGCGCCTTCAACGAGCGCGCCGTCGATCAACGCGCGCCTGCAAGGCACCGCCGCCGACATCATCCGCCGCGCCATGATCCGGATGGAAGACGCGCTGGCCGAGAAGAAGCTCTCGGCGCAGATGCTGCTGCAGGTGCACGACGAACTGATCTTCGAGGTGCCCGACAACGAGGTGGCGGCGACGCTGCCGGTGGTGCAGCACGTCATGCAGGACGCGCCGTTCCCGGCGGTGCTGCTGTCGCTGCCGCTGCAGGTCGACGCGCGCGGCGGCGAATAATTGGGACGAGGCGCATTAAAGATGCTGTCATCGCCAGCAGAAATGTCCTCGGAGCAATATGCGAAATGACATCGCGGTCTCGACGCGCGTTAGAAAACGCGCATTCCTCCCGCGGGTCTCCCATGCCCTCACATTGCAACGCTGCTCGGTTTCGCGCTGGTCTCGCTCGGCATCGTGCTGACGCCGGGGCCGAACATGATCTACCTGATTTCGCGCTCGCTTACGCAGGGACCGGCGGCCGGGATCGTGTCGCTCGGCGGCGTCGCGCTCGGCTTTGTGTTCTACATGCTGTGCGCGGCGTTCGGCATCACGGCGCTGCTGTTCGCGGTGCCCTATGCTTACGACGCGCTGCGGCTCGCCGGCGCCGCCTATCTGCTGTGGCTGGCGTGGCAGGCGGTCAAGCCGAACGGGCGCTCGCCGTTTCAGGTGAAGAAGCTGCAGGTCGACGGACCGCGCAAATTGTTCGCGATGGGGTTTGTCACCAATCTCCTGAATCCCAAGATCGCGATGCTGTATCTGGCGCTGCTGCCGCAGTTCATCGATCCGGCCGTCGGCAGCGTGCTGACGCAGTCGCTGGTGCTGGGTACGATCCAGACCGTCGATCAGTGTCGGCGTCAACGCGATGATCGCGCTCGCCGCCGGATCGATCGCGCGCTTTCTCGGCACGCGGCCGAGCATGGCTGTTGGTGCAGCGCTGGCTGATGGGCACCGGTGCTGGCAGGGCTTGCGGTGAAGATGGCGTTCGAGGCGAAGCGGGCGTGATGCTTTGCCCTTCTCCCCTTGTGGGAGAAGGTGGATCGATCGCGCGAAGCGGCGGCGAGCCGGATGAGGGTCTGGTCCTGCGAGTCCTGCCCGTTGAGAGAACCGCTCACTCCGGCGCTATGCGCCACACTTCTCCCACAAGGCGGAGTAATGGAAGAACATCTCAATCCAGCTTGGCTTCCATGCCGCGCTTGGTCGCCGGGCGGGCCATCAGCGCGTTGTACCAGCGCTCGACGTTCGGAAAATCCTTCAGCTCCACCTTGTGGCGCGGGTGGCGCCAGGCCCAGCCGAGGATGGCGAAGTCGGCGACCGACAGGGCGTCGGCGACGAATTCGCGGTCCTCCAGCCGACGGTCCAGCACGCCGTAGAGCCGTCGGGTCTCGGCCATGTAGCGCTTCAGGCCGTAGGCGCGGTCGGTTTCGTTCTCCAGCGCGATGAAATGGTGCACCTGGCCCGGCATCGGCCCGAAACCGCCCATCTGCCACATCAGCCATTCATAGACCGGGATACGCTCGGCCAGCGGCTTCGGCAGGAACTTGCCGGTCTTCTCGCCGAGATAGAGCAGGATCGCGCCGGATCTCGAAAATGCTGACCGGCTTGCCGCCGGGGCCGTCGGGATCGACGATCGCGGGATCTTGTTGTTCGGGCTGATCTTGAGGAAACCGGGCGCCATCTGCTCGCCCTTGCTGATGTTCACCGGGATCACCTTGTAGGGCAGCCCCATTTCCTCCAGCGCGACCGAGATCTTGCGGCCGTTCGGCGTGTTCCAGGTGTGCAGTTCGATCGTCATTTACGGTTTTCCCCACAAAGGCTTGGGTCTCCGTACCCCGGAACCTCCGGGCCTGTACAACCGCGCGCTTTCCACGGGGCGCCCTGCGAAAGCAGGACGCATGCGCCGCTGTTGACGGCACGAGATCGGCGCTGGAATGTCCGGGGAAGCGCCGATAGATTGCGCCCCGCCTGAAACCCCGGGGAAACCGCCTTGTCCAAATCCGCCTCCCGCGCCCGCCTCGCCGAGATCATCCGCAAGCGTTCGTTCGGCCGCGGCGAGATCACGCTGGCCTCGGGCCGCAAGAGCGACTTCTACTTCAACCTCAAGCCGACCATGCTCGATCCCGAAGGCGCGGCGCTGCTGGCGGAACTGACCTATGAGGCGCTGAAGGACGACAACCTCGATTTCGTCGGCGGGCTGGAAATGGGCGCAGTCCCGCTGGCGGGCGCGATCGCGCAGCTCTCCTGGATCAAGGGCCACCCGATCGCGGCCTTTTTCGTGCGCAAGAAGCCGAAGGAGCACGGCGCCCGCCTCGCGGTGGAGGGGCTCGCCAAGGGCGAGACCCTGCAGGGCAAGCGCATCGTGATCGTCGAGGACGTCACCACCACCGGCGGCTCGGCGCTGAAGGCCGTCGAGGCCGTGCGCGAGGCCGGCGGCGAGATCGTGCTGGTGCTCACCATGGTCGACCGCGAGGAAGGCGCGACCGAAGCCTTCGCCGAGGCAGGGCTGGAGTTTCGGTCGCTCTACAAGGCGGCGAGTTTTTGAAGGGGTGAGTGCTCGCCCTCTCCGCACACACCGCCGTCATGCCTGAGCCTGACCCGGGCATCCGTACTCGCGGTCGGCAAAGCCGCGCTTGGCCGGCGAAGCCCGGCCATGACGGAGCAAGAAGCGCTCGCCTTTCTCCGCATTTCTTTTCCGCCTTCTCACCCCCAGTAACAAGCTCATTTACCATCGCCCGTTAAGGTTACCCGAACTGAAGCCTGTAGCGCTTCAGCGCGTTTGTTGCGTTGGGTGGAGTTGGCGTTGCGTACAGAGTTGGCTTTTCGCGCGTGCGGCGCCGCGCGACGCTTGTGGCCGCCGCGACCCTTGCGGGCGCGCTTGTGCTTGTGCCCGGCAGCGTTTCCGCCGAGGGCCTGTTCGATTTCCTGTTCGGCGGCGTCCAGAAACAGCAGGCGCGGCAGGCCCCCGCCGGCGAACTTCTTCGCCGATCCGTTCGGCATTAATCAACCAGCCCAACCTGCACCGGCGCCGCGCGTCGCGGGCTCTGGACCTGCCTTCTGCGTGCGAAGCTGCGACGGCAAATATTTTCCGCTGACCATGCGCGGCAACGCCTCGCCAGTTCAGACCTGCCAGGCCTTCTGCCCGGCGAGCGCCACCAAGGTGTTTTACGGCAGCAACATCGATAGCGCTGCCGCTGGCAATGGCGAGCGCTATGCCGACAGCTGAAAACGCCTTCGCCTATCGCAAGGCGCTGCGCGCCGATTGCACCTGCAACGGCCGAAGCCCGTCCGGGCTGGCGCCGGTCGATCTCACGCTCGACACGTCGCTGCGCTCGGGCGACGTCGTCGCCACCACCGACGGCCTGGTGGCCTATACCGGCGTTCGCCTGGGCGCCGACCAGACGGCGGAATTCACGCCCGTTGCCTCCTATCCCGGCCTCACGGCAGATGTCCGCGCCCGGCTCGGCGAAATGAAGGTCGCGCCGGTCAGCGCAGAGATGGTCGCGGCCAACGCGCCGCTTCCCGAGACGAGCCGCGACGTCGAACTGCCGACCGCCTACGATACCGAAGGCGGTTGCGCCGAAGCCGGCGAAACGGGCGGAAGTGCGATAAGGCCGACGTCTCTACCGCAACAGCCCGCCGCCATAGCGCAAGCCGTAAACCTTGATTCCGGCGCGATGAATCTGCTCCTCGCCGTGAAACTCGGCGACGTCTCCCGATGAGGGTGTTGACGTAACGGAAGCTTTCGTTCTCGAACTGGGGCGGGCCGCGAAACGGACGGTCATCGCGAATAGCCAGCAGCGCCTGACGCAGGAAGGCGTAGATCGAAAGAAATTCGTTGCGGTCGACGACGGTGGCAGCGACGCCACCCGCATAGCTCATCGACCAGACAACGTGTTGGCCCACCTGCACCGTTTCCTGCCCGACGAAGAAGCGCATGCCGAAATAGATATCCCGATAGCTCAGATCGAGGTCGCGATACTCCAGTTGCTTGGAGCCTGGAAGCATTGGCGCCAAGACCGTCGCGTCGTCGTCAAGGCCGGCATAGGTCTTGCGCTTGGCACCGACCAGGAATTCGGAAAGTCGAGCAAGCGATATCTGGTTCATGACCCAGCCCCACTATTGTAGCCCGGACGCCGGTGCGCTCACCGCCCGACGATGACGCCGATCACGTTGGGCGCCGACAGATATTTTCCTCGATCGCCGCACGCGCCGCGGCGCGGTTTTCCGGCGTCAGCAAGCCGCGCTTCTCGGCCAGGATCATCCAGCAATAGCCCCACCAGTCGGTCAGCATGCCCCGATCGTCGACGAGATCGTAGCCCCGCTTGGGCGGCGAAAATTCGCGCCTGCGCTTCATCGAGCGCGTCGAGAAAGGCGTGGTCCTCGACCGAAAACAGCTCGTCGCTGAAATCGTCCGTGGTGTAGCCCCACACCGACATGCAGACCGCGTTGAACTCGCGGTCGATCGCGTCGTCGTCGACGAGCCGGCGGCGCGAGGCCTGGTGCAGGCGCGACAGCGAGCGCGCGAAATCGGCGATACGGGTGAGAGCGAACTGATCGAAGGCGATGGTGGACATGTAGTCCTCACAAACTCGGATAGACCATAAATGTTGTGTCGGCGATGCGCCGGAATCTACAATGATATATCAAACACTTGCTAAAGTGTTCTTAATTTGTTCTAGGCGCATCTACAAAATCTATCGGCTATCAAAGGTTGCTTCTTCAGCGATTTTGCCGCAAACGATCGAACGATGGACGCGACATAAGGCCACCCAAGATCCGCTTGCTGATACTGGAAGCGGCCGACGCGATCGAGTCGGGCGCATGCGATCGTATCCAGCCTCGACAGCGACGATCGAGGTCTTGCTTTCCGCGTCCTCTCGACGAGATATCGTTAGCCATGCACGCCAAGCTGCTGCAGCAGTTCTACCTCAGTTACACCCGGACTTTGAAGAGAAGGCCAAGTCTGGCACGGCCTGCGACATGTGAACGAGAACCTCAATCCTTCACATCGCCGACAACAGCTTGTCGCCGCAATAATTGGCGTAGAACTTTCCGCCGCACTGCCGCTTCGGATCGCCGCACAGCGCGCGGCCGGTGAAGCGCCTTGCGCGGACGCTGAAGCGAACAGCTCAGGCCGTCGGCGCTCCTGCCGGCCTTGCCGGCGGCGAACAGGCGCGCGCTGGTCGCGCTGATGCAGACGACCAGCAGTGCGGCGGCGGCGATCTCGATCGTCAATCTCATGGCAAGCCTCCGTTCTGGCGGCCCGCGTTTCCATCGCGCACTGGCGCCCGGTTACTAACCCGCAGCCTTCGCGTCCTGATTATATCACCGAAAGCCGGCCGCCGGTGCCGCGAAATCGGCCCGGTCCGTGCATAAAATCATGCCAGCGCAGTGCACAACATAGTCACGGCGTTTCGATTGTCGGGCAAGGCGCGTATCTTCGTTGTGAGTCTCAATCGCAGGGATCGACGTGTTGCAGGAAGAAATCCCAGGAAACTATCCGGCCGAACTATCCGGCGCTGGGCCAGCCGATCGACGAGCTGGCGCTGGCCGAGATCAAGGGCGCGATCCTCGCCAAGCTGCGGCTTGCGATCGGCAAGGACGCCGGCATGGCGACCAGGCGGCGACTGGTACAAGGCCGCCGCGCTGGCGCTGCGCGACCGCATCGTGCACCGCTGGCTGACGGCCGAAAAGCAGAGCTACGACGCCGGCCGCAAGCGGGTCTATTACCTCTCGCTCGAATTCCTGATCGGCCGCCTGTTCACCGACGCGCTGAACAATATGGGCCTGCTGCCGGTGTTCGAGGCGGCGCTCGGCGATCTCGGCGTCGGCACTTGACGGACTTGCGCAAATGCGAGCCGGATGCGGCGCTCGGCAATGGCGGCCTCGGGCGGCTCGCGGCGTGCTTCATGGAGAGCATGGCGACGCTGGCCATTCCCGCCATCGGCTACGGCATCCGCTACGATTTCGGCCTGTTCCGCCAGATCATCGCGCAGGGCTGGCAGCAGGAATATCCGGACGAGTGGCTCGAGCTTCGGCAACCCCTGGGAATTCCAGCGGCCGGAGGTGGTCTACCACGTCCATTTCGGCGGCCGTGTCGAGCACGTCGACGACCGCGGCCGCGACCGCGCGCACCTGGCGTCCGGCAGAAACCGTGCAGGCTGTCGCCTACGACACCCCGATCGTCGGCTGGCGCGGCCAGCACGTCAACGCGCTGCGGCTGTGGTCGGCGCGCTCGCCGGATCCGCTGCGGCTCGACGTCTTCAACACCGGCGACTATCTCGGCGCCAGTCGCCGAGGAGGCGCGCGCCGGATCGATCTGCAAATTCCTCTATCCGAACGACGAGAGCGCCGCGGGCCGCGAGCTGCGGCTGCGCCAGGAATATTTCTTCGTTTCCGCCTCGCTGCAGGATCTGATCAAGCGGCATCTCGCCGCCGACGGGCAGCTGCGCAGCCTCGCGCGCCAAGGTCGCGGTGCAGCTCAACGACACCCATCCGAGCCTTGCCGTCACCGAGCTGATGCGCATCCTGGTCGACCTGCACAATTTCCGCTGGGACGAAGCGTGGAAGATCACGGTCGCGACGCTGTCCTACACCAACCACACGCTGCTGCCCGAGGCGCTCGGAGACCTGGCCGAGTCGAACTGTTCGAGCGGCTGCTGCCGCGGCATCTGGAAATCATCTACCGCATCAATGTCGCAGCATCTGGCGCTGGCCGACGCGCGCTGCCCCGGCGACGTCGATTTCCGCGCCTCGGTGTCGCTGATCGACGAGACGTCCGGCCGCACGGGTGCGGATGGGACAACTGGCCTTCGTCGGCTCGCACCGCATCAACGGCGTCTCGGCGATGCATTCCGACCTGATGAAGGAGACCGTGTTCCACGATCTCAACCATCTCTATCCCGCCCGCATCACCAACAAGACCAACGGCATCACCTTCCGCCGCTGGCTGATGCTGGCCAACCCGAAACTGACCGGCCTGTTGCGCGAGAGCCTGCGGCGAGGCCGTGCTCGATGATTTCTCGCTGTTCGAGCGGCTCGAGGCCCACGCCAGCGACAACGCGTTCCAGCAGCAGTTTCCGCGACGTCAAGCATCACAACAAGCTGGCGCTGGCGCGGCTGATCGGCGAACGCCTCAGCATCAAGGTCGATCCGTCGGCGCTGTTCGACGTCCAGATCAAGCGCATCCACGAATACAAGCGGCAGCTGCTCAACATCGTCGAAGCCGTCGCGCTGTATCAGGCGATCAAGGACGAGCCGCAGCGCGACTGGGTGCCGCGGGTGAAGATCTTCGCCGGCAAGGCGGCGGCGAGCTATCGCTACGCCAAGCTGATCATCAAGCTGATCAACGACGTCGCCGAGATCGTCAACAACGATCCTGATGATCGGCGGACGGCTCAAGGTCGTCTTCCTCGCCGACTACAATGTCAGCCTTGCCGAAGTGATCATTCCGGCCGCCGATCTTTCCGAGCAGATCTCCACCGCCGGCATGGAAGCCTCCGGCACCGGCAACATGAAGCTGGCGCTCAACGGCGCGCTGACCATCGGCACGCTCGACGGCGCCAACATCGAAATCCGCGACCATGTCGGGCGCGGAGAACATCGCGATCTTCGGCATGGAAGCCGGCGACGTCATGGTCCGGCGCAAGCAGGGCCTGGATGCAACCGACGTGATCAGCCGCTCGCCGCGGCTGGCGCGGGCGATCACCGCGATCGAGAGCGGCGCGTTCTCGCCCGACGATCCCGCCCGCTTTGCTTCCGATCGGCCACGCGCTGCGCTATCTCGACCACTACATGGTCTCGCGCCGATTTCGATTCCTATTACGAGGCCCAGCGCGGCATCGACGCACGCTGGCAGGTGATGCCGGCCTGGACGCGCGCCTCGATCCTCAACGTGGCGCGGATGCCGTGGTTCTCCTCCGACCGCACCATCCGCGAATATGCCGAGGACATCTGGAACGTGCCGGTACGCCGGCCCCGCCGTCGGCCGGAGGAGCCGGCGCCCAGCGCGGGGCGACGCGCTGAATTCCGGCGACGACGGAAAATCCATTACCTCTGACGTCATTGAATTCTGGCGAGAGCCGTGGATTGCGTGACGCACGTCATTGCCGTCGGCACGCGAGCTTCCGGAATGACGGAAGTTTCGATGCTTACCAAGACGCCGCATCTTTTCGACGACGCCACGCACGTCACCGCCGGCGACAGCCGCTGGCAGGGCAGGACCAGCGAGGATTACTGGGCCTTTGTCGGCCCGTTCGGCGGCGCGACCGCCGCGACCATCCTGCGGGCGCTGATCGACCATCCGCAGCGCGCGGGCGATCCGCTGGCGCTCACCGTCAATTTCTGCGCGCCGGTCGCGCAAGGCGCCGTTCGATCTCGACGTGCGCCTGGTCAAGGCCAACCGCTCGAGCCAGCATTGGTGCGTGGAGATGACGCAAGGCGGCGGTGACGTCGCGACGCTGGCGACCGCCGTGTTCGCCGAGCGCCGCCCGTCCTGGTCGACACCAGCAGGCGACTTTCCGGCGCGACGCCGTTCGAGCAGACCTGCCCTATCCCAAGATCGCCATGACCTGGGCCAACCAGTATGATTTTCGCTTCGTCGAGGGCGAGCCGAAGTTCAGCGGCGCGCCGGCCGGCGCACCGCCGAATGCCTACTCAAAGCTGTGGATCGGCGACCGCGTGCCGCGCAAGATCGATGTGCTGTCGCTGATGTCGATGTCGGACGCGTTCTTCGGCCGCATCTTCCACGCCAGGCGCGAACTGGTGCCGTTCGGCACGGTGTCGCTGACGACCTATTTCCACGCCGACGCCGCCGATCTCGCGGCCGAGGACATCACGCGCGTGCTGGCCGTGGCGGATGCCAAGATCTTCCACAAGAGCTATGGCGACCAGAACGGCGAATTGTGGTCGCCGTACGGGACGCCTGCTCGCGACCACGACGCAGATCGCCTATTTCAAGGCGTGAGGTGAACATACCGCGTTGCCGTAGGGCACGCTGCGCTGGTCGGTCCACCCTACGTCTTGAAGGTGCGCGCCTCGATGTCCGACGCCAACCGCCGACCCCGCGTATCGCGCTGCTCGGCGTCCCCATCGAGATCGGGGCGTCGCAGGCCGGCACGCTGATGGGGCCGGCAGCGCTGCGCACCGCGGGCATCGCGCGCGCATGCTCGATCAACTCGGAATTTGCCGTCGAGGACCACGGCGATCATGGCGCATCCCGGCGTGTGCCTTGCCGACGGTCCGCCGCCGGCCAACGCCAAATATCTACGACGAGGTCAAAACCTGGATCCGCGCGCTCAGCGAGCGTGCGTTCTGGCTGGCCCGCTCCGGCGCCGTCCCGATCTTCATGGGCGGCGATCACTCGCTGTCGATGGGATCGGTGAACGGCGTGGCGCGCTACTGGCAGCGAGAAGGGCCGGCCGCTGTTCGTGCTGTGGCTCGATGCCCATGCCGATTACAACACGCCGGAGACGACGGTCACCGGCAACATGCACGGCATGTCCGCGGCGTTCCTGTGCGGCGAGCCCGGGCTCGATGGGCTGCTCGGCGACCATGCCCGCGCCTCGATCGGTCCCGACCAGCTCGACCTGTTCGGCATCCGCTCGATCGATCCGCTGGAGAAGAAGCTGGTCCGCGAGCGCCGCGTCGCGATCGCCGACATGCGCGCGATCGACGAGTTCGGCGTCGGCGTGCTGATCCGCAAAGTCATCGAACGCGTCAGGGCGCAGAACGGCGTGCTGCATGTCAGCTTCGACGTCGATTTCCTCGATCCCGCGGTCGCGCTCTGGCGTCGGCACCACCGTGCCGGGCGGCGCGACCTATCGCGAGGCGCATCTGATCATGGAGCTGCTGCACGATTCCGGATCTGGTGCGCTCGGTCGACATCGTCGAGCTCAACCCGTTCCTCGACGAGCGCGGCCGCACCGCGCGCGTCGCCGGTCGAACTGATCGGCAGCCTGTTCGGCCTGCAGATCACCGACCGCCGGACGCCGACCAATGCGAGTGCTTCCGGACAATACTGAAGCGCCGCCGTCGAAATCCCGCGCGTCAAACAAAGGGCGGGCTCGAGGAGCCGCCCTTGTCCAACCGCGTGAATGGCTCCGATCAGCCTCACTCCGCCGCGAGCTTCACTTCCGGCGCGGCGGCGCGGACTTCGGCATCGACCTGCGCTTCGAACTTGGCAAAGTTCTTCTGGAACATGCCGACCAGCGCACGCGCGGTCTTGTCGAACTCGGCCTTGTCCTTCCAGGTGTTGACCGGGTTGAGGATGTCGCTCGGCACGCCCGGCAGCGCGGTCGGCACCGCAAAGCCGAAATATTTGTCGGTGCGGAATTCGACGTTGCGCAAGCTAGCCGTTCGAGCGCCGCGGTGAGCAGCGCGCGCGTCACCTTGATCGGCATGCGGCTGCCGGTGCCGTATTTGCCGCCGGTCCAGCCGGTGTTGACCAGCCAGCAGTCGACATCGTGCTTGGCGATCAGCTCGCGCAGCATGTTGCCGTAGACGGACGGATCGAGCGGCAGGAACGGCGAGCCGAAGCAGGTGGAGAATTCCGGCTGCGGCTCGTTGCCCAGACCGCGCTCGGTGCCCGCGACCTTCGCGGTGTAGCCGGACAGGAAGTGATACATCGCCTGCGCCGGCGAGAGCTTTGCGATCGGCGGCAGCACGCCGAAGGCATCGGCGGCCAGCATCACCACGTTCTTCGGCTGGCCGGCGCGGCCGGTGCGCGAGGCGTTCGGGATGAAGTCGAGCGGATAGGCCGAGCGGGTGTTTTCGGTCTTCGAGCCGTCGTCGAAATCCGGCCACGCGGGTGTCCTCGTCGAGCACGCACGTTCTCCAGCACCGCGCCAAAGCGCTTGCTGGCGGCGTAAGATCTCCGGCTCGGCTTCCTTCGACAGCTTGATGCACTTGGCGTAGCAGCCGCCTTCGAAATTGAAGACGCCGTCCTTGCCCCAGCCATGCTCGTCGTCGCCGATCAGCGTGCGCTTCGGATCGGCCGACAGCGTGGTCTTGCCGGTGCCGGACAGGCCGAAGAAGATCGCGGTGTCGCCCTTGGGCCCGACATTGGCCGAGCAGTGCATCGGCATCACGCCCTTGGCGGGCAGATAATAGTTCAGCGTGGTGAAGACCGACTTCTTCATCTCGCCGGCATAATAAGACCCGCCGATCAGGACGATCTTGCGGGCGAAATCGATCGCGACGACGTTCTCCGAACGCACGCCGTGACGTTTGGGATCGGCGCGGAAGCTCGGCATGTCGATGATGGTGAGCTCGGGCACGAAGTTCGCGAGCTCGACCGCCTCGGGGCGGATCAGCAGCGTGCGGATGAACAGCGAGTGCCAGGCGAGTTCGGTGAAGACGCGGGTCTTGATGCTGGAAGCTCGGATCGGCGCCGCCATAGAGGTCCTGCGCGAACAGCGTCATGCCTTCGGCATGCTTGAGGAAATCGGCATAGAGCGCGTCGAACTGCTCCGAGGTGATCGACTGGTTGCCGGCCCACCACATCTTCTTGTCGGTGGTGGCGTCGCGGACCGTGAACTTGTCCTTCGGGCTGCGGCCGGTGAATTCGCCGGTATCCGCGCAGAGCGCGCCGTCGGCCGACAGCACGGCCTCGCCCGCCGCAAGCGAATACTGATAGAGCTGCGGCGCGCCGAGGTTCCAGTGCACCCGCTTGAGATTTTTAAGCCGAATTTGTCGGCGCCGAAGGCACCGTTATGCACGCCCGTCTCTTGCACGAAGAATCCTCCTCGAACCCGCGTTATCTCGATCGCGCGAATGCCGCTAAACGCGCCTCTGTCGCGGTGACCTCTCGAATATAGCCTTCCGGCCCCGGTCCGGCGACCTAATACTGATGAACGCCGGGCTTGCCAAGCCGATCCCGTGATATTTGGTTTATTCGGACGGCGCGTCCTTGATGCTGCTCAAATCGCTTGCTGCGGCGCTGCGAGGTTTGTTCGCCGTGGAATTACGCGGCGATCGGTCGCGCCGACCATCGAGCGCAACCATTGCTGCGATCGCACAAATGCGCACAATTTCACTAACAATTTCAACGCGCGGCGCCCTCGCCGATCAGCGCGAACGGCCCCAGAATGCCGGATAGGCATTTCGCGGCGAGGACGCGTCGTCGAGATAGGCCAGCATCGCCTGACGCAGCGCCTCGGCGCGGCCGAGTTTCGGATCGGCCTTCAGGCGATCGAAGGTCGATGTGGTGAGTCGCGTGGCGGCGCCGGAATCCGACCGACCAATGCGACACCAGCAGCGCCCGCGCACCGGCATAGAAGAACGATCGCGCCAGGCCCGACAGCGCTTCCGCGCCGGGCTTGTCGCCGGCAATCGTGTTGCAGGCCGACAGCACCACCCAATCGGCATTGAGTTTCAGCTGCGCGACTTCGCTCGACGTCAGCAGGCCGTCGTCGAACTCGGACGGCTGCTTTGGAATGCTCAGCGCCAGCGACGGCTCGGCCAGGCCCTTTCACGTCGCCGGCGACGAGGCCGTGGGTGGCGAAATAGACGATGCGATAATCGGCGAGCCGCGTGCGCTTCGAGCGTGGTCTCGCTGGCGTCGCTGCCGAGATGAATGTCGGCAGCCGCGACGCCGAGATCCTTGGCGACCGCGTTGAGTTCGTCGGCGGTGTCGGGCAATTGCGCGCAGCGCCTGCGCCAGCCGCGCGCGATCGACGCCGGCGCCGCGCCAGAAATCGGTGTAGGCGCCGTGGCGCACGCTGCGCGCGGCGGTCTTGACGCGCGGTCGCGCTTGCCGTCGCCGGCGCCTCGCGACAGGATCGAACAGCGGATCGCCAAAGCCCGTCATCGGCTTGGTGCTCTGCTCACTGCGCGCGCAAACGCCCGCAGCGCCTTCAGGCTCGCGACCGACGGCAACACCGACACCGCCTGACGCTTCAACAGCCAGGCCGCATCGCGATAGCCCTCAAATTTTTCCGGGATCGCCGCGGCCGGCTTCTCCGTCACCAGCAGATGGAACGGCAGCGCGGTCAGCGCGCCCGACGGCACGACCAGAAGGCTCGCGCTTGTCGCTTGACCAGCGGCTCGACCGGCGCCCAGCAGCGTCGCATAGCAGTTCATTGGCGAGCGCCAGATCGAACAGGCCGGACTTGCCGGAAGCATCGCTCGCCTTGCCGATATCGAGCCCGCGGCGGAACGCGGCGATCTTCTGCGACAACGCTTCGGCGCCACGCGGGATCGGCTTCCAGTCAAAGCTCGCGCGCGTGATCGCAAAGACGTAGCTTTCCTTCTCGGTGACCGCGAACAGCACCATCGCCTCGTCGCCTGACAACAGCGCCTGAATCTCCTTCGCCGTCATCGGCAACGGATTCGACAGCGCGGCGTAGTTCGGGAAATTCGGCGGACGAAGGTCTTCTGCAAGCGACGCGCGCTCGGTCGCGATGGCGGCAAGCCGGGCGCGGGCGCGCTGCTCGGCAGGCCGCGTCGCGCTTCGAGCGCTCCTTCGAGACGGCCGCCACGATCGACTTGTCCAGCGCTTCCGCTTCGGCGGCGAGATCCTGATCGCGGCGCACCAGTTCCGCGAGGCGATCGCTTGCCGGCGGCCAGCCGCACCGCCAGCTTGTTCACGGCGGAGGCAGCCGAGGACTGCGTGCCGCGCTGGATCACGTTGAGCGCATCGTCGAGCGCTTTTTCGCCGCGGCATCAGTTGCTGGCGCTGCGCGTCCGTCAGCACCGGAAGGGCGACGCGGAGCTGCGCGTGGCCGCTTGCGATCAGCCGTTGCACCAGCGGCAGCGCGTCGTCGGGGCGGCCTTCGACGCCCGATAGAATGCCGCCAGATTGTTCGTCGATGTCGCGGTATCCGGGATGGTCGGAGCCGACGGCGCGCTCGCGGATCGCCAGCGCCCGCTCGATACAGCGGCTCGGCCTCGGCGTAGCGGCCCTGCCGCTCATAGAGATCGGCCAGATTGTTCAGCGAGCGCGCCACGTCGGGATGGTCGCGGCCCAGCACTTTTTCGCGGATCGCCAGCGAGCGCCTGATCAGCGGCTCGGCCTCGGCATAGCGGCCCTGGACCTTGTCGACCTGGCCGAGATTGTTCAGCAGCGTCGCGACCGCGGGATGCTCGGGCCCGCTGCCTTCTCGTAGATCGCCAGCGCCCGCTTGAACAACGGCTCAGGAATCCGCTGTGGCGGCCGAGCTTCTCGTAGATGCGTCGCCAGATTGTTCAGGGACTGCCCGAGGTCGGGATGACCGCGCCCGAGCGATCTTTCGCGGATCGCCAGCGCGCGTCTGAACAGCGGCTCGGCATCGGCATAGCGCTCCTGCCGCTGATACAGCGCCGCCAGATTGTTCAGCGTCGGGCGCGACTTCGACGGAGTCGAGGCCAGCCACCTTCTCGAGGATCGCGATGCGCCCGCTTGTAGCAGCGGCTCGGCCTCGGCATCGCTGCCCTGGCTGCCATAGAGCCTGCGCCAGATTGTTCAGCGCCGCCGCAACGTCGCGGTGCACCGGGCCGTATGTCTTTTCGGCGTTCCGCCAGCGCCTCTGCGCCAGCGGCAGTCGCTTCGGAATATTTTCCGGCGCGGCTGAGCTCGATGATTTTGGCGCTGAGCGCGTGACATCGCCCTTTTGCGCCAGTGACGGCGCGGCGAGGCAACGTGCTCGCGGCCAGCGCCAGCCACTGAACAGATCAATCGATTGCGAGATTTCGATGCGGACTTTCTGCTGGTCACCTTGCGGGTCGTGCCTTAGGTCGCGCAACGGCCGCGCACGCGTTCAAGCGCCAGCCGTTGAGCCGTCGGCTTATTGCCTTGGCCCGCGCCTCGCCCGCCAGCCGCACCAGCATCTTGCGCAACGCCGTGCCGCTGGTGACCCGTTCCGGGAAATCCAGCCGCAGCGTCGCGCTCCCGGCCTGCATGTCCATGCCGTCGGGGTCGCAGCCGGTGCAGCGCCAGTCGGCGGCTCCGGCGCCCAGCAGTTGGGTCGCGTAGAGGTTCATCGCCTCGCGGTGATCCTCGTTCATGTGCTCGACCGCGCCCTGCCTCGGCCTCCAGCAGATCCGGCGGCATCGCGAGATACCGGTCAGGAACTGCGCCGGCTTGAGGTCGATGATCCGCCCGAAACCGGCCACCAGATGGCAGCCGGACGGGGCGATCCGAAAGAACGAAAAATCCTTAAATCGA
>ERZ1370068.9528-contig-8300_pt1 | contig 64311 bp, 112 predicted proteins | sample MGYA00561227_ERZ1370068 | MGnify/ENA primary metagenome ERZ1370068 (study PRJEB38410, sample SAMEA6850437) | metagenome | study: Metagenomic assessment of the ecological functions of the soil: analysis of the soil microbiota associated with the... | reverse complement strand
GTATGCTTCGTTCAGTTACGTATTGCTCGCTATTGAGGGCTGCGCAACGGCGGTGACCAGCTGGGCGGCGAATGGCTTTTGCAGAAGGATGCTGTTGGGCACGCCTTGGGACGCCCAATCGCCCGCGTTGGCGCCGGTCATGTAGACGACTGGACATCCGGGGTCGATTTTCTGACCTGTCTGGCGTTGCGTCCAGCCACTCAACCTGCCCTTCAGGGTTACGTCAGTCACGAGCGCCCGGTAGTTTTTCATCCCGCGCCCTTAAACAGGTGAGCCCTTCCTCGCCCGACGACCAGAATATCGGCGTCGAAACCACGAACGTCATTGAGCGCCTCTTCCACCAGTCCCTGCAACGGGTACTTTCGTCCTCGATGACGAGATCAGAGAGGTAACTCAGACACGATTCCCCCACTCACACCTCAGCTCACCTACTTTCGGGACCCGTTTTCGTTCCGCTGAAAATGTCCAAAAGTGAACGCAAGGGAACGGCCCCTGGGAAACCCGGCAGGCCGGGACGGCCTGCCCGCCAAATCACCGTGGCACCCTTGGCGAACAAAACGGGAAACGGCGAGTCTCTCGGGGCTCGCTGCCGGGAATGATTCTGACGGTGCCCGCAGCCCGTACTCGTCCCAGCCTCAATCCCGAACAACGGCGCGCGGTCGAGCATGGCGCGCGCGAGAGGATCTGGTCGGCGCCGCCGCTGCTGGTGATTGCCGGCGCCGGGTCCGGCAAGACCAACACCCTCGCCCATCGGGTCGCCCATCTGATCGTTCAGGGCGCCGACCCGCGCCGGATCCTGCTGATGACGTTTTCGCGGCGCGCCGCGTCCGAGATGACCAAGCGGGTCGAGCGCATCGCGCGCAAGGTGATGGGCGACAACGCCGGGGTCATGACGGACGCGCTGACCTGGGCCGGCACCTACCACGGCATCGGCGCCCGGCTGCTGCGCGAGTACGCCGAACAGATCGGCCTCGATCCCGCCTTCACGATTCACGACCGCGAAGACTCCGCCGACCTCGATGAACCTGGTCAGGCATGAGAAGGGCTTCTCGAAGACCGAAAGCCGCTTCCCGACCAAAGGCACCTGCCTTTCGATCTATTCGCGCTGCGTCAACGCCGAGATGCCGATCGAGCAGGTCATCGGCACGTCGTATCCATGGTGCGCCGGATGGGCGGCGGAGCTGAAGGAATTGTTCGCGGCCTATGTCGAGGCCAAGCAGAAGCAGAACGTGCTCGATTACGACGACCTCCTGCTCTACTGGGCGCAGATGGTCGGCGACGCCGGCCTGGCCGACGACATCGGCGGCCGCTTCGATCACGTCCTGGTCGACGAGTATCAGGACACGAACCGCCTGCAGTCCTCGATCCTGCTGGCGCTCAAGCCCGGAGGCCGCGGCCTGACGGTGGTCGGCGACGACGCCCAATCGATCTATTCGTTCCGCGCCGCGACCGTGCGCAACATCCTCGACTTTCCCGACCAGTTCTCGCCGCCTGCGAGCATCATCACGCTCGACCGCAATTATCGCTCGACGCAAACGATCCTCGCCGCCGCCAACGGCGTCATCGGCCTCGCCAAGGAGCGCTTCACCAAGAACCTCTGGACCGAACGGACGTCCGGCAGCGAAGCCGCAACTCGTCTCGGTCCGCGACGAGGCCGACCAGGCGCGCTTCATCGTCGAACGCATCCTGGAGAACCGCGAGTCCGGCACGCTCCTCAAAGAGCAGGCCGTGCTGTTCCGGACATCCAGCCACAGCGGTCCGCTCGAAATCGAACTGACGCGCCGGAACATCCCGTTCGTGAAATTCGGCGGACTGAAGTTTCTCGACGCCGCCCACATCAAGGACATGCTGGCGCTGCTGCGGTTCGTCGAAAATCCGCGCGACCGCGTCGCCGGGTTCCGTCTGCTGCATCTGCTGCCCGGCATCGGGTCCGCAACCGCGCAGCGCGTGCTCGACCGCATGGCGGAGGCCGCCGACCCGATCGCGGCGCTCGCGGGCATACCGACGCCGCCGCGCGCCGGCGACGACTGGAAGGCGCTTCGTCGAGACCTTGGGCAATCTCCGATATTCGGAATGGCCCGTCGATCTGGAGCGTGCGCGCCTCTGGTACGAACCGCATCTCGACCGCATCCACGAAGACGCCGAGACCCGGCGGGCCGACTTGCTCCAGCTCGAGCAGATCGCCTCCGGATATCCCTCGCGCGAACGCTTCCTGACCGAACTCACGCTCGATCCGCCGGACGCGACCAGCGACCAGGCCGGCGTGCCGCTGCTCGACGAGGATTACCTGATCCTGTCGACGATCCATTCCGCCAAGGGCCAGGAGTGGAAGTCGGTCTATCGTGCTCAACGTCGTCGACGGCTGCATGCCTTCCGACCTCGGTGCCGGCACCTCGGCCGAGATCGAGGAGGAACGTCGCCTGCTCTATGTCGCCATGACCCGCGCAAAGGACGACCTGCATCTGGTCGTGCCGCAGCGCTTCTTCGTCCACGGCCAGCACGCGCAGGGCGATCGTCACCTCTATGCCTCGAGGACGCGCTTCATTCCCGAAAAGCTGCTGCCGACTGTTCGAGCGGACCGGCATGGCCTTTGGCTGCGCCTGCCGCCGCGGCGCGCCCGGCCAGCGAAGGACCGCAGTGCGCGTATCGGCGCCGCATGCGCGGCATGTGGCGCTGGCACCGCGCGACCCGGATGGCTCGCCATGACTGGATCGACCCACGACTCGCATTTGCCTGTTTGAAAACGGTACGTCGCGCAGATCTCAGTGGAGCAGCACCAGCAGATTGACGCGCGTCGCGTTGCGCCTCAGCGCGGCAGGCGCGATAATCCAGGAGCGACCTTCAGCAGCGCCTCGCGGGATACCTTCAGCGTGCGGAGCGCCGCCTGCTCCAGACAGACGCGCTCCATCTTGCTGAGATCACCTTGCACGAAATACCTCAACGCGGAACTGAGACCTTCGTGCTAGTTGAGAAAAAGCGACGGCCGACATGATCGATCAAAGGCGCCATCCTGTTCCAGCATTTCTGGTTGTCGCCACTGAGGCCAAAATATGCGGCAGCGGCGCGGCGTCAACCGCCACCGCCAGCAGCACAAATTCGTGAATGTCCATCGATGTCCAGACGAAGCATCGGACGAAGAGCGCGCCGCAGGCTGCGTCGCAACCGCTTGCCGTCACCTATCGGTCCGAGGTCGCTGCAAACTCCAGCCTGGACAGCTTCGAAAAGCCCTTCGAAGCGCCAGAAGGTGACGAGGCTCGCCTGGCAGGCATTGTTCGCAAACCAGCGTGTCGTCGCCGCGCATGGTCGCCCGCGTCCGAACGTGCGGTGACGCCGCGTGTCTTGCAGCGCTGGACAGGACAATTCCAGATTCCGCATTTCCCAGCGTGCAATGAGATCGTGCCATAAGCCCACGGTGCCCCATCCAAAAGGGTTCGTTACTCAAATAACGCGACTCTGATCAGGCGATTCCAATTGGTCGAGATTCCGCAGAAGTAGGCTCGCGGTAGAAAGTACCGAATTGCGAGAGGCCTGAAGGGCAGCTGCGGCATTTCGCGCCCGGCCCGGCCTCACCCGCGCGACAGAGCGGTCGCATGGCCAGCTCGGCAGGCCGGTGGCTGGTTCCCAACCAACGGCGAACCAGGCCCTGCCTGCGTGCGGGCAGCCGACCCACGGGCCTGGTCGGCCGGTGCCCCCGTCGAGGGCGCTCCAGACGCGCCAGCAGCCCCGGCAAATGCCCGTAAATTTGCTTTCGGACCTTCGCCTGGCTTCGCGGGCGGTGCGGCGTCCTCGCCGGTCCGCGTGACAGATGCTGAGCCGCCCTTGTCGCGCCCGGCGGCCGGCAAGCATGGTGGGCCGGGGCGCTGCGATGGCAGGCGCGGGAATCGGGGGGCGCCGGGGTATTGGTACCGACTGGCGGCAGCCTCGACGCATTGCCGATTCCGCTGGGGTCGCTGAGCACGCTGGGGTTGGCCGGACCGAACGGCACGCCGCTGATCGCCGAATTTGCCGGCGCCGGCCGTAGATCCCGCCGGCGGCCTCAGCTGCGCCAGTGTCACGCCTTGCGCCCATGTCCCGGGCGAAACGATCAAACCACCGGAGCAAAAGAGGCCGAGAACGACCTGCGCTGGCCGTGCGGAACATTGCGTGGCTTCCAGAGGCTGTGCAGCCCAGCGGAAATGTCCGGGCCGCCAGTTCCGGTTTTGAAGCCCCCGCAATTCTCCGGGGATGGGCGCATTCAAGCACGAGTCAGCGACTAATCTCGATGCGATCACCGCTTTGAGATTCCTGCGGAATGACAGAGCCCGACATGTTCGATCAGGAAATACGCGCGCTGCAACGAATGGCCGGCGGACCGGCCTGCGTGCAGCTGGCGGATCCGTCCCCTCACCGCCTTTGCCCGTCGCGAACTGCGCAACCAGATGAAGCAAAGCAGCGCCGACCTGCGGTCGCGCTACCCGCAGAAGGCCTCGCCAATCCCAGGCCCGGCCGGTCAGCCGCTCCGACCCGCACCTTCAGCAAGCCTGAGCTTCGAATCCTGGCCTGAACGCCAGACGGAATGGCGGCTTGATGTCGGGGCCGAGCATGCTGATCGCCGCTGCCGCCGGCGCCGAAGCCCCGCGCCTGCCGCCTTCATGGTGATCTCGCCGATCTTCGGCCAGCTGGTGATGTTCTCGATGCCGAGCAGATTGTCGCAGTCGGCGAGAACATCAACGGGCCGGGCTATATCCGCGAAGCCGTTGAAGGCGCGAACGCGCGCCCTGCCCAAGCTGCATCGGCAAGAACAGCCCTTTCGCGCTAGAACGCCAGGCGATATTTTGCTGCATTCGCGCCAATCGGCGACCGCGTCACTATACGAACCATCCCCCGCAGCGCGGCGCGCCGAAAGCTCAACGTGTTGCCATCGGACGCTCGGGATCGTGACGGTCCTGATCTGTCGTGTCGAATGACCGCCTGCTCGATTGTTCGGAGCTGGCGATCGTCTCGTCGCGGCCGGCAAGGCTTGCGGGCCTGGTCGAGAAAGGCGTCAGCGGTTCGCGGCCGCGCTGGCGGCTGGCCTCCGATCCCGGCAAATTCCTCTCCACGGTGCAGATCGGCATCACGCTGATCGGCGTGCTGTCGGGCGCCTTTTCCGGCGCCACGCTCGGCCAGCGCCTGACGCATTGGCTGCTCGAGGCTAGGCCTCTCGCCGGCGCTCTGCCGACGCCATCGGCGTCGGCCTCGTCGTCGGCGTCATCACCTATGCTTCGCTGATCGTCGGCGAGCTCGGTGCCGAAGCAGATCGCGCTGCGCGATCCCGAAGCGATCGCCGTGAAGGTCGCGCCGGCGATGGTGCTGATGGCGAAAGTCTCGCTGCCGCTGGTGTGGCTGCTCGATCGGTCCGGCAAGGTGCTGCTGTGGCTGCTCGGCCACCGCGGCGAAGCCGAAGACAAGGTCAGCGAGGACGAAATCAGGACGCTTGGTCGTGGAAGCCGAAAATGCCGGCGTGCTGGAGCCCGGCGAGAAGGAGATGATCGCGGGCGTGATGCGGCTTGGCGATCTGCCGGTCGGCGCCGTGATGACGCCGCGGCACGAGGTCAGCCATGATCGACCTCGCCGATCCGACTGCCGAGATCTACGCCGCGCTGCTCCAGAGCCAATCATTCCCGCGTCGGTCGTCTTCGAGGGCAATCGCGATCACGCGCTCGGCATCGTGCAGGCCAAGGACATGCTCGACGCTCTATCTGTCGGGCCAGACGCCGGACATCCGCGCGCTCGATCCGCGACGCTCCGATCATCCCGAGACCGTCGACGCGCGCGACGTGGTCGCGATCCTGCGCGACTCCGCCGTGCATATCGGGCCTGGTGCACGACGAGTACGGCACGTTCCAGGGCGTGGTGACGAGCGCCGATATTCTGGAGGCGATCGTCGGCGCCTTCCACACCGAGGAAGGCCCGGCCGAGCCGGCCTACGTCAAACGCGACGACGGCTCCTGACCTGATCTCGGGCTGGATGCCGGCGCTGGAATTCGCCGATCTGCTCGGCATCACGCTGCCGTCGCCGCGGCCCTACCAGACCTTCGCAGGCTATCTGCTGCAGGAGTTCGGCGACGATCCCCGACGTCGGCCAGAAAATCACCGCTGGCGGCTGGCAGTTCGAGATCCTCGACCTCGACGGCCGGCGCATCGACAGCGGCGCGCCGCCGGCCACGCGCGCCTTGAGGGCGCCTGAGAGAACGAAAAAAGGCGGGCCGCCCATGGGCCGCCCGCCAGTTCGCTTCATCCGACTCACACGCGTTCTGCTGCGCGCGCGAACCGATACGCGACGACCGATCAGTACTTTGCCACCACCGGGCCGCCCCAGCCGAAGCGATAATGACGCCGGCCTCGACCGTGCTTGCACGTCCACAGCCGAGGCCGAGGCCGCGGCGGCGCGATGGCCGGCGAAATAGTGGTTGCCAGGTTACAGAAGCGGCGCGAACATGTACTCCGCCTTGGCCGACCACGGACCCGCTTGAACGCCCACTCCGCGCCGCCGCCGACGGTCCAGCCGCCGTGGAAGCGCGAGTCCGCCATCGCGACGACCAAGCGCCGTCGACGCTCAACTCGTTGGGTTGCGCCCCAGGCTGTAGCCGCCCTGGCCATGCAGCAGGCAGATTGTCCACGGCCACGCCCACCCGGCCGGTGACCGAACCGGAGCGCCTTGGCCTCGAAACTGGCCTACAGAGCCGACCCCGGCGACCGCAGCCGTGTAGCTTGAGCGATCGCGATCATGCCAGGCGCCCAGTCGGCTCTTCGCGCAACCGAGACGACGAACACTTATGCTGCCGGGCGCCTGGTAGTTGAACCCGCACCGTCCCGCCCGCCGAAGCCAGCCACTGGCGTCCGATACCCGTGGCCGCACGCAGGCCGTTCACAGTTGCCCCGGTCGCGACCAGCCGTAGCCGCCCCTTGGCGCCGACGCATAAAACCCGCTCCAGTTAAAAGCCAGGCGTCGGCGCCGGCCAGCGGGCGCGGCGCAGCCAGGGTGCAGGCAATATGTCGGCGGCCGAGGCAGCCGAAACCGAGGCCGCCAAAGAGCCAAAACCGCCCATCCATATTTCATTTTTTGAACGCCCCTTATTGAGTCCCCGCACCATCCGATCATAAATTCCTCAGGCAATCAAGGAGTAGCGGCCACAACTTCGCCGCTGTGAAAAAGCTGCCCTGTTTTTCAAGTTTTGATCCAGGCGGAAATTCGGCGCCGATCGGTCGCACCCGAGTGACGGCCGCCTTCTTCAGATCGCCAGGCCGGCCGTTGCAACCTCATATTGCATTCGGGTTCCATGCACGGCGGAAGAGCCCGCCGAAACTCTTTCCTGACCTCTTGATGGCGGGTTTGAAGACCGCCTTCGGGCGGTCATTTCTTGCGCTCCTGATCTGGACGCCGGCCCCGCGGATCTCCGCTGGGCTGCTGGTCATCTGCGCGCCCTGTTGATAACCCGCTGCCCCGCTGCGGCGCGGCGTGACAGACACCCGCGACGTGTTATCGACGGGCGAGATGCCTCGCTCGCAACGGACAGAACACCATGCGGATCACCCTGGTCGGCTCCCGCCATTTCGGCGTGACGACATTCAACATGCTGCGCCAGCACGGCGTCGATATCGTCAGGGTCGTCGTCGCACGACGCCGAAGACCGGCTGGCCGCCGCGGCCAAGGCCGCCGGGATCGAGGTCGTCGTGCAGGCCGATCCCAAGCTCGTCGTCGGCCTCGGAGATCGCGCCGGACACCGACCTGATCGTGACCGCGCACAGCCACGCCCGCATCAGCCAGGAGGCGCTGGCCGCGGCAAAGCTCGGCGGCATCGGCTATCACCCCTCGCTGCTGCCGCGGCACCGCGGCATCGCCGCGGTGGAATGGACCATCAGGGAAGGCGATCCGATCGCCGGCGGCACCGTCTATCACCTCGCCGACCGCATGGATGCCGGCGCGATCGCCGCGCCAGGAGTGGGTCTTCGTCAAGAAGGGCGAGACCGCCCGGGAGCTGTGGGAGCGCGCGCTGGCCCCGCTCGGCCAGAAGCTGCTCGGCGAGGTCATCGACTACGCCAAGGCCCACAAAGCCTGCCGGCCAAGCCCCAGGACGAGCAATTCGCGACCAAGGCGCCGAGCCTCGACGCGTAAGCACTGAACCATACCGCGCTATTCGCGACTGGCAAATCCCGAGATCGGCGCGATAGGACATATTTCTCGTTCCGCGGCCGGAACCAAATTCACCTTGATGTGTTTGAATCTGCAGGAACTTTCCGTGTTGCCGCGGCGCAGCAAAGTTTGAACACATTGTGCCCGGATAAGCCGCGTCATCACACACATCGGGGAATCTGATTCATGCGCCGCAATCGCATTAGCGACTGTTTTTTGCTTCGTTTCTTGCTCGCCGCCGCCGCTCTCGCCGCGGCTCCCGCCACCGCCCAGCACGCCCTATGACGGGCTTTGGCAGGTCACCGTTGTCACCAAAACCGGCAGTTGCGATGCGCAGACCACTTCAACCGTGACCGTCACCGACGGCAAGGTTTCGGCCGCGGCGCCGCGTCTCCGGCAGCGTCGGACAGCGGGGGACTTGTGCGAGTCTCGATCAATGGTGCATATGCGAACGGTCAACTCAGTGGCAACTCCGGATCGGGGAAGTGGAATGGCGCATCAGCTGGCGTACCGTGCAGCGGTCGATGGGAAGCGTCCCGTCAGTAAGCCAAGCCGGACATCGAAACTCTTCGCCCATGCGCGGCGGCTGACATTCGCAGCCGTCGCGTTTTTTGTGGCGGCCGTCGCGGCTCGCCCAGCTACGCCCAATCCAGGGCCCGTTCGCCGGCATGGCCGGCAACTGGTCCGGCGGCGGCACCGTCACGCTCGACGACGGCTCGAGCGAGCGCATCCGCTGCCGCGCCACCTACGCGGTGCCGGCGGGCAACAACATGAACATGAGCCTCACCTGCGCCAGCGACGCCTACAAGTTCAATCTGCAGGCCAATGTCGTCGCCGAGGGCGGCGACGTCTCCGGCACCTGGAGCGAGACCAGCCGCAACGTCGGCGGCAACCTTGCAGGGCCGCGGCGGCGGCGGCAATTTTCAGGTCGTCGCCAGCGCGGCCGGCTTCAACGCCAACATCTCGCTGACGCACCGCGCGGCAACAAGCAGTCGGTCGCGATCGCGGGCCGACAGCCATGTTCAGGGCCGCCTATGATCTCGCTGTCGAAGTAAGCCGCGCGCCAGTTTCACGCGCGCAGGCTGCGGCATTCGTCAGCTAGGCTTGCTTTCGGCGTTCGCCAGCTTTGCGCTGCGCGGTTTCCTTGATGGTTTTGGCGATCAGCAGCGCCTGTTCCTTGTTGAACGCAAAATCCTGCACGCCTTTGTGCGTGGTCAGCGACAGCACCATGATGTCGGGCTGGTTCTCGGGCCAGCCGGTGGCGAAGGCCGTCACGAAATCGCGCTGATGTGGATCCGTTTGGTCATCGTTGACGGATTTCCTATGCGCGTCGGTACGAAGGCGGTGACTTCGATTTCGACCTTGGCCGCTGACATCGACGAGGCCGTCGATGTAGAGCAGCGTCGATGGCGGGAAATTGCGCCCGAGCGTCTCGCTTCCAGGCCGCGCCGATGCCGGCGCCGGCGGCTTCGTATTCGCTGCGGCTGGTCAGATACCAGGTCAGGCGCACGATGTGCTCGGGGCCCGCGCCGGCCTCGCCGAGCAGCTTGATGATCCGCTTCAGCGCGCGTGCCGACCTGGGCGGCCATATCGGGCTGCATAGTCGCCCTTCTCGTCGCCGCCGGTCTGGCCCGCCAGCACGATCCATTTGCCGGGACCATCGACCGCGACGCCGTGCGAAAAGCCGCGCGGCTTTCGACCATTCGGCCGGTTGCAGGATACGCATGAGCAGTTCCTCCAGAGACACGGTCGCCGATCGCTTAGCACCGATCAGGCCGACGCTCCCACCGCGAAATTAGGCCTGCGCGCATCGCTGCATCAGCAGATTTGCGCGTTGCAAATCGACGCAAGGTCGCCGATACCGGCCTGCCCTGCATCGACGACCGCCTGCACCCCGCGATGGACCGCACACCTTCCAAACCATTGGCCGCGCTGTGGATGGCGGGCTGGCTCGCCTTGATGCTGATCGTGGCGGTCGCCGGCCGCGAGGCCATGCGCGAGCTCAACGTGTTCCAGCTGATGGAGATGCGCTCGATCATCGGCTTCTTGCTGCTGTATCCGCTGATCCGCGCCAACGGCGGATTTGCCGTCGTGAAGACCGCGCGGCTGCCGCAGCATGTCGCGCGCAACCTCATCCACTATGGCGCGCAGCTCGGCTGGTTCTTCGCGCTGACGCTGATCCCGATCGGCCAGGTGGTGGCGATCGAATTCACCATGCCGATCTGGACCGCGATCCTGGCCGCGATGTTTCTCGGCGAGCGCATGACGGTCTGGAAGATCGCGGCGATCGTGCTCGGCGTCGTCGGCGTCATCGTGATCGTCCGGCCCGCGACCGGCGAGATCAATCCGGGCCAGTTGATCGCGCTCGGCGCCGCGGTCGGCTTCGGCATCTCGATTGCGATGGTGAAGTCGCTGACCCGCACCGAGCAGACGCTGGCGATCATCTTCTGGATGCTGGTGATGCAGTCCGCGGCCGGACTTCTTCCCGGCGCTCTACGTCTGGACATGGCCGTCGCCTATGTCTGGGGCTGGGTCGTCGTGATCGCCTTCTGCGGCACGTTCTCGCACTACTGCATGGCGCGCGCGATGCTGCATGCCGATGCCACCGTGGTGATCCCGATGGATTTCCTGCGGGTTCCGCTGACGGCCGCCGCCGGCTGGTTGATCTATTCGGAGCGGCTCGACCTGTTCACGGTGCTCGGCGCGGCGCTGATCCTGACCGGCAATCTGCTGAACCTGAAGGCCGAGCGGTCCGGTTTCCGCGCGCGCGGGAACCTGACATGCAGCGCTGCGGCTGGCCGGTCGCGATTCTTTCGGGATTCGACGCGCAATTGTGATCTAAATCACGCAGCGTGCGCGCCGCGTTCGATACCTGTCGACCGTGGACGGCTGCCGCCGAAATCTGGGCATCGCCTGATTTTTGCTGGCGCGAAGCGTGGTTTTTTCGTGTAGTCCTGCGCCGAAGCGTTACACGCCAAAGCTGTTTCGATTCTGGCAGGGGTATTTCAGATGCGCTACCTCACCCTCATTCGTTTCCGCTGATCTGCATGGCGTTTACCGCCACTGCCGCCAAGGCCGACAGGCGTGTCGCCTTCGTCGTCGGCAACGGCGCCTACAAGAACGTCGCGCCGCTTCCCAATCCGCCGATCGACGCCAAGGCGATGGCCAGGCGTGCTGCGCAATGTCGGCTTCGAGGTGGTCGAAGGCACCAACCTCACCCGCGACAAGATGACCGAACGGCTGCTCGACTTCGGCAAGAAGGCGCAAGGCGCCGACGTCGCGCGTGTTCTTCTATGCCGGCCACGGCATCGCCATCGACGGCACCAACTATCTGCTGCCGGTCGATGCCGACATCAAATCCGAAATGGACGTCAAGCTCGGCGCCGCCATCAACATCGACCTCACGCTCGACCAGACCATGGGCGACGCCAAGGTCAAGCTGGTGTTCCTCGATGCCTGCCGCGACAATCCGTTCGCCGCCAAGATCAAGTCGAACTCGGCGACCCGCAGCGTGTCGGTGCAGACCGGTCTTGCCGAAATGAAATCCGGCGAAGGCACGCTGATCGCGTTCGCGACCGGTCCGGGCCAGACCGCGCTCGACGGCCAGGAAGGCACCAACAGCCCGTTCACCCGCGCGCTGCTCGCCAACATCACGCCAGCCCGGCGTCGAGATCCAGCAGGCGATGACCAAGGTCCGCGCCCAGGTCAACGAGGAGACCAACAAGGGCCAGCTGCCCTGGGGCCACACCAACCTGATCGGCTCGGTCTATCTGAACCGGCGCGCGGCGCCCGCTGCGCCGCGGCGGCCGCCGCGCCAGCACGCGGCGGCAGTCGCGCCGCCAGCGCCGGCTTCCGACGTCGAACTCGAGTTCTGGCGCTCGATCAAGGACTCCAACAAGCCGGAAGAGCTCAACGCCTATCTGACCAACTATCCCAACGGCCAGTTCAAGTCGCTGGCGCTGGCGCGGATCGCCTCGCTGCGAGAACGGCCCGAGCACCACCGACCCGCAACCTGACCACCGGCATCGATCCCGCGACCTTCACCGAGGAAGCGAACCAGACCACCGAGGACCAGATCGGCCTCGACAAGGGCCAGCGCCGCGACGTGCAGCGCCGGCTGACCGGGCTTGGCTTCGACACCAAGGTCACCGGCAAGTTCGACGAGCCGACCCGCGCCGTGATCACGCGCTGGCAGGCCGCCCGCGGCTATCCCAAGAGCGGCTACCTCAACAAGCTGCAGCACAAGGCGCTGCTGACCGAGATCGTGGCGACCACGCCGACCGCCAGTTCCGAGCGACGATGAGAGAACGCCGCCCGCGCGCCGCGCGCGGCGAGCGGCGGCGGCGGCGGTGGCCGCGCAGGCGCGCGGCCAGCGGTGGTCGGCGGTCCGATCGCCGGCGCCGCCTTCATCGGCGGCGTCGTCGGGCGGCATGCTCCGCTAAGCCCTGCAAGTGCCGCGCAAAAAGCCCGGGATCATCCCGGGCTTTTTCATTCGGACCGGCATTCAGACAGTCCGCGGCCCTCGAGCAGTTTCACGAGCTTGTCGCCGCCCGACGTCAGCCGGCACATTTCCACCTCCTTGCCCGCCGGCACCGCCTTGGCGCAGGTGATCTGCGGATTGTTGTCGTATTTGGTGGTCGAGAATCTGCACGTCACGATGCAGGAGGCGTCGCTCGCCAGCGAATTCGTCATCAGGATGCTGGCGAGCTCCTCGCCGGGCAGGATCGATGCACGCAAACGGCACCGTCCCGCCAGGCCGTCGACCGCGTCTGTGAGACCAGCAGAGCACAAGCGGTCAGCCAACGCAACGCCGCGGAAGCGGGCCAAATCGAGACGCATGCTGCGGTGTCCTATTTGCCCGCGGCCTTTCGCAGCGCGTCGTTGATGCGGTCCTGCCAGCCGGGCCCGCCTTCCTGGAAATGTTCGAGCACGTCCTGGTCGATCCGCAGCGAGACCAGTTCCTTCACGCCGGGAAGCGCGGTCTGTCTTCGGCGGCGCCTCCGCCACCTTGGTGGTGGTGCGCTTGAACGCCGCCTCGGCCTCGGTGCGCGCGTCGTTCAGGGTTCGCGGCCGCCTCGGCTGGATCCGCCATGGTCAGATTCCTTCAAACAGCGCGGTCGACAGATAGCGCTCGGAGAATGACGGCACGATGGCCAGAATGGTCTTGCCGGCGCCTTCCGGACGCTTGCCGATCTCGAGCGCGGCCGCGATCGCGGCGCCCGAGGAAATGCCGCCGGGAATGCCCTCGTTGCGCGCCAGCGCGCGCGAGGTCTCGATCGCGGTCGCGCTGTTGATCTTGACGATCTCGTCGATCACGGAGCGATCCAGGATGTCCGGAATGAAGCCGGCGCCGATGCCCTGGATCTTGTGCGGCGTATGCTGCCCGCCCGACAGCACCGGACTTTCCTCGGGCTCGACGGCGACGATCCGCAGCGACGGCTTGCGCGGCTTCAGCACCTGGCCGACGCCGGTGATGGTGCCGCCGGTGCCGACGCCGGCGACGAAGAAATCGATATCGCCGCCGGTGTCGTTCCAGATCTCTTCCGCCGTGGTGCGGCGGTGAATTTCGGGATTGGCGAGGTTCTTGAACTGCTGCGGCATGACCGCGTTCGGCGTGGTGCGCACCAGCTCTTCGGCGGTCGCGATCGAGCCCTTCATGCCCTGGGCGGCCGGCGTCAGCACGATCTCGGCGCCGAGGAACGCCAGCATCTTGCGCCGCTCGATCGACATCGATTCCGGCATCACCAGCTTCAGCCGGTAGCCGCGCGAGGCCGCGACGAAGGCGAGCGCAATGCCGGTATTGCCCGAGGTCGGCTCGATCAGCACGGTGTCGGCGTTGATCACGCCGGCCTTCTCCATCGCGATCACCATCGCGGCGCCGATGCGGTCCTTCACGCTCGCGGCCGGATTGAAATATTCGAGCTTGGCGAGGATGGTCGCGTTGCACGCCGTGCGCCTGCGGCAATTTGCGCAGGCGCGACGATCGGCGTGTCGCCGATCGCATCGACGATGGAGTCGAAAACCCGGCCCCGCCCGGGACGGTGCACTGCACTCGTGGCTGACGACGCGTCCATCGCGACACTCCTGTGGCGAGAATGTGCGGGAAATTAGGCCGCTTCCCTAATTAGGAGGCAGCTGTGCGTGCATGCGCAAGTGCGAAACGCGCGAGTCAAGAATTCGCTGCATTGCAAAATCGAAAACGTCGCCAAATAACGTCAAAACCAACGCATTTGTGTTGCGACATCGTCAAACAAATCAGTGTATAGTTATCGTCGTGAGTGCAGGTTCCGGTTCAGATCGCAAGGAGGTCACGATGCCAGCAGTTGCTGAAGTCCTGTCGACCGTCGCGTCTAACGCCCGACCCGCGCGGGTGTGATCTGCCGACCTGCCCGGTTTGCGCAGACTCCATGGTGGCTGCGGAGGCTTCCGCCTACCTTCCACGACAACGTCATCAGCTATCTCTGACCTGCGATACCTGCGGTTACGGTTTCGTGACCAAGCATTCGGTCAAGCGGTTCGCCTGTAACTGACGCTGCACGGCTCTATCTCGCAGCGGATGTCACCGCGCGCCCAACCGGCGCGCGTTTGATTGTGAAACGCCTCAAACGTGCCTTGCAGCGATCGCCATCGCTGCATGTCATGCCATCAGGCGCTGGTAATAGGCGACATTGATTTCCGACAGCAGCATCGCGCCCAGCGTCTCGCCCGACCTGACCAGATGATGCAGATAGGCGCGCGAGTAGCTCGCGCGTCGACGGCCACGGGCTTTCCTCGTCGAGCGGCCGCGGATCGTCGGCGTGGCGGGCGTTGCGCAGATTGATCTGGCCGAACCGCGTGAACGCCATGCCGTGGCGGCCGTTGCGGGTCGGCATCACGCAGTCGAACATGTCGATGCCGCGCGCGACCGCCTCCAGCAGATCCTCGGGCGTGCCGACGCCCATCAGATAGCGCGGGCGATCCGCCGGCAGGACCGGCGCGGTCTCCTCGATCATCGCGCAGCATCACCGCCTGCGGCTCGCCGACCGCGAGCCCGCCGATCGCGTAGCCGTGAAAGCCGATCTCGACCAGCCCCGCGCGCTGGCGTGGCGCAGCTCCGGGCACGTCGCCGCCCTGCACGATGCCGAACAGCATGTAGCCCGCGGGCGCGCGTCTCGAACGCGCGCTTGCTGCGCTCGGCCCAGCGCAGCGAGAGCTGCATCGCGCGCTCGATATCGCCGCGCTCGGCCGGCAGCCGCACGCATTCGTCCATCTGCATGGCGATGTCGGAGCCGAGCAGCCGCTGCACCTCGATCGAGCGCTCCGGCGACAGCTCGACCTTGGCGCCGTCGATATGCGAGCGGAAGGTCACGGCGCTCTCGCTCACCTTGCGCAGCTCCGACAGCGACATCACCTGGAAGCCGCCGGAGTCGGTCAGCATCGGCCCGTGCCAGCCGGTGAAGGTCTGCAGGCCGCCGAGCGCGGCGATCGCGCTCGGCGCCCGGCCGCAGCATCAGATGATAGGTGTTGCCGAGCACGATATCGGCGCCGGCATCGCGCACCTCGCGCCAATGCATGCCCTTCATCGCGCCCGCGGTGCCGACCGGCATGAAGGCCGGCGTCCGCACCACGCCATGCGGCGTGGTCAGCCGGCCGGTGCGGGCCGTCGCCGTCGGTGGCGATCAGTTCAAAATGATTGGGAAGGCTCATGCGTCAGCTTATGGCGTGACAACGGCGTCCTGTTCAACCTCGTTGGACGCGCATTTTCCGTCCGAAACCCGTTGACGCCGGCCGAAATCTCCCGCATAAGCCCGCGCCATGAACGACGACCACCAAACGCACCGCGAAAACCAAAGCACCCTCCGGGGCCTCGGGAGCCGTGCGCGCGTAGTCGAACGATCGCATCAATCTGAACCGAAGCCCCGCCTGAAAAGGACCGGGGCTTTTTTATTGCCTGCAGCATGCTCAACCAGAGGACAGACCAAAGTGACGAACGATCCCGTTGTTGCCATTGCCGGCGTGACCGGCGCTGTCGGCGCCGAATTCATCGCCACCATGGACAAGCGCGGTTTCCGCGTCGGCAAGCTCAAGGCGCTGGCGAGCGCCCGCTCGGCCGGCAAGACCATCGATTTCCGCGGCGAGAGGATCGTGATCGAGGAACTGACCGAGAACTCGTTCGATGGCGTCGACATCGCGCTGTTCTCGGCCGGCGGCGGCATTTCCAGGAAGTTCGCGCCGATCGCGGTGAAGGCCGGCGCCGTCGTGGTCGACAATTCCTCCGCCTTCCGGATGGATCCGGACGTGCCGCTGGTGATCCCCGAGATCAACGCCGACCGCATCCGCGATCACAAGGGCATCATCGCCGATCCGAACTGCGTCGGCGATCACGCGCGCTGGTGCCGCTGTGGCCGATCCACCAGGCAGAACCGCATCAAGCGCGTGATCCTGTCGACCTATCAGGCGGCCAGCGGCGCCGGCGCCGCGGCGATGGAGGAGCTGGTGGAATCGACCCGCGCCAGCCTCGACGGCGCAGGCCCTTCACGCCGAAGGTGATGCCGCACCCCTACGCCTTCAACCTGTTCAGCCACAACACCGCGATCGATCCCGAGACCGGCTACAACGACGAAGAGACCAAGGTCATCAAGGAGACGCGCAAGATCTTCGAGGACGACCGGATTGCCATCGGCGTCACCTGCGTGCGCGTGCCGGTGCTGCGCGCGCATTGCGAGGCGATCACCTTCGAATGCGAAAGGCCGATCACCGAGGACGAGGTGCGCGCGATCCTGTCGAAGGCGCCGGGCGTCAAGATCGTCGACGACCGGGTCAGGAACTACTTCCCGATGCCGATCGATGCGTCGGGCCAGGACGACGTCCTGGTCGGCCGCATCCGCAAGGATCTCAGCGATCCCGAGCGGCCATTCGATCGCGATGTTCGTCGCCGGCCGACCAGCTGCTTGAAGGGCGCGGCGCTCAACGCGATCCAGATCGCGGAATTGCTGCCGCAGCGCGCGATGGCGTAACGAGTGTACGGCGGAGCTAAGGGGCTCGCGCATTGAGCCCTTAGAGCTCCGCCGCGTAGACTTACTCAACGTATCCGCACGATGCCGGGCGTCGTGATGGTCGCACGGGATTGCCGGACTCGGTGGTCAGACCTTGGCGCAGGACTGCAGGCCTCCGTTTTCGGCCGGCCTCGACCTTAACTACGACGGTTCAGCCTCGCCGCCTGCAGCTCCCTGCGAATACGGCAAGCGCGGCATCCGCCATACGAATAGAAGCGATAGCCGCTGAGCGATCGCATGCGCATAGGCGCTGCTTCATGGTGTCGAGGCCGCTGAGAACGCCGACACCAGCATGAACAGCGTCGAGCGCGGCAGGTGGAAATTGGTCAGCAGGATATCGACCGCGCGAAAGCGATAGCCCGGCGTGATGAAGATCGAGGTCTCGCCGTCGAACGGCTGGATGGTGCCGTCTTCGCGTCGCGGCGCTCTCCAGTAGCCGCAGCGACGTGGTGCCGACGGCGACGATGCGCCCGCCCTTGGCGCGCGCCGCGTTCAGCGCGTCGGCGGTCTCGGCCGAGATCGCACCCCATTCGGCATGCATCCTGTGCTCGGAGGTGTCCTCGACCTTGACCGGCAGGAAGGTCCCTGCCCCGACATGCAGCGTCAGCCGGTGCAGTCCGACGCCGCGGTCGCGCAACGCTGCTTCCAGCGCCGGCGTGAAATGCAGTCCCGCGGTCGGCGCCGCGACCGCGCCCTCGTTGGCCGCGAACATGGTCTGGTAGTCGGCGGCGTCGCGATCGTCGGGCGTGCGCTTCGAGGCGATGTAGGGCGGCAGCGGCGGCGGCGCCGAGATCGGCGATCGCCTGATCGAGCGCCGGCCCGTGAAACGAAAACGACAGCGTGACCTCGCCGTCCTCGCCCTTGGCCTCGACCTCGGCGTCGAGATGGCCGAGCAGGCAGACCTTGCCCTCATTGCCGAAGCGAACCACGTCGCCCGGCGCGAGCTTCTTCGCCGGCTTGACCAGCGCCTGCCAGCGCGAGCCGTCGAGCCGCTTGATCAGCGTCGCCTCGATCTTCGGCTCGGTCTCGCGGCCGATGCGGCGGCCCCTGAGCTGGGCCGCAATCACCTTGGTGTCGTTGACCACCAGCTGGTCGCCCGGCTCGCAGCCATTGCGGCAGCTCGGCGACGACTGCGGTCGCGCAGCACGCCGTCGGGCTGCACCACCAGCATCCGCGCGGAATCGCGCGGGCTCGCCGGCCGCAGCGCGATGCTGTCGGCGGGAAGTTCGAAGTCGAAGAGATCGGTGCGCATGTCCTAGCTGCCTAGCCGCGAAATTGCGTTTGACGATCGGGCGCAGCCGGTCGCGCAGCCAGGTCATCGCGGGATCCCGGCTCCGTCCGGTGCCCAGACCATCGCATGCGGCAACGGCGCGATCGGAAACGGCACCTCCCGGCTCTCCAGGCCGTAGGCGCGCATGCGTCTCGGCCATCGCGAGCTCGTCGGCAAGCGTCGCCAGCAGGTCCGAGCTCGCCAGCACGGGCGCGATAGCAGAGAAATGCGGCACCCAGCCGGCAATCGCTTCGCTCGCAGCCCGGCGGCCGATGCCGCGACATTGACCGGGCTTGTCAGGCTGTCGCCGACCCGCACCGCGAGATGCGGCCATCGCGCCCAGGTCTCGGCGGCTCCATTTGGCGAAGGCCGGATGTCCTCTCGCGCCCGAAGCATCGCCATTCCAGCGCGCCCAGCGGCCTCGCCGGCGACGCCCTGCGGCAGGCGCAGTTCGCGCGGGCACGATCGCGACGTCGATCTGGCCTTCCGCGCACATCGAGCAAGGCGTCGGCTCGCGCGGCGCGGTCCACTCGGCCGATACGCCGGGCGCTTCGCTGCGCAGCCGCGACAGCAGATGCGCAAACACGGTCAGCATGAAATCCGGCGCGGCGACGCGAAACACTCGCTGCGAGCTTCGCAGGATCGAACACGTATGCGCGGCGACAGCACGCGCTGGATCCCGCTCAGCATCGGCCGCGTCTGCTCGATCAGGTCAAGCGCGAAGGCGGTCGGCTGCATCCGCACGCCGGCCCTTGATCAGCAAGGGATCGCCCGAGCTGGCCGCGCAACCGCGACAGCGAGTGGCTGACCGCCGATTGGGTGCGTCCAGCCGCTCCGCGGCCCGGTTGACGCTGCGCTCGGTCATCAAAACCTCGAACACGACCAGCAGGTTGAGATCGAAACGGCGTAAATCGATTTCATTCATGATGAGCCACGATTACTCATTGGATCGATGATCGATCGCGGTTCATACCACCGGCCGCCTTCTGATCAAGCCGTTGGAGCCATCATGAAATCAATTTTCGCCATTTGCGCCGCTGCCGCTGCGATCGGCCTGGCGATCACTGCCCGCCCGCGAGCTGAAGTCAGCCCCGAGCGCCGCCCGCGCCAGCGTTGCGCCGTTCTACAAAGCGCTCAATGCCGAGTTCGCGAACGAGAGCGCCGACCTGATCCGCCAGGCGACGGCGCCGGATTGGGTATCCTGCCGCGGCAACGACATGACTGCAACACCCGCGACCGAGGTCATCGCCGGGATCGGTGCAGCGCCTCAAATCCGTTCCGGACCTGAAATGGGAGATCAAGGAGATCGCTGGTCTCCGGGCAATCAGGTCACCGTGCGCGGCGAAGCCACCGGCACGCCGGCGGGCGAGTTCATGGGCGCCCGCACAGCGGCAAATCGTTCAGGCTGATGTCGATCGACGTTCACACGCTGGAAGGCGGCAAGATGGTCCGCTCCTACCATGTCGAAGACTGGATCGGCGCGGTCCGCCAGCTCTCGGACTGAGGCGAAGCTAGGCTGCGTGCGCTCAGAAACGTCATTCCGGGGCAGCGCGAGGCGCGTCGAGACCGCGGAATGACGGATCAAAGTCTACGCCGCGTCGGCGGCCATGTGCGCCTTGACGATCTTGTCGGGATTCTGCACCGGCTCGCCGCGCTTGATCTTGTCGACGTTCTCCATGCCCGACGTCACCTTGCCCCAGACCGTGTACTGGCCGTTGAGGAACGAGGCGTCGTCGAAGCAGATGAAGAACTGGCTGTCGCCGGAATCCGGGCTCGCGGCGCGCGCCATCGAGGTGGTGCCGCGGACATGCGGCTCCTTGTTGAACTCGGCCTTGAGCTTCTTGCCGGAGCCGCCGGTGCCGGTGCCCTGCGGGCAGCCGGTCTGCGCCATGAAGCCTTCGATCACGCGATGGAACACGATGCCGTCGTAAAATCCCTCGCGCACCAGTTCCTTGATCCGGGCGACGTGGCCCGGCGCCAGATCGGGGCGCATCTCGATGGTGACGGGGCCCTGGGTGGTTTCAAGGATCAAAGTATTTTCTGTATCAGCCATGCTCTCTTCTCTTCGGGTTTGGGTGGACGTTTGCGGGTTCTGAAAGGGACCGCGAAAGGCCGGCCGGCAACGGCGCCGCCCAGTGCCTCGGTAAATGGCAACGGCGTGCAGCGTTGCAATGTCTCCATCACGGCGATCCGGTACTGCAGCCGGTCGTTGTCGCTGGCGTGTTCCGGATTCATAGGTGATCCTGGGATGGCCGAGGATGGCGCCCTCGCGGTTGAAGCTGACGATCACCGTGATGTCGATCGGGTTGGCGCTGCGACGGCGGCGGCGGCTTCCAGCAGGACATGCAACTTGCGCAAAGACGTCCTTGATGGTGTCGAGCTGCTGCCGGTTGCGCCTGCGCCTGCGCGGCCGACGCAAGCCACAACAGCAGCTGCGGCAAACCAGATGAGCGGCTTGCTGCGCGGCGTCGCCATGGCTCACTTGATGTCGGATGCGACTTGCACCTTCACCATCTTGTCGGGATCGGTGACCTGGCCGCCGCGACGAGCCCGGCGGCGCTTTCTTCAGCTTGTCGACCACGTCCATGCCCGACACCACTTCGCCGATCACGGTGTACTGGCCGTTCAGGCTGGAGCCTTCCGCGAACATGATGAAGAACTGCGAGTTCGCGGTGTCGACGCTGTCGCCGCGCCGCGCCATGCCGACGATGCCGCGCGTGAACGGCACGCTTGGAGAACTCCGCCTTCAGGTTCGGATATTTCGAACCGCCGGTGCCGTTGAAATTCTGGCCGTCGCCGGTCTGCGCCATGAAGCCGTCCATCACGCGGTGGAACGGCACGTTGTTGTAATAGCCCTCGCGCGCCAGCTGCTTGATGCGCTCGGCGTGCTGGGGCGCGAGGTCGGTCCGCAGCTTGATGACGATGCGGCCCTTGGTGGTGTCGATGACGATCGCATTCGCCTTGTCGAGATTGGCGGGCAGCGGCTGGGCGATCGCGGGGCCGCGCAAACCAGCGCGGCGACGAAGGCGAGAATTCGGATCATGAAAACTCCGGATCAGGAGAGACAGGCTTAGGGTAGCGCGGATGCGCGCTAGCTGGCGAATTTGGCCTTGAGGCTGGCTGCGACCGAGGGCGGCACGAACGCCGAGACGTCGCCGCCCATGCTGGCGATTTGGCGCACCAGTGTGGCGGTGATCGGGCGGACCGCAACCGAGGCCGGAACGAACACCGTATGCACCTCGGGCGCCATGGTCTCGTTCATGCCGGCGATCTGCATCTCGTAGTCGAGGTCGGTGCCGTCGCGCAGGCCGCGGATCATGATGGTGGCGCCGGCCTTCTGGGCCGCCGTGACGGTCAGGTTGTCGTAGGTGGTGCAGTCGAAGGCGCAGCCGGCCTCTGGCGGCGATCGGGCGCAAATACCGCCTCGACCATCTCCAGGCGCTCCTCGGTCGAAAACAGCGGCTTTTGCCGGGATGGACGCCGATGGCGACGATCAGGCGGTCGCACAGGCCGACGGCGTGCTTGACCACGTCCAGATGGCCGTTGGTGACGGGGTCAAAAGAGCCGGGATAAAGCGCGATACGGGGCATAGGATCCGTCCTAACCCGCCCCGGGCGGCCCGGCAAGCCGGGCTCGGCTTCACCTCAGCGTTCCGCCGGCGTCTTTTATTTCGGATCGGCCACATGAACCAGTTTCGGGCTCGAGGCGTCTCCTGAGCGAGCCGGCAATGTTTCGTCGCCAGCGGACGACGAAACAAAACCCGGCCGGGACGAAACCATTTTCGGAGCTGGCGAAGACGGCCGGAAACTGGCGCTGGGTACACAACCGTCCAACGAAACGACGGGCCGCAAACGGCCCAATGACAGGGGACCGTCATGATCAAGGCACTTTCCGCAATCGCTGTTGCTGCGTTCATTGCCGCCGCGCTGACCATTTTGCCCGGCTTTGCCCCGCAGGTCGAAGCCAGCGTACCGCAGGCGCCTCGCCAAGGGCGACCGGCTGGACATCCGCACGGTCGGCAGGGACTGCTCGCAGCAGGCCTGGCCGAATTTCGAAGCTTCCTGCCTCCGCGTCGCCGGCACCAAGTCGCCAGTCGATCCGCGAAGCGCGCCTGGTTACCGCCGACCGCACGCCATAACGCGCAAAGCTGGCAGGGCTTTTCCGACCAGTCAACCCCATAGTAATTTGCGGCGTCTCGTCGCAGACTGGCAGATTGATCGCGCCCTTCGGCTGATCCGGCGGGCGCGATGCCAATGGGGGCCGCCAGTGACCAGTACGCCAGTCGCAGCCTCCGGCCATCTCAGCCCGCTCCCACTGACAGCCACGATCGGCGCCCTCGGCGTCGTCTATGGCGACATCGGCACCAGCCCCTCTATGCGCTGAAGGAAGCGGCCAAGGCCGCCGCCCATGGCGGGCCGCTGACGCACGAACGCCGATCCTCGGCGTGGTGTCGCTGATCCTGTGGGCGCTGATCCTGATCATCTCGATCAAATACGCGCTTCTGATCCTGCGCGCGGACAACCGCGGCGAAGGCGGCATCGTCGCGCTGCTGGCGTTGCTGTCACGCGCGCAACGCCGAGCCTGGAACCTGGCGCGCGCAGCTGCTGGTCGTCGGCCTCGTCGGCGCCGCCCTGCTCTATGGCGACGGCGCCATCACGCCGGCGATCTCGGTGCTGCAGCGCCATCGAAGGCCTGAAGGTCGACGCGCCGTCGCTGGCGCCCGCCGTGGTGCCGCTCACCGTCGTGATCCTGATCGGGCTGTTCGTCATGCAGAGACAGGGCACCGGCTTCATCGGCGGGATCTTCGGGCCCGTCATGCTCGGCTGGTTCGCGGTGCTCGCCGCGCTCGGCATCCACGGCATCGTCAGGCGCGCCGGCCGTGCTCGCCGCGCTCAGCCCGCTCTATGCCTTCGACTTCCTGATCCACCAGGATTTCCACGTCAGCTTCGCCATTCTCGGCGCCGCATTTCTGGCGGTGACCGGCGGCGAGGCGATGTATGCCGACATGGGCCATTTCGGACGGATGCCGATCCGGCTCGCCTGGTTCGCCGTGGCGCTGCCCGCGCTGGTGCTGAACTATTTCGGACAGGCGGCGCTGCTTGATCACCGATCCGACGCGCCGTCGAACAATCCGTTCTATCAGCTCGCGCCGGACTGGGCTGCACTACCCGCTGGTCGCGTTCGCCACCGCTCGCCACCGTGATCGCCTCGCAGGCGATCATCTCGGGCGTGTTCTCGCTGACCCAGCAGTCGATCCAGCTCGGCTTCCTGCCGCGGATGCACATCGAGCACACCACCAGCGACGCGATCGGCCAGATCTACGTGCCGCTGGTGAACTGGCTGCTGGCGGCGGCGACGCTGGGCGCCGTGTTGCAGCTTCGGCACCTCGGACGCGCTCGCCGGCGCCTACGGCATCGCCGGTGTCGCTGTTGATGGCGATCACCACGCTGCTGGCGGCGCTGGTCGCGATCCAGTGGGGCTATTCGCCGGTCATCGTGATCGCGGTCAACGGCTTCTTCTTCGTCATCGACTGCATCTTCTTCGCCGCGAATTCGATCAAGCTGTTCGAGGGCGGCTGGTTTCCGCTGCTGCTCGCCGCCATCATCGCGCTTCGTGATGCTGACCTGGCGCAGCGGCGTCAAGCTGGTCGAGCGCGCGCGCGGCAAGCTGCGCCAGCCGGAAGAGGATCTGATCGAGACCGCCGTCAACCGCTGCCACGCGAGGCTGCCGGGCACCGCCGTGTTCCTGGCGTCCGCGCCCAACGGCGTGCCGCTGGCGCTGACGCAATTCGTCAAGCACAATCACGTGCTGCATCAGCGCGTGGTGCTGGTCACGGTGCTGATCGAGGAGTCGCCGCGCATCGCCGACGAGGACCGCGCCGAGGTCATCGAGATCATCGCAGGCATCACCCGCGTCATCCTGCATTACGGCTTCATGCAGTATCCGACGATCTACGACGGGCTGATCCTCGCCTGCAAGCAGGGCAAGCTGCCCGGCATCGACCTCACCGACATCACCTATTACATCGGCCGCGAGACCATCATCCCGCGCGAGGATGTTCCGGGCATGTGGGTGTGGCGGGAAACCGCTGTTCGCCTTCCTGCAGCGCAACGCCGAGCGCTCCGCCGCGTTCTTCGGCGTGCCGACCAGGCAGGTGGTGGAGTTCGGGACGGAGATCGAGATTTGAGGGGCGCTAGTTCATCGGCAGCTGTTGGCGGACTTCCGCTTTGGAGCGAACCGCGGACTCAAGCCGGACATCGCGCGAAGTCTGGGCACAGTGCCGATAGTGTTGCAAAGGCCTGAGAATCGAGCTGACTGGCAATCTCGCAAAAGCTGATTTTTAGCTGACTGGCCGCCACCGCAATACTCCGTAGCACCCATACGAAGCTCGTGGTCGCTTTTGTGTGGAACGATGTGGTCCCTCATATCGCCGCGTGCGAAACGCATCAGCGGTCCTGAAAAATTTTGTCGTCACCCCCAAAAAGACTTTTGCAACACTATCTGCCAATAACGGAAGTGGTCGACTCACTCAATCACCTCGTCGGCTCGGGCAAGCAGCGTGGCGCGGATGCGTCAGACCACAATCTCTTGCAGCCTTCCTGATTGAGAAGAAATTCGAACTTCGTCGGGGCCTGAACCGGGAGGTCGCGGGCTTTCCACCGGCAAGGATACGCGCCACGTAGGATGCCGCTTGGCGAAACTGATCTCTTGATCCAGCCACGTACGACATCAGTCCCCCGCTTTGCAACGAATATCTTCAGGATAGATCGCGGGAGGACGCATATCGCGAGGCAAGCTCCTGCGACTGGCCGTGGTGGACCGCAGCTGAACGCGTCAAATGCAGCGACGATCTTCTCGTTTCCTTTCGGTCCGAAGGACTCGGAACGCACGTTCGATGTCGGCGGCGCTGTCCGCGCGCGCCGCGTCGATCACTTCAGGCTGAGATCCGGCGGCATCGCGCGGAAAAGCGCCGTCAGCAGCCGCGGGTGTCACACCAATTCTGCTGGCTCCGGACGATAGGTACTCGCTTCAGCGTGGGAGATAGCTCTCGTAACAAGGCCAGACGTTTTCCACGACACGGCTCGCGCCTAGCTGGTAATCCGTCCAAGTGCCCCTGCGGCCGCGCAAAGCGTGCCGACAATAGCCTCGGCGACTGCCTCAGCTCAGCGAGCACGGAAACACGATTGGATCGCAGTTGTGATTTCTGCACCTGCGGGCATCATCGCGCCCTAACCAGCATGACACATCAGGACCCATGGCGACCAGTTCGCGCGCGTTGGCTGCCGCTGCGATCAGCATCCCCGTCGCCCAGCGCGAAGATGCACGATTTCAACGTTTGCGTCCGCCGACCAGCCAGCCTTATCAAGCGTATCGACAACAGGTGGAGACGATACGCCTGCGCCTCGCAGCTACTTCCTCGATGTGCTCATCGCATACGCCGACACGGGGATTACGTGTCGCGCACGGGCATCGCCAGGCCAGGTCATGGCCACGCTGCCCTAGCAAAGTGATGAATTCGCGCCAGCATCTCATTACTGCCCCGAGGCACTGTGTGCACTATGCCCTTAACCTAGCACGCTGCAAGTCCTGACGCATCCCATTGAACGATCTTGCGATATATCCGTTTCGGGTCAATCACGTCGATTTGGAGATATCCGGGCGAGTCACGCTTTCTCACCGTTAGCGACTGAACTGCGGACATCGCGGCATGTTCTCAAACGTGCCCAGTTGCAGACCCACGCATGGCGATCGATCGCTGCGGCGCCCTTCAACTCTCACGATGGGCCGGTACCCGATCAAATTGCACGCTGCGTTCAGTCCGGTCGCGTCATGAAACCATCGAAGAATGCCGCTAGCGCCCGTAGCCATCGAGCGGAAGAACGTGCGCGACGTATTGGTCTGGCCGCACAACCACCATGCACCCTCTTCGCGATCGATGCCACGCATCGTGAAGATGTCATTGCCGCTTCTTGAGGTCGGCGCAGAACATTTTTTCGTAGTCGCGAAGTCCGTAACGTCCCTTCTGGGGCAGCAGGAAGGACGGCATGGCCTCGATGGCGAGCGCGTGATGATCCTGCTGGAAAACCGCACGGACATCGATCACCGCGTCGATGTCCTCGCCATCGCGGGTGTATTTCCTCACCGGCGAGTCTTGCGCCTCGGCAAGAAAGTCGCACAGGCGCGCGGATGCTGGAGTTGGGCATGCGCGGATCCTCCGCGCCGGCAAAGGCGAAGATGCGCCAGCGGCCGTCCGCCTTGACGACGTGGCCGAGGTGAACCGGCTTGGCGTCCGCGAGGCGAATGACCGGCGCGGAATGAAAGCGCATGCCGATCGTCAAGCCCCTTGGCCAGATGCTGGTGGGTTGCCTCGCCGGTGAGGATCGACGGGCGGTAATGGGCCGCGGTTCCCGCCGTGTAGCGTCCGTGCCGGACGAAATAGCTCTGCGTCTCGGCCGGATCGAACCCTTTGCTCGATGCAAGCAAGGCTGGCCCATTCGCGGTCGAAGTCGATCAGTTCCTTGGCGATGGCCTGGCGTTCCGCCGAATAGCTGTGCAGGAGGCTGGGCGCGCTACCGCTTGCGCAAGACGGACGCCAGCTTCCATCCGAGATTGAAGCCGTCCTGCATCGATACGTTCATGCCCTGGCCCGCTTTCGGGCTGTGGGTGTGGCAGGCGTCGCCGGCGATGAACACGCGCGGCAGGCGTTTCGCGACGTCCTCTTCCGGCACGTCATCGAACTTGTCGCACAGGCGCTGGCCGATCTCGTAGACCGACCACCACGGCAACCTCTTTCACGTCGAGCGAATAGGGCTTGAGAATGCGCCGCGCCGCCGCGATCAGATCGTCGGCCGTGATGTTGCGATTGGAGACCCTCTCGCCGGCATCGAGCTTGTCGAGCTCGATATAGAGCCTGAACAGATAGCCGCCCTCGCGCGGAATGATGATGATGCTGCCGTCGTTGGCGGACTGGATCAGCGACTTGAAGCGGACATCCGGAAAGTCGGTGACGGCCAAGGACGTCCATGACGCCCCAGGCGTGATTGGCGGAGTCGCCGTGCAGCGTCGCGCCCGATGCTCTTGCGCACCGTGCTGCGCGCGCCGTCGCAGCCCACCACATAGCGCGCCTTGATCGTCTCGATCTGTCCCTCGTGCGCGGGATCGAGCGCGCTCGAGCCTGGCGGTCACCTGATAGGATCGGCATTGTCGCCGGAGGTGGCCGCAGATCGATCTGAAGATCGAGCAGGCGCCGCGCATAATACGGCTCGAGCCGCGACGGCGATTTGCGCATGACGTCGAGGTAGAAATCATGCACCCGCGCCTGGTTCAGAACGACATGCGGAAACTCCGACAGCCCGTCTTCGACGTCCTGCACCCGTCCGCTGCGGACGATGTTCTCGGCGCTGCTGCTCGGTCAGGCTTCCAGAACGTCGTCTCGTTGATCCAGCAGGCTTCCTTCAGCACGCGCTCGCTGAAGCCGAAGGCTTCGAACATCTCCATGGTGCGGCAGGCGACGCCGTCGGCCTGGCCGCGCAGCAGCAGGCCCGGCTTCTGTTCGACGATGCAGGTCTTGATGTCGGGAAAGGCGGACAGTTGCGCCGCCAGCGTCAGACCCGGCCGGACCGCAGCCGACGATGAGGATGTCGACCTCCGCCGGAACCGGTGCCGGAACGATCCCGACGCCGACAGACCGCTGCGCCGGGTCGGAGATCTCGGGGTCGCCGGGTTCAGAATCCGTTCAGATGAAATTGCATGAAACCTCCCTGCCTCACGCGCCTTCCGGGCCGGGTGCTCGATCACGGCTGCCAAAAGCCCTTTGCAATTTGATCAGTATGCTGATTATCAGTATACTTGTCAAATCCGGCAACCGATCTGGAGGGTTCGGTGACCGATAACAACGACAAGCCGGGGCACCTGGCGCGCCGGTTCCAGCAGATCGCGGTGGCGGTCTTCCATGCCGAGGTCGAGGAGGCCGGCTACTGACCTCACGCCCGGTTCAGTACGCGGCGCTCACCGCCATCGGGACGCAGCCGGGGATCGATCAGGCGACGCTGGCCGGATTGATCGCCTATGACCGGACGACCATCACCGGCGTTGTGGATCGGCTGGTGCAGAAAGGCTTGCTGGTGCGGCAGGCCAGCCGCAGGGACCGGCGCGCCCACGCGTTGCAGATCACCGATGAGGGCCGTCGGACGCTCGACGGGATCGAGCCGGCGGTCGAGGCGGCGCAGCGGATCATGTTGGGTGGCCTGACCACAGACGAGGCCGCGACGCTGATGCGGCTGTTGCGCAAGGCCATCGCTGCCGGCAACGAACCAAGCCGCGCGCCGCAGCGGACGGCTTTGGCGGATGCCGCAAATGAGAAATAGACATCAAACTCGCTCGCTAGCCGCTACCCGCCGTTACCGTCCTCGTCGTCGCCGATATGCTCGACCGACACCACATGCTCGTCCTCGGCGGTGTCGAACACGATGACGCCCTGGGTCGAGCGGCCGGCGATGCGGATGCCCTCGACCGGGCAGCGGATCAACTGGCCCTTGTCGGTCACCAGCATGATCTGGTCGGTCTCCTCGACCGGGAACGAGGCCACCAGCTTGCCGTTGCGGTTGTTGACGCGACATCGCGACGATGCCTTTGCCGCCGCGGCCGGTGGTGCGGTACTCGTAGGACGAGGTGCGCTTGCCGTAGCCGTTGACCGAGACCGTCAGCACGACCTGCTCCTGCGCCGACATCTCGACATAGCGCTCCTGCGCCGAGCTGCGATCGCGCCGGACGCCTCCTCGGCCTCCGCGACTCCGCCGGCTCCTCCGCCGCCGCCTCGCCGGCCACGGCGCGGCGCATCTTCAGGTAGGCCGACGCGCTCGTCCGAGGTCGCCTCGACATGGCGCAGGATCGACAGCGAGATCAGCTTGTCGCCTTCGGCCAGCGCGATGCCGCGCACGCCCATCGAGGTGCGGCCGGTGAACACGCGCACGTCGGTGACGGGGAAGCGGATGCACTGGCCGCCGGCGGCGGTCAGCAGCACGTCGTCGCTGCTCGGTGCAGATCTGCACGTCGACGATCGCCTCGCCCTCCTCGAGCTTCATGGCGATGATGCCGGAGCGGCGGACATCGACGAAGTCGGACAGCTTGTTGCGGCGGACGGTGCCGCCGGTGGTGGCGAACATCACGTCGAGATTGCGCCCAGGAGGATTCATCCTCCGGCAGCGGCATGATGGTGGTGATGCGCTCGCCCTGCTCCAGCGGCAGGATGTTGATCAGCGCCTTGCCGCGCGCATTCGGCGCCGCCATCGGCAGCCGCCAGACCTTTTCCTTGTAGACCTGGCCGCGCGAGGAGAAGAACAGCACCGGCGTATGGGTCGAGGCCACGAACAGCCGGCGTGACAAAATCCTCGTCGCGGGTCTGCATGCCGGCGCGGCCCTTGCCGCCGCGGCGCTGCGCCCGATAGGTCGACAGCGGCACGCGCTTGACGTAGCCGGCATGCGAGACCGTGACCACCATGTCCTCGCGCTGGATCAGGTCCTCGTCCTCGACCTCGCCTTCCTGCTCGATGATGACGGTGCTTGCGCGGGGTGGCGAACTCGCTCTTCACCTCGGCGAGTTCGTCCTTGACGATCGCCTGCACGCGCGCGCGCGAGCGCAGGATGTCGAGATAGTCGGCGATCTCGGCCGCGAGCTTGTCGAGCTCTTCGCTGATCTCCTCGCGGCCGAGCGCGGTCAGGCCGCTGCAGGCGCAGATCGAGGATGGCCTTGGCCTGCTCCAGCGACAGCCGCGCGGTGCCGTCGGCGTCGATGCCGGTGGCGCGGATCGTCGATCAGCGTGATCATGGCCTCGACGTCCCGCGCCGGCCAGTCGCGCGCCATCAGGGTTTCGCGCGCGGTCGTTGGGATCCGGGCGAGGTGCGGATGACGCGGATGATCTCGTCGATATTGGCGACCGCGATGGCAAGCCCGACCAGGATATGGGCGCGGTCGCGCGCCTTGCTGAGCAGGATACTTGGTGCGCCGCGGTGATCACCTGCTCGCGGAACGCGATGAAGCAGCGTCAGCAGGTCCTTCAGGTTCATCACCTGCGGCCGGCCGCCGTCGAGCGCCACCATGTTGGCGCCGAAGTTCGACTGCAGCGGCGTGAAGCGATAGAGCTGGTTGAGCACGACGTCCGGCATCGCGTCGCGCTTCAGTTCGATCACGACGCGATAGCCGTCGCGGTCGGATTCGTCGCGCAGATCCGGAGATGCCCTCGATCTTCTTCTCGCGCACCAGTTCGGCGATGCGCTCGACCATCGTGGCCTTGTTCACCTGGTAGGGAATTTCGGTGATGATGATCGCTTCGCGGTCCTTGCGGATGGTGTCGATCGTCGACCTTGCCGCGCATCACGATCGAGCCGCGGCCGAGATGATAGGCGGCGCGGATGCCCTGGCGGCCGAGGATGATGCCGCCGGTCGGAAAATCCGGCCCCGGCACGATGTTGATCAGGTCGTCGATCGACGAGCGCGGGATCGTCGATCAGCGCCACGCAGGCGTCGATCACCTCGCCGAGATTGTGCGGCGGGATGTTGGTCGCCATGCCGACCGCGATGCCGCCGGCGCCGTTGACCAGGAGGTTCGGGAAAGCGCGCCGGCAGGACCGACCGGCTCTTTCTCGGTGCCGTCGTAGTTGGCCTGGAAATCGACGGTGTCCTTGTCGATGTCGTCGAGCAGCGCGCAGCGCGCGACTCGGTCAGCCGCGCTTCGGTGTATCGCATAGGCCGCCGGCGGATCGCCGTCGACCGAGCCGAAATTGCCCTGCCCGTCGATCAGCGGCACGCGCATGGAGAAGTCCTGCGCCATGCGCACCATCGCGTCGTAGATCGACTGGTCGCCGTGCGGATGATATTTGCCGATCACGTCGCCGACGACGCGCGCGGACTTGACGTACTTCTTGTCCGGCGTGTGCCCCTGCTCGTGCATCGAGTAGAGGATGCGCCGATGCACCGGCTTCAGGCCGTCGCGCGCATCCGGCAGCGCCCGCGCCACGATCACGCTCATGGCGTAATCGAGGTAGCTGCGCTTCATCTCGTCGAGAATGGAAACGGGACGAATATCGGAAGGCGCCGGCGGCTCGCCGGGCTTGTTGTCATCGTTGTCAGACAAAGGAGGAATCCGGTCAGTTCTTAACTGAGAATCATATAGCGCATCGGGTGGCTTTCAACCACCCTCAACAGCGCCGCCGGTGCAGCGGTTTTCCCTTCGTTTTTCATGGACTTACAGGTCGAGCGGCGCACACGCCGGAGCGACGTGCATTTCGAGGGCCGAAAAGCGGCCGCCAAACGCCTGCTTTCGCAGCCCCGCTTAGGGCCCGAAAACCACCGCGTGCATGATCCGTCCGGGCACGAAGGTGAACAGCCCCGCGACGACGAGCGCGCCGGCGAAAGATGAAGATCATGATGCGGCGGTGGTCGGCGACGCGGTGATGCCGTGCGCCGCCATACCGCGATCGGCAGCATGATCAGCGTGAAGATCGACAGCAGATGGATCGGGCTGAACGGCCCGAGCAGCCGGATTTGATGGATCCAGAACGAGGCTGATCGCCACCGTCGCCATCAGCACCACCCAGATCCAGCCGACGGTCCGGTGCGGCAGCGTCCCTTTGGGCGCTGCGAACTGGACGAGGCCGAGCACGAACGCGGCCATCGCCGCGAAGGCATGAAGCGGGATTGCCAGGAGCGGCATTCAGCAGCGGCGCGAGGCTCATGAGCAGGCGCTCCCGTAAAGGTTCGGTCCGAGGCTGTCCGAGACCGATAAATCAGTTAGCCCGTGCGAACATCACTTACATCGTGTAAATATCATTAACATCAGCGCCCGGTCAAAGCGCGCAACCACGCCCGATCGGCCAGGCGATTGGTTTCCGTCGAATAGCCGAGTATGGACAGACCGCTTTAGAACGTACGCGCCGTACGATGCCACGTGTAGTCCAGCGCGAATACGCTGCAGTTACCGAGCCAGAGCCGCAGCCACACGCTCAGAACGGGATGTCGTCGTCCATGTCGCTGCTGCGGGCACCGCCGGCGGCCGACGGCGCGCGGCGCGGCGCCGGACCGGATCCGCCAGAGCCGAAATCGCCGCCGGCATCATCGGAGCCAAAGCTGCCGCCACCGCCGCCGCAGCGGCCGTCGAGCATGGTCAGCGTCGAGTTGAAACCCTGCAGCACCACTTCGGTCGAGTATTTCTCGACCCGCTCTGGTCGGTCCATTTGCGGGTCTGCAGCTGCGCCCTCGACGTAAACCTTGGCGCCCTTCTTCAGGTACTGCTCGGCGATCTTGCAGAGCCCCTCGTTGAAGATCACCACGCGGTGCCACTCGGTCTTTTCCTTGCGCTCGCCGGTGGCCTTGTCGCGCCAGCTTTCCGAGGTCGCGACGCTCAGATTGGCGATCGGCCGCCCGTCCTGTGTCCGCCGGATTTCCGGATCCTTGCCGAGATTTCCGACCAGAATCACCTTGTTCACGCTTCCCGCCATCGCCGCTCTCCACACTCGAAATTACGGAATTGCCGGCTCGCCCTCAGCTTCGAGCTACCGCTCAGCGTGCCGCCAAAGCCGCCCGAACCACATTGACGGCGCGACCCTATACGCTCGACGACCGCGCCGATCAGTAGCCGATCCCGCCGGATACCGCTCGTTATCCACATATAGCATCGCTTTGGCGCAATTGTTCCAGTATTTGTTCTGCAATTATCCGGCGTTAAATGTCAGGCTTGGACGGCAGCGCTCTGGCGGCAGCAGGAACCCTGGCGGGCGTCGGCCGGAACTCGACGCCAAGGTCAAATCCAGCCAAATCATTAACTCGTCGCAACCTCACTTCGCTCCGCGAGTGTTGCATTTCGGAGACGGCATTTCAGAGGAGTCCGGTAGGTTTGCTCAGAACTGGGTGGAGTCGGCGCTCGCGTCTCTGAATTCGAACCGCTTCAGGGACCAACGGGAAGCGGACAAAGGGCCGAGAAGAGAATCGATGAAGAAGTTTCTGCTGGGTCATTGTTGCGCTTGTTGCGTTCGCGGCTCCTGCAGTCGGCCGCTGATCTCGCCCCGCGTCCCTACACCAAGGCGCCGCCGATGATCGCTGCCGATCTATGACTGGAGCGGTTTCTATATCGGCGCCAACGGCGGTTGGGGTTCGAGCCGCAAGTGCTGGGACGCCTATGTCACCGGCAGCGGTGCCTTCATCGGTCGCCGAAGGTTGCCATGACGCGACCGGCGGCGTCGCCGGTGCGTCAGAGTCGGTTATCGCTGGCAGACCGGCGCCTGGGTGTTCGGCCTCGAAGCGCAGGGCGACTGGGCCGATCTCAAGGGCCGCAATGTCAGCCTGAGTCGTCTCGCCGGCTTTCCGCAACGAGATCGAAGATCGACGCGTTCGGCCTCTTCACCGGCCAGGTCGGTTACGCCTGGAACAACGTGCTGCTGTCTACGTCAAGGGCGGCGGCGCTGTCGTCGCTGGATCGCTACCGCATCAACTGCGACGCCGTCACTGGCGTTACGTTCGCCACCGGCAGGATGACACCCGCTGGGGCGGCGTCGTGGGCACCGGCCTCGAATACGGCTTCTCGCCGAACTGGTCGGCCGCCATCGAGTACGACCATCTCGTTCATGGGCAGGACCGCACCATCAGCCTCGTCAACGACGCCGTGGTCGGCTGGCTTCGGCACGGTGTTCGGCAATCACGCATCCGTCAGGACGTCGATCTCGTCACCGTTCGCGTCAACTATCGCTGGGGTGGCCCGGTCATCGCGAAATACTGAGTTTCTGCTGACCAAACGAATACTGCAAGAAGGCCGGCCTCGCGCCGGCCTTTTATTGCTCCGCAAAGCGTTGTCAAGCAGGATGGATCCCTGTTTGCGTGTGAAAACGCGTCAAAAAACTCCGGTCTGCTGACATCTGCTGCCAGTCGCAACCGATTGCGCCAAACAATCCGTTGATGGTTGCACGCGGCACTGGAAATCGTCGCCCGTTCTTCCTACGTTCCGGCATTCACTCATCGGCGTCTGATCCCGGCATCCCCGGCGATGCGCGCCTCAAACGCTGGCGCGGCTCACGCGCCTGGAAATGCCGATATGGATGAAGTGCTCAGGGCGAAGCGCCAACCGAACGCCGGCTCCGCAACGCGCGCGATCACGATCCGCGGCGCGCGCGAGCACAATCTCAAGAACGTCGACGTCGAGATTCCGCGCGACAAGCTCGTGCGTGTTCACCGGCCTGTCCGGCTCCGGCAAATCCTCGCTCGCCTTCGACACCATCTATGCCGAGGGCCAGCGCCGCTACGTCGAGTCGCTCTCGGCCTATGCCCGCCAGTTCCTGGAGATGATGCAGAAGCCGGACGTCGACCAGATCGACGGCCTGTCGCCGGCGATCTCGATCGAGCAGAAGACCACCTCGAAGAACCCGCGCTCGACCGTCGGCACCGTCACCGAGATCTACGACTACATGCGCCTGCTGTGGGCGCGCGTCGGCGTGCCCTATTCGCCCGCCACGGGCTTGCCGATCGAAAGCCAGATCGTCTCGCAGATGGTCGACCGCGTGCTGGCGCTGCCCGAGGGCACGCGGCTCTATCTGCTGGCGCCGGTCGTGCGCGGCCGCAAGGGCGAGTACAGAAGGAGCTCGCCGAATATCTCAAGAAGGGCTTTCAGCGCGTCAAGATCGACGGCACCTTCTACGAGCTGGCCGAAGCGCCCGACGCTCGACAAGAAATTCCCGCACGACATCGACGTCGTGGTCGACCGCATCGTGGTGCGCCCGGACATCGGCCAGCGCCTGGCCGAAAGCTTTGAGACCGCGCTGAAACTCGCCGAAGGGCTCGCGGTGATCGAATACGCCGACGCGCCGGCGGGCGCCGCCGACGAGAAGAAATCCGACAAGAAGACCGCAAAGATCCACGACAAGAGCGGCCCGGAACGGATTCTGTTTTCGGAGAAATTCGCCTGCCCGGTTTCCGGCTTCACCATTCCGGAGATCGAGCCGCGGCTGTTCTCCTTCAACAACCCCTATGGCGCCTGCCCGGCCTGCGGCGGCCTCGGCGTCGAGCAGCATATCGACGAGGACCTCGTCATTCCCGACAAGGAGACTGACCTTGCGCAAGGGCGCGATCGCGCCGTGGGCGAAATCGTCCTCGCCCTATTACATCCAGACGCTGACCGCGCTCGGCAAATTCTACAAGTTCACGCTCGACACCAAGTGGAAGGACCTGCCGAAGAAGACGCAAGCACGCGCTCCTGCACGGCTCCGGCGACGACGAGATCAAGTTCTCCTATGAGGACGGCGTCCGCTCCTACGACACCAAGAAGCCGTTCGAGGGCGTCATCACCAACCTCGACCGCCGCTATCCGCGAGACCGAGAGCGAATGGGCGCGCGAGGAGCTGGCAAAGTATTTCTCCGACATTCCCTGCGCCGGCTGCAACGGCTACCGGCTGAAGCCGGAGGCGCTGTGCGTCAAGATCGGCGGCAAGCATATCGGCGAGATTTCCGAACTGTCGGTGCGCCGCGCCGGCGAATGGTTCGAGACCGTGCCGAAGGCGCTCAACGCGCAGCAGAACGAGATCGCCGCGCGCGTGCTGAAGGAGATCCGCGAGCGGCTGTCGCTTCCTGCTCGACGTCGGCCTGAATTATCTCACGCTGGCGCGCGCCTCCGGCACGCTGTCGCGGCGGCGAAAGCCAGCGCATCCGCCTCGCCTCGCAGATCGGCTCGGGGCTGACCGGCGTGCTCTATGTGCTGGACGAGCCCTCGATCGGCCTGCACCAGCGCGACAATGCGCGGCTGCTGGAGACGCTGAAGCGGCTGCGCGACCTCGGCAATACCGTGATCGTGGTCGAGCATGACGAGGACGCCATCCGCCTCGCCGATTACGTGCTCGACATCGGCCCCGGCGCCGGCATGCATGGCGGCCACATCGTGGCGCAGGGCACGCCCGCCGAGATCATGAACAATCCGAACTCGCTGACCGGCAAATACCTCACCGGCGAATTGTCGGTGGCGATCCCCGAGCGCAAGCCGCCGAACCATCGCCGCACCATCAAGGTCGTCAACGCCCGCGGCAACAATCTGAAGAACGTCTCGGCGGAAATTCCGCTCGGGCTGTTCACCTGCGTCACCGGCGTGTCCGGCGGCGGCAAGTCGACGCTGCTGATCGACACGCTCTACAAGGCCATCGCGCGCAAGCTCAACAACGCCAGCGAAGGCGCGGCGCCGCACGACCGCATCGAGGGGCTGGAGCATATCGACAAGATCATCGACATCGACCAGTCGCCGATCGGCCGCACGCCGCGCTCGAATCCCGCGACCTATACCGGCGCCTTCACGCCGATCCGCGAATGGTTCGCCGGCCTGCCCGAAGCCAAGGCGCGCGGCTACGAGCCCGGGCGGTTCTCCTTCAACGTCAAGGGCGGCCGCTGCGAGGCCTGCCAGGGCGACGGCGTCATCAAGATCGAGATGCACTTTCTGCCCGACGTCTACGTCACCTGCGACGCCTGCAAGGGCAAGCGCTACAACCGCGAGACGCTCGAAGTCCTGTTCAAGGGCAAGAGCATCGCCGACGTGCTCGACATGACGGTCGAAGAAGCCGCCGAATTCTTCAAGGCGGTGCCGCGCGTCCGCGAAACTTTCAAGACGCTGCACCGCGTCGGCCTCGACTACATCCATGTCGGCCAGCAGGCGACGACGCTCTCCGGCGGCGAAGCCCAGCGCGTCAAGCTGGCAAAAGAACTGTCAAAGCGCGCGCACCGGCCGCACGCTCTACATCCTGGACGAGCCGACCACCGGGCCTGCATTTCCACGACGTCGCGAAGCTGCTGGAAGTGCTGCACGAGCTGGTCGTCGCAGGGCAACACGGTGGTCGTGATCGAGCACAATCTCGAAGTCATCAAGACCGCCGACTGGGTGATCGACCTCGGCCCCGAAGGCGGCGACGGCGGCGGCGAAATCGTCGCCTGGGGCCCGCCGGAAGACATCGTCAAGGCGCCGCGGAGCTATACCGGCAAGTTCTTGGCGCCGGTGCTGAAGCGAGGCGGCGGGCAAGCCGAGGAAGAGCAGCGGAGCGAGCGAGGCGGCGGAGTGAGCTATTGGAGATCACGTTTTTAGTTTTCTCCGAAAAGCTCGCATTTGCCGTATGAGCTTTCTCTTTTTCAAACTTTTGCTCTTAGTGAGCCCACAAATTTTTTAACGCGTCGATCTTCTTTATATCGCAGCCCCTACCATCATCGAATCCTCGAGAACTTTCGCAAGCTCATGCAACGCTTGAGGCTTCCGTTGATACTCACTAGGTCCAGGACGACGGCCCGCAAGATCGCAGTCTTATTCTATAACGCCGTGCGTCACGGAATGGATTACGTCGATCCCGGGGCTTCGTCCTATGAGACACGCTACCGTACGCGGGTGATCAACAATTTGCACCGACGTGCTAAGGCATTCGGCTTTGTTCTGCAGCCCTTGGAGCCGAAAGCTGGTGCTGCCGTTTAGAATCGTTCTCCAGCGTCAGCTCTCCGATCTTGGCGTGCAGCGACTTCACATCGACCGCTGGCGTGGCCGGTGTCCCGCCTCCCGGTCCGAAAATCTCGGAAGCGCTTGCCTCAAGCTGCGATTTCCATGTCGCTATCTGGTTGGGATGGACGTCGAAATGCTCCGCCAGTTGGGCGATGGTTCGGTCGCCCTTGACGGCGGCCAGAGCCACCTTCGCCTTGAAGGCCGGTGAGTGGTTCCGCCGGGGTCGTCTGCTCATGGTTTCTCCTGTTCACGGCGATTATCGCCGCTGTCAGGCAGAAATTCCACTTATCGTCCTGTCCAAATTTCCGCGACCGGCTCCTCTTACGTGCGGCAGCCTGTCTAGCAGCGAAAGGAGGTTGCGATATTCAAGCTCAGTTCTCTGAGAATTCGCAGTACTCGAAGTTGCTCAGTAGCGCCCCCGATTCCAGTGCCACCGTTCACGATCTCTGTAATTTGAATGAATTGTCTCGAGCCAACTCTTTTTCAAATTTGATTACTTAAAGAACAGGTGATTCGAGCGAAGCAGCAACTCAAGCACTGCACGAAGTCCGCTATGGTCGCGTGCTCGACTGGCGATAATCAGACGGTCTCTGAGAGCCAGACGCGCCGCAGATACGGCGCTGGCATGTTGATGGTCCGCTCTGCGTCTTTGAACTCATGCCCTGCTCCACGCCGCCGGCGGATACTCCACCATCATCCCCTACATGAGATTGATACCGTTAGGAATTCGATCATCCTCCCGGCGACGCAGGCGTCCATTCCTCGATCACCGCTTCGACGAATCCCTCGGATCGGCACAGAATTCGCGCGTGACCCTGTAATGATCGGTCTGTTCGACGGTCACGGGCTCCAGGCCATATTTCGTCAGCCGCAACAGGCGTGCGCCGGGATAGGCCATCAGCATCGGCGAGTGCGTGGCCATTACGACCTGGCAGATCGTCGACTGCTCCATCCGGTACATCAGCTTCAAAACTCCATCTGCCGCGCCGGCGACAGCGCGGCCTCGGGCTCGTCGAAGATGAAGAGGCCCTGCCGCTGGCAGCGCTCTTCGAAGAAACGCAGAAAACCCTCGCCGTGCGAATAGGACAGGAAGTCCGAGCTGCTTCCGACCGAGTTCGAGATATCGGGCGACTCGAGAAGAAAGTCTCGGCGCGGAAGAACCAGCCACTGGTGATCTTCGGCAGCCAGCTCGCCCGTAGCGCGCTGGACAATTCGCCACCCATCGCCTCGTGCGCATCCGGAGTGGTCGACGGCGCGGTAACCCCGCCGCCGCCGGCGTCGTCAAAGCCCGAGAGCACCGCGATGCCTTCGAGCAGCGTGGATTTTCCCGGTGCCGTTTTCGCCGGCGATGATGGTGATCGGCCGATCGAACTCCAGTTCGAATTCGTGGCGCAGGAACGGCAGGCAGAACGGATAGGCCTCGCGGTCGGCGACGCGTCGCTGGGATCGAGCCAGACCCGCCGGAGATATGGCGCCGGCAGATTGATCGTAAAATGGGCTCGTCTTGAGCCAAGGGGAACACTCAGACCGGCGGGATAGGCTGCACAGCATCCAATATGTGTGCAGAAGGAAATCAAGAACAAAAAGAGAACTTTGGCTTGCGTCGTCCGACACCAATTTGATTGCCCGACGGCAAATCACTTCGGATTTTCGGAAGTCGTGTCAAGCCCTGAATTCGGAAAATATTTCGTTTTCTCAGCCCCAAGCACTCACGTCAATAGACCATCCCGCTCCGGAAGAGGGGCGTCGGCCATCGTCACGAAACGTTGGGACGGGTTGCGGTGGACGCCGAATGCGCCTTGACGAACGGCGCTGAAGCGTACGGCGAAGACGTGTGGTCCTGACACCGCGACGCTGGTGTCAAGTTGTTGCGCATCGATCCGCTGAGCGATCGCAAGCGACGGTGGCAAGAAAGCCCGTTCACCGGGGAGAGCGCGATATAAGCCGTAAAGCCATTGCGCAGGGAAGGCCGGATGCCTCCGCTGGACCTGTATGCTCGTGTGCGCACTTTCTTGTGCACATTGCACACGAGACCGCGGGTGCAGCGCGCACCCGGCTCTCCCTGCGCCCTCTTCCTTCGAGGGCGAGCAGTTATCAAGACTCCGGCGCAATGCGCCGCGAGAACGCGAAGGTGCGTTTAGCCGTCATTGCGAGCGAAGCGAAGCAATCCATCTCGCCTGCGATGAAGAAGAATGGATTGCTTCGTCGCTTACGCTCCCTTGCGCAAACGCCTGCGCTTGTCGCGGCGGCAATGACGGATGGTTTGGCTGTTGAAACGTGAATCGAAAAATGCGCGAACCGGCGGTAGGCGTCTCGTCCCTCCCGCATCCACTCGGCTCGCGCGTCGGGATCTGCGCGGTCTCCTTCAGCGACGACAGCACAGATGATGGTCTCGGTGCGCTCGACGCCGGCGATCGACTTGATGACCTTGGCGAGCAGGCCTTCCAGCATGCGTGGTGTTTTTGACGCGCACCTGTGAGCATGTAGTTCCAGGTGCCGGTGACGTGGTGGATCTCCATCACGGTCGACTGCTCCAGGACCTTTTTCAGGAACGCCTTCTCGGTCTCAGGTCTGCTCCAGCCGACGTAGACGAAGGCGAGCAGATCGTAGCCGAACACGTCAGGCGAAATCCGCGCGTGGTAACCCGCGATCAGGCCGCGCTCGCCGAGCTTGCGGATGCGCTCATTGACCGAGGATGCCGCAAGGCCAACGATCCTCGCGAGTTCATGCTGCGGCGTGCGCGCGTCCTTCTGCAACAGTTCGATCAGCATCAGGTCGGTAGTCGTCGATCTCGGCCATGCGGATGGCTCCGGCGTGATTTGACCGACACAGCATAGCAGAGCTCGAATTTACTTCGGCAAATGCCGGTGAACCCGCGGTGCACGGCCGGCCACCAATCCCGTGCAAACCGGATAATTGATGTTCAGAAGGCTGGATCCAACGATCCGGCTTTCCACTCTGATCAGAGCACCTCGAGCACCAGCTCCATCGTCATCAGCACCGGATTGTCGCCACGCACCAGCCGGCCTTCGGCGAGGCCGCCGAGATAATCGACCAGCGCGATATCGAGCGTTGGCCTCCAGCGCGCCGCTCGGCGCCCGGCGCGATGCGTGCCGGCGCGCACCGCAAGTTCGGTCGCGAACGGCACGACGCTCGCGGCCGTCGGCAAAACGCGCGCCGATGGTGCTGCCGACGCCGCCGTGCAGGCGGGCGCTGGCAGGATGCCGTGCTGCCGGCAGAACGCTTCCAGCGCGCAGGCAAAATCCTGGTTCGGCCGCAGCCGCAGCGCAAAGGCGCGGCTGTCGGTGCTGGCGTCGGTCGCAGCCGCGCGCGCACCGGCCCGAACAGCTTGAAATTGGTCTCGGTATCCGCGCTCGGCGACGAACATCGCGCCGTCGATCCCGAACGCTTCCACCTCGAACGGTTCGGCGACGATGGTCTCCTCGGGCAGGATGTGGCCGCCGTTGGCGACGCCCATCGGCCTCGGTCCACAGCGCCGTGGCAATGGAAGAACGGCGCGCCGTCGCGCTCGCCCAGCGTCATCGCGCCCATCTTCAGCTGCGTGACGCCTGCGGGCCGAAACGTGTCGCTGTAGAACGCGGCGTTCGCGCCGGTCTTCGACAGCGCCGGCATCACATAGGCGAAGGGCCCGAGCGCGCCGCCTCGCGTGCTCAGCACGCCGCCGGCAAAACCTGGCGCCGGCAAAGCCGCGGCGCGCGGCTTCCAGCAGCGGCAGGCCGGCTTCGCAGCGTGAAGGAGAAAGCGCGGCCGCGCGCCTCCACCCATTGGATGCGCTCCGGCGCCGGCGGGCCGGGCTGAGCGATGCTGCGCATCGCTCAGCGTACGCGCGTGGCTTGCTTCGGTCAGATCATCGGTCAAATCCAGCAGCCCGCGCGCCTCAGCTCGTCGCGCACCAGCCGCTTCGGCATCTTGCCGTAGCCGGATTTCGGCAGCGCCTCCCAGAAGAAGAAACGCTTTGGCATCTTGTAGCGCGGCACTTTTGGCGCCAGGAACGCGGCCAGCTCAGCCTCGCTCACCGGCGCTTGCGCCCTCGCGCGCGACGCAGACGGCGACGCCGACCTCGCCCCAGAACCGGATCGGGCACGCCGAGCACCGCGACCTCGCCGATCGCCGGATGGGTCAAGAATCTTCTCCTCGACCTCGCGCGGATAGATGTTGGAGCCGCCGGAGATGTACATGTCGGAGGCGCGGCCGGTGATGTAGACAAAACCCTCCTCGTCCATGTGGCCGAGATCGCCGGTGCGGAACCAGCCGTCGCGAAACGCCTTCGCGTTGGCCTCGGGATTGTCGTAATAGCCGGCGAACACGGCGGGGCCGATCACGCAGATCTCGCCGGTCTCGAACGGCTTTCAGTTCGCGCGCCGTCGTCGTCCTGGATCGAGACCTGCATGCCCGTGCGCTCGAAGCCGCAGGTGCCGATGCGCGCGTGCGGGCCGTCCTCGGGATCGTGCAGATCGGCCGGCAGCACCGTGATGTTGCCGGTGACCTCGCCGAGGCCGAAATACTGCACCAGCACCGTGCCGAGTTTGTTCAGCGCCGCCTTCTGGTCCTCGCGGTACATCGGCGCGCCGGCATAGATGACGTAGCGCAGCGAGGAATGATCGTAGCTGATCGACCGCGGGATGCTCGACCATCATCTTCAGGATGGTCGGCACGGTGAACATGTTGCTGACGCGATGCGCTCTCGATCAGCCGGAACGCCTCGTCGATGTCGAACTTCTCCGACGGCAGCAGGATGGTCGGCACGCCGCGCGCGCTCTGCATCGAGCTGATGCACGCCGGCGCCATGCGACAGCGGCGCGACCACCAGCGAGGCGTCCTGCTCGGTGGTGCCGGGCATCAGATCGGCGAGATGGTTGGTCACCACAAAGGCCATCTGGCCATGGGTCAGCACCGCCGCCTTGGATCGGCCTGTGGTGCCCGAGGTGAAGAAGAACCAGCAGGGATCGTCATAGTCGACCGCGGCATTCGCGACCTCTGGCGCCCGCATGCGCCGCGATCGCTTCGCTGACCGACTGTCTCGCCGAACGCCGTCCCTCGCCGATCCGCCAGATGAACTCGAGCGCCGGGCTTGGCGGCCGCCGCGGCATGATCGGGAAAATCGCCGTGGCACAGAAACCCTTGGCGCCGGAGGCGGTCGCGAGATAGGCGACCTCGTCCGGCATCAGGCGGAAATTGGTCGGCACCCAGACCGCGCCGAGCCGGAACGCCGCGAACATCGACCAGAACATCTCGTCGCAATTCTTGGAATGCACGAGGATGCGGTCGCCCTTGACGATGCCGCGCGCGGACAGCGCCGCCGCCAGCGCCGAGACCGCGGCGGTCGATCTCGCGCCAGGTCCAGGATCGTGTCGCCCCAGATAAAGCCGGTGCGGTCGCCATGCCGGCGGGCGTTCTGGGTCACCATGATGCGCGAGATTCATCACCCGGCGCGACATCCGCGCCATGCCGCCGCGCGGCGTGGCTGTGGTCAGTCGACGTTCCCGTCATGTCAACACCGCTCAACAAGGCACGCAGAGCCTTCATTACGCTTCAAAACCAACATGAGTTACCCTGTTTCGACGTTAGCAGAATGCCCGGCCGCTGCCAGCGTGGCGCGCCGTCTCACACCGATCGCGCGGCTATCGGCCGCGGATTTGCGCTCCGAATAAGATTCGATAAATTCCGGTCAACCTTCGAGCCAACCGAGCTACTAATGTTTGCAATCAGGACGCCGGCATTCAGCGGACGCCCGATGCGGCAATGCTACGCGCTACGTGCGGCCAACAGACGACGCGCCGCGATCACTTCGGCATTTTGAATTTGAACGGCGTCGTGGTGATGCGCCTGTCCTTGGGGCAGAATGGCGTGCCGTGTCCGCCGCAGTAAGCGCCGTGCAGCTCGGTGGCTTGGCTGCGTCCTAGGCCCATGCGCGTCCTCCGCAACGCCATCAGCAGCGGATTATTCGCATCGTCATGGCGATTGGTCTGCGCGACCGGCCAGCGACGGCGCGCCATGGTCGATCCGGGAGATGCTTGTCACGTCGCTTAGGAAGTAGCGGGCCCGCCGATCGTGACGAGAACCGGCAGGCCCACGCAAATCGATTATTGCGGATGGTTGGCAGAGATCCTGATCGCTCAGGCGCCAGTCCTGCCAGAGTTGCAGCGCGCCGAGCAGGACCACGAGCTCCACCAGAGCATGGCATGCCAGACCCGTAGTAAGCATCGTCACCGGCATAGCCGAAGATCGAGGGGCGAGGCGATCAGCCAGAGTCCAAGGGCGATTTCCAGCCGACCTCCTCCCAGCGCTGCAACGCGACATATTCCAGCTGGGCAAGCCCGAATACCAGCATGCCGACCACGAAAGTGTTGAGGATCATCGACGCTGCGTTCGGCATTCCATCGACCTCATGGCGTGGACTGGAAGGGAAACCATGGCGACACCACGATCAGCACGCCAAGCAGCATGCCGAACCAATCTTCCCACGGTCGATGCATACTGAAGAAACGAAAGTCCGACATTGTAGACCTCCCTAAAGAAAGAGGCATACGTCAGCGGCCGGCCATCCACTGACATTTCCGATCTCAAGCGACTATCCGGCCGCATCGGGGCGTATGTCTTCGAACAGAATTAGGCATGCCAAGCCAGCCTGCAAGGCCGCTCGCCGCGATCTTGTTCGTTAACGCGCCCCAGCGGAACCGGGGTCATGCGCTATTGCGCTGCGCCAAGCTGCTGCAGGCCGTCGCGCGCGGTGCGCAGGCCGGGGTTGATCTCAGCGCCTACAATGGAAATCCAGCGATGGCGCCAGCCCCGCGCATCACGTCGGCGCGATCTGGCCGCTCGCCGTCGTCGGCGTGCTCGAGCTGCTCGATATCCCGGTAGACTGTCGCCGCGATTGATATGGGTAGGCACATCCGGCTTGAGCTTGATCTCCATGGTGTAGTCGGCGATCGCATGGCGCCATGTCGCGCTTGCGGTAATCGAACATAGCCGCGATTGCCGTAGGCGATGGCGAGCGACGGATTGTATCTGGATGGCGGCGTCGAAATCGGCCAGCGCGCGATCAGGTCGCCTGGCGGCGTCGCCGCGCGTTGTTGGCGCGGTGGCCGTGCTGACGCAGGTTTGCCAGTTCAGGTCACCTTCGGCCGATGCGGCGGCGGTTGTGCGAAGCGTCAAGGCGCCTCAGCAGCCACGCGGCGAGACAGGTCAAAATGCGTATGTCAGTCATCCAGGCGGTCGATTTCTCCCATGGTCGCCGGGTTTGCATCGCCGGGTTCACGCGCCTAAATGAATGAGGTGAATCGCATGGGAACGCATGACATGGCCGCCGTCCGTGACAACAAGGCTGCAAAACCGCTTCGAGCTCGACGTCGAGGGCTCGGTGGCGTTCGCGAATTATCGACTGACACCGTCGGCCGTGATCATCACCCATACCGAGACGCCGCGCGCGTTGCGCGGCCGCGGCATCGCCTCCGAACTGGTCAAGGGCGCGCTGGAACTGATCCGCGCCGACGGCCGCAAGGTGATCGCCGGCTGCGGCTTCGTCGTGGATTATCTGCACAAGAACCCGCGATTCGCGGATTTGACGGGATAGCCCGCTGCGCATCGAACGCGCGTCAATGGCCCGCATTGTCGCGGGCCTTCGCTGTCGGACTGGGACAGAAGTTGTCAGTGCTTGATTTCCGGCGGGAGCTTGCCGCCATTCGCCGCCAGCTTCGTCATCACCTGCTTGTGCAGCCAGATGTTCATGCTCGCGGAATCATTGGTGTCGCCGGTATAGCCGAGCTCCTTGGCAAGCTCCTTGCGCGCGCGGAAGACTCGAATCGATGTCGAGCGCCTTCATCAGATCGACGATCGAGGTGCGCCACTCCAGCTTCTCCTTCTTGGCGGCGACGGCCTTGTCCAGGATCGGAGCGACATCGACGGTCTCGCCACCGGTGCCGCGGATGAGGATCCGCCGGCGATCCGCCTGCAGCAGCGCCGCCCGCAGCAGCGCTGCCGGCAGCCGGAGCGGCGCGTCGCGCTTGCTGCCGAAGATCGCGCTCATGATTTTTCCGAAAATGCTCATCGCTCGCTCCCAGTGGACTTGACGGATGGCGTGAGTGCTTTAGCGGCACTGTCTTGACCGGGCAGCACCTGGCCGGGATCGCCTGTAGAGTTTAGCCAGCCTGGCAAGGACTTGCCAATGCGACATTCACTGAAGCGGGAGTGACACTTGTCCCTGCTTGGGAGTACGCTGACAGCTTCAGTTCGCGACATGGCCAGTTCCTCTTCCTGTCTGCGCGTCTGGCCTGATCGTGATCGTCTTGAGAAACGGCACGCTTGTGCCCCTTCTCGACGCGGCGCAAAATGCGGCCGACCAGAGGGAGACGACGACCATGGCCACCCCATATCAAGGCAATGTCACATCGCTGACGCAGAGCGGACAAGATGCCGCGGCTGCGCCAGTGATCCGCACCATCGGCCTGTCCGATCTGCATCAGCGCGTTGCAGCTCGGCTGGGAGGATTTCAAGGCGGTTCCGAGCCACGCCATCATCCTGTGCGTGATCTATCCCGTGCTCGGACTGGTGCTGGCGCGCGTCGTGCACGGCTATTCGGTGTTGCCGCTGCTGTTCCCGCTTGCCGCGGGCTTTGCCCTGCTCGGCCCGTTCGCAGCGCTGGGCCTTTATGAGCTGAGCCGTCGTCGCGAGAGCGGCGCAGCAGGCGATCCGCGTGGGATGCGACTCGAGGTGTTCCGCGCGCCTTCGTTCGGCGCCATGCTCGGCCTCGGCGTTCTCGCTGCTGGCATTGTTCGTGACCTGGGTCGCCACCGCGCAAGCGATCTACATCGCAGCATTCGGCTATCAAGGCGCCGACCGGCGTCCAGGGATTTCGTGACGCACGTGCTGACCACGCCGCAGGGCTGGTGGCTGATCGTCGTCGGCTGCGGCGTCGGATTCCTGTTCGCGCTCGTCGCGCTCTGCATCAGCGTGGTGTCGTTCCCACTGATGCTCGACCGCCATGCCGGCAGCCGGCGAAGCCATGGTGACCTCGCTCCGCGCGGTCGCGCAAAATCCCGGTGCCGATGGCAGTCTGGGGATTGATCGTCGCAGTGCCTGCTGGTCGCGGGATCGCTGCCGTTCTTCCTCGGCCTTGCCATCGTCATCCCGCTGCTCGGCCATGCCACCTGGCACCTCTATCGGCGAAACGATCGAGCCCGAACTCAATCCGCAGCCGCTGCCGCCCCGCGCGCCGCGCGAGCGTCGGCCTGCGGCCGATTTCCCGGCCAATCTGTTTCCGTGGCGGCGCAAGGACGGCGCATAGCGCTCAGTGCGAGCATCGCGGCTGCCAGACCGCCGGGTCGGTGATCGACCGGCGGTTTTCCGGCTCGTTCCGCCGTCGTTGGGCGTCGACGACAGCGACCGCATTTCGCGACAGCGATGGGCGAAATGGCAGCCTTGTTTTGGCCGCTGTTGCCCCGAACATTTGATGTGGTTTCGATACTAATGTCGATGATGCGTCGACCTCGGAGCGAACGATCACGATGACATCTCGCTTTTCTGCTCGGGCCTTGACCGTAGGCGCGCTGCTCCTGACATCGGCGGCGCCCGCGCTGGCGGCAAGCCTTGCGGCAGCGGCATCGTTCGAGGTCTGGCTCGAAGACTTCAAGAAGGAAGCCGCCGCCAAAGGAATTTCGCAGATCGGCGATCCAGGCGGGTCTGACCGGCGTCGACGCTCGACAAGAGCGTGCTGGCCGCGCGACCATTCGCAAAAGGTTTTCAGCCAGAGCTTTGAGGAATTTTCCGGCCGCATGGTGCCGCCCCGGCTCGCCGCGGCGCCAACATGCTCAAGCAATATGGTTCGGTGCTCGCGCGCATCGAACAGACGTATGGCGTGCCCGGCGAAGTGCTGGTGGCGATCTGGGGCCTGGAAACCGACTTCGGCGTCAACATCGGAAAATTCCCGACGCATGCGTTCGCTGGCGACGCTGGCCTATGATTGCCGCCGCGCCGACTTGTTCAAGGCCGAACTGATGGACGCGCTCGCGCATCATCGAACGCGGCGATATCGCACCACAGGATATGCGCGGCGCCTGGGCCGGCGAAATCGGCCAGACCCAGTTCATGCCGTCGTCCTACATCAAATTCGCGGTCGACTTCGACGGCAACGGCCGCCGCGATCTGCTGCGCAGCGCGCCCGATGTGCTGGCCTCGACCGCGAACTTCCTCGCCAGCTATGGCTGGCAACGCGCGCAAGGACTGGGAGCCCGGCAGCGCGAACTTCGCCGTGATCCAGCGAGTGGAACAAGAGCGAGGTCTATGCGAAGACCATCGGCTATTTTGCGACCCAGCTTGCGCGCGCGCCCTGAGTAGTCGAAGATTCAAAGGGCCGATCGCAAGGCAACCGGCCCTCTGCAAGCTCTGTTACTTCTACTTCGCCATACCTGCGTCGTGCATTGCCTTGCCGAGATGCATGCCGCACGCACCCATCTTGCCGTTGAGCATGGCGTCCTGAGCGAGCGCCACTTCCTTCTGCGCCGCGATCTTGCCCTCACCGTCGGCCATGGCCTCGATCGAGGATTCGGCTTTGGTGAGATTGGCTCCGCTGCAGCCGGCACTCATCCTGGCAGCGTTGGCGGGAACGACTGGCGTAGGCAATGGCAGCCATTGCGGCTGCCGCGAATAATTTATTGAGCATGTAAACCTTTCCATTTTCTGTTTTTGACAGAACCGGCGCCATTGCCGGAATCTGCGGCGAGATTGTTTGCCGTTCGCAGGAAATTTCAGAATAAATTTCGCGCGAGGTGATAAGCGCGATGCGCAACCGGCTTATGCGTTACCGCGGTCTTTCATTACGGACCTGTAATTCATTACGGCGCTGTAACGAGGTGCGGCTGCGCGATTGGTCGCTGCAACGATCGAGTGTCGTGACGAGCAAGAACAGATCCGCATGGCGCGCGCCGACGTTGTCCGGCAAGGCCGCCCGTCAGCACGCGCGCGTTTGACAGTTCAGGCCTTTCAGATCGCCAGTCGATTCGCGGTTGCCACGACCGGGGAGTGGAATGATTTGCTCTGTTGAGCCGTCCTGAAGCCTCGGCAGTTGCCGCTGAACCGCAGGATTGCGCTCGTGTTGGAGTCCCGGCCGGTCGACCTAAGGGAACTACCAAAGCTCGATCGAGATTAGATAAGAAATGATCCTTAATTCATTTTTATGTCGTAGATTGCATGCGAATCGCGCATGCGAATCTCCTGAAATTCCGAGTACTTTCTCAGCGCCTGAGTCGGTCTGCCTTGATCTGCAGCTCGAGCGTACCACTTTCCCAGTTCAGTATTGGTCTGTCGCGAATACGACAATCTCACGATTTACAGGCATCCAGTGCTCGAGATCGGACCTCCGGTCGCGCCTGGGCACTCGATGAGGAAGCTATGCCGAAAGGTTAATCGATTCTTACTTGCGTCATGCATTTTGGTCTAGCTGCATCGCAGCATTGGAACTTCTGCACCGCAGAGTCTGGTCTATATTCATTTCAACGATGAGGCTTCCCTCCAAGAGCTGAATCGTAACTACAAGGAGACTACCATGTTACTCTCGCTCATCCGCATGATCCAGGCGTTCCGGGACTATCAGCGCAATGTCAGCGAACTGTCCCAGCTTAGCGATCGCGAGCTGGCCGATATCGGCCTCGATCGTTCGGACATTCCGCGTGTTGCAGCCGGGACCTATAACGGCTGATCCTCCCAGCCGCCTGCATACGAACGGATAACGCCCGCCTCGCTGCGGGCGTTGTCGTATCTGGGTCTAACTATTTCTTCTGCAGGTGCGCTTGGCGCGGAAAACGCGCTAACCCATGCGCCATGACCGCCAGCCATATCCGCACACTGAATCCGTGCATGTGATCGGCGCGCGGCCTCGCCGGCTCGGAAGCCGCCTGGCAGATCGCCAATGCCGGCGTCCCTGTGGTGCTGCATGAGATGCGCCCCGCACGGATGACCGAGGCGCACCAGACCGATGGCCTTGCCGAACTGGTCTGCTCCAACTCGTTCCGCTCCGACGATGCCGCCAACAACGCGGTCGGCCTGCTGCACGCCGAAATGCGCCGGCTGGGCTCGCTGATCATGCGCGCCGCCGACGCCAACCAGGTGCCGGCCGGCGGCGCGCTCGCGGTCGACCGCGACGGGTTTTCGGCCGCCGTCACCAGGGCGCTCGCACGACCATCCGCTGATCGAGATCGAGCCGCGACGGAGATCGCCGGCCTGCCGCCGGCGGACTGGGGCAATGTCATCGTCGCCACCGGCCCCCTCACCTCGGCGCCGCTGGCGGACGCCATCCGCGCAGCTCACCGACGAGAACGCGCTGGCGTTCTTCGATGCGATCGCGCCGATCGTGCACAAGCGATTCCATCGACATGTCGGTGGCGTGGTTTCAGTCGCGCTACGACAAGGTCGGGCCCGGCGGCACCGGCGCCGACTACATCAACTGCCCGATGACGCAGGAGCAATACGACGCCTTCGTCGACGCGCTGCTCGCCGGCGAGAAGGTCGACTTCAAGGACTGGGAAACCAACACGCCCTATTTCGACGGCTGCCTGCCGGTCGAGGTGATGGCCGAGCGCGGCCGCGAGACGCTGCGCCACGGACCGATGAAGCCGGTCGGGCTGACCAATCCGCACGACCCGACCGTGAAGCCCTACGCCATCGTGCAGCTGCGCCAGGACAACAAGCTCGGCACGCTCTACAACATGGTCGGCTTCCAGACCAAGCTGAAGCACGGCGCGCAGCAGCGCGTGTTCCGCACCATTCCGGGGCTCGAGCAGCGCCGAATTCGCCCGGCTCGGCGGCCTGCATCGCAACACCTTCCTCAACTCGCCGAAGCTGCTCGACGGCCAATTGCGGCTGCGCGCGCAGCCGCGGTCTGCGCTTCGCCGGCCAGATGACCGGCTGCGAGGGCTATGTGGAATCCGCCAGCATCGGCCTGATCGCCGGGCTCTATGCCGCGGCCGAACGCACGCGCGCAGGCGCTCGCGCCGCCGCCGGCGACCACAGCGCTGGGCTCGCTGCTCGGCCACATCACCGGCGGCCACATCGAGACGCATCGAGGCCGGGCCGCGCTCGTTCCAGCCGATGAACATCAATTTCGGCCTGTTCCCGCCGCTCGCCGCGCCGCCGACCAAGAAGCCCGACGGCACGCGGCTGCGCGGCAACGAGAAGACGGTCGCCAGGAAGCAGGCGATGAGCGCGCGGGCGCTTGCCGATCTCGACCGCTGGATCGCCGACCATCTGCGCGTTGCGGCGGCGGCGTAGCATCATGGCCTTGCCGAAACGATGACGCCGCCGTTCTGTCGGCGCGATGGACGCGAAGGCGTGCTCCTGAAGCGCGACGTATTTTCGACCGTCGAGCGCGGCCGCTTTCAAGGCGATGCGGGCGAGGTCGACGCGGTGCTGCGCCGGCTCGATCAGGTGCCGTGGTGGTCCTATCTTGCTGGCGCGGCACCTGTTTTCGCGCGAGCGCCGCGCGCTGGCGCTGGCGCAGCGACCTCGATGTCGGACCGAAACTGCTGTGGGCCGGCACGGCGGGCGCTGGTGCGCGGCTTCATCGACGGCGTCGCGCCTGCATCTGGCAAAGCCGCACGGCGATCATCGGCTATTTCCGCTCCGCCAAGCAGGCGCTGCGAAAGATGCATCGCGCCGGCATTTGCCACAACGACCTCGCCAAGGAGCAGAACTGGCTGCGCGGCAGCGACGGCCGCGCCTATCTCACCGATTTTCAGCTGGCGGCATGCTTCAAATCCCGCAGCCGGCTGTTCCGCATCGCGGCCTACGAGGATCTGCGGCATCTACTGAAACACAAGCGCAGCTACGCGCCGGATGCGCTGACGGCCGATGGAGCGCAAGATCCTGCGCGCAAATCGGTGGTCGCCAGCGTCTGGCTCGTCGACCGGCAAGAAGGTCTATCAGGCCATCACCCGCGGCCTGTTCAATTTCACCGACCGCGAGGGCGGCGGCCGACGCCTGGTCAATGACGCGCCCGTGCTGATCGAGCTCGATCCGCAAAAACCCTGCAGGTGCGCGATACCGCGATCGTCGCGCTTCGCCGACCGCCGCACCGGCGTCGGGCTCTATGCCTTCGTCGAGGCCGACCAGGTCGCGCTCGAAAAGCAACTGCGCAGCGAGCTTGCCGTCGGCCAAGGGCGTCAAGCCGCCGGAGCATATCCAGGTGGTCCACGCACTGCCGCGCGATAGCTGCCGGCAAGCCGCGAACCGAGATCTTGCAACTCGTCGCGATGAACCAGATCGACCTGATCGAACCAATGATGCGGAGCGACGCCGGATCGCGAATTCCTCAGGGATATTCTCTGAGAGCCGCAAGAATTTGCGCGACCGATTCAATTTCGAAGTGGCGGATCTCGATGGGCCGACCAGATAACCGCCCCGCCGGATCGCTGAAGTCGAGCAAATCCCAACGCAACTCACTTTCACCCGGCGGTAGCGCCCCTTGGCGAGTTGCCCCCGAACCAACTGATCTTGCGGCAATCGACCCAGACAATTTCGTCGCGTGCCAGCCAGAGATCAGTCGTAGGGGTTGAACGCGGCGGCGACCGCGATCCCAACCAGAACGACGACGACGAGGACGTCCTGGGCGACGGCTGAAAGCCCGTCCAGATATCCCGCGAACCGAAAGATTGCTAGTCCAAGGGTGAATCCGACCATGGCACGCAGCAGCGGAAGCCTTTGCCGCTGATGCTGATCAGGCAGATGCCAAGCAACGACAACGCGACACAAATTGCCCACCAGGCGATGCCTCTCTCAAGGTGTATTCATCAGGACGGGCAGTGCCAGGTAAGATCCCAGCACTTGATACCCACGACGGGCCGATGAGCGGATAGATATGTAGCCCCCAGCCCACCAGCATCAACAGATTGCCGATGGCGTCAAAGGCGTTGAAGCGGGCAAACGTCTCTTCGCCAGGTCAGGCCCAGCGCTATTTTCCAGAACGTATAGGGCAGCGATCGCAAGGTAGGCCGGGTGAAGCCGTGCAACCCGCTTGATAAGAAACGTCCGGTAATTCGCCAAGGGCTCCGAAACAAACGGTGCCCTTGTAGAGCATACCCCATCACAAATCCGCTCAGCATGAAAAACAGGTCGACCGGCGGGTACCCGCGCGGTGAACGCTCCAGACGTTCACTCCGCTGGCGCGATCGAGGTGAAATTTTCCGAAATGATAAACCACGATGACGACGGCAGCGACGCCATCGAACACTGGTCAATGAGAGCTGCCATCAAGACACCTCAGAGGTCTTGCCCGCCCAAGGTCTTGCCCGCACAAAGGTCCAGCCGATCGGCCTTCGCAATGCCTGCTACCGGGGATCATAGCTCAGATCCATAGGCGATTAAATGAAAGCCGATCCGAGAAGGTCAAGCCAACTAACGGAGAGTGTGGCCGCTCAGTTCAGGAAAATCGTCCCGAGCGCGAGGCACGCCAGAGCGTCCATAGGGTCCGGGATCGCGACGGTATCCGCGGCACGAACGGATCAGGATCCGCCCGCGACATCCGCATCAAGTCGCGGCGGACCAGTGCCAACGGCAGGAATACCGGCCTCACCTCCGGCGGCACGCCGGCGAGCAGCTCGAAGGCGGTTTTCAGATGCCCTCGCGCTCTCGCCGATCAGCTGATCGATCGCCGCGCGCGCTTGCGGTGTCTGCTTGCCCGAAAACACTGCTTCGATGCCGCTGCCGTGGCTGCTCCAGCAATTGCAGCGGCACGAACAGCTGGCGCCGCGCGGCATCCCACGGCAGCGTCGCGATCACCTGCACCAGGCCCTGGGCCAGGCCGGCATGGCGCGCGAGATGATCGATCGCCTCCGACGGCCGCGCCGCGATCCGCGCGCCGAGCGAGAACAGCGCCGACGAGGTGTCGTTGACATAGCCTTCCAGCGCCGCCATCGACGGCATCGGATCGTTGTAGAGATCGAACTGGTGTTCATCGATCAGGCGCGACAGCAGGTCGACCGGCAGGCGGTAGATCACGGATCACCTGCAGCAGTTCGGCGGCGACCGGATTGCCCTCGATGCCGCCATGGCCCGCGCCCGCCAGCATGTCGGTCCACCATTGCAGCCGCATCTCGCCCGGCAGCGGCTGGCTGACCTGATCGCGCACCCGCGAAATCTCGACATTGAAGGCGTAGATCGCCAGCAGCGCGCGGCGCTGGATCCGCCGGCATGGAACAGCGTCGATGCGTAGCGCGGCAAAATCGTGAGTGCGCACCAGATCGGCGCAGAAGCCGGCGGAATCCTTGGTAGCGTCGCTCGCGCTCATGGCACCGCGATCAGCGCCGCGGCGACGCGACGCCGCTCGCCCAGCATGATGTTGTAGGTGCGGATCGCGGGTCCGGTCTGCATCGGGTCCAGCACCACCCGCACCGCGCGCAGCGCCTCGCCGCAGTACCCGTCGGCGGCACCCAGACGTCCGTGCCGGTCCCGACGATCAGGCGTGTCGATGGCATTGGCTGACTTGAAGACCCGCGCCAGCGAGTATCTCGTCGATCTTCGCTGGTTTGGTCACCGGCCAGGCCCAGATCCCGTCCGGCAGGCACAGCAGCGAACCGCGATGCGACATGTCGGCGAAGGCAAAGCCGCCCTTGCCGTAAGCCTCGATCGGCGCCGACCTCGGAAGATGCGGGACGTCCGAGGATGCGGCCATGGCTACTTCTTCTTGGGCGGCGTGTCCGGCGCATCGTCCGGTTGGTGCCGACGCCGAGATAGATCAGGATCGGCGCCGCGATGAAGATCGAGGTGTAGGTGCCGACCAGCACGACGCCGAACATCATCACCGCCGTGAAGCTGTGGATCGCGTGCCGCCGAACAGCAGCAGCGCCAGCAAGCGCCAGCGTCACCGTGACGTGGGTGATGATCGAGCGCGACAGCGTCGAATTGATGGATTCGTTGAGCAGTTGCGGCATCGGCATCTTCTTGTAGCGCCGCAGCATTTCCCGGATGCGGTCGTAGATGACGACCGTGTCGTTCAGCGAGTAACCGAGGATCGTCAGCAGCGCCGCGATGCTGGTGAGGTCGAAATCGACCTGGGTGATCGACATGAAGCCGATGGTCAGCACGATGTCGTGGACGTTGGCGATCATGGCGCCGAGCGCGAACTGCCATTCGAACCGGAACCAGAGATAGATCAGGATCGCGAAGATCGCGAGCATCAGGCCGATCATGCCGTAGGCCAGCAGCTCGCCGGAAACGCGCGGGCCCACCACTTCGACGCGGCGGTATTCGACGGCTGTCGCCGAGCGCGCCGCGGACCTTCTGCACCGCCGCCTGCTGCGCCGCGTCGCCGCCGGGCTGTTCGGCCACGCGGATCAGCACGTCGGCCGGTCCGCCGAACTGCTGCAACTGGACGTCGCCGAGGCCCAAGGCTGCTCAGCGTCGCGCGCATCGTGCGCGATGTCGGCGGTGCCGGACTTGGACTGCACTTCCAGCAGCGTGCCGCCCTTGAAGTCGATGCCGAAATTCAGGCCGTGGGTGAAGAACAGCACGATCGCGACGATCGACAGCGCCGCCGAGATCGGAAAGCTGATGCGGCGAAAGCGCGTGAAATCGAAATGCGTGTCGTCGGGCACGATGCGCAGCGGCGGCAGCAGATCGAGCACGGCGACCACGGTCAGCACGGCAATCAGGACGCCCAGCCCGATGAGAACGAGTTGTGTCACAGCCGGCCCGGATTCTCAGATCGGCACGGTCTTCGGCCGCTTCCACCGGACCCAGCCGGCGACGATCAGGCTGGTCAGGGTAAATGCGGTGAACACGGTGGTGATGATGCCGATGCCGAGCGTCACGGCGAAGCCGCGGACCGGACCGGTGCCGATGTAGAACAGCACCGCGGCGGCGATGAAGGTGGTGATGTTGAGGTCGAGAATCGTCGACAGCGCGCGCCGGAAGCCGGCGTCGATCGCCGAAATCGCGTTGCGGCCGCCGCGCAATTCCTCGCGGATGCGCTCATAGATCAGCACGTTGGAGTCGACCGCGATGCCGACCGTCAGCACGATGCCGGCGATGCCGGGCAGCGTCAGCGTGGCGTTCAGCAGCGACAGCATGCCGAAGATCATCGGCGACGTTGATGGCGACCGCGATGTTGGCGAACACGCCGAACAGCCGGTAGGTCACCAGCATGAACACGATGACCAGGATCGAGCCGACATAGGCCGCGAGTTCGCCCTTCTCGATCGAGATCCTGGCCGAGGCCCGGACCGACGGTGCGCTCCTCGATGACGGTCAGCGGCGCCGGCAGCGCGCCGGCGCGCAGCAGGATCGCCAGATCGTTGGCCTGCTGCACGGTGAAGCTGCCGGAAATCTGCCCCTGGCCGCCGGTGATCGGCTCGCGGATCACCGGCGCCGAGATCACCTTGTTATCGAGCACGATCGCGAACGGCTGCTCGACGTTCTCCGGTCGTCGCCTGCGCGAATTTGCGCGAGCCCGAGCGTGTTGAACTTGAAGTTGACGATCGGCTCGTTGGTGCGCTGGTCGAAGCCCGGCTGCGCGTCGGTCAGGTCGCCGCCGGAGACCAGCACCTGCTTCTTGATGACGTAGGGCACGCTTCGGCGGCTGTCGCGCTCATCAGCAATTCGAGATCCGGCCGGCACGCCGTCCCTGCTGGGCCTGATCCGGCGACACCGATGAGATCGACCATGCGGAATTCCATCTTGGCGGTCTTGCCGAGAATGCGCTTCAGCTCGGTCGGATCCTGCAGGCCCGGCACCTGCACCAGGATGCGGTCGGTGCCCTGGCGCTGGATCAAGGGCTCGACCGTGCCGAGCTCGTTGACGCGGCGCTCGACGATCTGGATCGACTGCTCGATCGATCTGCCGGATGCGGTCGGTGATCGCGGCCTGCGGCACGGTCAGCCGGATCAGCCCGCCGCCGGCGTCGGTGACTTCAAGGCTGCGCTGGCCGCTGGAGCCCAGCAGGCCGCCGAGCGGCTGCGACAGTTCACGCAGCTTGCGTAGCGCCGTCTGGCACGTCGGTCTCCTTGGTGATGCGGACCTCGACCGCATCGGTCGCGCGCGGATAGAGGCCGGTATAGCCGATCTTGGCCTCGCGCAGTACGCGACGGACGTCGTCGCGCACCTGATCGAGCTTCTCCTTCTTGACGTAGTTGGAGTCGACTTCCAGCAGCAGGTACGAACCGCCCTGCAAATCGAGGCCGAGCACGATATGACGCTGCGCCCAGACCGGCCAGGTCTTGACCCTGGCCTCGGGAAGAAATTCGGAACGGCGCACAGGCACACCACCAGCGCCGTCAGAATGATCGCCAGCGCCTTCCACCGCGTGAAATACAACATCGAGTTGACCCGTCAGATCAGGAAAATGCCGAGCGCTGCGGAAACTCAGCTCGCGGACGTCTCGTCCTTGGCGTCGGCCTTTTCCTTGGCCGGCTCGCCCTTGGCGCGGACGCCCGAAATCATCTGCCGCATCTGCCGCACGCGGACGCCGTCGGAAATCTCGAACTCGATCTGGTCGTCGTCGACCACCTTGGTGACCTTGCCGACCAGGCCGCCCGAGGTGACGACGGTGTCGCCGCGGCGGATGTTTTTGACCGAGTTCGGCGTGGTCCTTCACCTTCTTCTGCTGCGGGCGCAGAATCAGGAAGTACATGATGACGAAGATCAGCGCGAACGGCAGCAGCGACATCAACATGCTGTTGGCATCGCCGCCGGCTGCAGCCTGGGCGTACGCAGGGGTAATCAGCATTCGAACAATCCTCGTGAGACGGGAAAGAACCGGCCATGCCGGATAGCGCCTGGGCATCCGGCCGGTCCGGGCAAATTCGCGCGGACTATAGCGGCGGCGGGCCCAATTGCAACGTGGCCGGCCCCCTCATTTAGGGCCGCTTGCGAGACCTTCCAAGGCCCGATAAGGCTGCGCCGGTCAGGAACTGCAAAAATGTCGAAAAAACCCAAGAAAACAGCGGCTCGCGCCACCTCCAAGGCCGCCGCGCAAAGGCCTGCGAAAACCGCGACAAAACGTCCGGCAACGCGCGCCGAACGACGCCACCGCGGAGCGGATCGCAGCACGCGCTGGAGGCCATCGCCGGCCACCTTTCCGCGGCCTCCCCGGCCGCCACGGGCCCTGAGTCGTTCGGCGTCAGCCGACGCCTTCGTCTGGCATCCGGACGGGCGGCTGGCGCCGGTGCCGCGCGTCAGCCGCGTCGACCTCGGGCTGCTCAAGGGCATCGACCGGATGCGCGACATCCTGATCGAGAACACCGAGCGCTTTCGCCGACGGCCTGCCCGCCAACAACGCGCTGCTGTGGGGCGCGCGCGGCATGGGCAAGTCCTCGCTGGTCAAGGCCGCGCATGCCGACATCAACGCCAGACCGCAAGCCGGCCGACCGGCTGAAGCTGATCGAGATCCACCGCGAGGATATCGAGAGCCTGCCCGGCCTGATGGACCTGCTGCGCAGCGCCGATCTTCCGCTTCATCGTGTTCTGCGACGACCTCTCCTTCGACGGCAACGACGCCTCCTACAAGTCGCTGAAGGCGGTGCTGGAAGGCGGCATCGAGGGACGCCCCGACAACGTCATCCTCTACGCCACCTCGAACCGGCGGCATCTGCTGGCGCGCGAGATGATCGAGAACGAACGCTCGACCGCGATCAATCCCGGCGAAGCGGTCGAGGAAAAGGTCTCGCTGTCGGACCGTTTTGGTCTCTGGCTCGGCTTTCATCGCTGCAGCCAGGATGAATACCTGGCGATGGTGCGAGGGCTATTGCGGCCATTTCGGCATCAAGCTCGCCGACGAAGAGCTGGAGCGCGAGGCGCTGGAATGGTCGACCACGCGCGGCTCGCGCTCGGGCCGCGTCGCCTGGCAGTTCACGCAGGAACTGGCGGGACGGCTGGGGTGCGATGACAGGGATCGTAGTTCTCGCTGTACGCGCGAGCTCCGCAACCCGCGCATCCCGCGAGGGGATCAATCGCGCGGCTCGACTCAACGAACGTTTCTGGATGCTGGATTGCCCGCGTTCGAAGCGACGACGGCGATTTGGACGCTGTCGACGCCTCACGCCCCGTTGAGGAATTGAAGCGGGTCAACCGGTGAAGATCCCTTGCGGATCTCGAAGTGGAGCTGCGGCGACCCCACCTCGCCCGACTGACCCGACTTGGCAATGATCTGGCCGCGCTTGATCGTGTCGCCGCGCTTCACCATCAGTTCACTCGCATGGGCATATGCGGTGACGTAACCGTTGGAGTGCCGAACCAGAACCAGATTGCCGTAACCCTTCAGCTCGTTGCCGGAATAGGCGACGACGCCGTCTTCGGCGGCTTTCACCGGCGTGCCTTCCGGCACCGCCAGATTGATGCCGTCATTGGCCTTGCCGTTGGTCTTGGCGCCGTAGCTCGTGATCACCTTGCCGCGCACCGGCCAGCGGAAGGTCGGCAGCGCGCCGGTGGCTTCGCTGGGCTTGACGGCACGGCGCTTCGCGCAGCCGCCTTTTCTTCGACATTGCGTGGTCGCCTGCGCCAGCCGCGCGGTCTGCTGCGGCGCAGCCGCGGCCATCGGCGGCGGCGGCAGCGACGCGCGGCGACCTGCTGCAGCGGCGGCGGCAGGCTGCACCACGGGCAGCGGCGGCGGCGCTCTTCGCGCCGGGCACGGTCGAGCTTCATGCCGAGGCTGAGCTTGGCCGACGTGTCGAGATTGTTGGCCTTGGCGAGTTCGGCCACCGGCACATGGTTGCGACGCGCGATGCTCATCAGCGTGTCGCCGCGATTGACGACGTGAACGCTCGGCGGCGCTGCCGGCAGCGGCGACCGGCTTGCTGGCCGGCGGCGCCAGTGCCGGCGCGGCGCGGCAACGGCCGCGGTCTGGCGCGGAATGATCAGCTGCTGACCGGGCGACAGCGTGCGCGGCCCCTTGTAGCCATTGGCCTGCAGGATCGCGGCGGCGGAAACGTTGTAGCGCGTCGCCAGAATGTCGAGCGTGTCGCTGGTGCCGACGATGATCGTGGTGCCGCCTGCGCAGCGCAGGCGCGCGGCCGCGACCGATCGCGACGCGACGCGTGCCGGTGGTCTCGAGCTGCGGCTGGCTCGGCGGCGCGTAGGACGACAGCCCGCGCCCTCCTCCCGACACGCCACTGCTCGCGACCGGATAGGACTGCGGCGCCGCCACGGCGGGCGGCGGCAAGGCCGAGGACTGGTATTGCGACTGCGGCGCTGAGCTTGCGGCCGTGCATATTGCGGCAGCTCGCGGCGCTCGACGGCGGGCGCGCGGCACCGAGCCGGTGGCTTCGGGCTGGTAGGCAAAGGGATTGGAGAAGGAGTTTTGCGAAAGCCGCGTCTGACATATCGGCGCTGCAGCCGGCAAAGCCAACCGACATCAGCGCCAGCACCGCGACCTGCGGCACGCGACGCGAGCGAAGCAACTCGACGACACGGGACATGGTTACTCACTCGTACGCAACAAAATACTGTTTTGAGTAAACACGTCCCGAGTAAATAACCGCTTAACCCTCGGAATAAGATGTTGGCGGGAACCGCCAATCCGGGATTCTACAGTTCGCGCGCAATGCCCGGCAGCGCCGGCACGAAGCGGACGTCGACCAGCGCCTTGCGGTCGAAACCGGCCTCGGTCCTGGTCGACGCGGACCAGCGTCTGGACGCCCTGATGCGGCCCGACCGGCGCGATCAGGATGCCGCCCGGCTCGAGCCGCTGCCAGCAGCTTCTCGGGATTTCCTCCATCGCCGCGGTCACGATGATGCGGTCGAAATCCCCGGCACCCGGCGGGATGTCGAAGCCGTCGCCGAGCATCACCTCGATATTGTCGTAGCCGAGCTTTTCGAGCCGGGCGCGGGCGCGTGTCGGCCAGCGTCCGGTAGCGCTCGATGGTCAGGACGTGCCCGGCATAGCCGCGACAGGATCGCGGCCTGATAGCCGGAGCCGGTGCCGATCTCGAGCACCCTGTGCGTGCTTCTGCAGCTGCAATTGCTCGGTCATGTAGGCGACCACGAAGGGCTGGCTGATGGTCTGGCCGCAGGCGATGCCGAGCGCGCTGTCGCGGTGAGGCATGGCCGCGATCGGCCGGCCGTCACGAACACCTCCGCGCGGCACCTCTTCCATGGCGCGCAGCACCGCCTGATCGCTGATCCCGCGCCGCCGCAGGCTGAGCTGGAACATCATCTTTTCGGGCGGTTCTTGGCGACATTACGGACTCAGGCGGCGCGGGCTCGGCCATTCATCGGCGCTTCGGCCGGGACGGGATGCAACAGCCGTCCGGGGCATTAAGGAAGAATTCCTCGAGAAATCTGGTTCCGGCCAGTGGAACCGCTGTTCCGGATCGGCGTTAGAGCCCGAAAATCGCTGGCGACGAGCGATCTGGCGATCATCAGGCACGCGGCATTTCAGCGCCCATGTTGACGTTGCGCCAACGGGCGTTATTTGCGAACCTTGAAGCCGGGAAGGGCAAGGATTCCATCATGATGTCGACACGGCCGCCGGGCTGTTCTGTGTTTCTCGTCGAAGACGAGGTCATGATCCGGATGATGGTCGCCGACATGCTCGGAAGAGCTCGGCTACAGCGTCGCCGCCGAGGCCGGCGAAATCGGCGAAGCGGTCAAGCTCGCGCAATCGACCGAATTCGATCTTCGCCATTCTCGACGTCAACGTCAACGGCAAGGTGATCACGCCGGTCGCCGAGCTGATCAAGGCGCGCAACCGCCCGTTCATCTTCGCGACCGGCTACGGCTCGTCCGGCCTGCCCGAAGAATATCGCGACCGCCCGGCGCTGCAGAAGCCGTTCCAGCTGGAAACGCTGGCGCAGATGATCAACGCCGCACTGAAGAGCGCTGCGGCTTAGCGCGCTCACGCTGTCGTCATCGCGAGCGAACCGATCACATCTGCGATGATGCCGGATAGGGCCAACTCGCGACGTACTGGATGCCCGCGCGTAGGATGACGACTCGCGTGCGCTGGACGCTCGCGTCGCAGTGACGCTTCGCTACTTCAGCGTCGTCGTCAGCGCTTCCGAAAACGCTTCATCGGTGCGATCGAGCCGCAGCGGCGTCACCGAGACGTAGCGCGCGGCGAGCGCGGCGAGATCGGTGCCTTCGGCCGGCGTGTCCATCATCGCGGCGCGCTCGAAGCCGATCCAGAAATAGGGATTGCCGCGGCCGTCGCGGCGCTGGTCGACTTTGCAGGAAGCCGAGATTGCGCTTGCCCTGCCGCGTCACGCGGACGCCCTTGACCTGGTCGGGCGTGCAGGCCGGGAAAGTTGACGTTGATCACGGTGTTCTTCGGCACGCCGGCGTCGATCACCTTGCGCAGGATATCCGGCCCGAATTTCAGCGCGGTGTCCCACAGCGGCGCGTCGCGCGTCTCGATGGAAAATTCCTGCGACAGCGCAAATGACGGAATGCCCAGAATGGTGCCTTCCAGCGCGCCGGCGATGGTGCCGGAATAGACGACGTCCTCGGCGACGTTGCGGCCCTTGTTGACGCCCGACAGCACGAGGTCCGGCATCTTCTCGCCGAGGATGTGGCGCGCGCCCATGATCACGCAATCGGTCGGCGTGCCCCGCACCGCGAAATGGCGCGGGCCGACTTCGCGCAGCCGCAAGCGGATCGTTCAGCGACAGCGAATGCGAGACGCCGGACTGATCGAGCTCCGGCGCCACGATCCAGACGTCGTCGGACAGCGCGCGCGGCGATCTCCTCGACGATCTTCAGGCCGGGGGCATGGATGCCGTCGTCATTGGTGCAGAGAATGCGCATCCGTCAAAATGCCTTCTGGTTCGGTCGATGGCCGGCTTTGCCATGGGCGCCGTCTTATCGCGGCTATCGCCGCCGAGGCAAACCCGTCTGAGTTTGCGGTCATGTTTCTATCCGGACGCGCCAGGGACGAATGAATCTGGCGCGCCTGCGATACTGCATGTGGAAATCCCGGCGGCTCCTGCTTGGTCCGGCTCGGTGATACAGGCGTCGGTGATCTCAGGCACCTGCGATGCTGCGGCTGCCGGCTGCGGCGGCGGACCGGATCGGGCTTGCGGCGTTTCAACGGCTTCGGCGCCTGCCGGCTTGCAACGGCAGGCGAGGAGCGGCGCGATCGGCGCTGGCATCGCGGCCGCTGTCGCCGCAGGCTCCCGGCCGCGCCGTCGCGCGCGATGACTGCGGAGAACCGCTGTCCGCGCGACGGCAAGCCCTTGTCGAAATCCTCGACGTTGAGCCATTCCTTGGCACGAAGGCTCTCCATCAGCATCGTCGTCCCGAGCCCAGATGACCTCGATGTCGAATTGGCCTCTTCAGCTTCTGATCGCATCGCCTGCATCCCGTGACCGGTGACGGCCCATTGCCTTCCGCACCCAGTAGATGTCGCGATGCAGCGCCATTTCGTAGCTTTCGCTATTTGTCGTGCTCGATCACCTTGAGGCCGCCCATATAGGGCTGCAGCACGTCGGGCACCGCAATCGATCCGTCCTGCTGCTGATAGGTTTCCATGACCGCAATCAGCGCGCGGCCGACCGCCGTGCCGGAGCCGTTCAGCGTATGCACGAAGCGCGGCTTGCCGTCGGGCCCGCGATAGCGCGCATCCATGCGCCGCGCCTGGAAATCGCCGCACACCGAGCAGCTCGAGATCTCGCGATAGGCGCCGCCATCGCCCTGCCCCGGCATCCACACCTCGATGTCGTAGGTCTTCTGCGCGGAGAAAGTCCCATGTCGCCGGCGCACAGCGTCATCGACGCGGTAATGCAGGTCGAGCTGTCGCAGCACTTCCTCGGCGCAGGACGAGCATGCGCTCGTGCTCGTCCTTGCTGGTCTCCGGCGTGGTGATCGAGACCAGCTCGACCTTTGTGAACTGATGCTGCCGGATCATGCCGCGGGTATCGCGGCCGGCGGCGCCCGCCTCGGCGCGGAAGCACGGCGTCAGCGCGGTCAGCCGCATCGGCAGTTCTTTTCGTCGACGATGGATCTGCGGACGAGGTTGGTCAGCGAGACTTCGGCGGTGGGATGAGGCCGAGACGCTCGTGCTGTAGTTGGTCAACGGTCGACATAAGCGCTTTGCGCTGAATTACCATCAACTGCCGCGAGATGACGACCTTCATCGGCTGCCGCAATCAGCTCACCCTTGATAGCCCAAAACCGGTGGTCATTTTTCAAACTTAGGCAATTGTCGGTACCATACATGACGGCGTTGCGCGTACCGGGGCGGCGGATTGATCTCAGTGGCCAGCCGTATACCGTTAGTATGGAGGTCGAGCACGTTTCGCCACTGCCTCAGCGTCAGCCAGTAGCCGAGCGCGCCCGCCGGGTCGTCGTGCGGTTTCAAATCGTGAAGGCGTAGTTGCGGATGCTGCCGTGGAACGTGCCCGACAATACGTAGCA
>ERZ1370068.8101-contig-6980_pt1 | contig 64312 bp, 103 predicted proteins | sample MGYA00561227_ERZ1370068 | MGnify/ENA primary metagenome ERZ1370068 (study PRJEB38410, sample SAMEA6850437) | metagenome | study: Metagenomic assessment of the ecological functions of the soil: analysis of the soil microbiota associated with the... | reverse complement strand
TTGTACTTCGTTCAGTTACGTATTGCTCATGGGCTGGCGCAGGATCGTGCCGACCCGCAACGGCAACACCCGGACGCGTTCGCGTTCGGCGCGTCGTTCAGGCGGGGCTCTCGTCCTCCGACGCGTTCGTCGACCCCGCTCGGCGGGCGGCGACCCGCTCCAACGCCACGTTCACGGATCCGGCGGCTGGCTTCGGCGCAGGTCGCGGCCACCGCGACCGATCCTCGGCGACGGCAGGTTCCGCCGCGTCTACGTGCTGAGTGAACCACGACTTCTCGATCCGAAGCTGGGCTCGTCGTCGACTCCGATCGACGACTTCGCCACCATCGAGGACCTGAGGGTTCAGCGACGGCGACAGCAACGCCGCCAATGATTGGACGGTGTTCGCCGGCTTCGGCCAGGCGACGTGGACCGCTCCCGATTCCAACCGCCCGCCTCGCCTGGGGGCAACGCGCTCACGATTTCGTTCGTTCGCCAACGCTGCGCCGATCGGCAACTTCGCGCAGATCAGGCGCGCGGCGACAGCAGCAGCGTGTTCCGGCATCAAGGCGATCGCTCCCGCCCGCCCGCCCGGCTCGCCCGCGCGGCGGACTGAGAGCTGAGAGCCGCTCGGGCGAGACCAGTTCTTGGGCGCGTCGCGCTGCTGTTCGGACTGATCACGGGCTCGACGCAGCTCTCGCTTCACATGACGCACGCGCGCCTGGACCGATCTGACCCGATCAGTCGCCGACGAGGGAGCGTCCAGGCGCGATTGCAGCGCGAGCGGGACGTCGTCGGGCAACGATACGCAAATGCGAGCGCCGGTGGTTGATCCGCGGCGGCGTCTGGCGGCGGACTGGCCATCGAGCCCTCGGCGAAAGCGCCCCGGGCGGGTCGGGGGGGCGGCGACCGCCGAGGCCGAAACCTTCGAGCATGCCGTGTGGGATGGCGCACTTGAACGGCTACCGGATGACCTCGACCGCGAACTCATCGTCGTCGGCGAGCATTGGGCGCGCATGCGGACGAGCGCGCGAGGAGATTCTGCATCCGCACTGCCGCGCCTTCGCGCGGCCTCGAACGACTCGGCGAGCTCGCGGTACGGCACGCCGTGGCCCGAAGTGGAGCACGACGAGCGCACGGTCGGTCTCTGCCGAGGGCCGACATCGCGAACTCGGCGTCCTGCCGAACCGACGCCAGGTGGTACGGCGCCGGCGCGCGTCGGCGGCGCAGATGGTCAGGCTGGGGCATCGCCAGTCCGCCCAGGGCGCGCGGCGCGCGCGGTCGAGGTGATCGAGGCAGCCGTTGCGCGCGATGCAGAGCAGGCCACGTGCGCGGCGAAGGGCCTCCCCGCGGAATCGATCGAGGCGCGCCGAACGCTCGTGCGAAGGCGTCCTGGCTGAGATCCTCGGCGGCGAGCCTCCGATCGCGGACGATCGCGCGACACAGCGCGAACACCGCCGCCGCGTGATCGCGCACGAGCAGCGACGCGGCCCGCTTCCGCTCTCCGCGCGCGATCAGGGAAGCCGAGCTCGGCGGGCGTGGTGGCTGGTCGCATGGCGGGATGAGGCAATGAGACGACCGAGCTGCTGAGTTTTGTCACGAAAGTGGCCGTGCACGCTGGCGACGGTTCCGTAGCGATCGAGCCACCTTGCTCTATACGGCGCGAGGCCGGTGTGACAACTCATCGCCGCCGCCGTCTATGGCGGTGTGAACGACGCGACGTCAGAGGCAGACGTGGCGCGTAAGCCGGATCGCGGAATGCCGCCGTGTCGTCGCGGTATGCGCCGCTGTGTGCGTCGAGCGCCTGACACTCACCCCGATGTAGTCAAACCGAGGACGCCGCGATTACCCCCGTGGCGTCATGCATCAATTTTCAACTCTGCTGTTTCACCGATCTCAACACCGGAATATCGCGAGGAGAACCATGCCACGATACCTTGTCTCGAATCGTATTGCACAGCTGCTCTGCGTGGCTGCGTTGCTTTGGCTGTTCGGCACCTCGCCCACCGAGCGCAGCAGCAATCTGCGCGCACGCACGGGAGGCGTGCCGTTCATGCGCACGACCATGAACAGCTCCAGCCTGGTGAATCTTCGGCGGCCGCTCACGCGTACGACCAGAAGGCTCAGGCGCGGCATCGGACATCGAGGCGGTGGGCCGACCAGCGCGTCCTGATCGAGCTCGTCACCGCGCTCGACCGAGCGCGCAGGAGACCATCAGTGACCCGCACCGCGCTCGCCGGTGATCTTCATGGCTCTCCACCGTGGTACTCGCGCGCGACCTTTGCGGGTCACGCGGCCACTCCCCAGGTGCACTGGGGGCTCGGCCACCCCGGGCTCATCCCGTCCACTCCCAGGTTCATTGGAGGATCGCTTACAAGTCCGAGATTCCGGACATGGCTGGATGCGCGGGAGCGCTGACGCCTCATCGGCAACGCGCTCCCGCGCATCCATCATGTCGAATCTCGGACTTGTAATACTCAATGAACCTGGGGTGGACGGGATGCAGGCCGGGAGTGGCCGAGCCTATGCACCTGGGAGTGGCCGCGTGACCCGCAAGCGCAGCAATACACGTGGAAGACCATGAACCAACAGCACGACCAATCACCACTGGCTCCTCAGATGCGCCGAGGGCTCGGCCACTCCCGGGGCTCGGCCGTCACTCCAGGTTCATTGGAGGACGTGCCGTCCGAGATTCGGACATGATGGATGCGCGGGGCGCTGACGCCTCATCGGCAACGCGCTCCACGCGGACTGCGAAGATCTACGCGAGCGACATGATGCTCTACCTGGCGGAGTCAAGCTCTCGACCTACGCAGACGGCAGCGTGGTTTGCGGCCCGCTCGAGGCGATCTCGGTCAAGCGGAACGGCAAGTCTCTGGGCGAGCGTCTGGCTTATCGTGATCATCCCAGGTGCTCTCGAGTCCACCGAGCGCTACGATCGGTTGGTGGCGCTGTTGCCGAGTCGTCAGCGAACCGCTCCACTGCCATGAAGATGACCGCAAATCAGCTCGATCGCGATCCGCAGCCGCCGGCCACGTATGTCCTTCCTGTAACCGCGTGATTACCGCGCTCGCCGATGATCTTCATGGCCTCCACCGTGGTACTCGCGCGCGACCTTTGCAGGTCACGCGGCCCACTCAGGTGCATAGGGGCTCGGCAATACTCCGGGGCTCATCCCGTCCACTCCCAGGTTCATTGGAGGACGTTACAAGTCCGAGATTCGGACATGATGGATGCGCGGGAGCGCGTTGCCGATGGGGCGTGGCGCTCCCCGCGCATCCCATCAGATCTCGGGCTGAACGTGGGGATCATCCTTCACTGGGAGTGGCCAGCCGATGCTGCCTGTCTGAATCGCCGGCGGCGCGGCTCTCACTGACCCTCCCAGGTGCATAGAGGGCTCGGCCACTCCGGGAATATCCGTCCACTCCCAGGTTCATTGGAGGACGTTACAAGTCAGGATTCCGGACATGATGGATGCGCGGGAGCGCTGACGCCTCATCGGCAACGCGCTCCCGCGCATCCATCGCTGTCGAATCTCCAGACTCAACGAACCTGGATGGCGAAATTGGCACGTGACCCGCACCGCGCGCTCGCCGGTGATCTTCATGGCCTCCACCGTGGTACTCGCGCGCGACCTTTGCGGGTCACGCGGCTACTCCCCAGGTGCATAGGGGCTCGGCCACCCCGGGGCTCATCCCGTCCACTCCCAGGTTCATTGGAGGGGATCGCTTACAAGTCCGAGATTCGGACATGGCTGGATGCGCGGAGCGCTGACGCCTCATCGGCAACGCTCCCCGCGGACTGCGAGGTCTACGCGAGCGACATGATGCTTTCTACCTGGCGGAGGTCGAGCTCTCGACCTGCGCAGACGGCGGCGTGGTTTGCGGCCCGCTCTGAAACGATCTCGGTCAAGCGGAACGGCAAGTCTCTGGGCGAAGGCGTCACCAGCCTCGATCGTGATCATCGAGGTGCTCTCGAGTCCACCGGAGCGCTACGATCGCGAGGAGAAGTTCGGCTACTACCGAACCCCGCTGCCATCGCTGCTGGGAGTTCGTGCTCGTCGCCTTCAGGATGAGCCCATGATCGAAGGTGTTTCGGCGCCGACCGCCAGTCGGGCCATCCTGGCGGGGATCGTCTCCACCATCACGAGTCCGGGGCTCCGAGCGCCGGCAGGGTCGCCAGGATGGCGGGACGAATGGGACGGGCGAGCAGGCTCGTGCGGGCGGCACGATCACGATCCATGGCTGCACGATCGCAGTCGACGCGGTCTACGGGGCGCGCGGCTAGCGCTGCCCAGACGAATGCCAGCACGTGGACGGTGGTTTCCGCCCCAGCACGACAGCGAAGAGCTCCACGTGGACGCGCTTTGCCCCCGCCCGGCGGACCGATCACGGCCCGATCGGTCGCCGACGAAGGCGTCCAGGCGCGATTGCAGCGCGAGCGGGACGTCGTCGGGCAACGATAGCAATGCGAGCACCTCCGGTGGTCGATCCGCGGCGGTTCTGGTAGCGGACTGACCTGAAAGCAGAAGGCGGCGACATGAAGGTTAGGACAGGAGTAAGGAGAAAGTAGCCGTAACGCAGCAGGAGGCGGAGGCCGGGCTTTCAAGACGAAAAAGAGGGCAGAGGATGCGCTACGTGAGGACGCGTGCGCTTTCCGGATGGCGGCTACAGCTTGTCGCATGCACCATCGGACGCCTAGAACGATCTCGACCCGAGCGGGTCAGCCTCGAATTTCTTAAGATCAACGCCGGGAACGGAGTGGCGCGACATCTACCAATGGATTCTCTCGCTCAGCTGGTCGCGCTTCGCCGCCCTCATCGCCGGCGCGTCTACATCGGCATCAATCTCCTTTCGCCGCGCTTTATTCTGTCGGCGGAGATTGCATCGCCGGAATGACGCCGGGTTCATTCCCCGAAGCATTCTTTTTCAGTGTTCAAACCCTAGCCACGGTCGGTTACGGTCATATGTGCCCGCAGACGCTCTACGGGCATGTGCGTGACGACGATTGAAATCATCAGCGGCATGTTCTGGCTGGCGGTGATGACCGGCCTGATCTTTGTGCGCTTCTCGCGACCGACGGCGCGGATCGTCTTTAGCAATTCGGTGGTGATCGCGCCGTTCAACGGGCAACCGACCCTGATGTTGCGCGTGGCCAACCTGCGCTCCCGTAGCATGGTGGAAGCGGAATTTCGCATCATGTTCGCGCGCGATGAGCCGCTCCTGAGGACGGGGAGATGTTCCGGTGTTTCCACGCGCTCAAACTACACTTCGACCGCTTGATTGTGTTTCCGGCGGCGTTGACTCTGCGGCATACGATCGACGAGAGCAGTCCGCTCCACGGGGAAACGATCGAGTCGCTCGATGGCGAGCCGAGCCCTGCTGGTGGCTTCAGTGGTGGGTGTAGAAACGGTGATACCCGCCGCGGTGCAAAGCTCAGCAGCGATTATACCTGGCAGGACATCCGATTCGGCGAGCGCTTTGTCGATATCTACACCGATCACGGCAACGGAAGGCTCACGGTCGACTATGCGCGGATCCATGAGACTGGAGGTGAGGAGAGGAGGTGAAGGCGAGTGACAGAGGTCATCAGAACTCGTTCCTGGGTTCCAAACTTAATTCGTGTGCAGCGGAGCGGTTTCGATTTGGAGAATGCTGATCGGCAAAGTAAAGGCAAAGCAATGAATGCGATCCGCGTGGAAGAGTGTCTGGCGAGCCGGAAGTGATGAAACTGGTCGCGGTGCCGCAGCTGCGGCCGGGCCCCGGCCAGGTGCTCGTGCGGATGCACGCGGTCGGCGTCAATCCGGTCGAGATCTGCATCCGTGCCGGGACGTATGCGCGAAAGCCGGCGCTGCCTTTCACGCCCGGTAATGATGGCGCGGGTGTGGTCGAGGAAGTGGGCGAAGGCGTGAGCGAATTCCGGCCGGGCGATCGGGTCTACACTGCCGGGTCAATCAGCGGGACGTATGCGGAGTATGCGCTCTGCGATCCTGTTCAGCTGCATCCGTTGCCGGCAAATGCTTCCGTTCGCGCAGGGCGCGGCGACGGGAACGCCCTACGCGACGCGCGTTTCGCGGGTTGATCCAGCGCGCGCAGGCGAAGCCGGGCGAGACGGTATTGGTCCACGGTGCGAGCGGCGGTGTCGGCACGGCGCGCGGTGCAGCTCGGCGCGGGCGCACGGTCTGCGCGTGCTCGGCACGGCGGGCACCGAGCGTGGACGGGAACTGGTGCGCGAGCAGGGCGCAGACGAGGTGTTCGATCATAGCGCGCCGGATTATTTGGCGGCGATCATGAAGGCAACTTCCGGGCGGGGCGTGGATGTGATCCCGGAGATGGCCGCCCATCTGAATCTCGGAAAGGATCTCACCATTTTGGCGCCGCGTGGCCGGGTGGTGGTGATCGGCAACCGGGGTCGGGTGGAAATTGATGCGCGGAGACAATGTCGCGCGACGCCGATATTCGCGGGATGGTGCTGCCCAACACGCCGGCGGACGAACTGGCGAGCATTCACGCTGCGCTCGTGGCGGGCCTCGCGGACGGCAGTCTGCGTCCGGTGATCGGCCAGGAACTGCCACTGGCGGAAGCGCCGCAGGCGCATCCGAGCGAGTGCTGGAGCCGGGAGCGTTCGGGAAGATTGTTTTGAAAAGCTGAAATCAGGGTTCAGGATTCGGGTTTCAGGATTCAGAGGTGGCAATCAAACGTCCCAATCCGCTGGAGGCGAATCAACGGTTCAACGGTTAGGAAGAGGCGGGAGGAAACCACGGCTGGCAGCGGCCGCGAAGCGCAGGCCATTGGTTTCTAATCTGGTTCTCGTGTTTTGCTTTCCGTCGTAACCGGTGGCAGAAACAAAGTGCATGGCACGAAAATCTTCATGTCGCCATCCCTCGGTGAACCGGACGAAAGCTCCTCCCCGTCAGGCGCCCGAACGAGTCGATGGCGAGCAAGCGCCTTGTCTGCATCACCGCTGCGCCACGGACAGAGCACGACGGCTCTTGAAAGGGCTTTAGTGGCGGGAAATGTCGCGAATTTGGCGAGGTCTTCCATACCCACCCGCTCGAAGGACGCGGCCGGAACGTTCTTGCGCTTTGCGGAAGACAATAACATTCGGCTGAGCGAAGACAACCACACGGGCTGAGGACCGCTGCTATCGCCGAGCGTTACCTCAATTGGCTTCGCGCGCAGGCTGCTCCGCGACATGTCTTGATTGATGTGAAACTAAACTCTTGGTCCGTCTTGTCCTCGTGGTGGCGATACCCTCACCATGAACCATTTTTCCTGCACCATTTGGAAGCGGAAGGGCGCGCGCCTTCCGTATTTATCTGGCGCGAGAATCTCGGCGAACAAGTGCTTAGCCGCTTCATTGCCCGCGAGTTGGGTATTTGGCATAACCTCACCGCCGAGAAGGTCGCCGGCCGGACTCTGAAAGCGCCAATAGAGTGGCTGAAGAAAGTGGCGGCGCTGATTATTCGCGCCGAGGTCGACATGCTCGATCACCTTTGCGATTATCCAGGTAAGGTTGTCATCCGCTACGAGGACTCTATTTCGAGAATGGTATCTTGACGGAGCGGTTCAGGAGCGCACTCAGGCGGATCGCCGGCATTGATCTGCCGGACGGAATTTGCGCAGTCGGCCAGAATAGCGTCTGCAAGCGCGATATCATTGAAAACTACGATGAAGTCGTGGCCGCGATGAGCCCACTGATCGAGGCTCGGCGAGTGCAAATGGAGGCGCGCAAGGTCTGAGCTTTGGGGTCAGGAAGATAAGCAGGTGGTGAGTGATAAGTAACTGAGAACTAAAGCTAGCATGATGCACGGCAACGGCCGGGCTTTCCAGGCTTTCTCTTACTCAAACCGGCTGTCTTTGAAGTGGCGCTTGCCTTTCAACGCTTTCGCGTATTCGTCCCGGCTGAGGATGTTCTCGTCGAGCTGAATTTCGGTGCGGCAAAAGGTCTGGAAGAAGTTTACTACTTTTTCGGAGGCGCTAAGCACTTCTTCGGTGAGATAGTTGGCGTCGACGTTGATGCAGATGGCCCCGACCACGCCATACTCTTTTACGAATGATGGGAATGGTGGTGCACTTGAATCTCCGCGCGCCCAAATTCAACTCGTAGTTCAGTTTCTCCTCGCGTGAGACCTGCCGTTTTTCAGGTCGATGACAAGATTGGTCGTCCCGTCGTGCAGGTTGCGGCCAGTGACGTTGTTCTCCAGGGCGACAAGCGAACGCGACGGATTCGAGAGATCGTGAAGCAGAATTTCGATGCCGAGGTTGGGGAATGACTTGCCGAGCAGGCGCACGATCTCAGTGAAATTCTCCAGGTATTCCCGGGTATCGTCCGCGATTTTCTTGCCGTCATAGCGGTCGAAGAGGCGGCGCATAAACTCTTCTGCTCGGCCGGCTCGAGCTGGGCACCTCACGTTGTTTTGCTCGCCGATGAAGATGAGCTGCCGCGCCGCCGTCGGATCGAAATTGCGCAGGAAATAATGCATCCCGAGCCGGAAGTCTTTGAGGCTGAACTCCGGAAAATTGTCGCGATTGATGGCGTAGGGATAGAAGTCGTATTCCTCGAGTCTCTTCCCGAAGCGCTGCCGTTCTTTGTATTTTCCCCAGAGGAAGCCGGCCGCGAGCAGGAGGGCGGAGGCGATAACGGAGGCGATGACATTGACTGTGATGTCGTTCCCGAAACCTCCGGCTGCGATAGGCATCGGTAGAGGATAGAGGATGAAGGAGGAAATAAAAGCTGAATGGCACTCCGAAGTGACGAATGGCGAGTGATAAGGCAGGCGGGGCGACGGCACGGCCTTACTTGATCTCGGGCTTGCCTGCTGATGTGGAGCTGCGGTTTCCCGGTGCGCTGGTTCACACTCAGCATCGCGAGGCTGTTCCTTCTGCTGCCCCACTTCCGGGAGAACAGGCCATCACCGCGCCGAAGAGGCAGCCCAGCGCGACGCCGATGGAAAAGCCCGGGAACGCTGTTTTCCGCATGCCAAAAGGTGGAGTGAGGAGGGGAAGATAGAAAAGCGGAAAGCGGACGCCTGAAAACCGGTGACAATGAAGGCAGGATCGGCGGCGTGCACTGAACGCGGCACACGGGGGCGCCTGCACGTCGGCGGACGGAGGCTGTGCGCTCTCCAGAAGCGGCTATACTTTTCGCCGCGAGATCGTAGAAGCGCTCCATGTCGCAGCGGTGGTTGGCGGGATGAAGGTGTTGGTCGTCGTTTTCCGTTTAGGGCGACTGCCTGCGCCATCACAGTGGTGGCGCTGCTCACGCCGGGCGGCGAAGCTGGACGTAGTTTGGCGGTTGAACCCAGAGGCGCCACCTCGGGTTCAACAGATGGGGACGCCGCTTTCCGTTCTGCTCGCATGTTGGTGGTTGGGACGGCGTGCGCCTGGGCGGCTGTCGGAGCTGGCACGGCAGAAGGAATGGGGACGGCGACTGCTAGCGATCGGGATCCTGGCCGTGAATCTGGTTGGCGACTTCCGTGAGCGCTATGGTGCGGCATGATCCGCGACCCTTGATTGGTTCGCCGATCGGCGGGGCGATGATCGCCTATCTTTGGAAAGGTTGAAGACGGCCGAGACCCCGGCGAGAGGTGGAATGTCGCGACGGGGGCCGGCGGAGGCATGCGGTCTGCATAGTCAGGGGCGGACACAGAACTGAGCACGGCAAACACTAAGTAAGCCGTCATGAAAAAGACCTTTTCAGATTTCGCTCTCACGCACGAATCTCTTGGTTTCTCTGAACTGAAGATTGCGCTGGTCAGAACCGACATTGGTGGTGAGTGCGGTCATTTTGGGTCGCAGCGCTGCCGTTCGTCGCCCTTTCCTTGAGGTGCGTCAAATTCTGGGACACGCTGATGGCGTGGAAATCGGCCGGTGGTGTTCGCCCTAATCAGCTCATCCTACGCCATGGATTGGCGAAGAGCGCGCCGGCGAGACGCAGCTCGCTCGGACGGCGCGAACCTAGTTGCGCGATCGCCGGAGCGGTGGTGACTGGGACTCGACTGCAGTTGTTGTCTCGCGAGCCTCGTTGGCGTCGGTAGCGGATCAATGCTGACGGCGGCCGTAATGCAGTTCCGCGGCTGTGGGGCAAGGCCGTGCTCTTACGGCTGCATAAAGGGTGCGGAACAACAACAGGGGTTGTCGCGACTGATGCGTGACAGGTGACGGGGCAATCATTCTGGTAAGCCATAACGGCGTGCTTGCAGCCTTACGACTGCAAACACGCCGATTGGGAACTAAGGCTCAGGACTGGTCGCCCCGACGACTATCGACCGTTCGTCTTCTTCAAAGTGCCGGTGACAGTGCGGGTGATCGGAGGAGATCCTCCCACGCCAGTGACAGTGAAGATGAAAGTGCCCCTCGGCGTTGACGAATCAACCGTCAAAGCTAAGCGTCGAGGACGTCGTCGCCGGATTCGGGCTGAAGGTAGCCTGTCGTTCCGGATGGCAAGCCTGTGACCGAGAACGTCACTGCCGAGTGTGAAGCCATTTACCGGGATGATCGTGACAGTGTAAGTGGCCGTGCCACCGTTACGCCCAAGGGTGACTGTGGACGGACTAATCGAGAGTGAATAGTCAGGAGCCGGGGTTGGCGTTGGTGTAGGCGTCGGCGTGGGTGTCGGCGTGGAGTGGGGTCGGCGTCGGATGTAGGGGTTGGCGTAGGAGTAGGATTTCCCGTCGCGAGCTTGAAGCTGCCGATCCGCGTGCGCCAATTGAATGTCGTCGTGCTGGAATAATATTCGTTCGTGTACCAGAAGGTGGCGTCATCCACTGGATCGATCGTCGAGGGCACTGTAGTCGCCCCAGCGATTACTGGTGCCGGTCTGGCTGCCCAGTGCCATCGAAGAGATGAGCTTCACCTTGGGCCAGGGTATTCAACGGATCTGTCGCCAGCCGGCCCGCATAGCGAATCTGCGGGTTGATCGTCGAACTGGAAGCGCTGAAGCCGATCGCAAGGTTGCCCTGGCCGTCCATGGCGGTGCTGCCCATCCAACGCCAGGTGGTATCCGGCTGGTAGGTGCTTTCCTGGAAGACCGTGACCGGCCCGGCGGTGACGCCGCGGAGTTCAAACCAGCGAATGCCGGCCACGCCACCCGAGCTAACGGTGAAGTTACCGACCAACGCTTCGTGGTCGCCGAAGTTGCGGTAAGCCAGCCGGAACATCAAGCCGGTCGCCGATGCCGTCGAGCTTGTTCGCTGAAGTGACACCAAGCTCGGGAACGCAGGAGCGGGTAGTAGGGCAGAGCGCGGTGAAACCCGCCGCGGGGGTGTGGCGAAGGTGGTGAAGGTTGAGTTAGCCGGGAGTGGCGAAATCCACGTGGAAGTGATAGGCCGTGTATTTGTTACTGCTGGGGAAACCAAGGAAGGTATTTGGCGCGCCAGCCGGCGGCAGAGTCGAGCCATCGAGATCCGCTGGGAGGAAAGGCGGGACCGAGCCGCCCAGTGGTCCAACCGGGCTGATAAAGGTAGCCGGGCGCGCCCGCCAGCATCGCCGCGCGATCGAAGGCAAAAGGCTGCGGGCCGAGGTAGGCCGTGCCCGAAGAATTGAACACGTTCATGCTCATGTAATAAGCGTCGGGCCAGACGCCGAGGTGAGGGTAGTCGAAGAAGTTTGAGCCCAGGTGGAACCCATAACGGTTATAGGTGCCGGTGGCATCGCTGGTCGTGGAGACAGCGACGCATTCGTCAGTGATCGGTGCGCCGCCGGTCGCGGATGCAAACTGACTGATGACCCAGCGATTGGCCAGTTGGTCATAGAGGACCACTGGGTCGCCGGCGCCGCCTGTCTGGCAGGCGCCGCCGAAGCCACTCCAGAGCGACGAGATGCTGTTCGGTCCGAGGACGGAGTTGCCGGTAGCCTTATCGAAGACCTGGTAGCCTTCGTTGACCATCTGGACGTATTGTGTCGCGCCTACTTGCCCGTTGGTATCAGGCGGCGCGCAGTTGCAACCGACTCCCGGGAAAGGAATGCCGTCGAAGTTAAGGATCGGCGCCGGAATGCTGGGCGCCAAAAAGCGAAGCAGCGAACTCTTCTCGACCACCTGATCCAGGGCTGTCGACATGAGAGTTGGGTATCTTCGGGTTCTCGGCGGCCTCACGTTCTTGACGGAACTGAGGACATCCTCACGCCGCCAGCTCGCGAAGCGGGCGCGAAACATCGTTATGGTAGGAAGCAGTGGCCTGCATCCTTTGCGAGCCCAGCGCAAAGGCTGAGGTAAGGAGAAGCGCGCCGCAGCCAAACAAGGTGGCAAAGCGGGCGCTGCAAACGAACATGGGCTTGGATTTCATAATGGTGTGATCAACGCTGGCTAAAGACCTTTAGCCGGGGCCGACGCCTAGCACTAAGAATAGGGCCGGTCACCAAATATTCCTATGCCATTTCAGGTTACTATTTGTCTTACAAATTGTAAGGCAGGGCGACGGGCGAAGCGGCGGTTGGACAGGATGGAATTACTTCCCGCCGTCCTGTGCTGAAAGTTCCCAGCGATAGCCATCCGGGTCGTGGACCCACAGGCCGATGTGCGCCGAGCCCGGGGGCTCCGGACCAATTTCGTCGCCGGGATCCTCGAGTTCGGCGCCGATTTTCTTCAGGTGATCGAGGGCTTTTCGCAAGGTCGCCAGATCGGGCAGGTGAAACGACATGTGACCAATGGTTTCCGGCGACGGATGACCCTTGAAAAGCGCGATCGTGACGTGGTCGTTGCCGACGGCGACGCCATCCTCGAAGTTGAACTGCTTCTTGAGTCCCAAGGCCCGCTCAAACCACTGCGCGCTCTTCTTCGGATTGCGCACGGCAAGGCCAAAGTGACCGACGGTGCCAGAGTGAATGGAACGCGCATGGTTTGTCTGTAAATAGAATCGCTGCGCGCGCTTGGCTCGGACGGGAGAGTTGAGCGGACCAGTTCGACTAGATCACCGGCGCGCGAATGCGCACGGCGGCATGGGCGGGCCGGATCAGTTCTTGAAGCTAAATTTCCGTTCCTCAACGAGGTCCCTCGACTTCGCTCGCGATGACCAAATTGTCGTTAGGCCAACGAAGGCGCTTATTTCTTCGCCGACCTTGTCGAAGAAGATAAAGATACTGGCCGTAGCCTTCCTCTTGCATCTTCTCGACCGGCACGAAGCGCAGAGCCGCGGAATTGAGGCAATAGCGCATGCCGGTCGGTTGTGGACCGTCGTCAAAAACGTGGCCGAGGTGCGCGTTGCCCTCTTTAGAGCGGACTTCCGTGCGCTCCATGAAGAGAGTTTGATCAGTTTTCTCGACGACATGCGCCGGGTCGATCGGCTTGGTGAAACTCGGCCAGCCGGTGCCGCTCTCGAATTTGTCGGTGGACGCGAAGAGCGCTTCGCCGCTAATCAAGTCGACGTAAATGCCGGGCTTGTGGTTGTCCCAGTAAGCATTGCTGGAAAGGCGGCTCGGTGCCGTTTTCGCGGGTGACGTGGTATTGTTCGGGCGTCAAGCTTCTTGCGCAGTTCGGTGTCGGACATGGATTTGGTGTCGGTGTGGTTTCATCTTGCGGAATTTGTCGCGGACTGCGTTGCTGCGGCGGCAGAGTTGCAGCTGGTCTCGTTTTTATCGCCAGCGCGGCTGATGTAAAGTGACGTGGCAGCGATCAGGCGGTCAGAATCAGCCGCGCCGACCCAGATGGCCGGACCGGTTGCTGCCGCGTGTTCAGCGTCCGCCGGTAAGGGCGTCAGTTATTTCGTTCATCGGAGGTAGGATGAGGTTACGCCGCAGTTTATTCCGCGGCAACGGCGTACGCCCGCGCTCGAATGCTTAGGCGACTTCCGATCGGCCGGCTTCCGGCACACGGATGTAGCGGCTGAAAAGCAGCAGCCCAATGGGCGCAACCGAAGCCGCGAGCGCAAAGATAAGCCACATCATGGCGGGACGGCGCGGCCCTTCCGCGGGACAGAAAGCCGCGAGGATCAACCAGACGTGCCGACGAGAAGCTTGCCGACGAGAAACGGAAGATAAGCCAGCGCGCCGTATGAGGCTTCCTGGCCGGCCGGCGCGATGGCGGCCGCGTATTCGTAGACTCGCGGCGAGTAAAGGCTTCGCCGACGGAGAAGACCATCAGATACAGCGCCGTCATGACGTAATAGGGATTGATGCTTCCCTCGAGCCCGAGATAACCGTGCCCGAGCCATTGTCCAAACGGACTATTCACCGCCGGCACGAACCACGCCGGCGGCAACGCCATGATGAAAACTCCCGCCGCACAAATGGCGCCGCCGATCACAACCATGCGATAAGCGGCGAAGCGTTGCGTCAGCGCCCCGATCGTGGGCACGAGGAAGATGATTAGAATTGCGTTGATGTTGGCGAGCTTGCCGACAGGTGCATGAAAGCCCAGCACGCGATCACCAAATTTCGGAAAGACATAATCCATCTGCAGGAAGATGGCTTTGAGAAACCCGATCAGAAGAAGAAGACGAGGATGCGAGCGAAAGCCGACTGCCCGACGAGACGCCGGAAGAGCTGGGCGGTATCGACCGCGCTTTGCCGGACGGTCTCTCCGATGCGTCGCCAGAAACCGGATCTTGCCGAAATCATCCGCGCCTCCTTCGCTTTTCTCGTCCTCCCGCGCCGGAGAAAGTAAATGACGGGAAAAATCAGGATCTCAATCGTAAGACTGACGAGGAAGAGTTGCTGGTACGTGGTTGGTTGGAACCCAAAGAAGTGGATCTGCGAGTCCGATTGCCGGATGTAGTCAAAAATCCATCCGGCCGCGACGTATCCGACGTTCATCACCATGTAGATGATCGAGAACGCAATCGAGCGCTGCCGGGTGGTGGAATAGATCCGCGTTGCCGCCAGGAGCACTGGTGTTCCGAGCGCCTCACCCACCGCGAGCGGAAGCACGCCGCAAGTCAGCGCCAGCGATGGAATCGTCGTCACGACCATGACGCTGCGAGCAAAGGTGCAAATCGCGACGCCGAGGAAAAAGTCCGGCGCAAACCGATCGCGTCGGTGAGCGAGCCGGCGAGCAACGTGAACACCGTCATGGCCGGCGCCCAGACCCAGCCGACCAACGCTCCCGCTGCTTGATCACTGAAGCCGAGGTCCGCGAGAGCCACAGCACCATTGTTTTGTTCGTGACCGAGTAGGCGGTGTAGATGAGGAACTTGATCAGGAACGTGAGCCACAGCTCGCGTTGCGCCTTCTTCAGAACACCGAATTTGGCAAAGAATCCAGCCAGGCCGGTCTTAACCGGCGGAGGATCACCACGGCCGCGGCCGCGCTTCTCTTTCGTGGTCGGAGTCAACGGGGAAAGAATCAGCGCAATTCCTCGGAATGGAAGAGCCATCTTGCAACAATCGGCTCGCAGCCTGGGACAGCACTTTCCATCGCTAGCAGGTGCGACGCTTCCGGGAATGCCCGCCGCAGCGATTCTCCGAGGTCGGACGCTTCGAACTACCGATCAGCCCCCAAGGTCGAGCACAATTCTGTCACCGCCGTCAACCCAGAACGCGGTGAAAACATTCGTCCGACCCGGCACCACCCTGATCCACTGCTCCGGAATACGGATAGGCATCGCTCAAGTGCGGCGTTTGCCTCATGGTGACCAGATAGTCGCCCGCCGGCAACATCCCTTCGTAGTGTCGACCATATGTAAAACTCGCCAACGTGCCTGCCGTCGTTATACAGGTTGAGTGCCGTGTTATTGCCGAAATTCGGCGCCCGCTTAATGATCAGGTGCGTTTCCGGCCGAAACGAAGTTCGCTTTACTCCGTCGCTTCCCGCCCAAGCCGATCCCGCCGTTAGCCCGCAGACGATCGCCACCAGTAAGCAACGTGCGTAATGGTTTCATATTGTCATAGACCAGAAACCTCCCGATCCCGTTCATTCGAGGAAACGCCGGGCGATCGGTCATTCTCACGCTGGAGGCCGGTCTGAGCTCTCGCGAATGGCGGAACGTTAAAGCATCTGCTCGACGAATAAGCGGCTATCGAAAGGCGCGAGATCTTCCAGCTTCTCACCGGTGCCAACAAACCGTGTGTCGGAATCCCAAGCTCATGCTGGATGGCGATCACGACGCCGCCTTTGCCGCTGCCGTCGAGCTTGGTCACGATGAGGCCGGTGAGATCGACAGCGGCGTGAAACTCGCGGGCCTGGGCGAGCGCGTTGCTGCCGGTGGTGGCATCGACCGACGAGGAGGCCGCTCGTGCGGCGCATCCGGGATCGTGTTTGCCTAGCGAGGCGCCTAATCTTCTCAGCTCCGCCATCAAGGTTGCTCTTGGTGTGCAATCGCCCTGCCGTGTCGCAAAGGAGAAACTCGATGTCGCGCCGATCGGCCGCCTGGTAGGCCTCGTAACAGAGCGCGGCCGGGTCGGCATTGTATTGGCCGCGGATCATTTCAATCTTCAACCGCTCCGCCCAGATCGCGAGCTGCTCGATCGCCGCCGCCCGGAAAGTATCGGCCGCGGCGAGCAAGACCGAATGCCGGTTGCGTTGCGAGGTAATAGGCCAGCTTGGCCGTCGACGTCGTCTTGCCGGTTCCGTTCACCCCGACGATCAGGATCGCCTTCGGCTTCGCGGGCAAGGGACGGATTGGCGCCGGTTGGATCCGGCAGGACGCGCAGGATTTCTTCGCGCGCTCACCTCCGCGACATCCTGCGCCGTGATCGTCCGCGCGAGCGCCGCGTTCCCCGCAGCGCCGCGACGATGCGCAGACTCATCGGCACGCCGAGATCGCTGCGAATGAGCAGCTCTTCGAGTTCATCCCAGTCGACGGGCTTGCCGGCAAATTTCTGAACGAGCGATTTGAAAAACTTCATGGCCTAACGGGTGGGGCGAGATCGACCAGCGGACATCGCGGAAGCTAATGACGGGAGAGCAAGGGGTTGAAAAATCTTTCGTTCGAACATCGAATGCCCGGTGGGGAGAGCGGCGGCCTAAGCGGGGCGCGATGAGGCGGGAGCAGAATGAGGCCTGCGGGCGGGAGAACCCTAGCTTCCTTCAGAGACTCGGCTCGTAGCGATTTCTCCACCCGCTCCGCGCACATCGCGGTAACCGTAATCGGTTTCGTAGATTCTTCTTCATCGCCTCGATGTGCTTTTGGAGTCGCCCATCTGCTCGTAAACCAGTCCCAGATTGTAAACGATTTCCTTTTTGATCTGCGTCCATCACCATCATCTCGCGCGCGGCGTCTTCGAGGTTGCTTGGCCGCGAGATCGAAGCATTCCGAGCTCGCGATAACAGCGGCCGAGCAAATTCATCGCCTTCAAGCGCGCATTTGGATTCTGGCGGGCGCGCTGCAATTGAGGAAGCGCGTCCGGTATTCGCCGGCGTTCGTCAAGCTGCTCGCCCAACTCGTAGCGCAATTGCAGGTCGGTTGGATTCCGGTCGAGCCGTTTGCGCGCATCGTCGATCAGAATTTCCGCCTGTTGTTTCTTCGCGGTCTCGAGTTGCGCCATCTTCTCTCGCGAACTGCGGATCGTTCTTTCCGTATTCCGCGAGATACTGCTCGTTCTTCCCGGATCTGCCGCTCGAGCTGCTTCATTTTCAGGTCGGCCACCTTCCGCACCAGGCCGGGATCGCTTTTGTTCGTTAGGTCAACCGCGTACTGATACCAGGCGATTGCGCCTTCGAGATCTTCCTTCTGGTCGTGCAACAGGCCGAGTCGCTTTGCCAGATCGACATTTTGCGGCTCGGCCTCGTGTCGCGCGAAGGTTTCGTTGATCTGCTCCTCGAGCGATTCATCGCTGAGTTGCATTCGACTTTGCTGCTCGAGCGAGACGGCGACTTCCTTGTCCTTGATCAGGTCGCGATAACTTTCGGCCTCGGTCCAGCCACCATCCTTCATCGAGGCGCGCGCCGAAGCGTCTTTGCCGAGCTTGATGGCTTCCAGGTCGAGTTGGGGCGATCTCCGAGATTCGATTGTAAACTTCGACGGCTTTGTCGCTCTGCTCATATTGATGATAAAGCCGGCCCAACTCGTGCAGCACCTTCACGTCCTTCGAATCGCTTTCGAGCAATGTTTCCATCGCGAAGATTGCAATTTCCGGGTAATCCGCGGCGACGGCGGCGTCTTTCAGGAGCATGTTGGCCTGTGGGTTATAGGGGTCGGTTTCGAGGACTTTCTCGATCAACTCGATTGTTTTCCTCGGATTCTTTTTCAGCTCCCGCTGCGCCTTCATGACCGCGAGCGGCGCGGTCGAGATATGGAAGAACCCTTTCTTCTCGGTCTTGGCTCGGGTCACCTCCGCCCGGCGCAACATCTGGCGGCCGGTCAAAAATTCAGGTTCGTGTTTGAGGAGGTCTTGCAGGAGATCGATGGCGTAGCCAAAGTTGCGCAGCTCGATCGCCGCTACGGCTTTAAGCCAGTAGCCCCGCAGCTGGTCGCTCAGATCCCTTTCGATTCTTACCGCCATGGGGAGATCGTTACCTATTATCCGGCTCGTCGCGGCTCGTCAGCACAGAAAATGGCTGAGCAGGATTGCCGCTTCCTCGCGCGCTACTAGCCTAGCAAGCGAGTCCGAAGCTGCGGCTTGTCGACTCTCTCGGCTGGACGTTTCTGGGCGCGTTTCTTCCTCGCGCGACGTTCGGTGTCTCAGTCGCACCATTTGGTTTCTCCAGATGTGACAGGATATCCTTCGCTCGATTCGAGAATTTCCTGCGGCAAACCGGCCAGCCGCGCGACCTGGATGCCGTAGCTCTTGTCCGCGCCGCCAGGGACGATCTTGCGCAGGAAAATGATTTGCTCGTTCCATTCGCGCACCGCGACGTTGAAGTTGCAGACGCCGCTGCGCTCCTCGGCGAGCTTTGGTCAGCTCGTGGTAATGCGTGGCGAAGAGCGTGCGCGCCCGGATTTTGTCGTGCAGGAATTCCGCCACGCTCCACGCGATCGACAGTCCGTCGAAGGTCGATGTCCCGCGACCGATTTCGTCGAGAATGACGAGACTGCGCTCAGTTGCGTTGTTCACGATATTGGCCGTCTCATTCATTTCGACCATGAAGGTTGATTGGCCGCGCGAAAGGTCATCATTCGCGCCCGACCCGGGTGAAGATGCGATCGACCAGGCCGATCTGCTGCGCTCGCCGCCGGGACGAAGCTGCCGATTTGCGCCAGCAGGACGATCAAGCGCGACCTGCCGGATGTAGGTTGATTTTCCGGCCATGTTCGGCCCGGTGATAATCGCCAGCCGCAGCGTTTCGCCGTCGAGGTCGGTGTCGTTAGGCACGAACTTTTCCTCGGCCAGATTTTGATCCAGGACTGGATGGCGCGCCGTCTTTTGAGGCAAAGCCGCAAGCGAATGATCGAGCTTCGGGCCGGCAGTAATGGAAGAGCCGGGCCGTTTCCGCCAGGGAACAGATGACGTCGAGAGTCGCGATCGCGCTGGCCGTCTGCTGGATCGGCGCCGAGCTCGCGCTAACGTTTCTTCGCGCAGGGTCTGGAAAAGTTGGTATTCGAGATGTCGCGCCCGCTCGTCGGCGCCGAGAATTTTGGCCTCCATTTCCTTGAGTTCGGGTGTGATGAAGCGCTCGCCACCGACAGTGGTCTGCTTGCGCGTGTAATGGGGCGGGGCACGTGGCGAGATTCGACTTGGTGATCTCGATGAAATAGCCAAAGACCGAATTGAAACGCACCTTCAGGGACTTGATCCCGGTGCTCGCGATTTCCCGTTCCTGCAATTCGGCTGATCCAAGTTTTCCCGTCGCGCGAGGCCTGTCGCAGCTCGTCGAGGTCGCAGGTCGAAGCCATCGCGGAAAATTCCGCCGTCCTTGAGCGCCAGCGGGGAGTGTCGGCCAGCGCGCGGTCTAACTTCGCTGCCAGCTCCGGCATCTCGCGCAGTTCCTTCTGCAGACGCGCCGCGAGCAGATTCGGTTCCGGACGATTCCTGCGCGCGATTTGCGCCAAATGCGAGTCGATCGAGGAGAGTCTGCAGCTCTCGCTTCGAGCTCCGGAATCTGTTGGAGGAAACTTTCAGCGCGACCAGATCACGCGCGTTTCCCGACGCCTGGCTTAGTCGCCCGGAGGCGCGCTCAAGGTCGCGGATCGTTTGCAACGAACGTCGCGCAGCGACGCGAGCAGATCCGGCTCCTGCAGGAGATCGGCGATGAATTGCTGACGGCACTCGAGTTCCGTCAAGGTCGCGGATCGGCTGCAAAATCCAGGTGCGCAGTCTTCGCCCACCCATCGGGGTGACAGTCCGGTCGAGTGACCGCGAGCAAGCTCGTATCGCGCGCGCCGCGCGAGGCGACCAGTTCCAGGTTGACCTGGGTTGCAGCATCGAGCACCACGTGATCGGTCGACGTGTCGCAACGCAGCGGACCTGAGGTGATCGATTTTTCTGCGCAGTTGATGTTTGAGGTAATGAACGATCGCGCCTGCCGCGGCGATCGCCTGCGGCAGGTCGGAGCAGCCGAAACCGTCGAGCGATTTAACCTTGAAATGCTCGCAAAGAGTGAAACGCGCGTTCTCTGGCAGGAAGGCGTAATGGTCGTAGGACAGCGCGCGATCGAACTCACCAAATTGGTCTCCTTGGCGGTCGCTGATCAATAACTCGGATGGGAAACACGCGCCAGCTTCATCAAGCGAGCGAGCGTGCGTCGGCCACCTGCATGAGGCGAAACTCCCCGGTGCTGAGGTCGGCGTAGGCGAAACCGAAGACTCCATCGTCAAAGAAAACGGCGCCGAGATAGTTGGCTCGTTTCGATTCGAGGAGATCGAGGTCGCTCACCGTCCCGGCGGTGATGATCTGCGTGATGTCCCGCGTCACGATCTTGCCCTGCTGCGGCTCGCTCGTCTGGTCGCAGATCGCGACGCGCCGACCGGCACTGATGAGCTTGGCGATGTAACCCGGTGCCGCATGATACGGCATGCCGCACATCGGGACGTTCGTTGCGCTTGGTCAGGGCGAGGTTGAGCAGGCCGGAGGCGATCTTTCGCATCCTCGAAAAAGAGCTCGTAGAAATCTCCCAGTCGAAAGAGCAGCGAGCGTATCAGGTCGGCACGCTGCGCGCAGCCGCTGATATTGCTGCATCATCGGAGTGAGGGCATGAGCCATTGCTGGAAGACGATGAGGTTGAAGGACGGAAGAATGCGAGTCTCTGAATTCTCGTCGGGCAACAAAAAGCCCGAGCACCTTGTTTCCAAAGTGCTGGGCGTAAGTTCGGCAACGTCCTACTCTCGCGCAACCTATAGATGCACTACCATCGGGGCTGCAGCGTTTCACTTCCGTGTTCGGAATGGGAACGGGTGGGGCCACTGCGCTATAATCACCAGAAAACTGCCTCGAGCATTCGCGGGACAGTTTTCTGGCGTGGATCGAGATCGAATTCGTGATTCGGTCAAAGCACCATGCTCGATCTACAATTTCTCTCAAAGAACCCTGATTCTCTGAAATCTACATACAGGAAGTGTGTTTCCAACAGTTTAGGCTTCGTGTTTTGTTTAAATTGTCATTCCCTCTATTTGCCACCGCGTCAGGTTTGAAGCCGACGCGGCGGGTTAATAGAAAAGTAAATGACCAAGCCGAACGAGTTATTAGTATCACTTAGCTGAACACATTACTGCGCTTACACCAGTGACCTATCAACGTGGTGGTCTACCACGACTCTTCAGGGAGAACTCATCTTGGGATAGGCTTGGCGCTTAGATGCTTTCAGCGCTTATCCTTTCCGAACATAGCTACCCAGCACTGCCGTTGACACGACAACTGGAACACCAGCGGTTCGTCAGACCCGGTCCTCTCGTACTTAAGGTCTGAACCCCTCAATTCTCCTGCGCCCACAGTGGATAAGGACCGAACTGTCTCGCGACGTTCTGAACCCAGCTCGCGTACCACTTTAACCGGCGAACAGCCGGACCCTTGGGACCTTCTCCAGCCCCAGGATGTGATGAGCCGACATCGAGGTGCCAAACCCTGCCGTCGATATGAGCTCTTGGGCAGGATCAGCCTGTTATCCCTAGCGTACCTTTTGTCCGTTGAGCGATGGCAATTCCACATTCAACCACCGGATCACTTGGACCTACTTTCGTACTCTGCTCGACGTGTGTGTCTCACAGTTAAGCTGGCTTCTATCCATATACTCGACACCTGATTGCCAACCAGGTTGAGCCAACCTTCGTACTCCTCCGTTACTCTTTGGGAGGATACCGCCCCAGTAAAACTAGCCGGCTGCCAGTGTCCCTCTCGCCGGATCATGCGGGCAAGAGGTTAGTTATTCCAATTCCGAAGGGTGGTGTTTCATTGGCGACTCAGCGACCCCCAAAGGGCTCGCATCACAGTCTTCCACTTACGCTAAGCATCAAAATCGAAACAACAGTAACAGCGTGTAGTAAAGGTGCATAGGGTCTTTCCGTCCTACTGCGGGTAGGCGGCATCTTCACCGCCACTACAACTTCGCTGAGCTCCTCGTTGAGACAGCGGTCAACTCGTTACACGATTCGTGCAGGTCGGAACTTACCCGACAAGGAATTTCGCTACCTTAGGACCGTTATAGTTACGGCCGACATTCACGGGGACTTCGGTTCGAAGCTTCGAGCCTTGCGGCTCTAACCTCTTACCGTAATCTTTCCGCATTGGTCACGTGTCACACCCTATACGTCGTCTTAACGACTTGGCAGAGTGCTGTGTTTTTGTTAAACAGTCGGTTGACCCATTTCACTGCGACCACCTTGCGGTGGCACCCCTTCTTCCGAAGTTACGGGGCTAGATTGCCGAGTTCCTTAACGAGGTTTCACTCACGCGCCTGGGTATACTCTACCCACCCACCTGTGTCGGATTACGGTACGGGCAACCGTGGGAACATTTAATTGCTTTTCTTGATACAAGTTTTAACAGATCCACTTCGGCCGAGGCCTCAGCGTCCCCCTTGCGGGACCGTCACTTTCAATCGACGGCCTGTCTCCACTCATATGTCACAACTAAACTTAACCACAGCCGGTGCAGGAATATTAAACCTGCTGTCCATCGTCTACGCCCTTCGGCCTCGACTTAGGTCCCGACTAACCCTGGGAGGACGAACCTTCCCCAGGAAACCTTGGGTTTACGGCGGACAGGAATTTAACCTGTCTTGTCGCTACTCATGTCTGCATTCTCACTTGTAGAAACTCCACCGTTGCTTCCGCTCCGCGCTTCGATGTCGCTACAACGCTCCCTACCAATCCGTCCTGGCGAAACCAGAACGTCTTCCAGAGCTTCGGTATACCGCTTATCGCCAATCATTATCGGCGCGAGATCGCTCGATGAGTCAGCTATTACGCACTGTTTAAATGATGGCTGCCTCTAAGCCAACATCCTCACTGTCTAAGCAACCTCACATCCTTTCCACTGAACGGTATTTGGGCACCTTAGCTGCTGGTCTGGCATGTTTGCCTCTCGCGCGTGAAGCTTATCCCTCACGCACTGACTCCCGTGTTACACCCTGCGGCATTCGGAGTTTGATTGAATTCGATACCCTGGTATGGGCTCTAGTTCATCCAGTGCTCTACCTCCGCAGGTCAGCACACGAGGCTAGCCCTCAAGCTATTTCGGGGAGAACCAGCTATCACCGGGTTTGATTAGTCTTTCGCTCCTACCCACAAGTCATCCCAGAAGTTTTCAACCTTCACGGGTTCGGTCCTTCAGTTGCGGTTAAGCAACCTTCAACCTGCTCATGGGTAGATCACCTCGGCTTCGGGTCTAGTGCCAGCGACTATGGTCGCCCATTTCGGACTCGCTTTCGCTTCGCCTCCAGCGCAGAACGCCTTAGGCTCGCCACTGACAGCTAACTCGCAGACTCATTAAGCAAAAGGCACGCCATCACCAGCTTGCGCCGGCTTTGACACCTTGTAAGCACATAATTTCAGTGCACTATTTCACTCCGCTCACAGCGGTTCTTTTCACCTTTCCCTCGCGTACTTTGTTCACTATCGGTCGCCAATTAGTATTTAGACTTACGCCGTGGTCGGCGTGGATTCATACGAAGTTTCACGTGCATCGTATTACTCAGGAAATCCCTAGGCGTGCGCGGGTTTTCGATTACGGGCCTGTCACCCTCTCTGGAGCGATTTTCCATTCGCTTCATCTAACCGTTGCACTACCACATCGGGCTCCTACAACCCCACCAGTAAACTGGCTGGTTTGGTCTCTTCCGCTTTCGCTCGCCACTACTGACGGAATCGCTTTCGCTTTCTTTTCCTCCGGTTACTGAGATGTTTCACTTCACCGGGTGTCGCGATGTTCCTGCTATGTATTCACAGAAACTCGAGCAGGTATTACCCCACTCAGGTTATCCCATTCGGAAATCTCCGGGTCAAAGCGTGTTTACCGCTCTCCGAGGCTTATCGCAGCTTAGCCACGTCCTTCATCGCCTATTGGCACCAAGGCATCCATGATGTGCTCTTTGTAGCTTGATCAATCTGTTCCGAGTCGTTTCCGACCAGAGATCTTACTTGATAACTGAAACTCTCCGCGCCGTGGCGATCTAGACCGCCAGCTCGTTAATTTTCAGACTCAGCTCTAAAAAGTTGTATTTACTACCCTGTATGGTAGATTTCAAAGAACCAGCGGTTGCTGCGCGTCTTTCGGGCATCAAAAAACTCAATTCTGGCGCCGACCATAATCCGCAGCCGTCCGCCGTAGCGAATGGCTGTGCATCATGCCGGGACAAAATTGAGTTCCAATTTGCAGTCCCAAAAGTAGAGAACCACCCCGAAAGGTTTCGGGGCCGCTTCCGGCGGGATTACGAAAATAGTCCTCCGCGGCGTTCCGTCAACAGGGAAGAGCGTTTTTTGTGGGAAAATGTTTCCAGACTGCGGCAGCGCGACGCAACTCTGCAGCTGTTCGAACCTGACGGGGACCGCAGAACACGATCGATCGGGATCGCTGATCCGCGCTCGCTACCGAAGGTAGCGATGCGCGGTGATCGACTTGCTGGCGAGCACGATTTAGCGATAGCGCCGATCTCGACTTCATATAGTTTGGGCGGAATGAATCGGCCTGGACGAGCGCAACGCAGATCAATTGCGCCCGGTGAATTTCGAACTCGGCATCGCGCCGCATGCGCAGTGGATCAGTCCTGGTGTCGATGGGAAGCACGCGGGTTCTTTGCGGCGTGATGATCGAGGAATCGGTCCCGCGCTGGATGAAAGATCAACGCGGTCAACGGCGGGTGGCTGACCGCCAGAATATTCGATGTTGCCATACTCGACATTGACGCCGAAAGCCGCGGGACATCTCAAAGGGCCGGCTCGACGGCCGGAGCTAGCGAGATCCAACGACTGATCGGGCGCTCGATGCGCGCGGTGGTCGATCTGGAGAAATTGGGTCCTCGCACCATCTGGGTCGATTGCGATGTGCTGCAAGCCGACGGCGGGACACGGACGGCCGCGATTACTGGAGCCAGCCTGGCTGTCTCGGTGGCTTGCGCGCGCGCTGGTGAGCGAAGAAAAATCAGCGAGTCGCCGATCAGAAGCTCGTCGCAGCGGTCAGTGTCGGTGTGATTGACGGCGTCGCCCTGCTCGATCTCAATTACGAGGAAGATAAGGCGGCCACGGTCGACCTCCAATTTGCGTCGCGACGGAGGATGGTTCGCTTGTCGAAGTGCAGGGTGCGGGCGAGGAAGCGACCTTTTCGCACGAAGAGCTCCCGGAAATGCTGTCGTTAGGCCGAAGAAGGCATCGTCGACCTGATCGCGGCGCAGCGTTCGGTGCTGGCACAAACAGCCGTCGTCTCCGGGTAAAATGTTTGCCGCGCTCAGTCAGAATGCGGTAGAGCGGGGCTTCGCGAATGAAGAAGAGCATTAGTCACCGGGATCACCGGGCAGGACGGCAGCTACCTCGCCGATCTCCTCCTCGAGAAAGGCTACGAAGTTCACGGCATCATTCGGCGCGCCAGCACGTTCAACACGTCGCGCATCGATCATCTTTACGCCGATCCGCATATCAACGGCGTCCGGCTGTTCCTGCACTACGGCGACCTGAGCGACTCGGTCAATCTGGTGAAGCTGCTTTACGAACTGAAGCCGGACGAAATTTACCATCTCGGCGGCGCAGAGCCATGTGCGCGTCAGTTTCGACATTCCGGAATACACCTCGGATGTTACCGGCCTCGGCACGATTCGAATTCTGGAAGCGATCCGCGAAGACCGGCATCCGTTCTCGTTTTTATCAGGCTTCGAGCAGCGAGATGTTCGGCAAGGTGCAGGAGGTGCCGCAGACGGAGACGACGCCGTTCTGGCCGCGCAGTCCGTACGGCGTGGCGAAGGTTTTCGCGTATTGGGCGACGGTGAATTATCGCGAAAGTTACGGCCTTTGCGCGAGCAACGGGATCCTTTTTCAACCACGAGAGCCCGCGGCGCGGCGAGACTTTCGTGACGCGGAAGATCACGCGCGCGGTCGCGGCGATTAAGCACGGCCTGCAGAAGGAGCTTTTCCTCGGCAACCTCGATGCGAAACGCGACTGGGGTTACGCGCCGGAATATGTCGAGGGCATGTGGCGCATCCTGCAGCATGAGGAAGGCGACGACTTTGTCCTGGCGACGAACGAGACGCACACGATCCGCGAGTTTGCTCGACGTCGCGTTCGGCCGCGTGTGATCTCGACTGGAAGAGATACGTGAAACACGACGAACGCTACGAGCGTCCGGCCGAAGTCGATCTGCTTGATCGGCGATCCGACAAAAGCGAAGAAGATTCTTGGATTGGGAACCGAAAGTCCGTTTCCGCGAGCTGGTCGAGATCATGGTCGATGCCGACATGGAGCTGTTGCGCGAAGCCGACAGCGCGGAAGCAACTCGGGCAATTGCCCTAACCGCATTTTGTGGCGCCCAGCCTAACGAATCTGGCTCGGGGCGAAATTGTGTGTGGAAACGAAACGATCCGCCACTGGCCGTTATGCCCAGGAATGAGCGATTCGAGCGGCTGATTTTCGATCGGACCTCGCGCTCCGGTCCCGACAATGTCGAAAAGTTCGATCACGTCGCGCGAGCGCATCCGGATACAGCCGTAGCTCGACCGGAAGTCCGATGTTCCGCTCCTCGGGCGTGCCGTGGATGTAGATAAAGCGGGAGTAGGCGTCGCGCATTTTGCGGCTCTTCGTCCGCGCAGCCAGAGAATGCGGGTGACGATCGGATCGCGTCCCGGCGCGTCAGGCGCTACGATCTCGCCCGTGCGGCGTCGATCCTGAAAACGGCTCCGCTCGGCGCGCCGCCGCCGATTTTCTGCGCGACCTCGAGTGCGCCCAGCGGCGTGCCGCTGCTGCCCGGCAATGTCGCCAGTGGCCGAACTTCGAAGTCGAGACCGGGTAGGTGGCGAGCGGCGCGCCATCCTCAACAGCAGCGCCATTCGCTGATCCGGAATGCTGATGATCACCTGATGGCGCGTGATCGACGCTGGTGCAGGAAGCGCCTAACGAGATTAGCGCGCAGCGCGGACGAAAGTGCGGCAGCGAAACGCGTCAGCTCATGCGCGGTGAAGCCGGAAGAATTCCTCGGCCGTTCGGTCGTCGCGCCGGCCATTTCTTCGAGCGACACGCCGCGAGCGGCGGCGATGCTTTCTGCGACGAGGCGCGTGTGCGCAGGTTCGCAGCGTTTCCCGCGAAAGGGACTGGGAGCGAGATACGGGCAATCGGTCTCGACCATGAACTCGCCTAACGAGAAGCTGGCCGCGACCTCGCGCACGGACTGCGCCGTTCTTGAAAGTCACGATCCCGGTGAACGAAACCAGGTGCCCGAGTGCGATGACTTCCTCGGCCTGCTCCGCGCGTGCCGCCGAAACAATGGAAAACGCCGGCTGCAGCTGCGCCCGTAATCGCGCATGATTTCGAGCGTATCGTCCCACGCATCGCGCTGATGGATGACGACATTCAGCTCGGAGCTCGACCGCAAGATCGAGTTGCTGCTGAAAAGAGGCTCGCCTGTTTGCTCTTGAGCGCGCCGTCGTGAATGCCGCTCTCGATCTCGTCGTCGGTCTCCGCCTGCAGCGCGCGTGAAATCACCTGCGTCTTGCGTTCGTTTCGCGACTGCCGCACTCGGCAGATGATGATAATCCAGCCCGGTCTCGCCGATCGCCGCGACGCGCCGACTTTTCGCCAGCTCACGCAACGGCGTGATGACATCATCCCCCGCTTCCTCCGCGTAGGTTGGATGAACGCCGATGACCGCGAAAACGTTCGAATACTTTTCCGCGAGCTCGACCGCGCGCCGGCTGCTCTCGACCGAAGTGCCGATCGTGAGGATGCGCGTCACGCCGGCTTCGGTCGCGCGCGCGCAGAACGTCATCGAAATCCGGAGCGAAATCCGGGTAATCAGAGGATGGGCGTGAGTATCGATTAGTATGAGCAGTTGAAGAGTTGATTGTTGAGCGTCCATCAGACGTCTAGTCTTGCATCTCTCAATCCTCAGCTAATGACTCTCAACTCTCCGCCGCTACCATTCGATGACCGATGCTGGCCCAGGTCAGTCCGCCGCCGAAGACAACCATCGAGCACGTAGTCGCCGGCTTTGATTCGGCCCGCTGCGGTTTCGCTTCATCGAGGGCGATCGCGACGGCAGCCGCGGAAGTGTTGCCGTAGCGATCGAGATTCACGAAAAATTTGTCGACCGGGATCTTCAAGCGATCGGCGATCGCTTACGATGATGCGGACATTGGCCTGGTGCGGAATGACGCAGGCGATGTCGTCGATCGTCAGGCCAGCTTTATCCAGGCGCTTTTTGGGCAGCGTCGACCATCGCGGTGACGGCCTGTTTGTAGACTTCCTTGCCCGACATTTTGATCGTTTGCAGGTGATCGTCGACATTTTCCCGCGTAATCGGGTGGCGCGAACCGCCGCCCGGGCATCCAAAGGATGTCCGGCGAAATTTGCCATCGCTCGCGATATGCGTGCTGATGAGTCCGTGGCTCGCCGCCGTCGCGATGGCGCAGAATGGCCGCGCCGCGCGCCGTCCCCGAAAAGGACACAGGTATTGCGCTCGGTCCAATCGGTGATCGTGGTCAGTTTCTCCGCGCCGATCACGAGCACGGTGTCGTAGGTGTGCGAGGTGAATGAATTGCTGCGCGATTTCGACCGCGAAAAGAAAGCCGGCGCAGGCCGCCGAGATGTCGAGACAGGCGGCGCTCGTTCGCGCCGATCTTTGTCTGGACGAAGCAGGCCGTGGCCGGAAATACCATGTCGGGGTGGCCGTGGCGACGAGGATGAGATCGATCTCCTCGCCCGTGATGCCGGCCTGTTCCATCGCGGCAAGGGCGGCTTTGGCGCCCATGTCGCTGGTGTATTCGTCGTCCGGCGGCGATGCGGCGCTCCTTGATGCCGGTGCGGGTGGTGATCCACTCGTCGATCGGTCTCGACGATCTTGGCGAGGTCGGCGTTCGTCAGGACTTGCTCCGGCACGTAGCTGCCGGTGCCGATGATCGAGACGGTGCGCTTGCGGTTTAGCGGACCGCGGGCTCGAGCGGGGCGTGTCGTTTCATTATAGCGGCTGATTTCCTCGACGATATGTGGATTGACCTGCTGTTCAATCGACTCGGCCGCGACCCGCAGCGCATTCTTGATCGCGAGCGGAGTGCTCGCCCCGTGCGCGATGATGCAGATGCCGTTCACGCCGAGGAGCGGCGAGCCGCCGTATTCCTCGTAGTTCACTTTTTCTTGGATCGCCTTGAAACGCGTTCTTGCGCCAGGAAGGCGCCGGCCATCCGGACTTTGCTTTTGTCAGCTCGTGCTTGAGCCATTTGAAAATCGCGTCGCCGACTGATTCGCAGGTTTTGAGAATGACGTTGCCGACAAAGCCGTCGCAGACCACGACCTCGACCGGATGAGCGAAAAGATCGTGGCCTTCGATGTTGCCGCGGAAGTTGAGCTCGCTGCGCTTCAACATCTTGAAAACCTCCTTCGTCAGGTCGGTGCCCTTCACGTCTTCGCCGCCGATCGACATCAGGCCGATCGAATGGATTTTTGTAGCCGAGCACGTGGCGCGGAATAGACCGAGCCCATGATGCCGTATTGGAGCAAATGCTCGGGCCGCGCGTCGCTGTTCGCGCCGGCGTCGATCAGGACGAAAATGTTCGTTTCGGAGGGAATGACGGCCGCGATGCCGGGACGATCGATTCCCGGAGGCGTGCGCAATTTGATCGTGGTCGCGGCGACGGCCGCACCGGTGTGGCCCGCGCTGACGATGGCGGCCGGCTTCGCCTTTTCACCAGATCGACCGCGCGGCTGACGGACGGAATCTTTCTTCCGCCTGACGGATTCGACCGCGCCGTCGCGTCATCGTCGACGACCTGGGTCGAATGCACGATCTCGATCCGGCGGTCGTTGCACTTGTGCTTCTTCAGCTCGGCCTCGATCTGCGGCGTGTCGCCGACGAGGAAGAGCTTGTCGATCTGCGGATATTCGCGCAGCGCCATGACGGCGCCGCGCGACGAGATTTGGTGGCCCGAAATCGCCGCCCATGGCGTCCAGAGCGATTTTCATCGAGCGCGCCAATCTGCGATTTTCGAGCGAGCGAATGCAAGGAGGGAAACTCGAATGAAACGTGAATCGATGCGCCGTTGCAGCGCAGAAGCAGGTTTGACCGGATTCGAGCCGAAATCTGGGACTGACACGCTCGGTTGTGAGCGCTTGCGGCTACTTCGACCGTCGAGCACCTGTGCGGCCCTTGTAATACCCGCAGGAAGGGCAGGCGGTATGCGCGACGGGCACGCTGCTGCCAGCATTGCGAGCACTTGTTGAGTCTGCGGCGCCTGCCAGCGATGCGACGCCTTGCGCGGTGCGCAGCCGCATCTTTGAGGTTTTGCGTTTTGGAACTCCCATAAGAGCGGCGATCAGGAAAGCAGGAAATCAGGAAAAGGCAACCGATGAAGCGCGATTCGAGATGCCAGAATCGTGGATCGGGAGGTTCGGCTGTAACGATGGGGGAACCCGCCGTTCGGCCCGGACGCTCCAGGAACCGCGTTACGCCTCACGATTTCAATTTACGATTTACGAATCTTCAACTTATCGAGCGCGCTCCAGTCCGGTCGGACGCGCCTCCAGCACGCCCCTGTCCTTCGTGGGTTCTTGCCGCCATCGGCGCTGGACAGACTCCGCCCACCCTCGCGATCGCAATGCGGATACGCGGGCAGATTGAGCAGGATGTCCTCGTCGCATGAACGGCGTGAGATCGACCAACTTCCGAGCCCAGGTTAGCTCGAGTGTGGACAGCAAAATCTTTCACCTCAGCATATCGAACAGAAACGATTCCAGGCAGCGGACGCAACGCAGCTCAACCGGCTGCGTCAACGTCCCGTTTGCCCAAAGCGCGCCTTCGGAAATCCCGACGTCGAGGGCGTAGCGCAGCGGCCCGGCGCACTGCGCCTCCTCCAGGATCGAGCTGCGGGAATAGGGCAATCTTCTTCGCCAGCCAGATGCAATCCTTCGGCTGGTATCTGGCGTAAATGAATTTTCACTCGCGAATCCTTTCAGATTTCATCGGCTTCAATTTCCTCGCAAAACCTTCCGACTACGCAGGCGGGGACAAATCGCGCTAACATCGCCTTGCCGAGCCGCGCGATCTCCTTCCACGATCCGCGAGCTAGAGATAAGTATACTCCTCTTTCGGCATCAGGAAGATGGTTTCGACCGTCGCTTCCAGCTTGCGATTCATCAGCGCCATCTGGAATTCGAACTCGAAATCCGAGACCGCGCGCAACCCGCGCACGATCGGCGTGCGCGTTCTCTGCTGCACGGCGAATTCGACCAGCAATCCATCGAGCGGCAACACCTTCACGCCGCTCGAGCGAAGCAGTCACTTCCGGCCAGAAAGCGAGTCGCTCCTCGAGAGTGAAATAAGGGCTGCTTTCTGATCGTTATGAGCGACTGCCACAGCCACTTCGCTCGGAAAAGCTTCTCGCGCGCTCGATTACATCGAGGTGACCATTGGTGACCGGGTCGAAGCCGCCGGGATCAAATCGCGCAACGCACGCGGCGGAAAATCGCAGAGGACCGGTGAAATTCAACGCGACAAGCCCGAACCGCGGGTTGCGCTCCAGCGCGCGCTGTTCCACAGTAGCAAGAACCAATGAGCGAAACCCCTACCGATCGATGCGGTGGCGCGCGACTTTTTCGCCGCGCTTCGCCAGAATCGTGGCGCGAATCAACGCGCGGCACGCGCTTTGGTTCCCGGCTGAGCATGATCTATGTCGGGAAAAGCGATGCGGCGACGGCGCGGAAATTTGCCGATGCCATTGTGGAAACTGAGGCTGCCACGGATTCCGTTGTGCATTATGAGGAAGGCGATCCAGCCAGCGGTATCCTGGCCGGGGCGCGAAAATTGTCAACAAACTTTTTGAGTTGCCGGCGCCTTGCAGGAGAAGCCGATCCATCGCCAGTTTCTCGGTGACGTGGCGCGACGGCTGGTTCGGTGAAGCCGCATGCTCGGTAAATGCTTTTTCACGCAACCGGGCTGGAGCCAAAACCGTTCCGTCACATCGTCTTCCATGGCGGAATATTCCGATCACGCGCAGCGCTGCTGCGGCACACCCTGCAACTCGCCGAGAAGGAAAATTGCGAACGTCTTTATGTCATTCGCAATTACCAGCTTCGACAAGGCGCGTGCCGCGCGGCAGGGCAGAGAGCGGCAAAGGGTCAGCGCGCACCTTGGAAGAGGAGGAAATGGCACCAGAATTCATTCTTGCGGCCGGCGCCACTGCGGTTCCGATCGAGTCGCGTTGCATTCGCGGAGACACGGGCTTCGCGCAAAGTCAATTTCGTGCAGGCGGTCGAGGCCAGCCTGCTCGATCAGTTCCATCTCGAGACGGAGGCCCCAGGAACCGAAACCCAAACTGCCGAGCCCAGGATCGCGTGGGTCACGGACGTGATTCCGTGCGAAAGCCTCTGGATGGTGCGTTGAACGCCGTCCCGTGCGAAGTCGCGGGGATCCCTGCCGGCGCAAGCCTCAGACCCGCTGTTCGGTAGAAAACACAGGTCCCCGTTTCGGCACTCCCCGCTCGGCCACGAGCACTTGCCGCCATGGCCACGGATCGCTTCGACTTCCCGCTGCGCTTCGCTCGGGATGACGAGGCGCGGCTGCCTACAAGCGAGGCGGTATGCAAAAAAATCGCCCTAACGAAAAAAATTGCGCTGTCTTCTCGGAGAAGATCGGGCGTTCGAGGCGCTCCAGTAGAGAGGCCTCGTCCTCCCACACCTTGCGTTTCTCGGTCTTGCCCTGGGGTTCGCAAAAGGTAGGAAGGATGAAAGGTAATCATCAAAAGGGCGTTTTCGCGGCAGGCATGCCGGCGGCCGCGCAATCTTCCCACCGGTTCACGAATCCTCGGCGGTCACTCACCGCGTCGGCTCCGGCCGACGACGCCTCATCGGCCGGATCGATTCCGTTTGTTCGGTCAGATCCGGAAGACCCGTCTCCATCTCTCCGCGGGCGTGGGCCGGCAGATTGCCAGGCGCGCCAGCTGGCATGTCGGGACGGCATTTGAGGAACGTTGGCGATGTAAACGTCGTCGCTTGTGAAGCCCATCGCCGCGATGATCCTGGTCAGGAGCTGGCCCGCGCGACCGACAGACGACGGACTCGCCCACTCGCGATCTTCATCCGCACCGGGCGCTTCGCCGATGAACATCAATTCCGCCGTCGGAATTGCCGGCGCCGAAAACGGTCTGGGTTCGCGAACTCGCCGAGATGTGGACAGAGGCGACAAATCGCGACGCGTTGCGCGATCTGCGGCAAGCCGCGCTATGAGTTGTCGTCCTGTCGGGGCTCGTTGGGCGCAGGGGCCGCTGCCTGGCAAGCGCCATGCGCGGCGCGGCTGGCGCGCGGCGGATTATCGCTCTCGCACGGAGAGGCCTCGGGACTGCTCAGCGCGCTCCTCCCAATGCTTCCGTGAATTCCACTCATGCCGCCAACCATTTTGTCGGGTTTAAGCGCCGCGGCAATGCATTGGCGCGCGATGTTGGATCGACTGGACGGCGACGATCGAGCAGTGAGACCACCGGCGTTTCCCACGCCGCGATAGCCGGGCCCGCCCAGCGCTTGATAACTCCGGCCAGTGTTATGGGGGACCAGGTCACCCGGCTTGCAGTCCGGCGAATTCGTTTCGCCGCACTCAATGTATTTTGCCTCCTCCAGTTTTGCGCTCAGGTGGGCACCGAAGATTGCCGGCCGACTCGCCTGGGGCCTCGAGTTTCGCAACCAGGTTTTTCTTTTTCCACCTCTTTTGCTGTTTTCCCCAGTCTCGTGGCTTTCGCCGCTTTCACATGAACACCTCTTTGCGCGATTACGATTGTGCGCTCCCCGGGAATTGATCGCCCGGCGACCGCTTCCCGCGCCGGCAGGACGCACGCATGATGGTGCTCGATCGAAAGCAGCAAACGATCGACCATCGGCGGTTCGTCGAGTTGCCGCGGTTCGTTAGGCCAGGGGATCTGCTGGTCCTGAATGACACCCGGGTGCGATCGCGCGACGTTTTCCGACGACGGGGCAATCGAGTTTCTCTTTCTGGAGCAACTCGACCCGAGGCGCTGGCGCTGCCTGGTCAAGCCGGGACGCACAATGCGGATCGGAGCCACGACCAGAGCTCGACAGAGTGGGTGTCAGAGTGGAGGAGATCGGCCCGGAAGGTGAGCGGGTCGTTAGGTTGAAGGCGACATCGATCCCTGTCGCGGAGGCGAAATGCCATTACCGCCTTACATCGACCGGACGGCGGACGAAGAAGACAGACGCCCTGCCAGACAGTTTTCGCCCGCGCGCCCGGGGCGGTGGCCGCACCGACCGCGGGCTTGCATTTCACTCCGGAAATCCTGGCGCAGTTGCCGCACACTTTCGTCACCTTGCATGCGGGGACAGGCACACTTCCGCCCCGTGCGATACCGCGACCATCGCCGGGCACCGGATGCACGCCGGGCGGTTCGCGATCACCGAACGAGGCCGCCGCCGCGACTCAAACGCGGCGGAGAACATCCACAGCGATCGGAACGACTTCGGTGCGGGTCTTGAGGCGGCGGGGAAGCGGGCGGCGCTTCACCGCGCAGAAAGGCGCGACCGAGCATTTCATCTCATCCGCCGCTCGAGTTCCGCGCTGTCGACCGGTTGCTGACGAACCTTCATCTGCCGCGCTCGACCTTGCTCATGCTGGTAGCGGCTTTGCGCGGTCGCAAATTTGTCCTGCGCGCATATGAAGCAAGCGATGCGCGAACATTATCGCTTCTACAGCTATGGCGACTGCATGCTAATCCTGTAGGCGTTTGCTCTACGAAACGCCGGAATGTTCACGCCGATATGTGGATCTGTTTAGATACCCAGGCCCTTCGTCGTCGTCGGGTGAAGCGCTTCCAATGTGCTAGCCTTCGCGCCATGGACTCATCCGACATTCCAGGCAAACCAAGCGGCGAGTTGGTTACGCGCACGGTCGCGATGCCGAAGGACACAAATCCGAACGGCGACATTTTTGGCGGCTGGCTGATGGGCGCAGATGGAGTCTGGCTAGCGGCATACTGCACCGAAAAGGGCGAAGACGCGAGTCGCGACAGTGGCGGTGGATGCAGGTGCGTTCGTTCCTCCAGCCAGGTTAGAGTGGGGTGGACACGCGTGGCTTCTGTTACGCGAGGGTCGCGACCGGTCGGCCGAACTTCGATGAAGTAGATCCCGGTCGAAGTCTGGGCAGAACGCTACAGGCGGACCGAACAGACACTTGTCACCCGTGCCGCCTTCACCTATGTGGCAGTCGATCAAATGGGCAGGCCGATCCCGGTGCTCTGCGACTAGCCCGACAGCTTTCGGGGTTAGGGCTACTGTTCGTTGCCGCTGCTGACCGACTCCGGGCCGGAAACGCTGGTCGTTTCCGACAGGCTCGCTCAGGTGCATCACCGGCATGGTGTTTCCCTTTGGCGGCGAACGCGCTTCTGTTGTCTTCACCCGGCCCTGGCTCGATTTGCGAACGTAATGCTCGTAGGAGCGTTCCCGACGGCCGTGGCCGTACATCGAGCAGCCGGAAGAGGAGCGTAAGCCTACGATGAGTAAAAACTGCAATTGCGCGGAAAATTTCTTCATTGTTTTATGGGCGCCAATCGAGGCGTGTCGCGGTCATTGCCGAGACTGAAGAGCCCGGTATAGCTGACGCATTTCATCGACCGCCCGATAAATTTTCCAATCGCAATAGCCGCTGCGGTGGTGGAGATCGGGCGAGGGTGAGCGCGTCGTTGTCGAGTCGCCGATAGCATCGCCAGATTTCTTCCCGCCACAACTGAGTTCCTCCAGCTCAGGATTATCCCAGGAGAGATTGAGCTTCTGTCGCTTCAGATGAGCCGACGAATTGCGCATCCGTTTACGAAGATCTTCTGAATTGATCGCGCATTTGAATCGCGTTGATCAAGATTTCGTCCGGCTTGACGAGTGAGAGCGCCGGCTCTCGCTCCAGTCGGCGCGGACCTGGGTTTCATTCGAAAACGAGAAGGTGCCGGAGCGGTGCTCGTGGAGGAAGAAGCTACCAGAACGCTTCTCGCCGTTCAGATGTTCGAAGCGGCCCCAGCGTGGTGCTCCTTTCAAAGTAGAAGGTAAAATCGCTTCGCCATCTCTTCGTCCGCGATCGTGAGCAGGCCGGTCGCATCGACTGGATGATCGTCTGAGTAAATGGTGACGATATCGAAGTTGGCCCAGGGCTGCCGGTGAGTTCGAGCTGAATTGTTCGGCGAATGGGTCAGTTCGCGGCCTGAAAAGGCGATTAGCCAGTTTCTCCGAAAGGAAGAGAAAGAAGGACGGCACGCGCTGCATCAGCTCCGGAAAATCGCTTCGACGAAAACATTGCACGCTCAACGCCCGCAGGCGCGGGCGGTGTTGTTGCGCGGAAGTTCCATCAGGCGCCGGTCTCGCCGAAAATATCGCCGCGGGAAAGGACCGTCGCCGGGGTTCCCGGGCGGGCGTTCTGGGTGTCAATTCCACGGCCCCGCGGGTGACGATGAAGAGTTCGCGACCCTCGTCCCCGGCGGAGTGAACGACCTCCGCTGATCCGCGAAATGCTTGACTGGCGAAAGGAGCCAGTGGCCTTCAGTTCGATAAGCTGCAGCGCATTTGCAAAAAGGCAAAGAAATCGCGCTGGACCATTCCTGGGAAGTAAAGCAAGAGTCGTGCAGGCCGCTGAGGAAGGTGCAGGATTTTTACCTGGGAAGAGCACTTTCCAATCCGACGGATTCGCCGGTAATCCTTGCCATGAGCGGGCTGGCCTATCTTTTTCAACGGTTTCCTCGTTCACCCAGACATTTTGGTTACCGCGAAATTGTCGAGCTGCGGCGCCAAGGCATATCGCCCGCGATCTTTTCCATGCGGCGGCCAGCCGACTGCGAACCGGCCCAGGACTGGGACGCAGCGATCGTCGGCGAAGTCAGAGTATCTCCCCGGCGATGAGCAAGTAGTGCGGGAAGTAGACCGGGCGGCGCGCAAAGGAAAGCTGCCCGAATCGGCGACCCGATGAAATTGCGGCCTGGGGACGAGAAAACCGATTTTCTCCGTCCTCTACCAAGGGAGCCTATCTCGGACCGCGCTTGCAAGCATCGGCTGTGCGACATGTGCACGCGCATTTGCCGGGCTGGCGGCCCCGGACCGCATATTGGATCGAGCGATTCTTCGGTATCGGCTTCAGCTTTACCGCGCACGCCAACGACATCTTTGCCCGAAGCCCTTTGAGGTTTCGTCAGGCAAACTGATCGGTCGCCGCCCGCGCGGTCGTGACCGTAAGCGACTTTGGTGTTCGGTTTTTGCGTGAGAAATATCCAGAGGACGCTGCGAAAATTCACCGGATCTACAACGGCATCGATCTTGCGCGCTTTCCGCGAGCAGAGTTCGACGGCACACTCCCGCGATCATCTCCATTGGGCGATTGATCGAAAAGAAAGGCTTCCACGATTTGATCGAAGCCTGCCGGGTGTTGCGCGAGCGCGGTGTCGAATTCCGTTGCGAAATTCGTTCGGCGCGATGGCAGTCCGCTGGAGAGCTCACTCCGCGATCAGATCACAGCCTTGCCGGCTGACGGCGACATTGGTCGCGTGGACCGCGGTCCTTTGCCGCAAGGGGAGGTGATCAAACGGCTGGCGTGCAACGCGCTCTTCGTTTTGCCCCTGCGTTGCCGAGGTGGGGGGCGGGATGGATAATCTTCCGACCGTCGTGATGGAAGCGATGGCGGCGGGTCTGCCGGTCATTTCGACCGCGCCGGTGGCGTTCGGAAATGGTTCGCGACGGGTTCACGGGTCTGCTCGTGCCGGAACATCATCCGGTCGCTCTGGCCGACGCGCTCGCGCGATGCCCCGGCGATCGACGACTTGGGCGATCGTTAGGGCGAAGCGGCCGGCAGCGGGCAGCGGAGCCAGTTTGCGATCGACAAGAGTGCAGAAGCTGACTGCGCGCGTTCTTCAGCCGGTCGGCGCCTTACCCGCAGCTAGCCGGTGGCTGCACCCCGGCGGTTTGCGATCCCATGAAATTCCTCGCGACGGCGATCGGGGCAGCAACCTCGCCTACGGTTGCGGTTTCCATCTGCCGAGATGAGAAGGGAGCGCAAAATTCTCGCCGATGGGACCGCTCGTTGTTTTGCGTCGGATTGGTCCCTTTCGCGTTCTTGCTCGCGTGCGTTACCGTTTGTCGCGCGGAGCAGGCTCCGAAATGGATCCAGACTTGCAATGGACTGCTTGGCAAATACGTCACCAACAACGGCGTCAACTACGCTGCCTGAAGACTAATCCCGCCGATATGCAGGCCGTCCAGCGGGTGGTCAGACGGCATCGCGCAGGAGAACGTTTCCGGCTTAAGCAAACAGGAGCAGCTCGCTTTTTATATCAACGCCTATAACGCATGGATTCTCCAGGAAGCGCTAGGGCAGAGTATCCGACCAAGAAGCGTGAAGGGATCTCGCTCTTCACCTTTTTCACCGGCCAACGGATCAAGGTTGCGGGCGAGAAGATGAGCTTCAATCATCTTGAGAAAGACATCATCCGCCCGAAGTTTGGTGAGCCTCGCGTCCACTGTGCGCTAAACTGTGCGAGTCGCAGTTGTCCGCCGCTCAACCGGGAGTCCTTCCAGGCGGACAAACTCGATGCTCAACTCGAGAGCGCTGGCCGTCGCCTTCGTCAATTCTCCCAAAGGCGTTGACTATTCCGCGGAGAAAAACACCGCCGCACTTTCCGCGATTTTCAATTGTACAAAGACGACTTCAGAGCGGTCGGATGGCCCGATGGCCTTCATCAACCAGCGACGCAGAGCCTCCCCTGCCTAACGACGTTAGATCAGTCTACCAGGATTACGATTGGTCGCTGAATGAAGTGAAGTAATCGGCCGCCTCGGGGGCGACATCCCTGAGCGAGGTGCCGCATTGAGCCGCGAAGACGTTTTGTCGTCGGCGAGAATCGCGATCACTGGTGCGAACCGGCTCGATTCCCGTGTTTTTAAGGACGCACGGAGCCGAGGAAGAGCAGGAGCCTACAGAAGATCGCGCACCTGCGTCGACGGCGCGCGAGGTAACACCTGGTGCGCACCCCCGCGCATCAACTCCTCCTGCGCACCAATTCGACGACATCGTCTTTCCGGCCGGCAGAAGCTGGCGCATCTTCCGGCCCTCCGTGCGGCCAAAGAAAACATCGAGCAAATCCGCGCCCGGCTTGTGCTCGATGCGAAATACCGCCGACTCCGTTGTGATCCGGCAGGCGCTGATCGGTTCGCCCTCCTTCCTCGAGTGAGCGATGACCTTGATCTTTCGTTCGCCGCCATCGTCTTTCTGGCGGAACGCCTAACGATTTACGCTTTTGCCCCGCTCACGTTCCCATGCCAGCTGGCCGCCAGCCTACCCAACAAACAGGAGTGCGGTCGAACCGAACCCGGGCGCATGTTCGATCTCGGAGCGCTTTGATTCCTGCCGAGGTGATGATGGGTCGCCGGATGATCGAAGAATTGTGCCACCGCGATACGCAGATGGATCAGGCGCTCCAGTTGAGATCGCAAAGGACGATGCGTTGCCGCGCCTCGCGTTGCGTGCGCTTACTCGCCGCATTTGCTCGCCAAAATTCCGCCAGATCTGACTGTCGTCAGATCACGCGATCGACCAGGCCCAAAGTTGCAGTGAGTCGATCGGAGGGTGGAAACTCTTCCTGCCACCAGAGGTAGAAGCGGAAGGTCGGAATCGAGCTGCGCAAAGACAATGTTCGGCAGCGAGTCCGCACTGTTCGCCTTTGAGCAGAAACGAAAGCTGTTCCGGAGCAAACCTGTTTGCGTCCCGCCTGACTGACGTGGCAATGCGCGCTGATCCAGGCCTCAACGCCGACTCTCCTTCGGATTCCGGGATCGGCGGCGATGACGATCGCGCGGCAGGCGTGGTTTTCGGTGATCTGCGGAAATGATCGCGGTGTTCTTGCCTAACGAATCCGGGCGCTTCACTGTAAACCGCGAGATTGATCGAGCGATGCGCGGGTTCATCACGCCGTCCGCTCGCGTCCCAGAGCTTTTTCAGCTCGCGATCGATTTGGCCGACTCTCGACCGGAAGTCCGGCGAGTGCAAAGCTTTCGAGTCGCGGCATGGCGATGGCTGACTCAGCGTCGAGGGTTCCGCGCACGACCCAGGATGTGAACGTTCCCTCTGCTCGATGGCATCATAATCTCCGCCAGGTGCGCCCATCGCGCGCCAGCAGTTCATCCGCCTCCCTCCGGTCCCCATGAACCGGCTGGATAGTCGACACAATTGCGGCGCATCCTTCCTTCTCCGCCCAGGCTTCCTCGATCGTGTCGATGAACGCCCAGGCTTCCTCCACCTCAGTACGCGGCGGGCGAAGAGTGTCGCATCGCCTGCCATCGCATCGAGCAACAGCCGCTCGTAGGCCTCGGGGCTCGCTTTGCCAAAGGAAGTTCCGTAGTGAAAATCCATCTTCACCGACTCGATCCGGAAGCTCGTGCCCGGGCACTTTCGCCTGCATCCGGAGCGAGATTCCCTCGTCCGGTTGAATGCGAATCACCAGGACGTTCTGATCGAGCGCGATTGCGACTCGCGGTTGAACAAGACCTGCGGCGCCTTTTGAAATGGACGGAAATTTCGGTGCCGGATTTAGGCAGCCGTTTTGCCGACCCGGACGTAGATTGGCACGTCGGCCCAGCGCCAGTTATCGACTCGCAGCGCAACGCAGACGTAGGTCTCGGTTGTGCGACTCCGGATCGACACCCTTCTCCTCGCGATAAGCCGCGCACCGATTTGCCGTCGATCGCACCTTCTGCGTACTGACCGCGCACGACGTTAATGCCGACCTCCTTTCCGGCGAAGCGACGGAGTCGATCGCACGACTTTGACCTTTCGTCGCGAATGCTGTCGGCGCCTGAGATCGGTCGGCGGTTCCATTGCGACGAGGCAAAGCAGCTGGAGCAAGATGATTCTGCACCATGTCGCGCAAGGCGCCGGCGCCTTCGTAATAACCGGCGCGGTCTTCCACGCCCAAGCGTTTCCGCGGCGGTGATCTGGACGTGATCGATGTAGCGCGTGTTCCAGAGCGGCTCGAAGATCGCGTTCGCGAAACGCAGCACCAAAATGTTCTGCGCGGTCTCTTTCCCGAGGAAGTGATCGATCCGATAAGTTTGATCTTCCGCAGAATGACATCGCTGACGACCCGATTGAGGTGCCGCGCGGACTCGAGATCAGTGCCGAATGGCTTCTCGACAGATGACGCGCGCCCAGCTTCCTTCGCGCGCCTTGTTCAGTCCGGCTGTTCTTCAGATTCTTGCAGGATCGGTTCGAATTGATCTGGCGCGAGCCGCGAAGTAGAAAAGGCGATTGCCGCGCGTGCCGCGTCTCCTTGTCGAGCTGGTCGAGGCGCTCGGCTAATTTCTTGTAACCGGCTTCGTCGCCAAACTCGCTCTGGTGATAGAAGAGCGACTTGGCAAACGCCGTCCCAGATTTCGTCGCGCACAGTTTGCCGGGAAAATTTGCGGGTCGCTTCCTCCATTTCCTGGCGAAATTCGTCGTCGCTCTTTCGGACGGCGGGCGAAACCGACCACCGCTACCGCCGGCGGCAGTTCGCCATCGGCGGCAATATTGTAAAGCGCGGGAACGAGTTTGCGGTGCGTCAGATCGCCGGTCGCGCCAAAAATCACCACGCTGCACGGCTGCGGCACCGCTTTAGTCGAAAACCTTCGCGCAATGGATTCGGTTGCTGCTTTTCGGTCATGTTTGATCGCTGCTCGATTCATCAGCCTGCAGATTACGCAGATTTTCGCCGATTGGGTAACGCGAAATGAATTGCGCTGCGCAGCCAGGCAGCGGAAACCGCCGCGTCAACTGCTGCACCTGCTGGCGGACGCTGCGCGATCGCACGTTCGTCTTCGCGGGCGGCGAGCGCTTCCGCGATGAGATCGGCGATCTCGAGCATCTCTTCTTCTTTCATCCCGCGCGTTGTGACCGCGGGCGTCCCGAGACGGATGCCGCCCGGCTTGAAGATCGGATAGGTGTCGAACGGAATCGCGTTCTTGTTCACCGTGATGCCGGCGCGGTCGAGAACTTCCTGCGCTTGCCTTGCCGTTGATCTCTTTCGGCCGCAGATCGACCAGCATGAGATGATTGTCGGTGCCGCCGGAAACGATGCGATAACCATGTTTGGCGACCCGGCTGCGAGCGCCTTTGGCGTTCATCACCACCTGTCGCTGATATTCGCGGAACTGCGGTTGGAGCGCTTCGTGAAAACAAACCGGCTTTCGCCGCGATCACGTGCATGAGCGGTCCGCCCTGGATTCCGGGGAAAACGCATCGAGTCGATCTCTTTGGCGAACTGTTCCTCGCACAGGACGATACCGCCGCGCGGTCCGCGCAAACTCTTGTGCGTCGTCGTGGTGACGAAATTGCGCGTGCGGCATCGGGCTCGGATGTTCGCCCGCCCGCGACGAGGCCCGCGATGTGCGCCATGTCGATGAAAAGGAGCGCGCCGACTGAATCGGCGATTTGCCGAAGCCGCGGATAATCGAGGAACCGCGGATAAGCCGAAGCGCCGGCGGTGATCATCGCCGGACGAACTTCCTCGGCCTGCTTCGCGAGCGCGTCGTAATCGATCTGCTCCGTCTGTCGCATCGACGCCGTAATGCGTCACTTGATAAAGTTTGCCGGAAAAATTTGCCGGATGGCCATGGGTAAGATGGCCGCCGTGCGCGAGATTCATCGTCAGGATCTTGTCGCCCGGTTTAATCGCGGCGAAATAGACCGCCATGTTGGCCTGCGAGCCGCTGTGCGGCTGCACGTTGACGTGCTCGGCGCCGAAAAGTTTTCTGGCGCGATCGATCGCCAGTTGCTCGACGATGTCGACATTCTCACAACCGCCATACCAGCGTTTCCCCGGATAACCTTCGGCGTACTTGTTGGTCAGACAGGATGCCTTGCGCCTCCATCACCGCGCGGCTGGTGAAATTTTCCGACGCGATCAGCTCGATGTTTTCGCGCTGCCGCTTTTCCTCCGCGGCGATGGCTTCGTAAATCTCCGGATCGACCTTGCGGAGAGCGTTGCCTAACGATGGCGCTGGTGTGGCTGTCGCCGCGCTTCGGATTCGAGATGATGAGGCATATTTCCCATGGTGGATCGTGCAGCCGCACTTCCGCCGGCGTGGCGGGAGACCGCAATTTCGGTTTCTTCTACGAAGGCCAGAACGCTCGGTAAAGCCTTTTCAATGCTGTCGGCGCACTCGTCATAAACCTCCCGACCCATCCCAATGGGATCGGGCAGATCACGCCAGAGCGTCGCGCCCGGTCTCCTTCAAACTCGCGCAGCAAGAATGGTCTTATCCGCGCTCTGGGGAAAGAGCGAGGTGGATCGTTTCCAAATGCGATCCGGTCATGGCAAAAATGTGGGTCGCTCGATCGACCAGCGTGACCGTGAGTGGCTGACTGCGAAACGACGAGATATCGACTCCGCGCTTCCGGCAAACGTCGATCGGCATGCACGCTCGGCGGCTGTCCCCGCACCGCATGCACCCCAGCCGCATCCGCTTCGATGTCCTTGCGATTGCCGAGCAACCGGCGGAAAAGTCCCAAGGCCATGGGACTGCGGCAAATGTTGCCGGTGCATGACAAAAAGGACGTATTTCACGATGATGCGGGACGCAGCAGGCGACAGCCTGCGCCAAGGTAAAATCAAACGTCCTCAAGTCAACGAACCCGCCCGCCGACTGCTCTGAAATGACCCGCCGCCGCTTCGCCCTCAACGATCGACCACGCCATGAGGTCACGCTGGAAATCGCTTCGCTACCAACTGGAGTGGCTTGGCGTGCGCCTGCTCGCCGCCATCGTCCCGCGGCTGCTCGCGTCGGCTCGCGGTGCAGTTCGCGCGCATCGCCGGTGCGCTCGCGGCTCCATCTCGATCTGCAGGGACGACGCGTTGCCCTGAGCAATCTGGAGGCGGCTTTCGGCGATCGATTTTCCGCGACCGAGCGCGCCAGAATCACGCGCCAATCCTACCAGCAATTTGCCGCCACGATGATCGATCTCTTTTGGAGCCCGCGGATCAACGCGAAGAATTATCGGGAGCTGATCGATCTGGGGGCTTCGAAGAATTCGCGCGCACGGTCGGACCGACCGGTCCCTGCATCTTTGCCGCCTGCCATTACGGAAACTTCGAGTGGTCCGGCCTTACGGTCGGCTACTCCGGCATGCCGGCCACGATCATTGCGCAGGAGTTCAAAATCCGAAGCTCGATCCGATCTTTAACCGCCTGCGCCAGCAATCCGGCCACCAGATGGCGCAGCGCGAAGGTGCGATTGTGCGCCTCTACAAGACGCTTCGACGGCAGGGGACCGTGGCGATTCTGGTCGACCTCACCCTCCATCCGCGCCAGCCAAGCGTCGCGATCGATTGCTTTGGAATGAAGATGCCGGTCACCTTCGCCCACGCCTGGCTGCACCGCCGCACCGGTTTGCCGATCGTGCCGGTGCATCAGGAACCTTTGCCCGGCGGGCGTTGTCGCGTCGTCTTTCATCCTAAGCTTGAGATTCCGCCCGAGGCGACGGATCAGGAAATTGCACAACTTTGCTGGGACCAGTTTGAACCGGTCGTCAGGCAAAATCCCGCGGGCTGGCTTTGGATGTACAAGTATTGGCGCTTTCGGCCAACGCATGCGGCCCGGCCTTACCCCTTCTATTCCCACACCGTGCGCCGCTTCGACAAAATGCTGGCCGAAACCGCGGTTTGATCGAGACGAAGCGAAAAAGGCGCAAGAAGCGTTGAGAAATTCCCGCAGCGTTATGCTTTTTCCGCTTCGCGATCACGACACGCGGAGCGGGCCTCTCTCTGTCCCTCGTAATCGCCTAACGAGAAGCTCCGGCGGTTGACAAATGCCCATTGATAGGTTCTTCAGTTGAAAACATATGCGTCTTCCATTTCGTCTCCTTTTCCTCGTGCCCGCGGCTGCGGTTGCTTTGCTCACGAGCTGCACCACCATGGCGCCGTCGTCGACCGGCAACTTATCACGTCACCGCCCTCAAGCCGCACGATCCCTCCAAGGTGGTAGTCAAACTCCCTCTCGACTCAGAACCTTTACGTTATGGAAGGTGATCGCCTGCTGATGGCGGTTCAGGGCAACGTGGGCAAACCGAGCGCGCCAACCCCGACCGGCAATTTCACCATCATCGACAAAGACAAAACCAAACGTCGCGTTAGCGAGCCCGATGCGGGCTATCCGATGGCTTACTGGTGTGAGTTCAAGCCCGCCTATGGATTCCACGAAGGATTTGTCCATCCTTATCCGCACACCCACGGCTGCGTCCGGCTGCATCGTGAAGCCGCCGCCCGGCTTTTCGCGCTGGCCAGAATTGGCACGCCGGTGCATATCGCGACATCCCTTCCCGAGGACGCCAGCTACGGCAGCCAGGTGCAAAGCTCGATCAGAGCCGCGATCCCGATCCGCCCCGCTCCTTCATGATGTCGTCGGCTTGGTTCAAAGACCCGCCGGGTCCGCTCCTGACTGACGGCTAAAGGTCCACGAAAAACGGCCGACAAATCTCCGCTGATCGTTGGGCACTGGAAAAAGGTGCCGCGCGATCGCATAGTCTATCCCCATGAGCGCGAACCTCATCTCCAGCGGCACCACGGCGCGTAACAAAGTCAACCTCCGCACTCCGGAGGTCATGACGGCAGTGCAGGAACAGGTCGAGGCGCACTACCGGAGCGATATCGTCGACAAGGTTCGGCGCACCGGCGGGATTATCGCGGTCGGCGACCTGACCGTGCGCCTGGCCAAGCAGTTTGGCTTTTGTTACGGCGTCGAGCGCGCGATCGATCTCGCCTACGCCGCGCGCAAGGTTTTCAAGGATCGCCGCCTTTTCATCGTCGGCGAGATCATTCACAACCCCGGAGGTGAACGAGCAAATCTCGTCGTTAGGCATCAAGAACCTGACCGGACAGAACAAACAGGCCGACATTTCCGAGCTGCAGCCCGATGACGTCGTCATCCTGCCCGCGTTCGGCACCGAGCTTTCCATTTTGCAGCAGATCAAGGATGCCGGTTGTCAGATCGTCGACACCACCTGCGGCGACGTCATGAGTGTCTGGAAGCGCGTTCGCAAATACGCCAGCGAATCCGCTCACCTCGATCATTCACGGCAAGGCTGAGCACGAAGAAACCAAGGCCACCAGCTCGCGCGCCCTCGGTGATGGCAAAGGCCATTACCTCGTGGTTCTTACCCTGGCCGACACCGACTACGTTTGCGATTACATCCGGCGCGGCGGCGACAAGCAGGCTTTTCTGGAGAAATTCCAAGGAGCCTACTCGCCCGGTTTCGATCCCGATGTTCACTTGCAAACGATCGGCGTCGCCAACCAAACCACCATGTTGCGCGGCGAGACGGAGGAGGTGCAACGCCGCATCCAGAAAGCGATCGCCGATCGCGATGGCGCGGAGTTGGCCGGCGAAAATTTCCGCTTCTTCGACACCATCTGCGGCGCGACCCAGGAACGACAGGACGCGTTACGCGAGCTGCTGACCGCGAAGATGGAATTGCTGCTCGTCGTCGGCGGCTACAACAGCTCGAATACCTCGCACCTCGCCGAGATGGGCGAGGAGAAGCTCCCGACCTATTTTGTCCTCAACGCCAGCCGGCTCCTCTCCGAGAAGGAAATTCTGCACTACAACCTGCACGAAAAGCGCGAGGTCGTGGCGCACAACTGGTTGCCGGAAGGCTCCGGTCGTCGTCGGCATCACCGCCGGCGCCTCCTGCCCCAACAACCTCATCGAAGAAACGCTTGATCCGGCTTTTCCAGCTCCGCGGGATCGGCGTCGAAGAGCTTAACGGCGGCCGCCGCCTGAGGTTTTTAGGCGAGGCGAATGACACGGAGCGTCCCGGCCTGGCACCTGCGGCGCGCCCGGTTGGAAGACGCGGCCGAGATCGCCCGGTCTGGTGACCGAGCTCGGCTATCCGGTCGAGGCGGGGCGATCCTTCCACGCCTCCAGGCCCTCTTGACTCATCCCGATCATCTCGTCACGGTGGCGGCTGGGCCTAACGATCGGTTGTCAGGCGTGATCATGGCGGAGCACCGTGTTCTGCTTCTTTACGGTCCGCAGGTAGAGATCATGGGACTGGAGCGTGGATCCGATGTGCGCCGAATGGGTGTTGGACGTGCGCTGGTCAAGGCGGTCGAAGCCTCGGGCGCAACAATTCGGAGACAGCCCGATCGTCGTTCGCTCGAATGTTGTCCGCCCAGAATCACATCCTTTTTACGAGAAGATTGGTTATGAGCGCAAGAAGACACAGCACGTCTACGCCAGGTCGTTAGGCAAACACGCCGGCGCTTGAGTGAGCAAGCGCCCATGAAGCTGACCAGCGCGCAAATCCGCTCGCCCGCTGCGCTGCGAATTCATTATTGAAATGCGTGCGATTTGGAAAGGCAGTATCAGCTTCGGACTCGTTAACATCCCGATCGCCGTTTACCCGGCGACGCGGCGCGAGGACCTGAAATTTCGTCTCCTGCGGGCGAGCGACCTAAGTCCGGTGAATTACAAACGCGTCGCGGAGAAGGACGGCAAGGAAGTGCCGTGGGAGCAGATCGTGAAAGGCTATGAGTACGGGAAAGGGAAGTTCGTCGTCCTGAGCGAAAAGGATTTTCAACGGGTCGACCTCGAGGCGACGCAGACGGTCGACATCCAGGATTTTGTCGACGTGGAGGAGATCGACCCGATGTATTTCTACAAGCCGTATTACCTCGAGCCGCAGAAAGGCGGCGATAAGGCCTATGTCCTCCTCCGGGAGACGCTGCGAGAAAACTGGCAAGGTCGGGATCGCGAAAGTCATCATCAAGACGCGCCAGCATCTCGCCGGGGTGAAGCCGCTCAAGCATGCGCTCGTCCTCGAGCTGATGCACTTCGCCGAAGAACTGTCCGATGCGGAAAAGCTGAATGTTCCGAAGAAATCTGCCGAGCCCGGGAAGCGCGAAATGGAAATGGCGAAGGCGCTGATCGACAACATGAGTTCGGAGTGGAATCCGACGAAATACAAGGACGATTACCGCGATGCGCTCCTCGAGGTGATCGAAGAGAAAGTGGAATCGGGCGGTGAAGAAATCGAAGAAAAGCCGAAACCGAAGAAACCGTCGTCGAAAGTGATCGACTTGGTCGCCGTGTGCTGCAGGAGAGCCTGGCCAGGACACCGGGCGGAGGTAGAAAGAAGCGGACGATCAAGGCGAGAAAGACGACGGCGAAAAAAGCGGCCTGACCGCGGGATTCCATTCGTTAGGCGATTTCCCGCAGGGCCGCCGTGATGGCACCCGGCAGCTTGCGCGGACCGTTGCCGCCCAGTTGCGCATCGAGCGTTTCCAGCCGGCGAATCAGATCAAGCACGTCGCGCCGCGCGAGTGGCCCACCGGCCGCGGCACAGAAGTGCGTGCGGCAGCCGAACGGCCGATGGGCGTAGATCAAACACTTGCCCGATTGCGGATCGAGCATCGGGCACGCGCCGTTTACACTATCCGGTAACTTTTTCGTCCCGTTGCGCGCCAGGCCCGCGCCGCGACGAGCGCTTCCCCTTTCGTTAGGTAAGGAGTCAACCCGGTGAGCTTGAACTGGCAGCACTCCGTCCGGCGGAGGCATTGTCGCCCGGCCGGCCGCGCGGCCAGCTCGTCGTAAATGCGTCTCACTTCGTCGAGGCTCAAGGAAACATCCGTCCGCGTCCTGTTCTGCACCATCATCAGCGATAACGTCATCTCGAGCGAAGTCGAGGGATCTCGTGATGAAACCTACAAGGTCCACGCCGCTGGGATCTCTCGGTTCTGCCCGGGGCGATCAATTTTCTTCCCTAAGGCTCCCAACGAGGCTGAAAACTTGTTTGACGCCAATGGACCGCATTGCTAAAAGCGGCGCCATGATCAATTTACGTTCCCCTGGGGCTACCTTGCCCGCCTTCTTCTCTCTCGATCGCCTATGCTACGTTCCCCATCCAGCTCGGGCGGCGCACCGCCTGTGTCTGGCGCGTAACGAACGCTCCCGCGCCGTTTTATCTCGTCGGAACGATCCACGCTTTGAGCGGCAAGGATTATCCCCTGCCTAAACCGCACGCCGAGGCGCTCCAAAATTCGCAGCAGTTTTTCTTCGAGATCGAACCCGACACGACAGGCAACTTCTCAAAATTGTTCGCGGCCGCCGCCGCCTATCCGAAAGGAGACGACATCCGCCGTCACATTCACCCTGAAACGTGGAATTTTTGCAGAAGAGATTCCGGGAGTCCAACTACCTCGGGAAGGGCTTTGGCTCGGCCAACAGCATGTCCCTCGGCCTCCAGAATCTCCGGCCATGGGCGATCGCCTATTATATCTGGGGCATAAGGGGCTACAGTGATATTCGTGACGGACTGGGAGTCGATAACTACATCGGTTATCAAGCCAAGCGCATGGGTAAAGTGACGTGCCGGATTGGAAACCGCCGAACAACATGTCGACGTCCTCCGCGGAATGTCGGACATCGATGCCGAGCTGATCTTGCTCGATTCGTTGGTCCGCGGCGACAAGCGCCGCGACGATTTTAACGCCACGCGTGCGGCTGAAGGAAGGCAACACCGGGGCCGATGATGGCGGATGCAAAGCGCGACCGCGATCAAAACCTGGGGGGCGGAACTGCGCCTGTTGGATTATCGCAACCTGCGCTGGATTCCCAAGATCGTCGGCCTGATCAAGAGCGGAATTCGACGTCGATCGTTGTAGGGACGGGACACTTCTGCGGCACGAACAGCGTGATCGATCTCCTGCAGAAGAAGGGTTACAAAATCGAGCAGCTCGTAGGTCTCGTCCCGAGGCATACCGAAGCTGTACCGAAGCGGGCGGATTGGACCTGCCTCGAGCGTCGACGGAAGTAAAACGCGTGCATATGCAGGCGCGGTGTAGTGCGACCGTGACGGCGCAACCCTTCCTGCGCTGCCTACTTCACCACTGCTCACAATGTGCGCCTGAATCTTTCCGCTGATGCTTCCCGTGCCGAAACGCCTGGCGATAGCCTTGGCGGCGATGACCGGTGGCATCGCCCAAGAGCGAAGCGTCGCGTTCCTCGATCTCGTTCCGGAGCGGTGTCCCTCTGGCAATAGGCCATCGCCACCACCCGGGGAGACCGGGCCTCACTCCGCTTCGCCACGGTCGTGAATTCGGGCCCCGCAGTAAACCCGCCCGCGGCCAGATCCCCTTCAATCGTCGAGCGAGAGAATAGTAGCCGGGGAACGCGAGCATGAAAAACGCGGCGGGTCCTGCGGAAAATCGATTCGAGCGCCGTCTGTCACGGTATTGACGAATTGGTTCTCTTCGATTCGATCCCACACGTTGAAAAGAAAACTCCGCCAGGACGAAGCACTCGATGCGCCTCGGCGAACGCCTTGGCTTTGTCGGGAAAGAACATGACCTGAATTGGCAAATCACGGCATCAAACGTCTCGTCGGGGAAGGGGTAGCGCAGCGGCATCCGCCTGCCGCCACTCCACCGGACGGGACGTTCCCGACCGATTGGGCGTGCTCCAGCATGGCTTCATTCAGATCCGGTCGCGACAATCGAGACATTCTCCGGCAAGGTGCAGAGGCCAGGTGCATCGGGTCAACGACCCCCGTGCCGGCGGCAATCTCGAGGACGCTGGAAACGGACCGGTGCGCGAGCCGGGCTGCCATATCTCCCGCAAAAGGTGCAAAACCAGCAGGCACCAAGTAGCTCTCGTAAACGCTTCGGAATTGAGCCGGTAAAGGTGATGTCGCCATCTGGACTGCTCATAGAATCCTCTTGTTGATGAGCGTCCACAGATGGAGCGACTGGCGCAATCAGTGAATGGCATGAGCGATCAACAAGATCAGATGCCGAGACCGCTGGCAAGCGTTGATCGGAGCGCGTGAATTATTGGAAGAGAGTTTCTGCCTTTCGTGCCCGTTTTCGTCATCGTCCGCGTCCTCGGTTTTCAGTCTGTCTTGACGGACGACAACCATGCGACGACGAGGCGCACGCACAACACTGGAGATGTTTGATCTCCTCATGAACCGCCACTGCTTCTTCGCAATCCCGAGTTTTATCAGCTTGCGCACCAGGGCGGCGCGGCAGGGGCTTGTTTGCCGGGAACCGGATCGTGCCCTTGCTGGTATCGTAGTCCTTAAGTTCGTCCTTCATGGCCTGTACTACGGAACCGGGGTAGAAGGCGCAGTGGTTCGCAGCGGCACCGTAGGCCGCAAGCAGCTTCCCGTTCAGGCGAAAAGCGGGCAATTGGTAACTGATGCACTCTTCGGCCTTCGGCGCCACGGCCTTGATGCTCTTCCGAAGCGCCTCGAGCGCGGCTCGCTTGTCCGGACTCACGGGCCGCGAGGTAAGCGTCGGTGTTCTTGGGTTTACCTGATGTTGCTCTCTGCCTCTCTTCGGCTGGCCTTCATCTGTTTACATCACCTGCATTGAGCCCGCCGGTTCATCCATGCGGCTCTGCGCCCGAAACGCGTCTTCCGGGAAAAGTCGCGTCACGCCGTGTAAAATCAAGAATTCGGTCGCGATTGAAACTTGTTACTGGTGGGAGGAGTAACGGAAGTCGTTTGCGATTTGTGCTAGCGGATTGACGGATAACAAGCTCTTCGATGAGTAACCTATCCGAGTAATACGAAGATTGAGCTGCGCAATGGTCGGCCGGCTTTCGATCCGCAACCTATTGGACTTCAGTATGATGAGAAACAGCACGTCCAGAGTCCACTCGGTGTAGGAACAATTCCTACGTGCGAGGCTAGTTCTCGATTTTAAAGAAGGCGCACTATCCTCTCCGGAGTGAATAAGTTGCATGAGGTGACGAGCCGGGAGGAACTCGGCCAGTGGTGTTGGGTGCAAATGCTCTGCTTTGAAGCGGGCCTGGCAAACTGCGCCGTCCTTCTGCAGGAGCTGCCTTCTGCCGAGTCCGAGGAATCGGGATTGATAGTCACGTAAGGTCGATGCTTCGCAGCCCCGGAGAGTTTCCTCGTCACGCCGGAGGAGAATAAAACCTTTGATTCTGGCCCGACTCCTATTCGGTTCGGGATTGCTTCAACCGGGCAATGTGCGTTTGCTCGGAATCTCCGAATTGTCCGACCCGGCGGCTGCCCTGCGGTTTCTGTTGCTCGAAGAGTGGCAATCACAGCGGCCGGGAGTCTTGGCCCGGCGTTTGCGGCGCGATGGCCGAGCCTAACAATGCTTTAAGCCTCGTGAGATGGCGTCCTTTTTCTAAAGGGGCCGGCGAGAATCGAACATGTTGATCCCGAGCGCGCCGGGCCCTTTGTAGAATTCCTGCATTTTTGCTTCCATTTCCCAAATCGCGGCCCAGCCAAGAGATCCACCTCTCGTCTGATCGAATAAAGAGCCCGCCTTTCGGAACAGCCTATGCAGGGACCACAAACCGCAACGCCCGCGGCAGCGCTTCAAATAAGGCCGGCTCATTGCCAACCAGTTCGCCGTCGACACTGAACCACATGCCCGGGTTGGAACTAATCCAAGATTTTTTAGCCCGCCGGAAAACAATAGCGTCGCTCCCAAGGTGCTTCCCAGCTAGCATTTGCGCGATCACAAGTGCAATCTCGCTCATGGGCTTTTGCAGCACCAGGATTAAGTCCAACAGTCCATCATCCGCCGCCGCTTCCGGTGCCACTTCGGTGCCTCCCGGCAACAAAACGCCCATTGGCGATGATAGCGTTGTAAAGGTCTGCCTCAAGGGGCGGATCGTCATCCAACACGACTGTAGTGCGATAAGATCGCAGCTCGGGAAGAGCTGCCGCGGCGGATCGCAGGTAGGCGAGAGGTCCCCATGTCTTCTTAATTTCGGGCGTAGTTTCTCGTTGACGGTTCCGCTAAATCCACCCGCCGACACATTTACGAAATAGCGAACCTGATCGCTCGGTCACCCGCACCAAGTCGATCGCTCGCGTCTTGCCACTCTCAGGATTTGAATGCAATCCTCAATCGAGCCGGGCAATGCGAGCGTCCGCGCAAAGTCGCTTCCCGTGCCCAACGGCACGAGTCCTATCTGAATTCGGTCTGCATGGCGTGCAATCCCATTGATCACTTCATTGAGCGTCCCATCCGCCGCTCCGGCGGCAACAAATGACCAGGTCTTGCCCTTGTTGGATTGCGTCCTGCGCGAAACGGGTCGCGTCCCCTTCCTTCTCGGTGAAATAAATTTGGGCGCCGGGAAGTCGCCGCAGTGTTTCGCCGATAGTTTCGCGATCTTCACGCTGCCGGCAGCCGGATTGTAGATAATAGAGGTCTTCATGTGTCCCGAAGTGCCCTCGCTCAGTGGTAAAGCCGATCAAATGAAAAGTGCAGTTGCGGTTCAACCCGTGATGTCAGCATCGGGCGAGAGCGTCGCTTCCTCAGATCGTGACGAAAATCTGAAAACCTAAATGGCAGTGGCTGCATCGACCTTGAACTCACAACGATAGAATTGAACACAGGACAGTCAAGAGTAACTGTCGACTCGCCCGCATAACAATCAGTCGCACATATATGCGGACGTTTGTAATGACCCCGAATTGAAGCTACTACCGTCCTGGCGCACCCGCAAATGCTAATCGCGTAGGCGAATCTGCCCAATGAAGGCTTTCGGCGAGCGCGCAGCTTCAGCTACCCATGGAGACGTATCGCTGTCGCGTCCCGAAAGGCATCCTCATGATAACTCCTCACCAGTCCGCGCCAGACACGAATCTCGCCCACGCCGGTTGCGTCCTTTCCCGCGCGTAAGCGATCGCGTGTTCAAACGCGGACGACCCTGTGAAAAAGGGAGTGAGTCGGCCCGGCTGTAGCTCCGCGAACCTGCCATCCGAAGCGAAAGGGCTGAATTTCGATTATTTGTGGAGTCATGCGGTCTCGCCGAAGAACGGAGATAGCGACAGACTCTTCGGACGGCCTTTCTTTGTCGCATCCTTCTTCTTAGGGCAATGCGTTAAATATGATTCGAGACCTCCGCGATCAAATGCCTGGACGCGCTCTTTGCATTTTCCTTCGTCCGGAGTGCGCAGGCGGGCACCGGTGTGTCCCTAAGAAGTCGCCGGGAATCAGAACGCTGGCGGCTCCGATGCTGATTAAACGCGATCAGGCTGTTACGCGGCGCGATGGCCACGGATCGCGAGCTTTCGACCTTAGCTAGCTGTTGCGCGCCTCACCCACCGCGCCGCTCGCGCGGACGACTTCGCGCGCGCTCGGGAGGCTGAGCTTTTCCTTAATGTTGGCCCGATGAGCTTCGACGGTTTTTTGCTCAAATGCAGCTGGCGCGCAATCTCGTGCATATCGCGCCCTTCGCCGATCAACTGGAAAATTTCAATTCCCGATCCGTTAGGCGCTCGACCGGGCTGCGCGCTTCGCCTCCGCCTATGAATATGGTTGAAAAGCATTCGCTTGGTCATCGAGGGGCTGATGTAAATTTCGCCCGCGAGCACGCTCCGGACAGCACTGAGGATGGAATCGAGCGCTTCGCGTTTCATCACGTAGCCGCGCGCGCCCGCCCGCAACGCGCGCTCGGCGTAGAAGCGCTTCATCATGCATCGAGACGACCAGCATCGGCAACTCGGGCTGCTCGGCTCTTGATCATTTTTGTGAGTTCGATCCCATTGGCCCCGCCCCCGAGGCCCACGTCCACGATCGCGAGATCAAACTTTTGCCGCCGGATCGCGTCGAGCGCGATGTGCGCTGCTGTCGGCTTCCGCGCGGACTTCGATGTCGGGCTCCTGGCTCGAGAAGCTGAATCATGCCTTTGCGAAAAAGCGGGTGATCATCGACGAGCAAAATGCCACGTCTTTTCGGTCGGACTCCCGCCTTGGTTTTTGATCTTTTCTTCACTGCGATGGGAAAACGCATTGGAGCGAAGCATTCTTACCTATATCAATATCGATCGTGCTGCCACGGTTGGATGGCGAATCTTTCGGCGCGCCAGCGAGTAATATCGATTTCAGCGCGGGAGGAACGCGGCAAGTAATGGTCGTGCCGTCGTTAGGTTTAGAGTCCACGGTGAGACTTCCACCGATCGCATTGGCGCGGTATTTCATGATGTGGATACCCATGCCGCCCGTGCTCGGGCTGTTAGCAGACATGCCCTTGCCGGTGTCGTGGACGGCGGTGCATGCCGCATGCGATCGCGCGTGAGCGAAATTGTAATTTCCTTTGGCTTCCCGTGTTGCACTGCATTGGCCGCGGCTTCCTCGTGCGATGCGGTAGAGATTCAAGGCTAATGTCTCGTCCTTGCACCCGCACGGGGCGCGGACAGTGAAATCGGCACGGCAAGTTCTGATCGACGCGATAGGCGAGCTCGGACGAGCGCGTTCTCGCTAGACCGGCAGGCGCTCAACTCGACGGGGTGTAAACCGCGAGCGAGATCTCGGGCCAGGCCAACATTCGCGTTCACGATCTGCGCCGCCTCCGGTCAGCGCGGCCGATTCCTCTCGACGGGTGGGGCCAAGTTTCTTGGCGGTTGATTGCAGAAAAAACGCCGCTGCGGCTAATTCCCGACAGAGACTGTCGTGCAAATCCACTGGCCGATGCGCCGCTGTTCGCGCTCGCTGACTCTGCAGGATTTCCTGTTCGAGCGTCACTCGCCGCTCGATTTCCGCCTGTAGCTTTCGATTCGCCGCGCGTTAGGTCGGCCGTGCGTTTCGCCACTCGACGTTCGAGGTCGAGATGGGACTCGCTTTAATTTCTCTTCCGCCTCTTGCCGCTCGGTGGCGTCGCGGGCGATTTTCGCGAAGCCGCGGAGGGTTCCGTCCCGTCATCGACCAGCCGGCGCATCACCCCGTCCACCCAAACGCGCGAACCATCTTTGCGCATAGTGCCAGCGGCGATCGCTCGCGACCCCGTCGCGCGCAGCGATCTCGATTTCCTTTATTTCCTGGCCGCTCGCCCGGTCTTCCGGAGTGAAAATGAGGGTGCCCAGTTGTCCGACGGCTTCCTCGGCGCTCCATCCGAAAATTCGTTCCGCGCCCGCACTCCAGTAGGTAATGCTGATTGTCCAGCTCCGATCATGAACATCGCGTACTGGGAGCGCCTTCGACGAGCAAGTCGAAACCGTTGCTGAGTAACTGAGCAAGCGCTTCCCGCTCTTCTTTCTCCGCGCGTGATATCTCAGTCCCACCCCGGCCACCCGGGTGAGCGCGCCATGTTCGTCATAGATAGGAAAGCCGCGTGTCCCGAATCAGCGCACTCCGCCGTCGTTAGGCCGGACAATCCGATATTCGACCGTCACTCTCCGTCCGGTTTAGTAGCTGCCGGAGATTGTCCCCGACCCGCGCTCGATCATCGGGATGGAGCTAGTTCGCTTCCAGCGCTGGCGATCACGCATCACCGCAGCCGCGGGCTTCGCCCCAGATGCGTTCGTAGGCGCGGGCTGAGATATTCCAGCGTTCCATTGGCGGCATCGATAATCCAGAAGACGTCCGCGGAGTTTTCCGCAAACTCCCGAAAACGCATCTCGCTTTCCAATCCACCACAGCGGGATGCACCACTGCCCACCACCGAAACCTGGTCTGCTGCCGCGTCTGGTTCACTCGGCCGGTTCGCGCGCTGCTCACTTTGCTTCGGCCGAACGTTCGTCCCCGTCGGCGAATGAGGCATCTCGCGACAGGTCCGCAGACTCTGCCGGCAGCGGAGCCCGGTGCGTCTTTACTATGCTTCGCGGTCGCCAGAGAATTCCGCTCTGTACTTGCGCCAACCGACGCTGATTCTGTATTTTCCGGTGCAGCAGCGCTGCCGATCCAATTGCGCGCACTCGCGCTTCCGCTTTATGAAATGAGCACGGATAGAGCGCCTGGGCTTACAGGACAAGTTGGTCGCCCTGCAAAGACAGTGATAGTTACCGCAAAGGTGCCGCCGCTCGACGACCGGCGGGTATGCGTTCTGCTGCGAAAGGCTGATCAGTGGCCGAACGATCGAGCGGTGCGGCGAGACGAGATCGGAAACCTATCCCGTGCGTCCATTGTCCGGACGCCCGGATGCCCGCGGCACGCCGCGGGACTGGTTTTATTGCGGTCTCAAAAGGTTGCGCCAGCCCAAGGCCCTGGGCACTGGAGACCGCAGACCGATCCTGACTTCGATTTCTGCGGCAAATCGACCGACCGATAAGAAATGAAAATCGTGAAAGCGCAGTGCGCCCAAGGCGGGCTCTTTCCGTTCATGGAGTGGACTTTAGATCGGCGCCTTCCGTCCCAGAGGTTATGGCGGGAGGGCGCCGAGTCTTCTTTCGCAGAATTGCCTGCGGACTCTCGCACAGAAATGAAGGGCGCAGCCTAGAACAGCACAGGTGGGACGCGCAAAAATTCGAACATCCGTTTGGGAGCCGGTGCATTTTCGGGCGTGGCATCCCGGACTGGCGCGAACTTGGCGCTTCGGGCGAGATTCTGGCGGTGTGCGGCGCGGGATCGCACTGGAACTGGAGACTCCAGCATGATCCACTCCAGCGGCACATCCCGAGACAGCCTTCCGGCTGGGCACACCCAACCGCGTTGGTTTGCCGCCCCAGCCGTGGCGCCGGATCTTTGACTTGCCGGCCGGTGATAACGTTCCCACACCGGCGGCAAAGGCGCTTTTCGTCAACCGGATTCCCACGGATGAGAGCCATCCAGGCTACGGAGGGCAACCAATCGCTCCTCGGCCGACAGATATAGCGGCTTCGATTCCACGAATCTCACCTCATTTCGCGACCGCCCAGAACGCCTATCGGGCGACCGGCAAACGATTTCTTTAGGTCAAACTTGTAGAGCCGCTAATCCGAGCGTGCGGTCAGCAGCGTTCAATCGGCCAGGTCTGTGGAAACGTTGAGGCGGGTCTTCTGTAACGAAATGACGACAGTCTGAAAGGTCGCAGATCCGAGCTCGCAGCCGCGAGAAGAGTGAATCTCGCAAAGCCAACATCCCGGGCAGCCCACGATTATCTTTTCTCGCGCCTTGCAGGGACCCGAACAACAGCGCCATTTGGCAAAGAATCCGACCAGTTATACAGCTCCAATCGCAGACCATGGAAGGGTGAAAGCCTCTAAGAATAATCTTTAAGCAGAGATACTCCAAGGGCCTGATGCCTGATCGCTATGTCAATACACGCACCTTCTGGCCAGCGACCGATATCCAAGCATATGGAACTCGAAACATTAAAAGACCTCTACGTTCATGAACTCAAGGACCTCTACAGTGCGGAAAATCAGCTAATTAAGGCATTGCCGAAGATGGCGAAGGCTGCCGCAAACAGGAGAATTGGCAGAAGGCTTCAAGACGCACCTGAACCAAACCAGAGAACATGCCGCGCGACTCGAAAGGCTTCTGAAAGGCCAGAGTGAAATGCACGCGCGGCCCCCAGTGCAAGGGCATGGAAGGATTGATCAAGGAAGGCCAGAAATGATTGATGAGGATGCCGAGGACGAAGTGCGTGACGCCGGGCTTATTTCCGCAGCGCAAAGGGTCGAGCACTACGAGATGGCAGGCTACGGCTGCGCTCGCACTTGGCGCCGCGAACTTCTAGGCGACAAGCAGGGCGCCAAGAAGTGCTGCAGCAGACTCTGGTGATGAGGAAGGGGATACGGACAAGAAGCTGGACCAAGCTGGCTAAGTCCACAATTAACCTGCAAGCGCTCTGGCACCGAAGCGAGGGCGCCACACGAGTTAAATTTGTTACCGCCGAGATCCAACCATGCGAAAGACAATTCTCTTAATCATCCTCATCCTTCTTCTGATCGGTTCTCTCCCCTGCCTGGCCCTATAGCACCGGCTGGGGCTGGTATCCGTTCGAGGACTCGGATTAATTCTTTTGATCGTGATAATTCTCGCCCGTGACTGGTCGAGTGTAAGCACCTTTGGCTCATCTGCCGCTCTGCTTCCGGCGCCGGCCGCCGTCAAGGGTCTGTTGATAAATGCGTCTCTCAACGCCGCCCGGGCAGCGTGATAACCGCACATGCCGTGAACTCCGCCACCCGGCGGTGTCGAGGACGAGCATAAGTAAACGCCCTTAGCGGTGTGCGATACGGCGTCGCGCTAAGGACCGGCCGCGCGATGAGCTGAGCGAGGTTGGCGGCGCCCCTGTTGATATCGCCCCCGATAAGATTTGCGTTGGTTTTTCGAGATCGGCCGCCGCAGTGCACGACCGCGCGATGATGCAGTCGCGAAAGCCGGGCGCGAAGCGTTCAATCTGTCGCTCAGCACCGTTCGCTCATATCGACAGGTTGAACCGTGCGGGCACGTGGCAATAGGCCCACAATGTTTGTTGACCGTTAGGCGCGCGCGTTTGATCGAAGAGACTTTGCTGCGCTACCAGCACGAATGGGTGCTCGGGATGTTTACCTTGCGCCACTTCCCGCTCCCCGGCCGGCGATTTCGTCCAAACTTCCACCCACATGGACGGTTCCAGCCCGACGACATGCTTCGGCCGTCCATGGAATCGGAGCGGAGAGCGCATAATCCATTTTGAAAACGCCGGGCGCGTGCTGAAGCGCTCGAGTCGGCTGCGGTAACTCGAGGGCAGCCGCGCGCCCGCCATGCGCACGAATTGCCACGGTGTCACGTCGAGCAGAACGGCGCGTGCTCTCGGCAATTGCTTCGAGATCAGTGATACGCGTCGGTCGAGTTCAATTGTGCCACCGAGTTCGCGTAGATATCCGGCGAGGGCTTCCGCAATCGCCTGCGAGCCACCCCGCGGGAGTGGCCAGCCGACGGCGTGTCCCGCCATGCCGAGGACGAGCCCGAAAGAGGCCGAAGCGAGGGCTTCCAGTGGAAGGAATGAGTGCGCCGCCATGCCGGCGAAGAGCGCACGTGATTCTTCACGCTCTTAGCAAGAGCTTCGCCAGCATAGCTCGCCGGACAAAGCGCGGCCGCGCCGAAACGGGCGAGCTGAAACGGATGACTTCGGCCGATGAAGCAGGGGTTGAAGAACCTCGTCCGCGAGATTCTTCCAGTCACGCACCAGCGGGCGCATCAGGCGACGGTAGCCGTCATCATGCTAACTCCGCCGCCGTTTCATCGACATCACGGTGCAGAGAGGCCGCTCTCCCGCCGTCGAGAGGATGAGCCAGCGCGATCTCCGGCTGGATCCATTCGAGCCCGAAGCGCGCGAGCGGCAGTGAATTGAAGAAGGGCGATCCCGCCCCAAGCGGGTGAATGGCCGAGCCGACGTCGTGAACAAAGCCAGGCAATGTCAGATCCGCCGACCGAGCCGCCCCGCCGATCGTAGCGTTCGCTTCGAGAACGAGAACGGACCAGCCCTCGCGCGCCAGGGTTATCGCGGCGGCGAGCCCGTTCGGGCCCGAGCCGACGACGACAGCATCGTATTCAGTCGGCATTTTCTCGACGACTCTGATGCAGGGATTAGCTCACCAGGGAGTCATTGGTAGTTCATTATCTTCTGCACGCCCGGTTCAGTAGCAGACCCTCAGCGCGGAAAACCGGAGCTGGTAAGGGTGCAACTGCCCGACCGAAACCTCAGGCTCTCCCCGAGACTATCGACCCGTTAATAGTTCGGATCATAACAATCAACATTATCAGACCGACGGCCCCACCGGATAGAATCCCCAATCGACGCTGTAAGGCCAGGCTGGGAAGACGCCGATCATGAGCAGGATCAAGCTAATCAGGAGAATCTCTATCCTGTCCATTTTCGTCCTAGCTGCAGCCCCGGAGGAGGAAGATCACGAAAAGGATCGGGAGTGGGATGCCGAGCAGCCAAAGAAGATGCTAACCCGTGGCGGCGGCTTCGCTGATTCGTTTACTTAGTTGCATAGACATATGATTCGCATCGGCAAAGTTTGGGTGGCTGTAAGATTCCCTCTCAGCGAGATCCGCCCGAAGATGCCATTCTTGCCTGGCGTATGTTGAGACGGGCAGATCCGGCCACGCGTTGATCGATGTCAGGCGAGATCCGGATGAACCCATGAGTGGCCATTTAGCGTCCGCGCGTCGGTTCTGCAACGCTTTCTGTTGGACGTTCTCAGGCGGAGTGAGTCATGCGGCCTTTAATATTTCGTTGCTTTATCGAATCACGACTTGTTCTGCTATGAACGCTGGTTGGTTTGCCTGAAGCGCGCGCTCTAGGTATCTTCTGACGTATCATCGCGGCAGACCCCGAAAACGCGCGGAAGACGTGCGCTCAGAAGTAGAGGATGGAAAATCAAGTCGGTCGTTTTGGGATTCCCCCTAAAAGCATTCTTCAAATATCTTCGTCACGCTTGCGCCAAGTTCTTTCTCACGGCCTCGTTTCCCGTTCAAAGAGTTTTGTTGGAGCTCGCCTTGGCAGTTGTCCAAATAGGGAACACGGCTCAAGCGGAGCCTCGCTCGATTCCAATCCGGGCCGGCAGCCAACCGAGGTCAATCATAATGGTTGCCGACGGCAACTCCGGTCTACGCTCTCAAATAGCAGTGAGGTTGTTCGGGTTCACGCCCCAGCGGGATGGTCACTTCGTTCGCAACGCCCACGCCGAGTAATCCTGCCGGCATGCTACTGCGGGCCCAGACGGCAACATCTGGTTTACTGAAGGCGCGACTGGGAAGGATCGCCTTTATCACTCCGGCTGGGGCCATTACGGAGATTCAGATTTTCCTCCTCCGATGCCGCCGCGGGCATAACTGTCGGGCCGGACGGCAACATCTGGTTCTGCGATGAGAGCGGCAACAGCATCTGGCGTTGCGATATCTCGACACGCCAGTTGACGAGGTTTCCATTGCCGACGGCCAATGCGTGGCCGGGCGACATTACAACCGGGGCGGACGGAAACCTCTGGTTCACTGAACGGCCGGTTGACAAAAGCTGGGCCGGATTACCCCCACTGGAATGATCACTGAGATCGGTAACCTGAGCTCGCCCGGGTCAATTACGACCGGCCCGGATCATAACGTCTGGTTCGCCAGTAGCATCTCGCCAGTAGTCGGGAGGATCACCCCCGACCGGCAGTGTTACCACTTTTTCCCACGCCTGGAATACCTTATCAAATCAGGCCCGGCCGGGGACAATGACCTTCTGTTCACCGAACCCAGCGTCAACAGAATCGCGACGATAACGACCAGTGGAATAGTGACTGAAGCGCCCGCAATTCCTCGCAGCGCCCCGACCGGAATAACTCCGGAGTTGGTCGCCGGGTCTGGTTCTTGGGCTCTGGCAACGACAGAGTCTATTCGGACGTTGCTCCAGAAAATAGGATGGCCAGCCAAGCCGCGCGCGCCCCCTCAACCCCGACAGCCCCTAGCGGCCTGCATGTAACTGTTACGGGGAACTGACGCCGTCCTCCTCGAGTCTTAATTACCAACGGGCCTCGTGGGGTTTTCCATCGCATCGCCAAGATATCTCGCGGTTCTGCCCCGTGAGTCACGCGCAGCACGTCGACGTCGGTTTGCCTTGTCGGGCACAGCCGAGGCTGCGAGGGGCGAGAAGTGTTGCCTGGGTGCCGCGGCCTTGGGTGCTCTGGATCCCGAAACTCGCCTCCGATGCTGGTGATGCGTTCGCGAATGCTGAAGAGACCGAACCCTCCGGTTCCCGCTCTTTGTGAATCAAGCTGGGCGGTATCGAAGCCCGCGCCGTGATCGGAAACGACAATGCGCACCTTGCTCCGCCCGTCGTTCGCCATCGCGACGTGAATCGCGCTGCGACCGGCGTGCTTCACCGCATTGTAGTAACAGCTCGCGCACCGCCTGAAAGAGGAAGACGCGTCACATCGGCGGCCTGCGGTTCCGCTGAAGCATCGGTCTTGACCGTGATCTTGAACATTGTGATTTTTTGCCGTTTGACTCGCGAGCCACTCCAACGCAGCGGCGAGACCATCCTCGTACAGCACCGGCGGCGCAAGCTCCGCACTGAGCGAGCGGGTTAAGCTCGAAAGACCTATCCAAGGCTTCGTCAACGGCCTGCGCGAGCGCATTTCGTTTTGCAGCGCCTGTTGGCCTTGCAATGCGCGAAAAAGGACATCCGCGCCGCGATCAGTAGTTGCTGGAGATCGTCGTGGAGCACCTGCGCGATGCGCCGACGTTCTCTCTCCTCTAGCGAGCGACAATTCAGCCGACAGGCGCCGAAGTTTTTCTGCGCGATCGACGGCTTCGGCAGTGCGCTGCGACACGCGCCGCTCCAGGCTTCGGTTTAAGCTCTTCAGTTTCGCGAACAGATCGCGCACCTCTACTGTCGGCGACGCGAACGGAGAGCGACTTGCACCGAGCGGACGAGTGTGCGGGTGCTGATCGGCCGCTCCAGCAAAGTGATCGTGCCGGCGGCGGCCGCGGCCAGATCGAGCAAGCCTCGCCCGGCGGGATTCGCCACCGCTGGTCAAGATAATCAGAGGCAATTCGACCAGGTTGGCTGCTCCTTGAGGACTTGGAAGAGATCCGGAAGTTGTGGCGACTCTAACGCTTCCTCGGTGAGCAGCGAGCGCGCCTGAGGCCGCGATGATCTGGCGGCTACAATCTTCTATTCCTCGGCAGACTCGTTGCGAACCCCTCGTCGCCGAGCAAAGCGGCGATGGCGGCTGGCGTCGTCGCCGACCGGCGCAATGATTAGTACGCGCTCGGCTTTCTGTGTTTTCAATCCGTGCCTTAGCCAGATTTCACCATTTGCTTCGCTATTGCCGCGAAAGACAGGTACGCCCGTAAGAACACCTTCGAAGTCCTTTAGCGGCTCGCCTACCGAGAGCCCTTTGCCAGGTTATCAGCTTCAATTCGCGGATCGTTCGTTCATGGCAGCCCGCTGCGTTTCTTTATCACGGCCAGAGCTTGTCTGACTTCACCGTGAACTTCGAAATACCGCAGGCTCACCACCGTGTCCGAAAGATAACTCAGGTCCACCGGCGCTTCGGCCTGCGGCCACCAATCCATGCTGCGCCAGGATGAGGATAGTGATGACGCCCTGCCGGTTGAGATACGATGAGAGCTCGTGTAGCTGATTGTTAAGATACTTTCTCGCCCGGCATGGACTGGAGATAGCCGTTAAGACTGTCAATGACGATTAGCAGCAATACGTAACTGAACGAAGTACAC